>SESG01007030.1_pt1 | contig 25753 bp, 15 predicted proteins | sample 3171421 | NCBI WGS metagenome assembly SESG01 (sample SAMN10866946, study PRJNA518727) | freshwater metagenome | biome: subpolar coniferous forest; feature: holomictic lake; material: water; isolation source: holomictic Lake 227, 6 m and 8 m depth | place: Canada: near Kenora, Ontario | collected...
GCGGAGATCTAGGTTGTTCGAACCAGCCATCCAGGCCGCACGGGAGAAGATCGAGCAGTTCCGTTCCAGCCCCTCGCTCCCGCGGGACGAGGCGCTCGGGCTGCTCGACGACGCCTTCGCCCTGCTCGGCAACGCCGCCGCCCATGCGAGCCTGCTGCGCAACGTCCACCCCTCGGCCGAGGTGCGCGAGGCGGCCGAGCGGGACGAGCAGGAGCTCGACGCCTGCCAGACCGAGCTCTCCCTCGACCGCGGGCTCTACCAGGCGCTCGAACGGGTGGACCTGTCCGGCGCCGACCCGGTCACGCTGTGGATGGTGGAGCGGAGCCTGCGCGAGTTCCGGCGCGCCGGCGTGGACCGGGACGACGCCACGCGCGCCCGCGTCCGGGAGCTGCGCGAGGAGCTGGTGCGCATCGGGCAGGAGTTCTCCCGGAACGTCCGGGACGACGTGAAGGAGCTGCGGGTCGATCCCGCCGAGCTCGTGGGGCTGCCGCCGGACTGGCTCGCGTCGCGGCGGCCGGGCGAGGACGGCAAGATCGCCGTCACCACCGACCCCACCGACTACGTGCCGGTCGTGACCTGGGCCGAGAGCGGCTCGGTCCGGGAGCGGCTCTGGCGGCTGCAGCGGCAGCGGGCCCATCCGCAGAACCTCGAGGTCCTCGGCCGGATGCTCTCCCGCCGCGCCGAGCTGGCGCGGCTGCTCGGCCACCCGAACTGGGCCTCCTACGCCACCGAGGACAAGATGATCGGGGGCGAGGCGGAGGCGGTCGCCTTCGTGGAGCGCATCGCCGCCGCCGCCGGCCCGCGCATGGAGCGGGACGCCGACGCGCTGCTCGAGCGGAAGCGACGAGACCTGCCCGGGGCCGAGCGGGTCCATCCCTGGGACTCGGCCTTCTACTCCGAGAAGATCAAGGCGGAGCGGTTCGGCGCCGACGCCCGCGGCGCGCGCTCCTACCTCGAGTACCGGGCCGTCCGCGACGGGGTGCTCGCGCTCACCGGTGCGCTCTTCGGCATCACCTACCGCCCGGTGGTGGTCCCGGACGCCTGGCACCCGGAGGTGGAGACCTACGACGTGCTGGAGGGGGAGCGGCCGCTCGGTCGCATCTGGCTCGACATGCACCCGCGCGAGGGCAAGTACCGCCACTTCGCCCAGTTCACCCGCGTGAACGGCCAGGCCGGGCGGAGGCTGCCCGAGGGGGTGCTGGTCTGCAACTTCCCTCGCCCCGGCGAGGCGCCGGCGCTGCTCGACCTCTCCGAGGTGCGCACCCTCCTCCACGAGTTCGGCCACCTGCTCCACCACATCCTCGGCGGCCACACCCGCTGGGCGGCCCACTCCGGCGTGGCCACCGAGTGGGACTTCGTGGAGGCCCCGTCCCAGCTGCTCGAGGAGTGGGTGCGCGACCCCGCCGTGCTGCGCCGGTTCGCGCGCCACGTCGAGACGGGCGAGCCCATCCCGGCCGAGCTCGTCCTGAAGCTCGAGGCCTCGGAGGAGTTCGGCAAGGGGCTCACCGTGCGCCAGCAGATGTGGTACGCGGCGGTGAGCCTGGAGCTGCACCGGCGCGATCCCGCGGGGCTCGACACCACCGCGCTCGTGGCCGAGCTGATGGAGCGCTACACGCCGTTCCGGCACGTGCCCGACACCTTCTTCCACGAGTCGTTCGGCCACCTCGACGGCTACTCGGCCCTTTACTACACGTACATGTGGTCGCTCGTGATCGCGAAGGACCTCTTCTCCCCGTTCCAGGAGGAGGGGCTGCTCGCGACGGGTCCGGCGCACCGCTACCGGCGTGCCATCCTGGAGCCGGGAGGATCGAAGCCGGCCCGGGAACTCGTGAAGGACTTCCTCGGGCGCGAGTCCAGCTTCGCCCCCTTCGAGCGCTGGCTCTCCTCGGGAGAGTGACCGCCGTGCTGCGCACGCTGCGGGCCTCGCCCACGCTGCTCCGGGTGGGCTTCTCCGAGGCGGTGGCCTACCGGGCCGAGTTCCTGGTGTGGCTGCTCTCCACCAACATGCCGCTCGTCATGCTGGCGCTCTGGAGCGCGGTGGCGCGCGACGGGCCGGTGGGGCGGTTCCGGCAGGCCGACTTCGCCGCCTACTACCTGGCGGCGCTGGTGGTCCGTCTCATGACCGGGGCCTGGGTGGTCTGGGAGATGAACTTCGAGATCCGGCAGGGCACGCTCGCCTTCCGGCTGCTGCGGCCGGTCCACCCGCTCGTGGCCTACGCCGCCGAGAACGTGGCGGCCATGCCGGTTCGGCTCGCCATCTCGCTGCCGGTGGCCCTCGTCTCCCTGTGGGTGCTCGGCGGCCAGCACGTCACCCACGACCCGCTGCTGCTCGCCCTCTTCCCGGTGACGGTCTTCGCGGCCTGGCTCATCACCTACCTCGCGATGGCGGCGGTGGGCTGCCTCGCCTTCTGGCTCGAGTCGGCCACCTCCCTCTTCGACGTGTGGCTCGGACTCTTCGGCATCTTCTCGGGATACCTGGTCCCGCTCGAGCTCTATCCACGCTGGGTGGAGCAGGTCTCCTGGTTCCTGCCCTTCCGCTACATGCTGGCCTTCCCGGTGGAGCTCGTCACCGGCGGCCTCTCCCGCTCCCAGGCGTTCGCGCAGCTGGCGGCCCAGTGGGGCTTCGTGCTGCTCTTGCTCGCCGTCGCCTCCGGGATGTGGCGGCTCGGCGTGCGCCGCTTCGCCGCCCTCGGCGGATAGGGGACCGGGACCGTGCTCCGCCACCTCCGACTCCTCGCCGTCCAGTTCCGCGCGTCGCTCCAGACGTCGATGCAGTACCGCGCCGACTTCCTCGTGCAGGGGGCCATGTCCTTCTTCTGGATGGCCTGGGCGGTGGTGCCGCTGCTCGTCGTCTACGGGAAGCGGCAGAGCGTGGCGGGCTGGACGCTCGACGAGGCGCTCGTGGTCCTGGGCTGGTTCCTCGCCATGAAGGGGCTGCTGGAGGGGGCGGTGAACCCGTCGCTCGCCAGCGTGGTCGAGCACATCCGCAAGGGCACGCTCGACTTCATCCTGCTGAAGCCCGCCGACGCCCAGTTCCTCGTCTCCACCGCCAAGTTCGCCCCCTGGCACGTGGTGGACCTCGTCGCCGGGTTCGGGGTCATCGTCTGGGCCCTCTCGCGGCTCGGGCGCGTCCCCGGTCCGGCCGAGGTGGGGGCGGCGCTGCTGCTCACGGCCTGCGCCGTGGCGGTGCTCTACTCGCTCTGGATCCTGGTGGTCTCGGCGGCCTTCTTCGTCGTGAAGGTGGACAACCTCTCCTTCCTCTTCCTCTCCATCTTCGACGCGGCCCGCTGGCCGGCGTCGGTCTTCACCGGCTTCTGGCGCGTCGTCTTCACGGTGGTCATCCCGCTCGCGCTCATGACCACCTTCCCGGCCGAGGCGCTGCTCGGGCGCATCCCCCCCGGGACGCTGGTGGGGGCGGTGGCCGGCTCGCTCGCCTTCGTCGCCGCCTCGCGCGTGGTCTGGACGAGGGCCATCGCGCGGTATACCTCTGCCTCGTCGTAGGCCGGGGACCGGGGTTCGGAGGAAGGCATGAAGCTCGACAGCCAGACGGTGGGACGCGCCGCGCCCTGGCTGGGGCTCGTCCTGCTGCTCGCCGTCACCGCGGTGGCCTACCAGCCGTCACTCGACGGCGGGTTCAACCTGGACGACGACCGCGTGGTCACCTGGAACCCGGAGCTCCGGCGCCCCGACGCGATGCTCCTGCCCGGCCTCCGGGAGATGATCGGCACCGGCCGGCCGCTCACCTCGGTGACCCTGGCCTACGACCTCCGGGACGGGCTCGACCCTCGCCGGTTCCACCGGACCGGCCTTCTCCTGCACCTGCTCGCGACGGCCACGGTCTTCCTCTTCCTGCGCCGGCTGCTCCGCCGGGTGGGTCACGCGCGGGCCGCGGGGGTGGCGCTCGTGGTCACCGCCCTCTTCGCGCTCCACCCCATCCAGATGGAGTCGGCGGCCTACGTCTCCCAGCGCGCGGAGGTGCTCTCGGCCATCCTGTACCTCGGGACGCTCCTCCTCCTCGACGCGGCTGCGAGGCGCGCCTGGAACTGGAAGGGGCTCGTCGCCTGGGCCGGAGGCGTCGTGGGCTGGATCTTCGCCATGGCGGCGAAGGCCGTCGCCATGAGCCTCCCCGGTGCGTTCGTGGCCGAGGAGCTGGTCCTCGCGCCCTCCGGGGAGCGGGGCTGGGGCGCGGCCCGACGCCGGGGGCTGCGCGCCGTCCTGCTCTCCCTGCCGATCGCCGGGCTCGTCGCCTGGAGCGCGACGCTCCAGTTCGCGGCGTTCGAGGCCATGCCCTCGGCCGGGGCGGGATTCACGGCCACCTCCTTCTCCCCGTGGCAGTACCTGCTCACCCAGCTCCGGGTGCAGTGGCTCTACCTCCGGCTGCTCGCCTGGCCGTCCGCCCTCTCCATCGACCGGCCGTACACGGCCAGCCAGGGGCTCGACGCGCCATCGGTGGCGGCGGCCCTGGGTGTGGCGGCGCTCGTGGCGCTCGCCTTCTGGCTCTGGTCCCGCGCGGAGCGGAGCGACCGGGATGCGCCGGCGCCTCGCCTGGCCGCCTTCGGGATCTTCTTCTGGTTCATCGTCCTCTCCCCGACCTCCAGCGTGGTCCCGGTCCTGGACCTGGCGGTCGAGCACCGGGTCTACCTGGCGTCGCTCGGGCCGTTCCTCGCGCTCGGGGTGGCGGTGGACGCGCTCCTCTTCGGGCGGCTCGCCCCCCGCGCGGCCCGGATGGCGGCTGCGGCGCTGACCCTCGCGCTGCTCCTGCCGCTCGGGCTCACCCTCGCGTCCCGGGCGGAGGCCTGGAGCTCGTCGCTGGGGATCTGGCGGGAGGCCTACGCGCTCGACCCCGGGAGCGAGCGGATCGTCGTCAACCTCGCCATCGCGCTCCGGAGGTCCGGCGACATCCCGGGGGCGGAGGCCACCTTCCAGAAGGCCTGGGGGGTCGTGCGGAAGCCGCACGGAGTGGTTTCACTATCAGTGAATCACGGTTCCCTCCTCATCGACCTGGGGCGCCCGGCCGAGGCGCTCGTGATCCTGGACCGGGGGGTGCCCTACGCACCGTCGGAGCCGGGCCTGCGGGCCAACCGGGCCACCGCGCTCGGGATGCTGAACCGGAACGACGAGGCGATCGTGGACGCGCGCATCGCCGCCACCACCGAGCCATCCAATCCGCTCTTCCGCGCCACCTACGGCGTGGCGCTCCTCGCCGGCGGGGACCTGAACGGGTCCCTCCGGGAGTTCGGCGCCGCCGAGGCGCTCGACCCGGGGAATCCCTTCTACCCGGTCACCGCCGGCATCGCGCTGCAGACCACGGGGCGGAGGGACGAGGCCTGCGCCACCTACCGGCGGGCCCGCGCGACGACGAAGTTCCTGCCGCTCCCCCGGGACGCAGCGGCGCGGGCGGCGCAGCTCGGCTGCCCGATCGAGTAGGGGAATGGCATGAGACGCGCCGCGCCCTGGCTCTCGCTCGCCGCGATCCTCGCCGTGACGGCGTTCGCCTACGCCCCGTCGCTCGACGGCGCCTTCGTGCTCGACGACGGCCCCAGCGTCGAGCGGAACATGGCGCTCCGGGCCCCGGACGCGCTGCTCCTCCCGCCGCTGCCCGGGATGCTCGGCACGGGTCGCCCGCTCACCGATGTCACCTACGCCCTCGACCTCCGGGCGGCGGGTCCGGATCCCCGTCGGTTCCACCGGACCGGGCTCCTCCTGCACCTCCTCGCGACCGCACTCGCCTTCGCCTTCCTGCGCCGCATCCTCGCCCGGGTCGGCTACCCGCGCCCCGCGCCGGTGGCCCTCGTCGTGGCCGCGATCTTCGCGCTCCACCCGATCCAGGCCGAGTCGGTCGCCTACGTCTCGCAGCGGGCCGAGGTGCTCTCGTCGGCGCTCTACCTCGCCTCGCTGCTCCTCCTCGACCTCGCGGCGGCGCGCTTCCTGGCCTGGCCCGGAGTCGTCGCCTGGGCGGGCGGGGTCGTCGGCTGGGTGCTCGCCATGGGCGCGAAGGCCATCGCCATCACCCAGCCGGCCGCGTTCCTGCTCGACCAGGCGGTGCTGGCGCCGGTCGGCGAGCGCGGGGGGAAGGCGGCCGTGCGCCGGGTGGGCCGCGCGCTCCTCCTCGCGTCGCCGATCCTCCTGCTCTCGGCCTGGAGCGCTTCTCTACAGTTCACCTCGTTCGCAGCCGCCCCGGCGGGCGGGGTCGGGTTCACGGCGACGAAGCTCTCCCCCTGGATGTACCTCCTCACGCAGTTCCGGGTTCAGTGGCTCTACTTGAAGCTGCTCGCCTGGCCGCGGGGCTTCGCCTTCGACCGGGGATTCGAGGCCAGCCAGGGGCTCGATCCGGCGACGGTCCTGGCCGGGGCCGGGCTGCTCGGGCTCCTGGCGCTCGCGCTCTGGCTGTGGCGGCGCGCGGAGCGGGGGGCGGGCGACGCGGCGGCGGCGCGTCTCGCCGCCTTCGGCATCCTCTTCTGGCTCGTCGTGATCTCCCCCACCTCGAGCGTCGTACCGGTGCTCGACCTGGCGGTGGAGCACCGGGCCTACCTGGCATCGCTCGGCCCGTTCCTCGCGGTCACGGTCGCCGTGGACGCGCTCCTGCGCCGGTGGCTCGGGTCCCGGGCGCAGGCTGCGGCGGTCGGCGTGGCCCTCGTGGTCCTGGGGATCCTGGGCATCTCGGTGCGCGGCCGCGCGGAGACGTGGGGCTCCACCGTCACCCTGCTCCGGGAGGCGAGCGCGGCCACGCCCGACAGCGTCCGGATCCTGACCAACCTCGCCATCGCACTTCGACAGAAGGGGGACATGGCCGGCGCCGAGGCCGAGTTCCGGAAGGCCTGGGGCGTCGCACGGCAGGACAACCACGTGGCGGGGGTGGCCCGGAACCTCGGCGCGCTGCTCATCGACACGGGGCGAGGAGCCGAGGCCATCGCCATCCTCGACCGGGGGCTCCAGGCCTCGCCCGAGGATGCCGTGCTCCGGGTGAACCGTTCGGTGGCGCTGGGGATGCTGGGGCGGTATCCGGAGTCGCTCGAGGAGGCGCGCCACGCCGCCGCGACGAATCCGGGCAACCCGGTCGCCCGGAACAACCTGGGGGTGGCGCTCTGCGTGGTGGGGGACCTGCCGGCTGGCATGGGCGAGTTCCGCGCCGCCGAGGGGCTCGACCCGGGGAATCCGACATTCCCGGTCACGGCGGCGATCGCACTCTCCCGGCTGGGACGCCGGGAGGAGGCCTGCGACACGTTCCGCCGGGCGCGGGCCGCCACACGAATCCTGCCGATGCCTCGCAACGGCGTGCAGGTCGCCGCGCAGCTCGGCTGCCCGATCGAGTAGGCTCGGACGCGTGCTCCGCCTCACCTTCCTCGGCACCTCGGGTGCCATGCCCACCGCCGCCCGCAACCTCTCCGGGCTGTCGGTTCGCCACGGGCGGGAGCACTACCTCCTCGACTGCGGGGAGGGCACCCAGCGCCAGATGATCCGGTACGGCACCGGCTTCGACGTCACCGCCATCTGCTTCACCCACTTCCACGCCGACCACTACATCGGCGCCATCGGCTTCGTCCGCACGCTCTCGATGCTGGGGCGGGAGCGTCCGCTCGACGTCTACGGTCCCGCCCCGGCGCGCGCCTTCCTCCAGGGGCTGCTGCTCGGCGGCACCGACCCGCTCTCGTTCGAGATCCGCATCCACGAGGTGAGGCCCGGCGACGCCATCCGGCGCGACGGAGCGACGCTCCTCCCGTGGGCGACGCAGCACCGGATCACCTCGGTGGGCTGGGTTCTGCAGGAGGACGCGCGGCCGGGCCGGTTCCATCCGGAGCGGGCCCGGGAGGCCGGCGTTCCCGAGGGGGAGCTCTGGGGAGAGCTGCAGCACGGGCGCCCGGTGACCCTGCCGGGCGGACGGGTGGTGGAGCCGGCGTCCATCGTCGAGCCGCTTCGCCGGGGGCGCCGCGTGGCGGTCACCGGGGACACGCGGCCTTGCCCGGCGACGCCCGAGGCCACCCGCGGGTCCGACCTGCTCGTGCACGAGTGCACCTTCGGCGACGGGGAGGCCGCCCGGGCCATCGAGACCACCCACTCCACGGCGCGGGAGGCCGGACGGATGGCGCGCGAGGCGGGAGCGGCCCGTCTCGTCCTCACCCACCTCTCCACCCGCTACGACACCGACCCGGGGACGCTGCTCGCGCAGGCCACCGAGGAGTTCGCGGGGCCCGTGGAGGTGGCGCGGGACGGGATGGTCGTCGAGATGCCGCACGCGGAGTGAATGTGGGATCGATCGCCGACGACCTGCGACGCTGGGTTCCCGTGCTCCTCGCGACCTGGCGCGGCCTCCGGCGCGAGGTGAGGCGCGGGCCGAGGCCCCCGCCCGATGCGCTCCTGCCCGAGGAGCTGCGCGAGGTGGCGGCCGCCGTGCAGCGACTCTCCCTCGGCCTCACCCGGGACCGGGAGCTCGCCGGGGCGCGCTACCTGGACGACGATCGGCTGCTCGGCGCCTACCTGCTCTTCTACTGGCCGGTGTCCTACCTCCAGGCGCGCGGCGTCCTCTCCGAGCTGCCGGGCCGGCCGCGCTCCGCGCTCGACCTGGGCAGCGGCCCGGGACCCGTGGCCTTCGCGTCGCTCGACGCGGGGGCGGCCGAGGTGCTGGCGGCGGACCGCTCGGCCCGCGCGCTGGCCGCGGCGCGCCGGCTCGCCACCGGCGCCGGGGAGCCGCTCTCCACCCGGGAGTGGGATCCCCAGCGTCGCGCCGGTCTCGCGGGGTTCGCCGGCGGGCGCAGGTTCGACCTCATCACGATGGGGCACCTCGTGAACGAGCTCTTCCAGGGGGAGGGCGCGGCGGAGCGTCGCGCGGCGCTCCTCGAGGAGGCGCTCGGGCTGCTCGCGCCGGGGGGATCGCTCGTGGTCATCGAGCCGGCGCTGCGGGACACCTCGCGGGCCTTGCTCGAGGTGCGGGACCTGCTCGTGGCCCGGGGCGTGACCGTTCGCGCCCCGTGCCTGTTCCGCGGGGCCTGCCCTGCGCTCGTACGCCCCACCGACTGGTGCCACGCCGAGCGGCCGGTGGAGGTGCCGCGGCTCGTGGAGGAGATCGGCCGCCGCGCCGGGCTCCGCAAGGAGGCGGTGAAGATGAGCTACCTCGTGCTCGCGGCGCCGGGGGAGGGCTTGAGCGAGCCGCCCGCCGGTCGGGTGTTCCGGATCGTCTCCGAGCCGCTGCCGTCGAAGGGGCGGCTCCGTTACATGGGCTGCGGGCCGGAGGGGCGGATGGGGCTCGCGCTCCAGGAGAAGGACGTCACCGAGCGCAACCGGGCCTTCGAGCGGCTGCTCCGGGGCGACGTGGTCGAGGTCACGGCGACCGAGCCGAGGGGGGACGGGATCCGGCTCTCGGCGGAGTCGGATGTGCGCGTCGTCGCGGCGGCGGGGAGGCCGGTTCCCCGACGCAGCGACCCGTGAGGTACGCTCGTTCGATGAAGGTGGAGGCTCCATGAGATCGACCGTCGCCCTTTCCCTCCTCGTCGCGATCGCCGCCGGGTGCGGCGGTGGAACGAATCCCCCCTCCGTCTCGTCCGCGAACTCGTCGCTCGCGGTGGACCGGGCCCTCGCCGTGGCCAACGGGTTGTCGGTCGTCACGGTCTCCGCCACCATCCGGGACGAAGGAAATGGTCCGATGGCCGGGGTGACGGTCGCGTTCTCCTCGACCGGGGGCGGGAACGCCTGGACGCCTTCGAGCGCGGTCACGAGCGCGAGCGGCGTCGCGACCGCCACCCTCGCCTCCACCCTCGCCGAGGCGAAGACGCTCGGCGTCACGGCCGGGGGCCTGGCGGTGGCGCAGGAGCAGGCGGTCACCTTCTCGGTCCCGGCGCCGTCCGCGTCGAGATCGTCACTCGCAGTGAATTTCGCCTCGGTGATCGCGAACGGCGTCTCGACGACGGGGGCGACGGCCACGGTGCGCGACGACGACGGCGTGGCGATGGCGGGGGTGACGGTCACGTTCTCCTCGACCGGGACCGGGAACGCATGGACGCCCCCGAGCGCCGTCACGAGTGCGAGCGGCGTCGCGACCGCCACCCTCGGTTCGACGGTCGCAGAGGCGAAGACCCTGAGCGTCGTCGCCGGTCGCGTCGCCGTGTCGCAGACCCAGCCGGTGACCTTCACGGTGCCGGTGCCATCCGCATCCAGGTCGTCGCTGGCGGCGAGCCCCCCGGCCGCGGCGGCGAACGGGCTGGGGATGATCGCGGCGACCGCCACCGTGCGGGACGCGGACGGAGTCGCGATGGGAGGGGTGACCGTCCGGTTCGCCGCGACCGGGAGCGGGAATGTCTGGACGCCGTCGAGCGCCGTCACGAGCGCGAGCGGCATCGCGACCGCCGTCATCGCCTCCAGCCTCGCCGAGGTGAAGACGCTGAGTGCGAGCGCCGGGGGCGTGGCCGTGTCGCAGACCCAGCCGGTGACGTTCACGCCGGCTCCGGTGCCGGCGCCCGACCTCGTCATCTCGGAACTGGGGAACTGGTACGACCCGAGCGTCCCGGCCTGGGTCGAGATCCACAACGGCACGGCGGCGCCCGTGAACCTGGAGGGCTACACCCTCCGGGCCCGGGGCGTGGACGTAGACAGCGGCATCCACGTCGCCTCGACCACCTTCCCCCTGCCGTGGCTCTCGGTACCGAGCGGCGGATATGCGGTGGTGGCCGGTGTGGTCGAGAACATCACCTACAACGGCGGCCTGCTCGTCCACGTCTCCGACGCCGCCAGCCGGGTGCCTTACTGGAGCGGTTCGGGATTCGTGGAACTCGTCAAGGACGGGGCCACCGTGGACTTCGTCCGGATCGGGGAAGACACGACCGCCCCCACGACGGCCGGCTACTGGGTCGGGGCCGGCGCCCCGGCGCTCCCCACGGGGCTCGACAGGTACGACGTCGCGCTGGCGAGGCGTCCGGTCGGGGCGCAGACGCACGGCGCCGCCGACTGGGTCCAGGTCTCCTTCCCGACACCGGGCGGGCCGAACGACGTGGCGCCCGACGCGGTCTCCTCCGACGGCGACGGCATCCCCGACTCGGCCAAGGTACCGGGTGGAACCTTCGCCGGCCTGGACCTCCACTCCATGGGCGCCCGCAAGGGGCACCGGGACATCTTCATCGAGCTGGACGCCATGGGGAGCACCGACCCGGGCGTGATCCCCCGCAAGGAAGCGCTCGACATGGTGGTGGCGAAGTTCCAGGAGCACACGGTCTACCTGCACATCGACGCCGGGGCCCGCTTCAGCGCGACGTTCAACCCGGCGCTCTACAACCTGGGACAGCCGAACTGGGACGTACGCTTCTCCGCGTGCCTGGACTTCCCCCAGGACCTCAATGCCAACCCGCCCAACGTGCCGAACGGGTGCAGCTCCGTCTACGCCTACAAGGCGGAGTACATGCAGGTCGTGCGGCGCGCCATCTTCCACTACGCCCTCTTCGGCAGCTCGCAGAAGCTGGATGGCTCCTCGGGCTCCTCGGGTCGTGCGGACATCATCGGCTCGAACTTCATCGTCACCCTGGGGAACTCGGAGTTCGCCATATCCCCGGAGGACGAGCTGAACCTGCTCATCAACCAGCAGGCCTCCACGTTCATGCACGAGTTCGGTCACAACCTCGGGCTGCGCCACGGAGGGGACGAGGACCTGAACTACAAGCCGAACTACCTGTCGATCATGAACTACCTGCACCAGATGACGGGCCTCCCCGATCCCGCAGCGGCGACGGCCGGAGACCGCTACACGTTTCAAGCCTTCAAGAGGCCGGCCCGGTGCGACCTGGACGCGAGCCCCTGCGGGAGCCCCAGGTTCTTCCGGATGGACTTCTCGAACGGACGCGGGGCCCTGCTCGACGAGCTCGTCGTGAGCGAGACGGGCGGGCTGGGCCGGGGCGGACCCTGGGTCGACTACGACGGGAACCGCCTGCAGAACGACGGGTACTCGAGAAGCCTGCTCCCCAAGGACGTGCCTCATACATGGGGCAAGCTCCACGATTTCGACGACTGGTCGAACCTCGTGCTGCCGTTCCAGCCGTACGCGAACTGGCCGCGCGGCGCCCCGACGAGCACCCTGACCCGGATGCTGCGCAGGCCCGTCACGCCGTTCAACGATCACCAGCGCGAGGTCAGCCAGGAGACGCCGCCCGGCGAGGCGTTCTTCGAGGAGATGCGGCAGCGCCGCCAGGGTCGATGAGGCACCTGCGGCTCGCGCCCATTTTTGCGCCGCCGCCGGGGAGGCTCTATCCTCCGCACGCATGTCGAACTCCTGGGTGAAGTCCTTCAAGCGGACGCCGTTCTTCCTGCGGCTGCGCCGGCGCTTCCACCGTCCGAGCCGGGAGGTGAGGGACGCCGACCCGATGCGTCTGAGCATGAAGAGCTTCGGCCACCGGCTCGCGCTCGACCTGACCCGGAACCTCGCCGCGACCGACACGTCGGGGGAGCCGCGCCACCGCGGGCTCGGCAGCAAGGCCTGCACCCAGGGGGACGTGGAGAGCCCCTGGTTCGCCCACTGGTGCCGGGAGCTGCACATCGCACCGGCGTACCACCGCAAGATCTGGGAGTACGCCTTCCTCCTCCAGGTGCTCCACGAGCGGGACATGCTGCGCCCGGGGCGCACGGGGCTCGGCTTCGGGTGCGGCGAGGAGCCCATCGCCTCCTACCTCGCCTCCCGCGGCGTGGGCGCGACCGCGACCGATCTCGCGCCCGATGAGGCCCGGGGCCGGGGCTGGATGGAGACGGGCCAGCACACCACCCAGCGCGACATGGCCCTCCGGCCCGACCTCGTCTCCCGGGAGGCGTTCGAGCGGCACGTCGACTTCGCGTTCGTGGACATGACCGACATCCCGGCGTCGCTCGACGGCAAGTACGACTTCTGCTGGTCGCTCTGCGCCTTCGAGCACCTGGGCAACGTCGAGGCCGGCCTGCGCTTCGTGGAGCAGTCGATGCGATCGCTTCGCCCCGGGGGGATCGCGGTCCACACCACCGAGTTCAACTTCCTCTGCACCGACGACACCATCGACGAGGGCTCCACGGTCCTCTTCCTGGCGAAGCACTTCGCCGGGCTCGCCGCCCGCCTCGAGCGCGCCGGCCACCGGGTGGGGACGCTCGACCTGGACGTGGGCGACGGGGTCGTCGACCGCTACGTGGACGTGCCCCCGTACGAATGGAACCCCGTTCCGCAGGCCAGGTGGAACACGGGGACCGTCCACCTCAAGCTCTCGCTCGGCGCGTACCCCACGACCTCGTTCGGCCTGGTCGTCGAGAAGGGTTGAGCGAGAATGGCGCGGCCGCTGCGCCCTCGCCGACCTCCTCCTCGCCCTACTTCGCACTCGGTACGGGCGGCCCCCGCTGCGCCCGGAAGAGCTCGCTCATGATCTCCTCCAGCGGCGGCTCCTCCACCGTCAGGTCCACCACCGGCAGGGCGGCGAGCAGCCGACCCACCATCCCGGCCACCTCGTCCCCCGGCACCCGGTAGGTCGCCTGCGCCTCCCCGTGCGACGTGAGCACGCCCATCCGGGAGAGCTCCGCCTCCGCTACCGGCTGTCCGAGCCGGACCACCACGCGCTTCTCCGGCCGGACCTCCCGCGAGAGCCGCTGCAGGTCGCCGTCGTAGATGAGATGCCCCCGGTCGATGACCACCACCCGGGGGCACAGGGCGAGCACGTCGTCCATGTAGTGGCTCGTGAGGAGCACGGTCGCCCCGGTCCGCTCGTTGTAGGAGCGGATGAAGTCGCGCACCGTCGACTGCATCGTCACGTCGAGCCCGATGGTGGGCTCGTCGAGGAAGAGCACGCGCGGCCGGTGCAGGAGCGACGCGGCCAGCTCGCACTTCATCCGCTCGCCGAGCGAGAGCTGGCGCGTCGGCTTGTCCACCACGCCGCCGATGTCGAGCAGCTCGAGCAGCTCGCGCACGCGGGTCGCGAACTCGGCGCGCGGGATCTCGTAGATGGCCCGGTTGAGCGCGAAGGTCTCGGACGGGGGCAGGTCCCAGATGAGCTGCTGCTTCTGCCCCATCACGAGCGTGATCGACTTCAGGAACTCGACCTCGCGCCGCGCCGGGACGAAGCCCGCCACCTGCACCTCACCGGCGGTGGGATGGAGGAGGCCGGAGAGCACCTTCAACGTGGTGGTCTTGCCCGCCCCGTTGGGGCCCAGGAATCCCACCCGCTCCCCCGGCCCCACCGAGAAGGAGATCCCGTCCACCGCCCGGACCACCTCCCGGCGCCGGTGGAACAGGGAACGGATCGAGGCGCCCAGGCCGGGCTCGCGCCGGTGGACCCGGTACTCCTTGCGCAGTTCGCGGACCTGGATCACGGGGCGTCACGATAAGGGCGTGCACGGCCACCGGCAACGGTTAGGGTTCCGCCATGCGCAAGTTCGCCCTCCTCGGAGCGCTCCTCGTCGGATGCGCCCACGCCCCGTCGGGGCCGCCGCTCCGCGCCGTCGATCGCGTGGACCTCACCCGATACGCGGGGCGCTGGTACGAGATCGCCACCATCCCCATGTCGTTCCAGAAGGGCTGCGTGGGCGTGACCGCCGACTACGCGCTCCGCCCCGACGGCGACGTGAGCGTCGTGAACACCTGCCGCAAGGAGACGCTCGACGCCCCGGAGCGCTCCGTCGAGGGCAAGGCCTGGTCGGTCGCCCCATCCAACGCCAAGCTCGAGGTCCAGTTCTTCTGGCCCTTCCACGGCGCCTACTGGATCATCGACCTGTCGCCCGACTACCAGTGGGCGGTGGTGGGCCATCCCAGCCGCACCTACCTCTGGATCCTCTCGCGCACCCCGCAGATGGACCCCGCCACCTACGACGGCATCCTCTCCCGCCTGAAGGCGCAGGCCTACGATACGTCACTGTTGGTGAAGACGCCGCAGCCCCCCGGTCCGGTGTACATTCCCCCCCGGGAGGCACCGTGAAGAAGGGAACCATCGTCGCAACGCTCCTCGTGGCGACCGGCGTGCTCGCCGGCCTGCTCGGCTACCTGCTCCTCGACGACGGCCCGGGATCCGGCTCCGGAACCGCGGGCAAGAACCCCGCACCCGGGGGGAAGGGCGGAGCCGGCGACGGCTTCCGGGACGCCGACTTCGCGGGACAGGGGGCCGGCGGCGCCGGCGCGGGACTCACTCCCGAGCAGGAGAAGATGCTGCGGGCCGCCCTCGAGCGGATCGGCAACGAGGCCGCCATCCGAGCGGCACTCACCTCCGACGTCCCCGAGCCCTGGCCGCTGCCCGAGTCCCAGAACCGGTTCGCGACCTGCCTCATCGCCATCGAGGGGAGCCTGTCGGCGGACCGCGCCCCCGCCAAGGAGCAGATCTGCGCCTGCGCGACCCGCGCCATCCAGCGGACCTATCCGAAGGCTCCTCCCCGGGCGGAGAGGCGCCACGAGATCAAGTCCGCGGGCGCGAACTTCCGCGCCGCGGTCGAGGAGTGCACGAACGGCCCGTGAAACCGGATCCTAGAAGCAGGTCGTGTTCGGGATCCCCTGCTTCCAGTAGCGGACGCCGCCGTGGCAGCCGGTGGTCACACCCAGGACTCCGGTGGACGTGCCGGTCCAGCCGTTCGGCCCCGCCGCGTTGGGCTTCCACGCGGGCAGGTTGGCCGTGTTCACGTTCCGCACGCCGTTCACGTGGTACGGGACGGCCTGGGGAAGCACCGCCGCGATGCTGTAGCCGGCCGGGTGGCACTTCGAGCAGGCCAGGTTCACCTGCCCGGGCGCCGCGTGGAGGACATGGGGCAGATCGGACGGCGGTGAGCCGTGGCAGCTGCCGCACCTGGCCTGCGTGCCGTCCACCTTGTTCCAGATCGGCGTCGTGTAGGTGCCGCCGCCGTTCAGCGTCTGGCCGTGGCAGTAGTTCGCGCAGGTGAGCGTCCCGGTGTCGAAGGCGGGCACGGCCGACTCCGCCGTGGCGATGGGGCCCCAGGAGAAGGTGACCGGGCTGTCCGGGACCGGACCGACGTGGGCCAGGTCGGTGGGGACCACGTGGCACTCGTTGCAGGCGATGGGGCTCGAGAGGGCGGTGGCTCCGGGCATCAGGTGGGCCTGGTGGGCGCCGACTCCCGGGGCGGTCGTGGCCGTGTTCCCGTACCGGTCGGCCGGAGGCGCCGCCTTCAGCGCGGCCGAGGAGCCGGCGGGGATCACGCGGGTCCGGTCGCCGTGGCACGCCGCGCAGCTCGTCCCGATGTCGGTGGGCTGCAGGTTGACCACACCGTTCACGTGGACGGCCCGGTTCACGGTGCTGTTCGTGTAGCCCGGGTGGCACATGGCGCACTGCACGCCGGTCGCCACCGCGGGGTGCCACGGGGTCGCCGCGACGCCGCCGGGGGTGGCGTGGCAGCCCTGGCAACCGGTGAGGCTGGTGGGCGGGTTCCAGACCGGGGCCGGGGTGGCGCCGCGGAAGACGACCGCGGTCGCTCCGCCCGCGTGGCAGTAGACGTTGGAGCAGGTGAGGTTCGAGATGCTGAGGGAGGGGTTCGCGCCGTTGGCCCGGGCGAGGCTGCCCGTGTAGGCGGGGAAGACCACGTCCCAGTTGGGAGCGTGGCACTCGCCGCAGGAGAGGGGCTGGGAGATGGGGCCCGCGAGGTGGATCGGGTGAGCACCGGTGATGGGCTGGCCGTTGTCGTCACCTTCCGATGCCGGGCGGCCGTTGCAGCCGGCGAGGACGAGGAGTACCGCGAGGAAGGGGACGACGAGCCGATGCATGGAACCTCCGGAAGGTAACTCTTCGGAAGTTACCACCGCCCCTCTTGACGCTGTGCGTCGAAACGATCCATCATTCCCCGAGACCGCTGATTCAAGAATCAACACGGGGGGAAAATGTCCCATTACCGGAAGCACCGGCACCACCATTCCCGCACCCAGAACGACGGCTCCCCGCTTCCCCGCGTGGCGGTGGTCGCAGGGCTCCGGACCCCGTTCGTCCGCTCCGGAGGGGACTTCAAGGACCTCTCGGCGGTGGACCTGGGGTCCATCCTGGTGAACGAGCTGGTGGCGCGAAGCGGTCTGCCGGCCAGCGAGTTCGACGCCCTCATCTTCGGTCAGGTGATCCCGTCGCAGCTCTCCTCCCTCATCGGGCGGGAGGTGGTCCTCCGCACCGGCCTCCCGCGGACCCTTCCGGCCCACACCACCTCCCGGGCCTGCGCGACGTCGCTGCAGGCCGCCACCGAGGCCGCCGATCAGATCCTGCTCGGCCACGCCGACACGGTGATCGCCGGCGGCGCCGAGTCGCTCTCCGACGCGCCCATCTTCGCCTCCCACAAGCTCGCCCAGGCGCTCGTGAACGCGTCGCGGGCCCGCAACGTCCCCGACAAGCTGAAGGCCTTCTCCGGTCTCTCCCTGAAGGACGTGGCCCCGGTGCCCCCGGCGCTGAAGGAGCCCACCACCGGCCTCACCATGGGCGAGAGCGCCCAGAAGATGGCCTGGGAGAACGGAATCACCCGCGAGGCCCAGGACCGGTTTGCCGTGGAGAGCCACCGCAAGGCGGCCGACGCCTGGGCCAGCGGAAAGTTCACCGAGGAGGTGATGGCGGTCGAGGTCCCGCCCCGCTTCCAGAAGATCGCCTCGGCCGACAACAACGTCCGGGCCGACACCACCTTCGAGGCGCTCTCCGCGCTGAAGCCGGTCTTCGACCGGCGCTACGGCACCATCACCGCCGGCAACGCCTCGCCCCTCACCGACGGCGCCGCCGCGGTGATCCTGATGTCCGAGGGGCGAGCCCGTGAACTGGGAGTGAAGCCGCTCGGGTTCCTGCGCGCCTACGCCTACGCCGCCACCGACCCGGGCGACCAGCTCCTGCAGGGGCCGGCCTACGCGGCCCCCATCGCGCTCGACCGCGCCGGGCTCTCCCTCGGCGACATGGACGTGGTGGAGATGCACGAGGCCTTCGCCGCCCAGGTGCTCTCCAACCTCCAGGCCTTCGCCTCCCGGAAGTTCGCCGAGGAGAAGCTGGGGCGCTCCGAGCCCCTCGGCGACATCGATCCGCGCCGCCTCAACCCGAACGGCGGGTCGATCCCGCTCGGCCATCCCTTCGGCGCCACCGGCGCCCGGATGATCACCCAGGCGCTGCGGGAGCTCGCGCGCCGCAAGGGGCGCCACGCCCTGCTCACCATCTGCGCCGCCGGCGGTCTCGGCGCTGCGGTCGTCCTCGACGGTCCGGAGGCCTGATCATGACCAGCAACCCTTGGAAGAACTACCGGGTCGAGATCGCGGACGGCGTGGCCACCGTGTGGGTGGACGTGCCCGGGGAGCCGGTGAACACGCTCTCCCGCGAGACCGGAGCCGAGTTCGGCGAGGTGCTCGAGGCGCTCGACAAGGACCCCGCGGTCCGGGCGGTCGTGCTCGCGAGCGGGAAGAAGGACGGATTCGTCGCCGGCGCGAGCATCGACATGCTGCGCGAGGTGAAGAGCGCCGAGGAGGCCGCCCAGCTCTCCCGCGACGCCCAGGCCGGCTTCGACCGGCTGGAGCGCCACCCGAAGCCGGTGGTGGCCGCGGTCCACGGAGCCTGCCTCGGCGGCGGCCTCGAATGGATCATGGCCTGCCACTACCGCGTGGTCTCGAACGACCGGAAGACCCAGCTCGGCCTCCCCGAGGTGCAGCTCGGCCTCATCCCCGGCGCGGGCGGCACGCAGCGCATGCCGCGCCTGGTCGGGATCGCCACCGCCCTCGACCTCATCCTGGCCGGCAAGACGGTGAAGCCGAAGAAGGCGCTCGCCATCGGGCTGGTGGACGAGTCGGTGCCGCCGGCGATGCTGCTCGAGGTGGCGCGGGCACGGGCGCTCGCGCTGGCCGACGGCAAGCGGCTGCGCCCCGAGCCGGCCGGCATGGTGGACCAGCTGAAGAAGAACCCCCAGGCGGCCCTGCAGAAGCTGGCGCTCGAGGAGAACTTCGTGGGGCGCGGGATCCTCTTCTCCCAGGCCAGGAAGCAGCTGCTCGCGAAGACGAAGGGGCACTACCCCGCGCCGGTGGCTGCCCTCGAGGCCATCCAGGCCGGCTTCGAGAAGGGGATGGAGAAGGGGCTCGAGGCGGAGGCCCGACTCTTCGGCGAGCTGGCCGTGTCGCCGGTGGCGAAGGAGCTCATGGGCATCTTCTTCGCGACCACGGCGCTCAAGAAGGACAACGGGACGCCCGATCCCTCGGTGAAGGGGCGCAAGGTGGAGTCGGTGGGCATCCTGGGCGGCGGGCTCATGGGCTCGGGCATCGCCTACGTCACCGTGAACGCCGGCGTCCCCGCGCGCATCCGCGAGCGGGACGACGCCGCGGTGGGGCGCGCGCTCTCGTCGGTGGCCGGGATCTTCGACGGGCGCGTGAAGAAGCGCTCCATGGACCGGCTGGAGAAGCTCTCCCGCATGCGGCTCCTCACCGCCGGCACCGGGTGGGAGGGCATGGAGCGGGTGGACGTGCTCGTGGAGGCGGTCTTCGAGGATCTGAAGCTGAAGCAGGAGATGCTGCGGACCTTCGAGGCCATGAACCCGCACGGCATCTTCGCCACCAACACCTCGTCCATCCCGGTGGGCGAGATCGCGGCCGCCTCGGGCCACCCCGAGACCGTGCTCGGGATGCACTACTTCTCGCCGGTGAACAAGATGCCGCTGCTCGAGGTCATCGTGACCCCGCGCACCTCCCACGAGGTGACCGCCACCGCGGTGGCCCTCGGCAAGAAGCAGGGCAAGACCGTCATCGTGGTCGGCGACGGCCCCGGCTTCTACACGAGCCGCGTGCTCGCCCCGTACATGAACGAGGCGGTGATGCTGCTCCTCGAGGGGGCCTCGGTGGAGGACATCGACGCGGCGCTCACCGGCTTCGGGTTCCCGGTCGGGCCGATGACGCTCCTCGACGAGGTGGGCATCGACGTCGGCGCCAAGGTGGCCAAGGTGATGCACGGCGCCTTCGGCGAGCGCATGGCCGTGCCCGAGGTGATGGGCAAGGTGATCGAGTCGGGGCGGCTCGGCCGGAAGAACGGCAAGGGCTTCTACACTTACGGAGACCCGAAGAAGAAGGTCGTGGACGTCACCGTCTACGACGCGCTCCCGGGCGGCCGCACGCGCAAGAAGATCGACCGCCAGGAGATCGTCGAGCGCTGTGTGTTGCAGATGGTGAACGAGGCCGCACTCACCCTGGGTGAAGGGATCCTCCGCAGCGCCCGGGACGGGGACGTCGGCGCCGTCTTCGGCCTCGGCTTCCCGCCCTTCCGCGGCGGTCCGTTCCGCTGGGTGGACGCGGAGGGGAGTGCCGCGATCCTCGACCGGATGCGGCGGATGGAGGCGCGCTTCGGGCTGCGCTTCCGGCCGGCGCCGATGCTGGTCGAGCGGGGCGCCGCGGATCGTCCGTTTCACGAGTAACTGGGGCACCCGACCCAGCCGCCGCCGGCCGGTGCGCCGTTTCACCCACGGCCCCCGTTCGGGGCGTCAGGGGCTCATCCTGCTGCATCTCCGCGCAGACGTGCTGGGGGCCGGCGTGTCGAGCCGATTCCGGAATCATTTCATGGGGGGCGGCGTGTCCCGTGACGAAACGACCCGGGAAACCGGGACGGCACCCGTCCGGGCGAGCCCCCGCTCGAGTCCCTGACAGAGCTCCCCGTCCGGGGCGTCTCATTGGCACCATTCCCGCACTCCGCCCGAGTGCAGTCCCATCCGTTGGAACCGAACGTGGAAGCGCGCACCTGGTCACGCCCACGCCCGATCCCGTCCCGAACGCCATCTGAGGAGTTCCAAATGCGAACCTGGAAGGTATCGACCATCGCCGTTCTCGCCACCGCCAGCCTCGTGCTCGCGGCCTGCGCGGGGAGCACCGGCCCGCAGGGCCCCGCCGGCCCCACGGGCTCCACCGGAACCACCGGAACCACCGGTCCCACAGGTACCCCCGGCGCGAGCGTCGGAATCATCTCCGGCAAGCTCACCGCCACCGGCGCCACCGGCGGCGTCCCCGCCATCAGCGTGACCACCATCCCCGACGAGGGCGTGACCACCATCACCGCCGCCGACGGCTCCTACACCCTCGCCAACGTCCCGGTCGGCATCTACACGGTCTCCTTCGGGGGCGCCACCATCGCCACGACGACCGTCACCGGCGTGAACGTGGTCGCCGCCAAGACGACGACGGTGAACGCGACGGCGACCTACTCGCCCATCGTGCTGACGCTCACCCCGAGCGTCGCGCTTCCCACCGGCTTCGCCAAGGCGACGAAGTACACGGTGAGTGCCACGGGCGCCACGGCGGCCGTGACCTACACCTGGGCGCGCACCTGCCAGGCCGCTCTCCCGACGGCGAAGTGGCCGGCCCTCACCGCCGCCGCCGACGGGACCTCCGTCAGCCTGACCACGCCGGCGCTCCTCGACTACACCTGGACGGTCCTCGCCGGGAACACCGGGATGACCCTCGGCGCCATCGACCCGGTGTCCAGCACCCACTACACCTCGATGCTCATCCCGATGGATGCCAGCGGCGCCACCATCGCGGCCGTCCGCCCCGGCCTCATCGGCATCGGCCCGAGCATCATGGCCCGCGGCTTCAACTGCACCATCACCGTCACCGCGACCGACGGCGCCTACAAGCAGACGGCCACCGCCTCGCTCTACCCGGTGCCCGCGCAGCCCGGCAGCATCGGCGCCATCCAGCCGCAGAACACCATGATGATGGCGGTCGGCAACGCCAACGGCCCCTGGACGCTCTCCTACAGCGCCACCGACAAGTCCTACACGACGAGCAAGACCGCCCTCATCGACTTCCCGAGCCAGTGGATCACCACCTTCACCCCGGCCGACCAGGGCTTCTACGCCCTCAAGCTGAACGGCGCGATCGTGGCCGAGTTCCAGGTGGGCAAGTACCAGGGCGCCATCAACAACAGCTGCGCCCCCTGCCACAACAGCATTCCCGCCCTGAAGGCCGCCGTGGACGCCAAGTGGACGGCGTGGAACAAGTCGGCGCACGGCAACTTCTACTTCAAGGCCTATGGCGTCGAGGGCGCCCCCATCCTCTGCCCCGACAGCTACGACGGCATCACCCCGGCCCTCGGCCTCTGCATCCCGAAGGCGCTCGACCAGACCATCCCCGGCAACATGACGCTCTTCGCCGCCGGCGTGAACGGCGTCGAGGGTAGCCACTACAGCACGACCTGCGTGGTCTGCCACACCACCGGCTACAAGAACCCGGCTGCCCTGCCCAACATCGCCGACTGGGGCTTCAGCGACACCGCCACCAAGCTCGCCTGGGCCTTCCCCAGCAACGCGACCATCGACTACACCCGCTACAACGCGAAGGTCACCGGCACGGGCACCACCGTCGGCTCCGGCTACGAGACGGGCGATCTCAAGAAGCTCGCCGGCATCCAGTGCGAGAGCTGCCACGGCGGCATCTCCATGCACGTGAACAACGACTCGGTGCTCACGAAGCCGGTGGCCGTGTGGGACGCCCGCACCTGCGGCGTCTGCCACGACAGCCCGTCGAACCACGACCGGTACTGGCTCTGGTCCAACTCCGGCCACTCCAACTACGAGCTGGCCATGAACGAGGGGCCCGCCGGCGTCTCCTGCCAGCGCTGCCACGTGGCCCAGGGCTTCGCCGACTACGTGGACAACGGCCTCGCCCCGATCGCGGGTTCGAACAACCACTCCAGGAACGGCGCCTACCAGGCGGCCACGCTCCTCACCACCAAGGCCACCGCGATGCCGCAGACCTGCCAGGCCTGCCACGACCCGCACACCACCGGCCTGCGCGTCGATGAGTCCTGGATCCTGACGCTCCCGGCCGGCTTCGAGGTGCAGGGCACGGGTGCCGGCTCCACCTGCTTCGCCTGCCACAACACCCGCAACGGTCTGCACGTGGACAACACGCCGTTCTGCTACGAGACTGCCACCGCTCCGGTCGTGAAGGGCGCGGGGCCCATCGCAACGCCTCCGTTCTGCATGTCGGGAACCTCGGCGGCCAGCGCGGCCATCGGCGGCCCGCACGCTCCCGTGCAGGGTGACATGATGGCGGGCACGAACGCCTTCTTCGTCTCCACCGGCATGCCGTCGCGCCACATGGCGGTCAAGGACACCTGCGTCGGCTGCCACGTGAAGCTCCACCCCGACTCGATCACGCCGGCCAACACGAACCACACCTTCCGGGCCGACGGGACGATCTGCAAGAGCTGCCACGGCGTAGAGGTCAACCTCGAGGCCCTCGAGGGCGAGTACTCGCTGCTGGCCGGCTACGCGCTGACGAGCTTCAGCAAGGTGGCGAAGCGGGCGCTGCCCGATCCGTTCTACGTGAAGAGCGGCACCTCGTACTACGCGGTCTCCGCCAGCAACGTGGCCAGCGTCGTCCCGGCCGGCCGCTCGGGCTGGATGATGACCTTCACCACGCCCGTGACCATCGGCAGCGGCACGGTCTCCTCGTTCACGGGGAACGCGCTCTCCTTCTTCACGTCGGGCATCGCGCCCTTCACGCAGGTCTACGCCACCAAGGGCATCGTCGCGAAGTCCAACTGGAACCTGTACGCAACGAGCGGCGCGGTCGCCGGCAGCGCGGCGAACGTGATCCACAACCCGTCGTTCGCCTTCCAGGTCATCACCGCGACGAAGACCGCGCTCGACGGTGCCACGTCGGGCACGTACTAGCAGTCACCTAGAGTGAAAGCCTGCCGGCGCCAGCGCGCCGGCAGGCTCGTGGTTGAAGGCGCTGGGCCCCCGACCCACCCGGGGGGGCCGCCTCTCGAGCGCGCTTCCAGGGTCGGATTCCTCCTGGCCTGGGCCAGGGGGCCGCCCGTCGATGCCACCGTGCATCGACGGGCATTCGTGCTTTTGGGGCATTCATCGACGCGCAAGTCTTGCGGGCGACCGCGTGCCACGATCGAGGGACGCGGGCTCGAGTATTATCTACCAGTCAAGTCCACATTGACCACCTCGGCGAGGGCCCGAGGACCGGCTGGCCTCGGCCGCGCCCCGTCCCAATCCCGCGACACGACAGGCTTCTGGGAGGGAGTCCGCGCCTGATCGGCGAGCCGGACCGAACCGGCGACGACCGCGCGGTGAATCCTGCACCACCCCGACGGCAACCGAAACCTGCGAAAGCCTTGCGTCGAGTGACGGACAGTAAACGACGACTCATGATGTCGAGAATGGAAGGACGCGCGGGAAATGCGGGCGCTATGGCATTTCACGCACCCCAAAAGGGCGCGGAATACCGAAACACGAAGCTTCCCGTGGCCATTCACACAGGGTAGGCTGCCGCCACGATTTCACTCCGCAGCGAAGCGCGCGAAGCACCTACAGAGTTCATCCTGCAGTCAAGTCTGTTCCAAGGAGGCAGTACAAATGCGAACGTCGAAGCTCATGACTCTCTCCGTTCTGGTCGCGGCCGGCATCGGCCTGACGGCCTGTTCGGGATCCACCGGCCCGCAGGGTGCCAACGGTCCGACCGGCGCCACGGGCGCCACGGGCACCCCGGGCACCACGGGCCCCACCGGCGCCACCGGCGCCACCGGCCCCACCGGCCCTGCCGGACTCACCGTGCTCGATTGGGCCACGATGTCTGACGCGAGCCGCCTCGAGGCGGGCCTCGTGTTCGCGCTGGCTGGCAACCCCACGCTCGACGCCACCGGCCACGCGGTCGTGAAGTGGACGGTCACGCACCGCAGCGGTCTTCCGGTGAAGGGTCTCGGCGCCGTCGCCGCCACCGCCACCACGTCCGGCAGCAGCTTCCGCTTCGCGCAGCTGCAGCTCGTCCCGGCCGCCGCCGGCTCGAACTCCTACTGGTGGAGCCACATGGCCGCCACCACGACCTCGACGGCCAGCACCGAGACCGCCGCGGCCGGCAGCATCGTCGACGACGGCAAGGGCGGCTACACCTACACCACCGTCAAGGTGATCAGCCCCAGCACCTCGGGCAAGCCCTACGACGCGGCCGCCACCCAGCGGTTCGTCTGGATCGCGCAGTACTCGCAGCCGACGCTCGACCCGACCAACGTCCGCAACGTCTTCCCGCCCACCGACATCACCGTTGACTGGGTGCCCTCCACCGGCGCCGTCGTCACGGGCGCGAACGAGAAGGTGAACCTCGACTCCTGCCTCGACTGCCACGGCCAGTTCCAGGCCCTCACCGGCCAGAACACCACCAACGTGGAAGGCATCTTCCACGGTGGCGCCCGCTACACGGTCGCCGCCTGCCAGGCCTGCCACAACAAGCAGCAGGCCAACGGCAAGACCAACACGGCGATCTCCGCCGCGGGCACCTGGTCCGGCACGATGAGCCTGATCAACGGCAACTCGATCATCAACATCCCCACCTTCGTCCACGGGATCCACCTGGGTGAGGCGATGTACGACACGGTCGGCAAGACGCCGCACCAGATCGCCCTCACCGGCGGCGCCTACGCCGGCATCACCACGCCGTACGAGATCACCTACCCGCAGATGGTGAACAACTGCGCCAAGTGCCACAACACCGTGGCCAAGGCCGACAACTGGAACACCGAGCCCACCCGGATGGCTTGCCAGGGCTGCCACAACAAGACGAGCTTCCTCACGACCGTCCCCACGGGCGAGGTCGCCCACTTCGGCGGCGCCTACTCCGACGACGCCACCTGCAAGCTCTGCCACACCCCGGACGTCGTGAAGGGCTACCACCTGCCCGTCATCGCTCCCGACCCGAACAACGCGTTCGTGGGTGGCTCGAACACCCGCACCAACGCCGCGTACGTCGCCGCCGCCGGCACCAAGCCTGCCGGCGCCGTTCAGGTCAGCGTCGTCATCAAGAGCGTGGACGTGACCGCTGACGCCAGCGGCATCAAGCGCCCGT
>SESG01019592.1_pt1 | contig 25752 bp, 27 predicted proteins | sample 3171421 | NCBI WGS metagenome assembly SESG01 (sample SAMN10866946, study PRJNA518727) | freshwater metagenome | biome: subpolar coniferous forest; feature: holomictic lake; material: water; isolation source: holomictic Lake 227, 6 m and 8 m depth | place: Canada: near Kenora, Ontario | collected...
AATGGCAGCACGCCATTACATTTTGCGGCCAGGAATGGTCATGCCGCCATTGTTGAGTTTCTTGTCAGCCAGGGAGCTGATGTGAACGCCCGCAATAGTGATGGCAACACGCCATTACTATTGTCCGCAATAGGAGATCAAGTCTCCATTGTTAAATATCTTATCAGCAATGAAGCTGATGTTAATACTAAAGACAATTATGGTGAAACACCATTACACTGGGCGGCGAATAATGGGAACGTTGCCATTGTCGAGTATCTTGTCAGCCATGGCGCTGATGTCAACGGAGCTGACCGGTTTGGCAACACAGCCTTACACTGGGGGGCCGGTAATGGTCATGCAGAGATTGTTGAGTTCCTCGTCAGCCATGGTGCTGATGTGAGCGCGAGTAACAAATGGGGCAACACAGCATTAATCTGGGCGGCGAGAGATAGTCATACTGCCATTGTAGATTTACTGGTCAGCAAGGGAGCTGATCCGGCAACCATTAACAAGTATGGAGAAACTGCAGGTCTCCGGTCGGGTGGTAGTTATTGTGCTGCCCCCGTTTAAAGGATTACAGCGATAGGGTTATAACATAATGTCGGTAAGTATGGGGCATCTCTAATTCTCATGGAGGATAATCTTGATTAATTGGCTTATCAATGCAGCACGAAATGGTGACTTCCAGGAAGTCGAACGACTGGTCAGCAAAGGTGCTGATGTAAACGCAACCAATGAGTATGGCGACACGGCATTACATTGGGCGACTATCAATGGTCATGCCAATATTGTTGAGCTTCTAGTCACCAATGGCGCCAATGTAAATGCAGCCGACGAGGATGGTAGCACACCCGTACACCAAGCGGCCTATCATGGGAATGTCGCAATTATTGAGTTTCTTCTCGGCAAGGGAGCCAATGTAAATGCTCTCGACGATGATGGCGACACCCCAATTCATTTGGCGGCCAGCTATGGTCATGCCGCTACGGTTAAACTTCTTGTCAGTAAGGGAGCTGATTCAACCATCCGTAATAAGTACGGTGAAACTGCGGTACGTTGTTCGGCACACAATTATCATGCTTCAGTAGTTGAGAGTAATGTCGGTAACGCAAGCTAAACGTAACAACGATTAATATTGATATCATAAGTCCGTCAATTGGTACCTATTTTCACGAATCTTCGCATGCGAAGATTTGATGGCGGTATAAAGCCGGTCGTGATTGCGGGCATTATCATGGCGTTCCATATAATAGTGATTAATCGCTATTCGCAAATGCAGAGCTGACGATATTCTCATCAAATGAGTAACAGCCGACTCTAAGCGACATCGAGCGCTTCAGCATCACATCAAATGGAGTTATGCCGTTATTGTCAGGCGCTTTCATATCTGCGCCGTGTTCTGTTAGAATGCGCACTACCGCATCACATTGTCTTCCATCTGACCTCCAGCTAATATAGGCGTAGTGTAGAGGTGTGCATCCTTCATCGTCGCGAGCCATCGGATCGGCCCCAGCATCGAGCAGAATTCTTATGCAAGCTTCGGAGCCAGAAAGAGCGGCTGCATGGATTGGCATTCCGCCTTTTGAGTTTCGAGCGTGCACAGACGCGCCAGCTGCCAGCAAGGCCTCGACGACGGCTGCCATGCCGCGTAAGCAGGCTATTGCCAGAGGCCGCTCGTCGCCAATGCCGCAATGGGCGTCATAGCGCCCTGAGGTAATCATCTGGCTCAGGAACACTCCTGTCGCCCAGGGCGAGCTGAGGAACGCCCAGAACGGCGATTTTCCATCAAGCCCTTCGACAGGGTCGGCTCCAGCCTCGGCCAAAAGAATCGCGGCCTCCTTCGCACCGACCTCGGCTGCCAGCATGATGGGCGTCAGCCCATACCTATCACGCAGTGTGTAATCCGCACCTAGGCCCAGAAGTGCTGTTACGCATTGATATCTCTTCCGGTCGACAGCCTGGTGTAGATAAGTGCGGGAAATAATGTCCTTCCCATTGATATCAGCCCCGTCGCTAACAGCCGAAAATACACCTGGAAGCATATCGGCATATATGGCCCACTTGAGGTCACGGTCAGACTGACTAATTGGCATCGCTGTGCTCCCCGTTACTCTCTGAAGGCTCACATCCAGAAAATTGCTCTGCTACATATTTCACACCAACATACGCGAGAGCTGCAGCTCCTACTACACCCATTAAGGCAACCCCATTACCCGAACTATTTTCCTGACTGGCCGTTAAGATTTTGTGTTTGCAAACATCGTATACAGGACCAGAGTTGCAAAAGCATTCGTCCGGAGTGCAGAAGTAGTGAAGCTTCCTCCGTCGTTTTACTTCTCTAATGGAGATGCCATTCAACGCAGCTATCTCACGGTTCGACATTGTTGGCGAGATGGCCTTATATGATTTTATGTAGTTATGCACTGCTTTCTGCATTGTCTTATGAAGACGTTCGTCAGCAATGTCCTGAGCTTTGAGTAGGATATCATCTTCTATCTGGTTAAGGCGTGCCTTTAGGGAATTCTCACGATTCTCAATAGCTTTCTCGATGTCCCATTTCAGTACAAGAATTTTTGAGTCGAACTCCTCGATGACCTTGTCGAGTTTCGAGCGCATACTGCGAGTTGCCCCGCCCTTCGTGGCGCTAACATGTTTATCGAAGTCGGCCTTAATCTCGTCGAGTGAGGCTTTCGCCGTCTGACGAAAGTCCTCGATGGAGGTAGTGAGAGCTTCATCACTGATTTCGTACTCGAAGTCTTTTTTGAGACGGTCAACTGCGTCGCTTGCAGATTTCCGGAACTCGGTCAGCCTCTCCTGCAAATATCCAGATGTCATCTCCATCGAGAGCATTGAGGTGATGCTTCTCTGAATCTCACTGGTCGTCAGCCCCTTGAGCATTGCTCTGTTGAAGGCCGACCTTCCCTTCTCACTGGAAATCGCATTAACAATGTATGCTGAAACTGAATCGGTCAGTTCGTCACTCGGCTTGCTTAGTGCAAAGGTGCTTGCGAGTTCCTGGCGAATGAGCGATCTTATTCCACCCTCTGTAAGATAAATATCGAACATGTGTGGGTACCTATTTGAGAGGTGGAATTATAGTGCCTGCGGTTGTTTATGGGTCCCCAATCCGCCCTGAGGCGTTCTCATCCGTTCCAGCGGTGCCATCACTCGAGTCTGAGCACCCGTTCATCCCACCTTTCACGGCCGCCCGTCGGCTGGCCAGTATGGGACGGGCTATTGCCCCTCGAAACACCAAGCCGGACACGGTGCCTAACGCTCTGACTGCCAGTTTCACCCAACCGCAGGCGGTTTCTTGGTACCAGAACCAAAGCTTGCTTGCAACGTCAGGAACGTAAAACTCTAGCAGGGTCCGCCCAAAACCATCTTCTATGAGAACATAAAATAAAGAAAAGAAGCGTACTGCTACTCGTCGGGTCATCAAGAATGGTGCATTCGAGGATTAGCCAGTAGTTATGCCATCACTTTGGCAGTCGCGCTGTCATGGGCCAAATCATTAATTACATTAGGGGTTAGAGGTTGAAATGTCAGCTTCGCTAATTCAGCGCTAGTAAACTCGACCTCGATTGGGCGACAGTCATCTTCATTGTCATCCAGTTCGATATTTTGGCGCACCATCATCAGTGTCTCAGAAATTAGAGAACGTGCATCTGTCCAAAAACGTTCCGGAAACGGATCATGCTTGGAGTATTCAAGCATGCGTGCTTTACGTTCAGCTCGGTCAATTCCAACTTTCTCAAGTTCCTCGAAAAGTCTCTCCATGGCACACCAAGCTGCTTTTTGTTCTCCAATGCCGACGTACAGTTGTGCCAGTGCCTTAATGCCTAATAATATATAAGCAAATGACGCCTCAGACTTGACCAGTGTCTGACGTATTGCCTTAGAAGGGTCATTCACAAGTTTAACAATTGCAAAATCTGGAGTAGATGGCATACCAGCAATGTCATCGGTCAACGCTTTAATGCATACCTTGAGGTCGCTCTCTAGCTTAGGGGTAGTTGCCGTGAGAACAGCAGTCTTGTTCTCAGCTTTGGTTAGAGACAATGCTGTTGTGACAGCAGAGATATCGCCTTCAAGGTTCTTCCAAACTATGGTGTTAAGGAGCTTTGCGATATAGTCGACCTTTGTTTCAATGCGATCAAGTTTCATCGAGATATCTATAAGCATCGCATGCCCTGCGAGCAGAGCCGCCGAGGTAATAACCCTTGCGCCAATTTCTGTTGTTTTTATCCACCGCGCCTGTCCAATGATTTTCCCATTCCTTCTGGCGATACCGAGTACCGAACCGTCTGCGTTCTTATGCAGGTTTAATAGAACATTGCTTGGACCAGTCGGGGAATAGGCATCAGCCTGGGTTATCACAGCAGCAAGTTTGCCGAACTCTTGGCAACCTCCCAGCGCTTGGAGCATCCCGCGCCTAGCCTCCGTGGACTTTTCGGGAAATCCCCTGACAAAATGCGCTGTCGGCAATGCCGCTGGAACCTGGAGAACCTGCTGGTGAAGAGCTTTGGGCATGGTTGGTTCCAATGGTCAGGACTCGTCCATCCCAACTTACCATCCATGGGTAGGTAGTCAATGAAAACGCCAAGCGCGGCATCGTGACTGCCTGACCCAGCCCATTCTCAGGACAATACCGCAGCCAATGCAAAGCCATCCTATAAGGATGGCAACAGGAGTAGTGCGGCTGTCACCCGCATTGGCTCACTGCCCGCTTAGAGCTTGCCAGATTACAGCGATAGGGTACAGCGCCGCTTGCAGCATAACAAGGTGCCCATCAAGGTGGGTCATTGTAGGCAAAACAAAATAACGAAGATATATATAGGCACTGACAATTGGTGTAATGACCTCAAGCAACCGCTTAATGAGGTGTCGTTCTAGAATGGGCATTAGGTGACTAACAATTTTCAGGCAGACGCTTTCTGGCTCGACTTGACGTCCAGCGAAATAAGCGATGGCCTCCCCGATACCAAACTTTTCAGGGTATTCCTTGCGGTAAGCCTCATACTCCCGCAGGGTCAGAATAAATGCCATCGCGCGTGCAAATTGCCGAGGTGATATCTTGGACTTCACCAAAATTATGCAGGGCGGGATAAGGTGATAAATTAGAGTTAGGAATGTAACCGTCGAGTATCCCATAACTATCAATATTAAGACACCGTTCAAGAACCGCTCGGTTCGAACAAGACCAAAATACCCAAACACCAAGGAAACTATAAAAACAGCGCCAGCTAAGCCGACTGTCACAAACATGAGGTGTCCAAGCTCACCTAACACCTTTTCATCGATAATCCTCTTAACTTCATTTTCGGCAAGTCGCGTGATAGCCTTCTCGGCGGGCGTAATGAGATATTCGTCGACAACTTTTCCCATCCCGAGCATCGGCCGCCCTCCCTGGAAAACTTCACTGAGCATCGAACTTGCGAAGGGTCTAGCCCACTGTGGTATAGGAAAGGAATGAAATTCGATTTCCTTGAGCCTCTGCGCCGCCGGAACGCCACTGCCGCCATCCTCCTGGCCAGGAAGGAGGAGTTGGCGCCGTTAGCCGAGGCCTGGGGCGTCAAAGCGACGCCGGAAGCGGTGGCGGCTGCCTACCAGGCAGCGCTCGCCGTTGGTGACTCAGGCGACCCAGTCCTGAAAGCGATCCAGGTGTGTCGAGGTCCGATCCGTGATGCGTCCGCCGATGGATTGACCCTGGCAGTTCATCTCTTGCATCCAGGCGCAACTGTCGTGACGCCGCTGACACCCGAAGAGTTCTTCAGAAAGTATCCAGCGTTGGACCAGGACATTTTTATCAGAAGTGGGGTCTACTTGGCTCACCTTATAATTAAGGTCAATATGCGCATGTCCAAGGCTAATATAGACCAGCTCATCGTTGACAACCCACCGCCAGTGGAACCCGAGAGCCAACGTTCTTTTGACCCCATCGGTTACATCGGCAGAAAGCTCGGTGGCCTATTTACCTCATCAAAGCATAGCGATGCCACTACGAGCGTGGCAGAAGGTCACTCACAAGCAGCCTCTGACATTCCTACAAGTGAGGCTGTTCAACAGGAATTAATTGAGCCACAACAGCTGGACCAGTCGCTTGACCAACAAGAGACTATGGCGCAGCGCTCTTTTGACCCAATCGGCTATATAAGGCGACAATTCGGCCTGGCAAACTCAAGTCCTGTGTCCGAGGAGCACCCAGCAGCATCTATTGAACCGCTGCAGGTGGACACTATCGAGCAACCAAACACGGACCACGCCCTGGATGAAGAGACTGAGACATATGTTCGGCGCGTATGGAACGGGCTGAGTGACTGGATGTCTCGTCGTTATGATGATGTTGATTATCTTTGGAAGTCCGCAACCAATCTTGGCTTCGATTTGTCCAGAATTGATCTGGATGCCCTTCTTGCCAAGTTCATGGTTGATGACCTGGCCGAGGCTGGTCTGGAAGAGACTGATAATTTTAAGAAGTTTAATATTCTGGTTGCTGGAAGCACAGGCTCAGGAAAGTCTACTCTAATCAATGCCATATTCGGAGATGAACTCGCTGAATCCGGTATGGGAAAACCTGTGACACCGGAAACAAAGGCTTATGAGATTGAAGGCATTCCATTTCGGCTGTGGGATACTGCTGGTCTGGAGATGAAGGCATACCAGCAGACTTTGAGTGCCATCTCGAAGCAGCTGGATGATACTCGGCAATCTGCTAAGGCATCAGAACATTTACACTTGCTTTGGCTCTGCATCACGGAGTCGGTTCTAAAAGTCGAAGATGGCCACATTGCGCTGAGCGACCTTGTGGCAAAGCATGGCATTCCAGCCATTGTCGTTCTAACCAGGGCTGGCTCGCACCCGACGTTTAAGGATGTCGTCAGAACCCTCATTCCCACAGCAACAAACGTTGTTCGCGTACGCGCCAAGGATATGAGCTTCGATGGCATGGACTTTAAAGCATTTGGCCTTGAGGAGCTAATTAACGCAACCCGAGCCTCCTTACCCGATGGCGTCAAGGCTGCATTCGATGCGGCTCAACAAAAGCAGTTCCAGACCAAGTTCAGCAATGCGGAGAGACTTCCTATCAAGTTTGCCGGAATGGCAGGGGCAGCCTCCGCCGTCCCTATTCCCGTAGCCAGTGCGGCAAGTATCATACCTATTCAGATAAAAATGATATTCGCACTGAATGCTACGCTCGGCATACCTCTTTCCAGAGAGCATTGTAAGCCGTTAATCATTGCGGTCCTGAGTGCATTAAGCTTATCAGCTGTGGGGAGAATGCTTGTAATATCGTTACTTGATGCTGTGCCTGGATTGAACTTCGCTGCCGAGGCAATTAATGCAACCATGGCAACAACTGTAACACTTGGACTTGGTCATGCGTATATTGAGTTCATCAAAAACTTCTACCAAATCAACAAGAGAATGCCTAGTTATGAGGATATTGCCGAGGGATTCAAGAATTATTGGCAGCAGCAGGACGCCAGGAACGCAGAAGCTCAGGCAGCCTGTGAGGCTGCCGAATCATGTTAGATTACAATTCATGTTCTTGCGCTGAGTTCCGGTTGTTATTCTATTTGAAGGCCCTAAACCTACGCCCTGATTTATGCACGCTCCGCTTCGCTATGTCTTTCGCTAAAGCGAGGCGGTATCGAAAGCTTTCATATGGCTTACGAATCTCCGGTGCATATCGTTGACCAGGTATCGATGTCATTATCTTTAGGTACTTATCGTTCGTAAAACCGAATATCTGCCCAAGAAGCCCGAGCGTCAACTCAGCGAACATCTTGCAATCGGACTGGCTGGAGCAAATGAGATAGCGTAGAAAATTATCCTTCTCGCTTGGCCAAACGAACCCTGCCCCTTCAATTAGTGAAACGACATCATCAGTTAAGTATGGCTCCACTTCGGGGACATACTGATGCGACGCGATTTCTATGAGATACTCATTGCCATCCACAGATGACATTAGCTGCACGAAGACATCCTCTGGCGTGTCAAAGATAGTGTAGGCGCCGTCAGTCCATGATTTAGACTTTCCTTTAATCTCAAGTAAGGCAGCTTCAACATTTTCTATCTGACTTTGAGAGAAGTTATCTCGCGCCCATTCACAGAGACTCTCTATAACCCTATAAGAAACATCACCGTCAAAGTCTTCACATTGTTGGTTTGCTCGGTCTGAGAGCCTCGTCAACTCCAGAAAGATTGCTTCGCGTTGCTCTTGAGCAATATCTTGATTATTTGCGCCAAGAATTTTGCCAGGCTGCCACCCAGTTCGGCCAAGCACGATTTCTGCGGTGGCTGGGGTTTCCTGAGTTGCGCTGAAATAGACGACATGACCGGTTCCAGCCCGCCGCACCAGTCTTGGCAGGCAGTTCTGCATTCGCAGTCCTTCGGCAATCAACGCCTCAGGGGTCGTCAACGGCATCAGTAGCTCGGACTGTGGCAGAGACGGTTGGCGAACGAAAGGCTTCCAATGCGGCTGTGAGCAGTCGAAGTAGAAGTCCCAGAATGAGCCGACACCGTCAGTCCGACCGGCTGCCGCGAGCATGTCAATCTGCTCCTCCTTGGCGGCCTTATTGTAAATTGATGCAAGCAGATTCCATCGTTCCTCGGATACATCAAGGTTGCATAGAACATTCAGAACACGAGGAAGGACTAGGAAAGCCGGCACCAGTGGAAGCTGCCTAACCAGGCAGGAGCTAATGCTCTCGACGTGGCTCAGGGCCTTCACCACCGCTTGCTGCTCACAGCATTCCAGCAATAGCTGCCAATCAAGCTGGTAAAAGTTGAGCCAGTCAGTTTTTGTAATGATGTTCAGAGTGGCTTGACTAACTCTTCTGCGGGACACTTGTGACAATAATAACGTTCGCTTTGCAGTAGCCGTCTTTGAAATAAGCTTTGGGCGCTCACTTAAGTCCATTTCTCTCGAAAAGGCTATCAAGAGCACGGCTGCTGCATAAGGACGGAAGCCAGGGTCATTCACATTATTCCAGCTTGCAGCAAACAGAGGCTCGCAAAGCGCTTCGGGGACCAGAAGGGATAGAGCATGGTTTGAGCTGAGCAGCTCTGCATCGCCGTCAACTTGACATCCTTCTCTCATCCTCAGTCCCTCTTAACCGGCCCGATGTACTTAGCTAGGCGCATTGCAAGGCGACTGAGCAGCTACCACTGTGATCCGACATGCATCGGAATTCAAGCGCCACGCCCTAAGCTCAGCCCCAGCTTGGAGGGTGACTACACGAAACACCGAATATTATGCGGTAAGAGACACGTGGGTGAGGCGAACCAACGGAGGTTCATAGAGGCGCGCATGCGGCAAGTTGGGCCAGCGAGAGCCTGGTGCAAATGGTCCTTCCGGCTTGCCTGCCAGCTCAGAAAGCGGCAGCATCACCCAGCGATACCCACTCTGCTGCCAGGGATTCTAGATGCCGTTTTTGGACCCCGAAGATTTTTTGCCGACGAGCCTGGATATCAGGACGCTGCTTATCAAGCGGCCGTCAGCGACCTTCTTCATGCGGGTGAAGGGCGAGGAGCTGCTGGCGGAGGGCATTCGCGACGGCGACCTCCTGGTGGTCGACCGCAGTGTCTCTCCTGTGGTCGGCGATATTGCCGTGGTCGCAGAGGATGGTCAGCTGGCCATCAGGAAAATCAGCGACGATACCCTTACGAGGCCAAATCTTGAAGTCTGGGGAACCGTCGCCCACTCAATTACAAGCCACTGCAAGCGATGAAACCCGTATTTGCCCTGGCGGATGTCAACAATATGTTCGTCAGTTGCGAGCGGGTGTTTAATCCATTGCTTGAGAAGTACCCTGTTCTGGTCTTGTCATCGAACGACGGTTGTGCTATCGCGCGGTCCCAAGAAGTTAAGGACTTGGGGGTCAAAATGGGCGACCCTTACTTCAAGATTCAGTCCCTTTGCGAGAAAAATGCTGTCGTCGTCATGTCGAGTAACTTCTCACTCTATTGCGATATGTCCATGAGGTTTATGCATGCTCTGGCAGAGAATGCGCCCGCAGTTGAGCAATATAGTATCGACGAGATGTTTATTGATTTTACGGGTTTGCCTGGTGATTGGGGCGATTGGTGTCGAACACTAAGAAAGACAGTCAAGCAATGGACGGGGCTGCCAACTTCCTTTGGAACAGGACCAACCAAAACCTTGGCCAAGCTCGCAAACCGGTTAGCTAAGAAATCAAAGACAGCTGATGGAGTTATCGATTTAGCCGGTCATCCAAGTTGGATTGAGCGCGCACTGGAAAAGACTGCAGTCCGAGATGTCTGGGGTATTGGCGCAGCTTCGGCTGAAAAGTTAATGGCCATCGGAATCCATGATGCCCTGGCATTGAGTAAGCTAGACGATTCAAAAGCCAGGCGCATGTTTGGCATCGGTGGTTTGAAGACGATACACGAGCTGCGTGGTATTTCATGCCATACTCTTGAAACAATACCTGAAGACAGAAAAAGTTGTATGGTGTCCAGGTCGTTTGGTGATCCGACAGATGACTTAACTAACATCAGGGATGCTGTTACACTCTTTGCCAATCGGGCAAGTGAAAAGCTCCGCTCTGAGCGCCTAATTGCGGGACACTTGACTGTCTTCGCTGACACCAATCGCTTTCGTAAGGACCAGCCTCAGCGTCATCTATCGGCGTCAGGTGCACTATTCCCAGCAACTTCCGATGGGCTAAAGATTGTCAGAGCAGCCGTACGACTATTGGAATCTGTCTGGGAGGAAGGCCCTTGGCAGTATGGCAAAGCAGGTGTGATGATGGCTGACATCGTCAGTGCCGATGCCGCCCCCAGCGACCTGTTTGCGGCTGCGCCGAAGGCTTCTCCGCTGATGGCCGCAGTAGACAGATTGAACCAGCGGTATGGTCGTGAAACGGTCGCCTTGGGCCTGCATGAGAAGGAGGCGACCTGGCGGTCACGAGCTGAGCGCCTCTCTCCAGATTATACCGGTCGGTGGTCTGACATTCCGGTCGCTGTAGCCAGAGCGGACTGACACCTGTTCGGCAGCGGAGAAGCTGCTCTTCTTCGTTCTCGTCCTTCCGCCCTTATGGCACGCAAGGCTTCGGAAAACCCCTGCCCCTCTTTCATCAACCGTTCCACACGCTGCCGTTCTGTTAATTCTAAGCAGGACAGCTTTAGTATTTCTTTCTGTGTTAACGAGGCCATTATCCCCTCCATATATTTAAAATGAAAATCTAATGGCATAGCTTTGATCACTTTTCATCGTCTTGCAAACATTTCTATATTATGCCCAAACAACTACTACCATCGATGCCTTCCTAGGTAATCGCGCTCATAATCATACTTGTTAATTTAAATCTTCGCATGCGAACATTCCGCAAACTACTTGCGAAGCTTTTTACCAGAACGGCTTACGAAGACTATTCCATTTCTCTATCGATAATGACTATGATTAAGTTGTCGAGCACTCATACTAAATACAACAATCAATCATACGCCTGCTTATTAGGGCGCATCAATTATAGAAAGGCACCTGTTATGGACGGGCAAACGATGAGAATGATACGGGGGACCCGTACTGGTGATGAGTTCTCCAAGGAAATCAACAAGGCTTTGGGTAAGCGCACGGATAGACATAAGGTATCAAAGTGGGAGAATTCTAGCGACGAGATACCTCCTGAGGTCGCTGGGCTGCTTCGTTTATGGAGCCTTGAGTATCAGCCGACTGGAACCTGCCAAGTTGTTGCTGTTAGTTGCCAGAAAGGCGGGACTCTTAAGACAACGAGCAGTGTCGGTTTGGCCTATGTGTTGGCCATGGCTGGTGCACGTGTGTTGCTGGTAGATGCCGACTCTCAGGCCAATTCCACCGCCCACGTTGGATTGAACGAGGATGTCATTGATGAGTTGGCGGGCAAACAGCTTACCTTGTATCATGCACTGGCAGGTCAGGCCGCTATAGACGATATTCTGTTGGAGACTAGTGTTCCGAATTTACATCTGGCACCATCTTCGATTCATCTCGCTTTGTGTGAAGTCGAGTTCAACGATGGAAGCTCTACGTCCAAACTTCGTTTGAGGAAGTTGCTTGAACAGATACGAAACAGGTATGACTTCATTATCATAGATACCTCACCCTCTTTAGGTTTGTTGACTGTGAATAGTCTGGTCGCAGCCGATAAGGTTCTAATCCCTGTCCAGGTTGAAAGATTCGCGGTAACTGGTTTGAGGCATTTGATAAATACTCTTGATACTTTGCCTGACCATCTGAATAAGAAGCTTGTGATATTGGGCATACTGCCGACATTGTACAGCTCCAGGCAGGTTCAAGACAGAGACACGTTGGATGAGGTACTGCGGTGGGCCGCCGATATGACGGTTTTCACGCCAGTACCGCGCTCTTCTTATTTTGCTAAAGCTGCTGCCAGTCTTTGCATACCGTATGCGGTTAATCCAGGCGCAGCCGGACTCGACTCATTTATTCAGATCGCACAAAAACTTGGAGTCCTCGCGCATGGCTAAGCTACCTCAACGCGTAACAACACCGTTAAAACGCGTCACCAATGGGATGTTGAGCGTTTGGGAGAGTGCAACAAAGGATGCTCATGAATCAGAGCTACCTGAAGTTATAAGCGTCACCACGCCAACTGGGTCTATCATTGACGTACGGAACATTGACATTGAACGAATCCTGGACAACCCGCATCAGGCACGCAGGACTTTTGACCTTGAGAGTTTGTCCAGTTTAGCTGCCAGCATTGAAAGCATGGGCTTGCAGCAGCCAATCATTGTCAGTAAGGCTCCTGAAGCCGGTTGTTTTCTGCTTGTTGCAGGCGAGCGCCGCCTTCGCGCTCATCGGCTCCTAAAAAAGTCGAGCATAATGGCGATTGTCATCAAGGAAAGTGACAATGAAGCTATTTCCTTGATTGAGAATATCCAGCGAATGGACCTCAATGTCGTTGAACTGGCAACTGGTCTTTCGTGTTTGATAGCGAATGGTGAGCATACTCAACGTGAGGCTTCTCGGATAACTGGTTTAAGCGAGAACGTTGTCGGGCGTACCCTGGCTGTTATGTCGATATTCGAGTTAGTTCCTGAGTTGCTTACTGAGTATCAGGCTGACCCAGCGGTTATAAGTGATTCCAACATGATGGAGTTGTCAGCCATTTCTAGCCCTGAGACGCTAAGAACTTTGTGGGAAAAGGCCAAGCTTGGAAAACTAAGCCGCAATGACATAAGGCTCGCTGCCAAGCGAGAAAAGTTGGAGAAGGAGCGCTCTGAAAAGCCGAAGAAGGAACCCTCGCCAGCGGTCCTAGAGCGCAGACTGACAAAAAAGGTCCAGAGGTCCTTGAAAACTCTTGAGACAGAGGTCGACACGCTCGACGTTATCCGAGATAAACTCACGGAAGACCATCGAGATGGCTTAAGAACATTACGGACAAAGATTGACTTGATGTTATCTCCAGCAGAGACAAATCACTCGGTCAATATGCTGACCTGAACATAGTGCCGGTATACCAACTATGTAGATTGCTTAAGGCACTGAGCTTCCGCCAGCCCAACAAAAAGTTGGGCTGGCCACCACTAAGGTATGCCTGGGAGTCTTGAGTGACCGGCTTTGTTTTGCTAGGCTGGCTGCTCTCCAGAAGGGGGATTTGCGAGCATGGCTTGTTCCTTTGCCTTTGCTCTCCTTAACCGTCGTTCCAGCTTGGCTGCGCTTGTCCTGGTGTAACGTAACACATGCATGGCAAGAGTATTTGGCTTCAGGTTATGGCGCCTCGCAACATCCGCGACTGACTCTTTAACGGTACCATTCCTTGCAAGGAGAGCTTCGTTTAGAACGACTTCTGTTACGACTTTTTTAGTGCTGAGCAATCCTCTGTTCATTTTCTACCCTATAAAAAATGTGGTTTGCAGTTCGCATCTCGACAGCAATGGCATCGTGCATTTTGATGTGAGATACAGGCGTTGTTGATATTTGTCGATTAAGACAGATAATATAAAATTTAGAGTTATTGTCAACAAACTTATAGTATTTTACGTCCTGCGTATGTTTCGAAGTTCTCACTACGTCTGACATACTTTTGTAAGGTCTTGACATCTTTGTGTCTGCTGACATTGAGCAGCTCCCAGATTGAGCTTCCTGAGTCTGCTGCTGATGTAAGAAAGCCGGACCTCAGGCTATGAGCACCATACTTTTCAGGGTCGATTCCCGCCTCTTTCAGGCGTGACTTGACGATTAGAGCCACAGAATAGGGGCACAGGGAGTCATGGATGCGCCCTCCCCTCCCGATTGAGCGGAACACTCGAGATTCCGGCTCAACGATTTGAGCGGCTCGTAGCCAGCTTGAGAGGGCGGAGATGGCGCAGGTTCCAGGATGTCGACCGTGCGGAATCATGAGTTGCTGGCCAGCCCCTACTTGGTCGCCCTTGGAGCGCCTGATGGTGACAATCAGACCGCGCTCTGTAATTTCCAAATCTCGAATTTCCAGAGCGACAATTTCAGACCGGCGCATTGCCCCTGCGTAACCCAGGAGTATCAATGCTTTATCGCGCAGTCCGACCAGGGTGTCGGGAATGCAGGCAATCACCCTCTGGAGGTCAGACATGTCATCTATTGACCTGGGCCTGGTGCTCATCAGCGGGCGTCTCGGTTTGGTTTCTCGGCCTGGCATCCGCTTGACGCCACGCAGGAGCATGCGAACCTTCTCGTTGTCGGTTGGGTCGCTCAACGGCGGTTCGTGAAGGCGGTGAGCCATTCGGATGGCGGCACACATGATACCTAGGCGAGATGGGCTAAGACCTCGACGGGCTTGTTCTCCCAAGTATGATTCAAGAGTCCGAGATGAACACGGGAGAGCGCTGATGTCCTTCTTTGAGCACCAATCATTAAACAAGGTAAAAGCTCGCCTGTAAGCGCTTTTGGTGCCGCTGGCTAACGCGCAAGCTTGGAACTTGGCAGCGTCAGAAAGACCCTGCTGGAGGACAACCAGTTCTGTTTGTTCGGTTCGCTCAATTGCTAACTCTGTTTTAGTCATCAATCCTCGGAACGGCTCTTTATATTGTAGCCGGTTTATAATGTTATGATAAAAGCGTACATTACATACTTATCTTAGGGCAATGCGATTGCGTTCGCGAATTGTGCATATTTGTCGTTTTCTTGTGTTTACCATATAGTAGGGCACTGCTATAGGAACTTGTAAATAGGGGTTATTTAAATGAGTACAGACATTATTCTATCGGCATGGGATGGTAACCTGGAGGAAGTCAAGTACCTAATTAGTCAAGGTGCTGACGTGAATGCAAGCAACAAGAATGGCACCACGCCATTAATTTGGGCGGCCAAATATGGTCATGTCGACATTGTCAAATGTCTTGTCAGCAAGGGAGCTGATGTTAACGCAGCCAACAAGTTTGGCGACACGCCACTTCACTGGGCGGCATGGAACGGTCATGCTGCCATTGTTGAGTTCCTCGTTAGTCAGGGTGCTGATGTGAACGCAAGCAACAAGTTTGGCGACACGCCACTTCACTGGGCGGCAGATAACGGACATGCCGCCATTGTTGATTTCCTGGTGAGCAAGGGAGCAAATGTGAACGCAGTAAATAATGATGGCTACACAGCTTTACATTGGGCGGCAGCTAAGGGTCATGCCGCCATTGTTGAGTACCTTGTCAGCCATGGTGCAGATGTGAACGCACGCAACAGTGATGGCAACACAGCATTACATTTGGCGGCCAAATATGGCCATGCCGCCATTGTTGAGTTCCTAGTCAGCAAGGGTGCTGATATGAACGCATGCAACACGTTTGGCAACACGCCACTTCACTGGGCGGTGGAAAAAGGTCATGCCCCCATTATTAGGATATTGGAAGCTGCTGCGTGTTGCGTGGCGTCATCGGGTTCGCCGGAACGTCGCACGGCCGTACTAGCCTTGCTAGAGGAAGACACTGGGCTGAGGAAGCGCTTAGGAATTCGAAGTGATTTCAAGCCAAGCCCTGAATATGATGTCGAGCGTCTACTGGAATATGCATTGTCAAAGCGTATCAGCAAAGACCCCGCACTTCGTTCTGACGTTGAGAAGGGAATCGCCTTTCATATCGAGACCGCTAATATTCTTGCTGATGCCATTAATGAAGACCAGAGATGCTCTCCCGCTATGGGTCGATAACGGATTTAGCCAGGTCGGCCCAGTCGTCTGGCGGTCGACCTGATTCTAGCATTCCCTTGAAGATAACATAAGGGTCTGTTTTCGCGCCCGCTTTCCTCAAAGTGGTTTCATCATTGATCCAGCAATAAATGATAACTTTTGACGAGCTGTCATACCTGAAAAATAGGCGAAAGCGGTTCTTCAAAAATTTCGCTCTGAACCAGTTTTTGTGTCCCCCTCCCAGGGCTTTGCCCAGACGAAAATCCTTGTTGCCTGGGTCGGCAGGAATCTCATCCAGAATTAACTTATTGATACGAGCCAGCAGCTTTGCCTTCGGATGGCTGGCGTAGTCGTTTGGGCTGGCAGCCGCAAGGCGCTCCACCTCGCCGACCAAGCCGTCGTAGACGACCTTGAAGGCTGGGTACATGTACAGGCGCCAGCCGTTTCGAGTATCAAAGGGCGAGGTCGGCATGACGCGAAGCTCGCTGTTCAGAGTGTGATGTCGTCTGGGATTTCGTCATCGTCGGTGACGACGACGTCTCGAGTCAGCTCTACGGCTCTGGCGACCTGCGACGCCGACAAGGGAGCGATGCGCTCGGGGTGGCTGATGACATCGCTCTCCAAAAACGCCAAGAACGCGCCAACCAGGGGGTCATCGTGCTCCCCCTGCTCCTGGCCTGGCTCATCGTCGAGCACGTGAACGAGAAGCATGCCGCGCCCGATGACGTGGGCCTCGATAGCAGCTTTTTGCCGAAATTCAGGGTGCAGGCGGAACAGCGCCCGCTCGAAGCGGATGGCTTCAGACGACCCTGTCGTCGTGATAGCGCCCTTGAATCCGCCCTGCATCGTGACCTCCCTGAACCCGTCGTATAAATATACGTATGGCTGGGCTGCCGTCAAGGAGGCTGGTGAGCCACGGGTATGCCAGCTTGGCGATGGCATGGACGGTGATTCCGATGTCTGGCTTAGCTTCATATAATGCAAGTCATGAGTGGCTGCAGTTTTGGAAGCTTTGTAGTCGTCGTTTTGGCCGTTATAGTCGCTTCATAGAACATCATCATAATCGGGGGGATTTAGAGAGTCCCGTCTATAACTGTTAATAAACGCCTACGATATTAGGTCGGTTCATAGTTTTTATACATTTTGTAGATTAATGAATACCTTATTGACCTGTTGCGGAGTCGCTGCAGTTGATGAATGTCACACATCCTCCGCAATAGTCTCCGATCCGATGGATGCCTTTATGTTTCCCGAAAAGCCATTGGGATGTAATATCTTGCAGGTTTCCCTTATACGGCCTAATTTGATTAGTGCCTTCAAATTCTGGATCAGACCAAACATAATACTCAGTACCTACTTTGATTAAATACTCGCGACCGAAGCCCCAGGTAAATTCACAAACGGAGTCTAAGGTTATTGCCATGGCTTTACACAACTCGTTAACTGCTGGTTCAATTTCCGTTATCAACGACTTCTCTACTAAAAAGGTAGCAACCATTACGGCATAGGTCAACACGACTTGATATCACTGATCAGCTAATCCGCTATTTTATGCAATCAGGTATCCAACCGCTTCAGAAAGCAGGCTATATGCTCGGCCGGTTGCCCAAATGGACGTTCGAATGGCTCTGAAATAATATAATGGGCCGCGTTTACGTTACCTGGTAACGCCATATAGCAATTACAGTCTCGCATTTTGTATATATCTTGGTTATGATTATACTAGAGTATGTATTTGTCTCTTAAATTGAGTTTGAGTGTTGTGGAGATGATTATGCTAAGGCGCAAAGTATCACATTATGAGGTCTCTTTGAGGAATGGATGCTTCCTTTGCGATATCTATGGTGCTAAAGGAAGGCGAGATGCCATTCGCCAAGCCCGATCAGTGTCTGACAGCTACGCCTCAGGTATTCCAGAAAAAGAACTGATTGCGGAACTAATTTTCGAAACCGACTAAACGAACAAGCAAAGCATCAGATAACCTATTCATACGATTGCTCGGCCTGTTTCGTGGGCCAACTGATCCAGTGTCTCGTAATGTTCGAGTTTGAGACAGAAGCAGCGTTACTCAGTCATCACATGTTCTTTCTTTACTATCTTTTGGAGTTGCTCCAGAGACTCACAAATAATATCTGCGAGGGTTTCCTTGGACTCAAGGCAAGCCGTACATATACGCGCCCCATCAAGATCATTACTAAGTAAGTCTAATGCCCCCATGAAAAGATCACTATTCTCAACCGTTCCAATATTAGCTTTATATTCTTCTCTCCTTTCGTCGTAATTGCCGCCAACTAACCGCCAAAAAAGCTCTTTTGCGTACTTTTCAATATCTTGCTGGCCTATTAAAGAAATAATTCTGTTATCTTTTTGAAGCAGGATATACGCCATCAACTTAGCTGCCGCTGCATGCCACCCAGCCTCACCAAGGTCTCGATGCCGCCCTATTCTGTCCCGAAATGAACTGAATACGTTAATCTTACGGGCTCCGGACACAGGCAAAGGAGTTGTGACAATAATATTAAATCCTGCATCTGGGCAGATACCGGCCAACAGAACCATCTTAATGCCAATCGCCGCCGCCAATATTGGTGCGATAACAATATATGTTGCCGCTCCATTTATTAACCCACAATCTGCAACATAGTCTGGCGCAATATCACTTGTGTCGAACCATGCCCCGTAAGGGCCAAAGTAATTATCTGAGTAGTTCGGTTTATTAGTTAACCATATGCCTTTCACCCCAATCGACGATAGGTTGCACAATTCACGATCTTCAAGGCGCTGTGGAATTATATAGCCTGATTTTATGATGCTTTGGAAGTTCTCCCATGGCGTTGAATGGCACAGCTCCATTTTCCCCCTCCCAGGATTTGCTATATCGAACTGTTCAAGAGATAACACAAACAGGTTGTCCATGCCTGCTTATCTCATGATCAACCCCATTTGGCGCATTTCGCCACCTCAGCAACGCCAATGGTTGCCTACCACGATACCAATTTACAAATCAATGCACGCAAAACTCGTGGACTTAGCACATAAAATCAGGCCCTTAGATTCATGTGGCTATTCCAATGCATAAATCTGGTGCAGATTGCCCCCAGGATTCATGGGTATGCGCGAGACTCAACGGATGGCCAGTGCGTTGACGTGTGCGCTTCGAGCCGCCGGCGGCGAGACGGTGTTCCGCGAGGTGGCGAGCGGAACCAAAGACCGACCGCACCAATCTCGCCCAGCCTGTGGCGCAGCTTGCAACCGACGACGTGGTGCTGGTGACGCGCCCGCGATCTGTTGAACACCTTGGCGACGATCACCGACAAGGGGGCCGCGTTTTTCAGGAGACGCGGAACTCATGAGAAAAGCCCATGTGTGAATTGGCGGCACGAATCGTTACCAAGGCCCAAGGAAGGCATTTTTGGGCTTGGTTGGGATTCTCATGGCGCCGCTGTGGCTGGGATTGCCTCTTGCGCACATCCACTTTACACTCTATTTGACGGAGAGTGACGCAAGGCATGACGGGGAAGGAACATCGAGCCATGGCAAACCAGGACTTCGACCCCCTTTTCGGTGAACCGGTTGACGAAGTCCCTTTGCCCAGGTCTCCGCTTACGACGGTCGTCGCGCAGGTGCAGTTCACACCGATCATGCGGCTCCGCTCGGAGGATTACGTCGCGGTCATTCAGGATAAGCTACGTGGCGACTACCCCAAGCTGGAGGCTGAAAGCATCCTATGCGCCACCATTATGGGGGGTGAGACTGAAGCGCGCCGTGAGAATGTCTGGCGTTTTGTGTGCGGTAAGAACCAATGGCGGGTGACGCTGACGCCGACGTTCGTTGCCCTTGAAACTCGTGCTTACACATCCAGAACGGATTTCACCGAGAGGTTCAAACGAGTCGTCGTCGCACTGAAGGATAGCGTCGGATCGGCGCGTGTAACCCGCGTTGGCGTCCGTTACGTTGACCACATCAAACCTCCGGAAGTCGAGCACATGTCCGGCATGCTGCGCAGTGATATGCTCGGCGTGGCGAACACGGCCTTGCGGCCACGCATGCACCATGCTGTCAGCGAAATGTTCTGCGATGTGGCTGAGGGAAATTTGCTGGCACGCTGGGGATTTCTACCCCCTCACGGTACTCATGATCCAAATGTCATGATGCCCATCCCTGATAAATCCTGGTTCATCGACATCGATGTTTCCAAGCAATACAACGAGCCGTTTGAGGAAATGGATGCTGACTCGGTGCATCAGATTGCATATGCACTTGCAACCCGTTCATACTCATTTTTTCGCTGGGTCTCGACACCAAGTTTTCTCCAGGCTTATGGAGGGAATAAATGATCACGATCTATAGTATGGAACCACCCCCTGAACCTCTATCTGCGTATTACCGCTCATATGATGCGAAAGCGGAATTAAGGCATGGGTCAGTTATTTCGCTGTCATCAAAATGGGGCACGACGGTCACGCGCCGAACGGTGGCGGTACCCGACCTCCCGACTACCCGAACTTATGCCGCGATGACGAGCACCTCGGTCGAGAATTACACTTCGTGCCTCTCGGTACAGCTACAGGGCACTGACGCAATCGAGCAGTTCGGGGGAACTGAAGACGCGGTGCCCTTAATGTTAGCCGAAATCAAGCGGATGACTGGGTGGTCGTGGGAGCGAATTGCCAGGGCACTGGGCCGGACACGCCAGGCAGTGCATGGATGGACCTTGGGCCGAGAGATTGCCCAAGACAACCTGGAGCATCTAGCCAAACTGCGGGCAACAATCGGCTACATCGACCGTGGAAGCATTGATGACAATCGGGTTCTGCTGAACATGGCCACGGCCGAAGGTCGGATTGTGGCCGATCTCCTCGATGAGAGCAGGTTCGAAGACGTTCGGGCTTTATGCGGCCGTGGAAGCGGATACAGGGAAAGCTCCTCAGTATGGGCCAAGAAGGCCGACCAGGCTCGGTCGGCCGAAATTATGCGCAAGGGCCACTGGTTCGATGAACTCGCTGAGACAGGCGGCGCCGAGGTTGCCTTCGAATACGTCATCCCTCAAAGTGAGCGACGTAGGGTCACGGTGAAGCGGCAAGGCTAAGATTATGTCAAAAGAGGACAATGCCGCGTCGGCTGCCGAACCCCTTGCTCTATCCGCATGGCGGCAGGGTGACTACACCCTCTCAGTATCCGAGTTTCTGGTGGCAGATGAATGGAATGAAGACGGGCTTCAGGTAAGCGCTGACAGTGTCAAAGGTCTCGTGGTCATCACCCAAACCTGCGACATCGTAAATGAGGCCCCTGGCAAGGAATGTGTGGTCGTTTGCCCATTGGTCGAAATTACACCACGAAATTATGAGGATATTTGCAAGGGGCGGTCACCATCCGGAGCCGTCCTAGAGTGTCCACCATATCCAAATGTAGTAGTTGACCTGGGTAGAATGATGTCATTGCATAAGTCTGTTTTTAAACGTTTTGAGCGACGGGATGGATTCACCACTGATATCGGCCGCACGCGTTTTGCCGAGGCCCTTGAGCGTAAACATGGCCGCTTCGCGTTCCCAGATGCCTTCAACGATAATATACTGGGCAAGTTACGTGACCGCGTATTAGCCGCCCATAAGCGCGATTCAGATCATGGCAAAGCATATCGGTCAATCCAGACAACGAGAGTCTCAGCAAAGCCAAACTGGGATGCTGCAGAGGTTAGTGTGACATTTCACTTTGTCCTGGAGCAGAAGGATCGTCGTCAGGCAAGCCGAGAACAAATATGCAGAACACTCGATGAGCATCTTGGCAAGTTAATATGGCCACCTGCATTTAGTCCCGCCTCACCAGCCTATACACTTGCAACAATGGAGGAAATGACCGCAGCGCAATGGACCATGTCTCAGCAAGTGGACTGGAACTTCGTCTCCAGAGCATCTTAATGCATATGTGCTTTTATGGGATCAGCAGTATCTGTTTGTTAATCCTGGCGCAACGTCACGTCGCCCAGAGCGTATTTGTTGTCCCTGAAAACAATGCAATTGTTCGCAGCTTCGTTACCTGGTAACGCCAGCTACAGCAAATTCTTTTGATTATTTTCCAGCAACATAGAGAACTGATATAGCGGTCAATCTTGGTTGACGACATCAGGCCAGTATAATCCACAATGGACATCACAAATAGCCATAGTCGGAACAGTATCAGACGCTCGGCAACTAATTTTCAATAGTTGTGAATCAAAACACAGCGCCAGATGCCCGAAATCTCGTCAAAAAGCAACCAGCCCCAGTAGTCTATCACATTTCAACGAAACCAGAGAAAAAGGCCATCAGAAGCTAATTTTTCAGAACTCAAGTTATTATCGACCCTTTCTTGCCCTAGCACGCTAGCATTCTAATCAATATCTAGGGACCATATGTCAATATACTGTATGCCCTGTGTGATGCCAGTTCTATTATGGGTATCGTGGGACAGCGATGTCTCCAGGTGAACCTTTTCAGCTATCGTTTATTATCCATTTGTGATAGAGCAGGTTACCTTACGACTACGTTTTGCAAATAGATAATCTATTTTGCATTTATTAACAATACAATTAACTATGTGGCCTCTATTTCGTGAAGGGTAAAAAGATGTATACTGGTAAATGGATGCACAATCGTCATATTAATGTTTCATGGGGTTGTTCAGCAGTAGATGAATCCTTGCATGATACTGATTTCGTCAAACTAAACGGCATGCAGTGGATACTGGTCGACGAAGATGACTTGATGCCATTTGTAGAGTTGATTGAAAAGGCGGAGCCTGAAACCTTGGTAACTGCCAGGCCACAGCTTTATCAAGTTCTAGCGATGATTAAGCAGGCTATGTGGGACCGCTATATTGAGCACACGAGTTCAATTCGAGGCGGAGGGTTGCTTGAGGATATAAAGACTCCCACGGATATAATTGCAAGGGTTATCAAGCGTTCTTATGAAGAGGGGTTAGTTCACCTTAAGAATGTTGCAAAGACGCCAGGTGATATTTCTTCGTTGGACGGTGCCGCTGCAGCCTTAAAAGTTGCCGCAGAGGCTATGGAATTTTCTAAGGCATTACCTTTGAAGCAGGCAGGTGCTTGGTTTAAGGAGGCCGAAAAAAACTTCATTGATTTAGCTAACAAGACAGTCTTAATTATCGATGGTGTTGGCAACCTTCATTCTGCCGTTGTGAATGAGCATCTCCCTGACCCAGATTTAGTGTTGGACGAGGCTCGTGAAAGTATTAAGACGGCGCTGAGTCAAGATGCTGGAACCCTGACACCAAGAACTTTCAGTCAAGGGTTGCACCTGACTGGCGAGTGGGAACCAGGAGATCGAATGAATCTTCTGAGGAGACTTCCAGATTACAAAGATACTGAGTTAAAGGGCGATTCTATCGAGAAACTGAGAACCATCGTCTGCGAGGCGATGTCTGAGTATGATCAGATTTTCCATCGTCCAGGATTCGTCAATTTGCTTCGTCAGGCTTCTGCCATGGCTCGCTATGAGGCGATGACCGTTGTAGATAGAGAAACTGTTGCCAGCCCTGAGCTAAGAGCAACCTGTGAGCATGATGAAGCCAAACGAAGGGCTAAAGACCCAAGCAATTGGCGTACTCGTGACACTGATATTAAAAATGCTAAGCAGACTGTTAGAGAAAGAGTTGAACGAATAAATTCAAGGCAAGCTAATTACTTAGAGACCTCCAAGAAGTTAGCCTCCATTTCGGAAGGTCTTGATAGCTTAATGACTAAGGTAGCGCTTGAACTCGGCTTAGAGCCAGCTCTTCGAATTGTTAAGATGGAACGGCAGGATGGTCTAGATATTCTGAGATTCTCAAAGAGCAAACCAGGCGACAATGTCATTGTCATATACCCTGATCAGAGAGAACACAGCTATGCTGACGCTGTTTATACGGCTATCATCCCTGAAGAAAAATTCGCCGCCTATAAATCTCTTCCAACACTTGAGGAAGTAAGAGACGAAGACTCAGGAATTAAGGGTACAAATTTCAGAAATATGGAAGACTTGCTCGTTTCCATGCGTGAAATACCTATGCAAAAATTTGCCTTTGGTAGCCCTGTTGTTTTGGACGGTGCAATTCCAGGGACAACCTCATCTAAGCTAAGCCGCTGCAGCGGTTAATTAGGAAAATTTTTTCATTAAACTTATGGCGTCATTCAGGCAGAATGACGCCATAAGTTTGTCTAGGAATAGCAAGATTTTAGTAGCTTGACATCTGCCGATGGTGCAATACTGCACTGATAGAATTTTGTCTGGAGCAAATTACATATCACTTGCGGAAACTCCCCTTTCCGCAAGTGTATTTTGATAGCTAGTTTTTGAATTGCACTGTTATATAGTACGGGTTAGTCACATCCATATTTCGGTTTGCTGACTTGCAATGGGATACGCTATGATAACATATGATAGGATATCGTAATTGATAGTTTTATTATGACAATTGGAGGTTTCATGTATATTAAACTTATTGAAGCGGCGCGAGTTGGTAACTTGGCTGCCGTCACAAGGCTTGTCTGCGACGGCGCAGATGTGACGGCAGCTAATGATGTAGGCGATACAGCCTTACATTGGGCGTCCAGTTACGGTCATGCCGCTGTTGTTGAGTTCCTCGTCAGCAAGGGTGCTGATGTGAACGTAGTTAATGAGGATGGCGACACGCCATTGTATGTGGCGGATAAATTTGGCCATGCCGCCGTGGTCAGCATACTGGAATCAGCGGCCCAACGCTCGTTACCAACCCGTCGTTAAGAGCAGATGTCGAGGCCGTGGCGTAATTAAACCTATTTCATTGGTCATTCGATTTCAGAACAAACATTTATCAGGAGGCAATATGTATAAAAGATTATTCGATGCCGCGCAGAGTGGTGACATGCAAGTCGTCCGGAATATGGTGTGCCGAGGCGTTGACGTGAACGCAAGAGACCGTGATGGCAACACAGCATTACATTTGGCGGCCAAATATGGCCATGCCGCCATTGTTGAGTTTCTTGTCAGCCAAGGGGCTGATGTGAACGCAGCCAACAAGTATGACGAAACACCACTTCACTGGGCAGCAAGAAATGGTCATGCCGCCATTGTTGAGTATCTTGTCAGCAAGAGTGCTGATGTAAGCGCAGTTAATATTTATGGCGACACGCCACTTCACTGGGCGGCAGATAACGGTAATGCCGCCATTGTTGCATTCTTAGTCAGCAATGGTGCTGATTTGAACGCAAGCAATAATAATGGCGACACAGCATTGATCTGGGCGGCCTATAAGGGTCATGCCGACATTGCTAGCTTTCTGGAATCAGCGGCCCAGCGTTTGTCGCCAGTTAATGGTGCCGACCGCCGTTCTGCCGTCTTAGCCCTCATTAGTGAGAACGACCCATTGAGGTCACGTCTTGGCATCAAACCTGGCCTGGAGTTCAAATCGGACTTTGATGTCGGTCGGTTGGTTGAGATGGCCGTTAAAAAGCGCGAGGCGACTGATCCGAACTTGAGGGCTGATGTCGAGGCTGAGATTGATTTCCAGATTGAGGCGGCCAAGATGCTGTGTGATGATAAAGAGTTTGGCAACACAATGAGGCCATGGCGTCGCTAGGTTCATCTAGTCGTTAATATCTCATCAGAGCCGATAGTTTAATAAG
>SESG01005341.1_pt1 | contig 25727 bp, 27 predicted proteins | sample 3171421 | NCBI WGS metagenome assembly SESG01 (sample SAMN10866946, study PRJNA518727) | freshwater metagenome | biome: subpolar coniferous forest; feature: holomictic lake; material: water; isolation source: holomictic Lake 227, 6 m and 8 m depth | place: Canada: near Kenora, Ontario | collected...
GTACTTCACAAACAAAACCACCGCGAGCACGATTAGCACTATGACAATCCAACCCATTCGCGCCTCATGCAATTTTCGTGGCACGCCCGCCACCAGCCACCGCATCGACAGGCGTGCCCGCTTTTGAGGCGTGGCATAGCTCCGCGATTCTTTCCATGGCGAGCCGGTGCGCATGGATCAGGTTCGACACGTCTTTCGACGTGAACGTGATTGCCGGCTGGTCAGAGGTTTTGGTTGCGGGTAGACCGAGAAGCGAGTCGGAAGTAACGTTGAAAATTTTACATATTTTCTTAACGGTTGATAGAGGCGGCTCTTTTGCTTCGTTTTCGTAAGCGCTCCAAGACGCCGAAGAAACCCCTATTTTATTGGCTATTTCCTGTTGAGAGCAAGTTCCTCGGAGTTGGCGGAGCATCTCGCCGCACAAGATTTTATCTTTCTTCTCTCTCATCGGTTGACTTCCTCTCTTATCGGTGCTACCTTCCCCGCTAGTTTGAAACGCGTTTAGTCGAGCATAACGAAAAGCAGGGAGGTGTCGAGATGAAAAAGGGAGTCCAATACATCGGACTCGCGCTCCGGTTCACGGGGCTACGTGCGGCGGCGCTGGATCTGGAGGTGCACGAAATGCACCTGCGCAAGGTGCTCCAGGAGTACCACAATCCGGGCTGTCGGAACGGGCGGAAGTCCGCGTCCCTGATTGCCCGGGTGCGGGCCAGTTATCCGGCGTTGCTGGGTTTGGGCCCGGCGAGGTCTCCGGCGGGGAGAGTGAAGCCATGACAGAGCAGACGACACCAAGCGAGCTGTCCTTTTGGCGGCGGTATGGGGTGAAGCTGCCGGAAATGCTGGTGGCACGTCGCGGGCGGATGTTCCGCGGCTCTGACGGCGCGGCGTTGGACGGCGGGGATCCCCTGGACGTGACGGACACCGGGCCGCGCGACGTGCTGCTGGGCCTGACGTGCTACGGGTTTCTGTGCGTCATGCTGGGCCTGATTATCGGCCGTATGGTGTGGGGCGGGGTATGAGCGAGCAACCGACCGAGAGCGAGATGTACGGGACTCCCGGCCGCTTTATCGGGCGGAAGCTGGTGAAGGGCGTCGATACGCTACTCACGCCGGAAGACATTGCCCAAATCATTCAACGGCCGGTGCGCTGGGTGCGCGAGAAGCTGATCGAGCCGGGGATACTCAAGACGGTGTCGTTCGGGGGCAATTCCAAGCGCGTGCGGCCTCGGGATTGGGAGGCGTTTCTGGAGAAAGGGCAGACGGGATACCGGCATGCAGCGCCTAGCGGCCGGCGGCAAGCGTGTGCGAGATAGGCGAAAAAGGAAAGAAGGAAATCGATGAAGAAGGCGTTGAAGAAAACCGAACTGAAACTGTCGGGCGATACATCGAAACTGACCGGCGATTTGAGCGGGCTTCGCGGGTACGTGAGCGGGCTGAGCGGGTACGTGAGCGGGCTGAGCGGGGACGTGAGCGGGCTGAGCGGGTACGTGAGCGGGCTGAGCGGGGACGTGAGCGGGCTTCGCGGGGACGTGAGCGGGCTTCGCGGGGACGTGAGCGGGCTTCGCGGGTACGTGAGCGGGCTGAGCGGGTACGTGAGCGGGCTTCGCGGGTACGTGAGCGGGCTTCGCGGGTACGTGGATGACTGCGAACTCACGGATGACGAACGGGAAGAAGGCGTGGCCGTTGCCGACTTGATCGCGTGAACCGAAAAAGGAAAGAAGAAAATCGATGAAACCGGAAGTCATGAAAATCAAGGGCGAGCCGCCCAGCGCGTCCGAGACACTGGAAGCGCTGGTCGACAAAATTACTGGCATGCTGGGAACCAAGGGGATCGAGGCGGCTGGTCGCGGGGCGCGCAAGGCCGTGTTGGCGGCCGATGACGTGAAGACGGCAATCAAGATCAAGCTGTCCATTGCGCTCGTCGAGGGCAAATACGAGATAGCCTGTTCCGCGAGCGTGTCGCAAACGGAAACCGATACCCTGGGAACGATCGAAGAAACCTTTGATCCCCTGCAGGGGCTGCTGCCGTTCAAGCGTGGGTCTGCGGCCGACGTGGCCGAACACAACGCCCGTATTGATGCGGCCGTTGATCGCGCCACTGGTGGGGAGTCTGGCGAGGTTGGAGAACAGACCGGATCGGACGGAACGGACGGAAGCGACACGGCCGGCGGTGCGACCGTGCCTTCCGATGTGGCTCCGGAGTTGTTTGAGCGGGCGGTGATGGTGCTGAAAGAGACGCACCGGGCGAGTGTGTCGGGCCTGCAACGCCGGTTGAAGATCGGCTATACCCTGGCCGCGCGGATCATGGACATCATGGAAGAGCGCGGAATGGTGAGTCCTCCCAAGCCTGGCAACACCGGGGCGCGGGATATTCTGGATCTGGAAGTGGCTGTTTAACCCATGGACGAAACAACCCCAAAGAGCGAGGCCAGAATGAGCTTGTTAGCGCGTCAAGACAAAGCCGCCGGCGAGCTGGTGCATGCGATCGACCTGTTAACCGGATTCCGCCTTAACGAGAAATCTAAAGCCACGTTGATGCGGATCGCCGCCGGCCACGAGCGCCGGACCGTGGCCCTGATTACCCAGGCACACGCCAATTTACTCGAATGCGCCTATCCGCCGAAGTTCGATACGCCTTTGCTTGGTGGCGCGCTGCCGCTGATGCCTCCGAAGGCGGGGTCGTCGGGAACGGAGCCCCCGCCGCCGGCGCCTATGCTTGTTCCTTCCGGCACCGTGCTGCCTTTTGTTCCGCCCCCGGGAAAGTGGGAGCGGTTGTGTCGTTGGTTTTGTGACCGTACCGGGTACGTGCGCAAGGTGTAGGGAACTGAGGGGGCGCGTTCGCTTGTGAAATACCTGAGCGTTAATACTGCCACTTTGCGGGACTCCGAGATAGCCGGAACGGCCGACGCCGGTATCGTTGCGTGGCTCAAGTTGTCGGGATATTGCGCGGATCATGAAAACGGCGGAATCATTAAGAAATGCGCGGGCTGGGAAAGCGGCGTGTGGGAACGCATGTGCGGGGTAAAAAAGGAGTCGATTGAGGCCGCGCCCCTATTGCTCAAATGGGCCGACGAGGACCTGGTGGTGTTCGATTATCCGGATAATCAAGAGAAGGTCCAGCAGGCAAAGCGCAAAGGAGGCGCCGCCGGCGGGAAAAAGCGTGTTGAAAACCTGTTGAAACAGCAGGAGTTGGACGGGGTTCTGAATGCGAGGGACAAGGTCAACCCCGGCAAGTCTGGGCGGCCGCTCACGGTGGACGGGTATGGGGACATCAACAACACGCGGAATGACCTGGTGGACGTGGCGAGCGCGATTACTGGGGACCATACGAAATGCGGGCGCAAATATTGGCGCACGGCGCTGGAGAAGATCGGGGGGGATCAGTTCCGGGCTCAATGCGTGACGTTGTACGGCGAGATGAACGCCGGAGAGCGGCCGCCTAATCCCGCGGCTGTGCTGACGGGAAGAATTAAGAAACTGGTGGAACGGTATGAAGCGAGGGGGGCGGGATGAGCGAGAAAAACCAAAAAAAGGAAACGACTATGATCCACATTTATCATCATAATGACGCGGACGGAAGATTGAGCGCGGCGATCGTCATTGACTACATTGACTACCACGCCGCCGCCGTTCCGTTCAAGCTTCACGAGTGTTCATACGGTCCTGTTCCGAGTTTCGATGATCTCGGACCCAATGACACGGTTTGGATTGTCGATTACAGTTTCAAAGACGCCGACTTTGCGCGGTTGGTTGAACAGGTTGGCGAGGCGCATATCATCTGGATTGACCACCACGCGAGCTGCAAGGATTCGTCGTATCTATCGTTGATGGGGGAACGGTCGTTTGTGAACAAAGGGCCGGCGGCCTGTCAGTTGGTTTGGGAATACCTTTATTCCAAGGATCCCCCGGAGCCGTTTGTGGTGTCTTTGGTCGGCGACTACGATAGCTGGGCCATGCGGCGAGAGCCGGCTTGTCGGCAGTTCTATGAGGCCTGCAAAGCCGATGAACGTCTGATGGCGCCGGCGGGTTGGGTTCCGTTGCTCAGCGACGAGAAGTATGTCGGCGATATGATTCTCCGGGGCCATTCAATTTTGCGCTCTCGCGACGGCTATCTGGCGGGCCTGCGCAAGTCTTTTGGGTATATGGCGCTGCTGGCTGATCCGCGCTGGAGTCCGCTGGACTTCGATGAGCGCGGACAACATCTTGCGGTACCCGCCCTGAACGTCCAGCAGTTTGGTAGCGCCGCTTTTACCGTCGAGCAAATGGCAAGCTCTCTGTTCTGCATTGCCTATTGTCACGACGGCCGGGAGTTCAGGGTGAGCCTGTACAGTGAGAATCCCGACGTTGATTGTGGTCAAATCGCCAAGGCTTTTGGTGGTGGCGGGCACCGGGGCGCGGCTGGCTTTAAGTGCGAAGCCTTGCCATGGGGAAAGGCATAACGATGAACAAGACAAAAATACCATGGGTGAAAAACGCTGACGGATCGGGCGGGTACACGTGGAATCCGATACTGGGCTGCACGCATGCCTCGGCGGGTTGCGATCACTGCTACGCTGAGGCCTCGGCCCACAAGATGAAGTCGAATCCTAATCGGGCCATTCGCGAGGCCTACGAGGATTTGACTTTCTTGCGTGGGGGCTGGACGGGAAAAATCAAGTTCATGCACGAGCGCCTGGAAGAGCCAATCAAGGTGCGCCGGGCGTCCCGGATCTTCGTGTGCAGCATGTCCGATCTGTTTCATGACGGTGTTGAAACCGAGTGGATAGAGGACGTGCTGCGCGTAGCGTACCAGTGCAACCGGCATGACTTCATTCTGCTCACCAAGCGGCCGGCGCGCATGGCGGCGTATTTCAAGGATCATCCCGTTTACCCCAACCTGTGGCTCGGGGTCACGTGCGAGAACCAGGCGCGGATAGAAGATCGCCTGCCGATCCTGATGGGGATTAAGGCGGCGGTCCGGTTCGTTTCGGTGGAGCCGATGCTGACAGCGGTCCGGATCCCGTCATGGTTCTCCCCGGACTGGATCGTTGCGGGACCGGAGAACGGCGCCGGCGCGCGGCCGTGCAATTCGGAGTGGATTTACGACCTGGGCATGCAATGCCTGGATCGCGGGATTCCGTTCTTCGACAAGCGGGCCGCGTTCATGGCCCGGAAGATGCCAGGGGAGTCGTGGACGTGAGCATGGGCGATGTCGAAAAGTTGAATGAGCCCCTCCGGAGCAAGGTCAAAGCGGTGCTGGCTGCCGATGCGGTGGGGAGGGCGGGGGTTGCACCTGGAATCTGTCTCTCGCGGCGCCTTGTGCGCGTGATTGACCCCGTGGTGGCCGCTGCCCTCCCCTCCCCCTCGGCGGGGCGCACGGTGGCGCGGCGGGGCATTCCTGGGCCAAAGAAACAGACGGCGACTGAGCGGGCCTATAACGTCGAGCGCCTGCGCTGCATGGGCGTGTTTGAGGGGATCACCGTCAAGTTGCCGGGCGGCTCGCGGTATACGGCCGACTTCTACGTGCCGGCGGGGTTTGGAACCTCGGCTGGGCCGGAGCTCCACGAGGCCAAGGGTTGGCGCCGGCTGGGCAGTCAAGGGCGGGCGCATACGGCGTTCCGGGAGGCGGCGGCCGCCCGGCCGGAGTTTCGGTTCGTGTGGGCTGAGCGGCAAAAGGGTGGCGGGTGGCGGGTGATGTTCGATTCGTGGAATCAAAAGGAAGGAAAACGAGATGAGCACTGAAATCAAACTGACTGCGGGGAACAAGACGGAACAGCGGATTCTGGACTATCTCACGGCCAATGCCAGTGAGGTGCTGGCGGAGAAGATCAACGCCGGCGCGAAGACGCTGGCCGGGGCGATGAAGTTTGCGAAAGACGAGGCGCACAAGCTGGTCAGCGATAACGGCTGTGTCTGCGTGGATGACGCCACGGTGTTCGGTTGGATCATCCATTATTTCGAGGAGGACAGCATCGTCGAGGAGAAGCCCGAGAAAAAGAAAGCGCCGGCGGTCCGGATGCCGGCGGGTGTGGCGAAGCGGGCCAAGCCGGAGAAGCCAATCCGGAATGAAAAAGCCATTGCACGCGCGAAGAAAAACCAGCCGGGGAAGGTAAAGGCTGAGAAGCCCGCGAAACCTGAGAAGCCCGCGAAACCTGAGAAGCCCGCGAAACCGATCAAGGCGGAGAAACCAGCGCCGCCGGCGAAGTCCGTAGCGCCCGTCAAGCCGGATCCGCAACAGAGCCTGTTCGACGCGCTGTTCGCGCCGGAGGCAAAGGCGTGAGCTTCCTCCCCCGCATAGCGTTGGAGGCCATAGACGCCTACGACTGGAAGGTTCACCGGAGCGTTGCGCATGAATTCAGAAACCGCCTAAAGAATCGAACGCGGTTCTATCGGTATCTTATTCCGGCCGGTGCGGACATGGAGCTTCACACGGTGGCCGTCAAGACGCGGCCGGACGGAACCGGGGCGGTTAAAGAAGTCGTCCGGGGAAGCGTGGACGGTTCATGCCTCTGCGTCAAGGACATGGTATTCACGCCAATAGCCGGGTACTCGGTTGACTGGTCGCCTGAGAAGCTGGGCCGAGCGCCGGCGCAATGGTCCTATAAGGGCAAGTGGGCGAGCGAATATTATTCCCTCTCCGCGAAACTGTGGAAGCTGGACCGCCCGGTGATTAACCCCGAGGTGCTTCTGCTGTCGGATAGGTTCAGGTGGTGCGCCTGGCAACCGGATTGTGGCGACCTGCTGGATTACCTGAAAATCTACGTGAAGCATCCCCGGATTGAACTGCTGTCAAAGGCGGGTGCGGGCCGGTTCGCAACCCGCGCGGGGTTCGTCCGCCAGATTGAGGGCGACAAGGGCCTGATGCGGTTCTTCATGGAGCATCTGCCAAAGATCGAGAAGATGCGCTATGGCGTGGACGTGATCCGGCTGGCGTACCGGCGTGGCGTGGATCTTGGCGAGGCGGCGACGCGTATTGCCACTCGGCGGCGGTTTCGAGGATATCGGCTGCCGGCCGGGATCGACGCCACCCGGGCGGCCGGATACATCGATGGGCTGAAAATCGGGGAATGGCAATACTGCGATTACCTGCGCGCTTGCGTGAAGCTCGGCATGGATCTGGCCGACACCAAGGTCGTGTATCCCCGCCAGTTCAAGAAGCGAGAGCGGATTGCCAAGGACCGGATAGCCGAAATCAATCGGCTGGCCGACATCGAGCTCGCCAAGAAACAGGATGCCGACATCGAGGCTGCGGCGGCCCGGTTCGCCAAGTTGGAACGGGCGCGCGGATCCTTCCGCTGCGTGTTGCCCAGGTGCCGGGATGACTTCGTGCGCGAAGGGAAGCGGCTGCATAACTGCCTGGGTGACGGCCACTACGCGGCGAAGATGGCCCGGCGCGAGACCCTGATCGCGTTCGTTCGGCTCTCCGAGAAACCCCGGATCCCGTTCGTGGCGGTCGAGTATTCGCTTGATCAAAAAAAGGTGCTGCAATGCTACGGCGACAAGAACGCCAAGCCGCCGAAACAGGTGATGACGTTTGTCAATCGACTGCTGCTGAAAGGAAAGGTTGCGGCATGAAACGGGTCACGATCGAGGGTGAGACAACCGAGGCGCTGATCGCCGGCCTCCTGGCCGCGGCGAGCAAGTTGCGGCTGGCGGCCTCCGATGGCAACTGGCGCCTGGACGCGATGATGCGGCGCCGGGGCGTGTCGGGGTATGGGTTGGCTGAGTTGCTGTCCGTGACGCCAACGTGCGTTTACTACTGGCGCGCTGGCAAGCGCCGGCCTCAACCCTACATTCTGCCGGAGTTATGCGCGGCGCTGAAATGTAACCAGGCTGAGATTGGATTTCCGTGATGGACAAGGAGGCGAGTATGGCGTCCGATGAAAGGTTTCAGGCTGAGGTGAAGGCCAGGCAAAACGCTGAGCGAGCCCGGATCCTCGATGAGCGCGCGCTGGGTGAGTGCCGGGAATTGCTTGAATCTGAAACCGCCTGGGCCGACGACTATCATTCTCAACTGGTCCAGGCGCGGGCGGTGTTCGCCGCGCTCCAGGTGGCTGTTCGCGAGGCGGTTCGCCGCCAGCGCGAGGACGTGGCCTGTGGCGACTGGTGCGGCGTGCTGACGGTGCTCGGGCCTATCGTCGATGGGTGGGACAAGGCACGTCTGGAAAAGAAAAGCGGGGCGTCATGAGTGAGTTTTATGGACCGCTGGTTGTTTTTCGGATTCAGGACGTGGCCGGCCGCGGTCCGTGGAAGCCGGGTTTTTCGCGTCGGTGGGTCGAGGATCGGCCGGATCACGACTATCTGCTGCCGTGGTTTGTCGAGTTTGGGCGGGTCGAGCGCCTGGCGCTGGTCGGCGAGCACGTCGGTTGTGGGTGCAAGACTTTGGAACAGCTTCGGCGGTGGTTTCTGCCGTCTGAATACGCAACGCTGTTGCGGTATGGGTACCGGGCGGTCCGGATGGAAGTGGGGAGGATCCTGGCGGAGTCGGATCGTCAATGTGTGTTCGGGCGTTCCAAGCCGCTGAGCGAGGACGTGATGGACGTGGATTTATACGAGTACGGGAGGGTTCCGTCATGATCCTGGAGCCGTGTGAATGCGGGGCGCCGGCAAAACTCCTGATTACTCGGGTTTGCTGTTCGCGGCCTGGCTGCGATTTCGAGCTGAGTGGCCTTCGTGTTTCCACGTGGAACAGGGTCATGATGGCGCTGGCCCTGGCGAAACATTTCCAGCCCTGCCCTTGCACGCCTCCCGCGGCGCTTGGGCCGGGCGATGCGCCTTATCCTCCCGGCACGGTGCCGGGCGTTCGGCCGGGGCCTCTATGAAAGGGAAACGATGAGCGACTTGATTCTGTCAATTCGGCAACCGTGGGCCTGGCTGATCGTCAACGGTTGGAAAAACATCGAAAACCGGGATTGGCCCACCCGGTTCCGGGGCCGCTTCCTGGTGCATGCCAGCCTGAAAATGACGCGCGCTGACTATGATGCCTGCGTCCTGTTCTTCTGCACGTTCGCGCCTTCCTTGGTGAGCTTGCTGCCCGGTCGTCTGAACCTGGAGCGCGGCGGGATCGTGGGCGAGGCCGTGCTCCTGGATTGTGTGACGCGCCATGATTCGGAATGGTTCACCGGGGAATACGGGTTTGTCCTGGCCGATGCCAAGCCGTTGCCGTTCCGGCCGCTGGCCGGGCGGCTGGGCTTCTTTCGGGGGGGCGCGGCTTGAAGCCATACTATCAGGATCCTTGGGTGACGATCTATCACGGTGATTGCAGGGCCGTGATTCCGGGCCTCGCCACCGTGGACGCGGTGATCACGGATCCGCCCTACTCCAGCGGCGGCATGGTGCGCGGCGACAGAATGGCGTCGACGCGGGACAAGTACCAGAGCACGGGCGCGCAAAAAGAGCATGCCGACTTCACGGGTGACAACCGGGATCAGCGCGGGTTTGTGGCGTGGGCCTCGCTGTGGCTGGACGAGGCGTTGATGGTGACCCGGCCGGGCGGCATGTGCTGCCTGTTCTCGGACTGGCGCCAACTGCCGTCCATGACGGATGCGCTCCAGGCGGGCGGCTGGGTGTGGCGCGGGATCGTGCCGTGGGACAAGGTGAATTCCCGGCCCATGCCTAACCGGTTCTCGTCGCAATGCGAATACATCGCGTGGGGAACCAACGGGCCGCGCGACTTTTCCACGGCTGACGCGGTTTATCATCCGGGTATTCTGCGGGAACTGCCGCCACAAAACCGGATGCACGCGAGTCAGAAACCAGTCGGGATCATGCAGCAACTGTGCGCTGTAGTGCCACGGGGGGGGGGTTATACTGGATCCGTTCTTCGGTTCCGGTACCACGGGCGAGGCGTGCAAGGCAATCGGCCGCAAGTGTATCGGGATCGAGAAGCTGGAACACAACTGCGAGCACGCGGCCGAGCGCCTGGCGCAGGAGGCGTTGGCTCTGACATGAAAAGCTGCGAGCAATGCGGCCGGCCGGTGGCGCCCGGCGAGTGGGGCCGCTGCCTGGATTGTGGGAAAGTCTGCTGCCGGGAGTGCAAGGGCAAGGGCCTTCACCTGTGCAACAAGTGTTGGGATAGCGATGATGGCCGCGAGGCTGACAAAATAGAAAGGGAGTTCGATGCAACGGTACAAGAAAAGGCCCGTCGAGGTTGAAGCCGTGCAACTGACGGATGCGATGCTGGAGAATATGCGGCACCCGGAGCGCGTGCCCGGCGTTCAATACGATCGGCTAAACCAATGCGCGTGGATAAAAACGCCAGCGGGAACCCTGGCCTGCCTTGTGGGGTCGTGGATCGTGCGTAACGCCGAGGGCGCTTTGTGCCCGGTGAAGCCTAAGACTTTCGAGGCGATGTACGAGCCGGTCATCGGACCCGAGGCCCCGGCCGGTTGCGGATCTGGCTGAACGTGGTAGTATTCCACCGAAAGGATGGTGTGTCATGGTTCTTAAAAACAGCCGACACGAAAGGTTTTGCCAGCTTGTGGCTGGCGGGTGCGAGAAAACGAAAGCCTACCGGGCGGTCTACCCGCTCGCCAAGGACTGGAGCGCGAACGCCGCGCGGGTCCGGGCCTGCCGCCTGGCCAAGCAATGCCGGGCGCGGATCCGGGAACTCCAGGAGATCCCCGCGAAAGCGACAATCGCCAGCCGCGTGGAAATTGCGGAGTTCCTGACCCGGGTGCTGCGGACCCCCATAGCGGAGATCGACGAGACTAGCGACCTCGCGCAAGAGAAAACCGTCCGGACCCTGGCGGGCGAGGAAGAGGGGACCGTCGAGAAAATCAAGATTCCCGACAAGCTGGGCGCCGCGGACGGGCTGCGCAAGATGATGGGGTATGACGAGCCCGAGAAGACGGAACACAAAGTCAAGTATGAGCCCGATGACGATAGCCGTGATTTCCCATGGGGTAAAGGCAAGAAACCATGATGGACAAGGCCGCGCTTCTTAACCTGACGTTTGAAGAGGCGGTCGACTTTTACCGTGATGTGATGGCGTGGGGTGACATCGGGGACATACGCTGGCTGTGTCGGCGCGATCGATACTTCCTCATGACCCGAATCCTGGGCCGCAAGGACGGGGATCATCCATGGATATATGCGCGGTGCCGCGAGGTGGAGCGCGAGCCCGAGGGGTATTTGGACCTATGGAGCCGCTTTCACTGGAAAAGCTCAATCATCACACAAGCCGGATCGGTCCAAGAAATACTGATCGATCCGAACATTACCATAGGCATCATCTCGAACATCCGGCCGCTGGCAAAAAAGTTCGTGATGCAGATTCAGCGCGCGTTGGAGAGAAAAAACCTTTTCGTTCTGTTCGAGGACATTCTCCACGAGAAGCCGCCGCGTAGCGGCTGGTCGGCCGAGGACGGCCTGATTGTCAAGCGGACGGCCAACCCCAAAGAGCCGACCGTGATGGGCGCTGGGCTGGAGGCGCTACCGACCGGCGTTCATTGGTCGTTACGGATCTATGACGATATCGTGACGCGTGAGAGCGTTGGCACGCCCGAGCAGATCATGAAAACCACGGAGGCGTGGGAACATTCGCTCGCGCTGTGCACGATCGAGGGCGGCCGGGAATGGAATCTTGGAACAAGGTATCACCCGGATGACACCTACTCGGTGATGCTGGCCCGGAAGGCGTTGAAAGAGCGGCGGCGTATTTGCTACGACTCCGCCGGCAAGTCGGTCCTGATGGATGAAGACAAACTAGCGCGGCTACGCGTGAAAATGGGTGAACGGACGTTCTCTTCCCAGATGTTACAACTCCCGATAAGCGCAGGTACCCGTATGTTTAAAGACGAATGGTTCCAGACGTTGGCAGAGATGCCGGCCCGGTCGAGTTTGAATGTCTACGTGATCATAGACAGCGCGAACGCCAAGCGCAAAACGAGCGATTATACAACCATGTTCGTGATCGGGTTCGGGCGCGACTTTAATTATTACCCGCTGGACGCGTTGCGCGACAAGATTAACCTGGCTGAGCGCACGCGCTGCCTGTTCGACCTGGTTGAACGGTGGCGGCCGAACATGGTCTTTTGGGAGCAACAGGGCCTGGCCAGCGATGTGGAGCACGTGAAGCTGGAACAGGAACGCATCGGCTGGCATTTCCCAATTACTGGCATAGAGCAGTCGGTCGGCAAGTCGGACCGCATTGGCTGGCTGGTGCCGCTGTTCGAGGGCGGCCGGATATGGTTTCCCAACCGGATCCTGCAACGGACCGTGCTCGGCGAGACATACGATTTCACCCATGACTTTCAACACGATGAGTTTGCGTCCTATCCGGTCTGTAAGCATGACGATATGCTGGACTGCCTCGCCAATATCTCACATCCCATAGTCCGCGCCAATGCCCGGTTCCCGGTTGTGCCACGGGAAGAGGGCCAGAATGATAAGCAGCGCACAAAGAACGATTGGAAGCCTTGGTAATGGGCGATCTGAGCCGATTCAAAACTATAGATCAAGCGCTCGCATGGGTGCGCAAGGAAGGCTTCACCGTGGTGTGGGTCCGGTGTCTCTTGTGCGGCTTCGGATGGTGGGCAATCTGCGAGCCTGGCGCGGATGTGCACGCGCTGCATTGCAGCGAATGCCATGGCGAACAGACTGAGGCCCAGCGGAATTAAAGGGCGCGTTGCTAATTTTCTGCTAATCCATTGGAGCCTCCGGAAAATGCAAAAAGCGGGACATTGCGAAAGTTGTGTTACTCACTGTAGTTTTTCCAGGCCTTAATGATGTGGCGCTGAGGGGCGCCGGTACTCTGGATCATCTTCACCAGGTCCTCCTGGGCCTTATCCCAGTCCAGCGTGATGAAGTCCCATGTCGTGACGATACCCTGATCGAAGAGGCGCAAGGCGCTTTCCGCCGGCACGGAGCGGCCGGAGAAGTTGCGGTGCAGCCGGAAGATGGTCCGGATCGTGTTCTCGCCTGCGGATCCCAGGAAGATCAGGCGCGAGAATGGACCGACAGCCATTTGCACGGCCAGTTCAGTCCAAAAGTCCTCGTCCTCGTCGTCGCCAAGCAGCCGGTTAACCATGGCCGTCACGGACTGCATGATGAGCGGCATGAGGATGTGGTTGATGAACACGATCCGGGCCAGCTTCGCCCGGGCGCCCTCCACGCCGGCCGCTGCCTGCCGTGCCGCCTGCACCTCGTGGGAGAGCTGGAGCAAGGGCGCGCTCGCGAACTGGACGAACAGGCGCGCGAGCGGGCCATAACGGCGGAGAATGGCGGGTTGATTCTCGGGCCGGGCCGACTGCTGGCTCTCTTCGATGGCGACAAAGGTAAGGGTCTTGGCGATGCGCATGGCGGTGGCTGGATCCACGCCCTGATCGAGCAAGGCGTTGCGCTTGGCCTTATAGATGCCCGTGCCGACCGCAAGAGCCGCCATCCTATCGGCGACCTGTAAAGGCTGAAAGCCGGCCCGGTAGAGGCGCTTGATGAAGCCGGCGCGGCCGGAGCTGTCGGTGATGGCCTCCTGGATTTCCTTGATCATGCCGGCGCCGTAGCGGGCGCGGAAGCCGTCTGAGTCCATTAGTTCGCGCATGGTCTGGCGGTCAAAGTCGATCATGCCCTGGAACATGTCTTTGAATCCGCCTTCCAATACAGTGGCCCAAGATACTACGCCGCCAAGCTGTTTCGCCGTGGACAGCATGTTCCAGGACAGGGCCGTGTAGCTCGTGATGCGGCTGGCGGCCCGGACAAGCTTCACGTCGCCGCCGCCGGCGTGCTCGTCGATCCCCATGAGGTGGTCGTTCACCTGCTCCAGGAGCTTGGAGAGCTGTTCCTTGCCGTGATAGCGGATGATGGCATTCTGAACGGCCTGGCGGCCGATAATACCCCGGATCCGGACCCCTCGCGCGCCAAAGGCAATCGCCCGGGCGCTGTTCTCGTTACTGCGGGACAGCATGGAGAGCACGTCGGCCGATTCATCGAAGTCCCGCCCGTTCTTCACCCTTGGGGTGAGCGCCGCCGCCAGGGGCGACCAGGCGCGGGCCTCGGTGATGAGCCCTCCCCTCGCGCCAAGAAACATCTGGACGGGCATATAGTTGGGGTCCGGCGACCAGACGGGCATGCCGGTGATCTCCCGAACAACGTCGCTCAACTCTTCCCGGCGCTCGGCGTAGAGCCGGCGGAGCCCGTTCACGAGCTTTAAGTCGGCTGCCGAAAGCATGGTTTCGAGGATCCGGGCATGCTCCTGCCGGTTGAAGGCGATGACGTTGTCGGCGTAAAAGCTCTGAGTGATCGAGGCATAGAGCTGAACGGCCTGGCCGTAGGTCATGCCCTTGCTCGTGGTGGTGGGGATCCAGCCCTGGTTGGATAGCGTTCGCGCCATGTCTTCCGGGATGGGCTCGTCCAGGTGCTTGAGGTAGTCGGCCGCGTGGCCGTCCGAGGCGTCGATGATCAACTGCGTGTTTTCCCGGCGGTACCGGTCCAGCGTAGCCGTATAAACTTCGCTCCCCTCCCCCATTAATAGGCGGAGGCGATCGATGACGGCGCGAGACCTGACGAGCGGTTCCCCCTTGGCGAATCTGACGAGGTTGAGGAGCCGGTGGTTTGTGGTGGCCACGAGGCTGTCCACGAGAGAGGCAAACCAGCCTTCTTTATCCGGGCGGCCGTGCTGTTCGGGGTCGCGTTCGATACCGCCGGCGAGGTCTGTCGCGTTCGCGTCGTCTTCCTCGGCGATCCGCGTCCAGCGTTCTTCGATCCGCGCGCGCTCGACTGTCAGCCAGTTCTCTATTTCGGCTTTGGCCGCCTGGATCTCCGCCGGCATGCGATAACGGAGCCCGCCGTAGCGTTCGAGCATCATCCGTTCGAGGGTCAGCGCGTAATACCTGAAATCGGACTCGATGTTGGCGGCCGGGTTATGACTGTTGGCCAGCGCCTGAGTCTGCTGCTCGATCTCGGCATTGATCCGCTCCATCTCGGCGGCCACCTTGCGGTCGGTATAATAGATGATCTTGGCGAGTAGCCGGGCGATGCGCTCGACTTCGGCGGTCACCTTGCGCTTGACATCCCGTTTTGTGGGGTCGAACTCCGGGCCGTCCACGGCCTTCTTTTTGATGTTGGCGGCCAGTTGGTCGGTGAGTGCCTGCTGTTTCTGGCGGATGGCGTTGCGCTGGATGGAGGCGATGACCAGGGCGGACATGCGTTCGATCTGGCTGACGGTCATGCTGGGGGCGATATCGCCGATGGTGCGCATGATGTTGGGCAGGGCGTGGTCGGTGGCGTCCACGAGCTTATTGGCCATGTCCTGGAGCTGCTGAACGATGGTCCGGCGGTACTTCTCCACGCTCTCGGCGTCCGTCCAGACGTTTTGCGAGGTGATCCGGCCGGCGGAATGGTCAATCATCCACTGGCCAACCCATACCCGAAAGAGGTGAGCGACTTCCTGGGCGCTGTTCAGGTTGACGGCTGAGGCCTCCAGGAGGGCCGGAGGTATGGCGGCCATGGATGAGGCGTCTTCCTGCTCCTGAGCGGCTTCCTCGTCGGACAGCGTGCCGCCCCGTTCGAGGATGGCGGCGCGTTCGTCCGCCCGTTTCTGGCGCTTGGCGCGTTCCTGCGCCCACCATTCCCGGACAAGATCGACCAGGTTTGAGGATCGGGCGGTGCGGGCGGCCAGTTCCTCGGGCGTGACCTCGCGGGCAATCTGTTCGGCGGTTGGGCCGGGTTCGCCTGGCTGATCCGCTTGGGCGGCGGCCGCCTCCGGACGGTCGTTGAAGGTATCGGGCCGGGCATTCAGGAGAGTCTTGGTTAAGTCGATGCCGGTATCGACGGTGAAGGTTTGAAGGTCTTCCCCGCGGACGGCTGCCAGAATGGCCTTGTCTCCGGCGTCGGTGGCCTTTCTCCCCGCTTCCGACAGGGAGGCATGGGCCTGGGCGCCCCGGCGGACGGCGGACCGGAGCAAGGTCATTTCGTGGGCCTTGGCAAGCATGGTGATGGCTTCGTGGGGATCCGCTCCGCTGAGCGCGGCCGTGGCGGCCTTCCCGGTCTCTGTCTCGGCGAGGGCCTTGCCCTGGTCAACGATCTGCTGCCCGGTCTTCCCGGTGTTCAGGACGGACGCCAGGCGGTCGTATTGGGCGGCGGCTGCCTCCTTGCCGGCGAGGATCCGGGCGGCGGCGTCGGCCACGAGCTTGGATTCGTTGGAGTATTGGCCGCGGCTGGCCTGCATGGAGTTGCGGGGGGCGGGAGGATTTTGTGGGTTGACGGCGCCGGGCGCATCGAGTATCTTACCCATATTATCTGATGCGAAGTCCGATTCTGTCAGGTAAGCAGGTCCGTAGCCCTTCCGGTCTGTTGGCAATTGCAGCCTTCTAGTCGAGAATGTGGAGCGGACCTTTTTTGTGTTCGCATATTCGAGCATGCCCCGGTCAATCCACCCCTGAACGCTCTCCGCCTCGTGGCCGTAGGCCGATGTAATGGCGTTGATTTCGTTTCCGCTCGGATCGTGCGCGGTATATTTGATGGATACGACGGAGTTTTCCCCTGTCTTGTCGTCTCGGATTTCTACCAGCGCAACAATGGATTGGCTCTCTCTATTCCTGTCGGCCATGAACACGGCAATCGGATCGTCCAGAGTGAGGGTAAGGTTTTTGAGTTGGTCCAGCGGCACGGCGTGTTCGTTCTGGCCCCTGCGCTCCGTGTATTTCCATAGGCCGGTGATCTTATCGAGCGTGCCAACCGACACCTTGATGGGCCTGCCCGCTGAATCGATCCCGTGGAAGTCTTTGAGGACGCGGGCCAGGACGGCGGGCGTCCGGTCCAGGACCGTGAGCATCTTGGTCTTATCCAGCGTGCCGCTGGTATAGAAATTCAGGTTGACGCGCCAGTCACGCGCCTCCTGGGCGCTCACGGAATACCGGAACGTCTGCTGGACTGCTCCCCGCTGCCCCTGCTGCGCGGCCTGGTGGAACGCGGCGGAGTCCGGGAATGCCGCCTTGACGGCCTTGTTCCATGGCGCTATTTGCCCCTTCCCGCCTTGCTCGGGCACCATGACACCGGCCACCTCCACCATGTCGCGGACCCTGTAGTTCCCGGCGTTGTCGATGTAGGCGCGCTTGGAAGTCCAGTCGGCGAATGCCTGGGCGATCTGATCGGGCTGGCCCTGGCTCGCGCTCACGGAGTAACGGAAAGACTGCTGCACGCTGACCTGTCCGGAATCCCAATCATCCATGATGCCGATTACGTCCCCCTCGGCGGCGTCCGGATCCGTGAAGGCCTTGCCGATTTCCACGGTGGCCCCCTTGGGCTGCATCAACTGGGCGGCCGTATAACCGTCGGCCGCGAAAAACTCGGCCGCAAGCTCCTGCGCGGCGGTCTTCCTGTCTGGCGCGGGCAACCCCAGGGCGGCGTGGATGTCGGTCAAGAGGCTGGAGAACCGGGTGAACGCCTGGCTCTTGGCGTCCACGCGTTCGACCAGGCTCGCGGCGTTGGGGCTGCCGCCGGCGAGTGCCGTTCTGAAAAGCGCCTTCTGGATCTCGTATTGACCGGACTCGGGATCGGATATGAAAAGGACGTTCCCGACCTGCCGGGCGGCGAAGGTCTTGGAGTGAATGGGGATCAGTTCAACGTCGGCGATGTCGGCCTGCTCAAGGAGGTGCGTGAAGTCGGCCGATTCGGCGAGGCTGTAGGAGTACGAGACCCGGGCCCATTCCCGGCGCTGGCGATCGGAGGCGAGCGGATTGGCGGTCAGTCGGTCGGTTTCTGCTTGGATAGCAGCTTCGCCACGTGTTCGGCGTTGAAGGAGTACGTCGTGCCGTCTGGCAAACTCACGGACACCGGGAGTATACGGCGAGTGGACGACGATGTGGCTGCCGTAGGTGACGGGTTTGGCTGATCCGGCTTCTTTGAATCGGGCTCGGGCCTGTTTTTCGGCTGCTTCATATTCCCCCTCTATCACTTTACGAAACTGTTTGCCAGCCCTTTTCTCGGCCGCTGCGCTCACGCTGTACCGGGTTCCCCCCTGTGCCGCCTCCGCAGTCTGCTTGATGGCGAGATCGAGCACGGCCTCCTTGCTGGTGGGTGGCGCGCCGAACATGTCGCCGGTCTTGTTGTCGAGCGTCCGGGCGCGTTCGTAGTAGTCTTTCAGCATGGCATAGATGCCGCCGGCGGTGTTGCGCTCCCCCATTTGGACGACCAGCTTGTCGATGATGGAGGGCCGGGCCGGGCCGAACAACCCCGCCTGCCCTACCCACTCCCGGACGTTCACGGCGCCGTCGAGCTTGAACTGCATGAATTCCCGGAGCGCCAGGGCCAGCTCGTCGAGCAAAGAATATTCGGGTTTGATGTCGGCCAGACTGACCAGCTCTCCGGCGGCTTTGGCAGCGCCGTCCACTACGCGGGACATGCCAACGGCCCGGGATTCCTCCACGAGGGCGCGGATGACGTTCCGGGCGTCCGGACCCCGGCCGGCGATGATGGCCAGCATGGCGCGGCGCACGCGGTCCCCGGCGGCGTCCGTGGGCTGGCCGTCCGAGTCGACAAGAGAATCGTCATGGGCCGCCCGGATGAAACCGCTCATGAATTCCCGGTTGCCGGCGGCGAACATGTTGCCGCTGGCGTCGGGGGCGTAGAGGGTAAGGAGCCCGCCGGCCAGAATGGTCTTGGCGTCGGCCTCGGCGGTCTCGGCCTGGCCGCGGGCGAGCACGCGCGAGCGGTTCGAGAGTTCCGAGATGCGGGCAAGCTGAGCCTGGTCGGTGGTGGAGTCGAGGATCCGGACAAGGACCGGGTGTTCGGTTCCGGCGGGTATCTCGATGCCAAGCTCCCGGGCCTTCTCCCGGACCCAGCGGTCATATTCTTCGAGGTTTCCCAGCTTGGCAGCCTCCCGGAGTCCAAGCATCCGGCCGTTTCCGGAAAGCACGTGCATGCCATGCGTGAGGATCGGAGCGCCGCCGTCCGTCTCGGGTGATTCAAAGAGCCGGGCGGGTTGGGGATCCCTGGCAATCTTCTGGATCTGGATACGCGAGGCCACGTTTCCACGGTCGCGTCCCTGTAGTTCAGCGGGATAGCCCGGCATGTCGCTGGTGATGGGTCCGTCCAGGGGCATGACGCCATAGTACCCGCTGACCTTGATGCTGCCGTCCGGCGTGGTGGACTCAAAGCGGCCCTTTGTGCCCTTGATGGCGGCCACCTTGGCGGCTTCCTCACGGGCGGCCGCCTCCTGGACGGGGGTAAAGCTGACACCGCCGGCGTTTTGGGCGGGTGAAGGCGTCTGGCTGCCCGTAGGAGCCCGCCCGGTTGTCCGGGTTGTCAGGGGCTGGGCCGGGAGGTCGGCGGGCGTGAGCAAGGCGGCGGGGGCGGTAGGTTCGACAAAGAAGAAGGCCTCGGGCTTAACGGTCTGCTGTCCGTTTTCCCAGCGGACCCGGTAGGAGAATGAGCCGTCCGGGTTCGTGATGACCTCGTCCACGGTTCCGGGGCTGCCCTTTTTCACCGTGCCGTCTGGATCCGTATGCGAGCCTATGACCGTATCGCCTGGCGCGTAGCGGGCGACTGGCTCCACGGGGGTGCCCATGGTGGTCACGGTGACATCGGAAGGCGTGGCAGGCGCGGGGGCCTGTCCCTGGGTCGCCTGGGGTTGCCGGGTGGTCGTCTGGGCTTGTCGGGCGGCTTCCGTGCTGGCGATGGTGGCCACGGGGATCCCGGTGAAGTTGCCGGCGGCGGTCTGTTCGAACATGGACTCGCGGGCGGTGACGGCGAGGGCGGCGGCATGCTTCTTACCCCGGACCGCGTTCATGATGGCGGCGAGGGCATTCCAGATGTGGCGTAGGACGGACTGTTCGGGCGGGTTCACCTTCCCGGCCACGAATCCCTGAAAGGCGTCGGCCGCGGCTTCCTCGTTGAAGTCCTCCCCGGCGATCCGCCCGGGCCCGAACTCCGCGCGGGCCTTGGCGATGTCGGCCTCGTTCCACGCGCCGGCGTCTTTGAGCATCCTGGTGAAGCCGTGGAAATACTCATGGAACAGGGTGGCCGGGTGGGCCGCGCGGTCCAGGTGGATCGTGCCGGCGAGCACGGCAAGGCTGCCTTTGGTGACGCCGTGCTTCTTGGAAACGGGGGTAAAGAAGCCATTGACGCGGATTTCGTAGTTGTCGACCAGGAACTGCTTGTCCTCGGGGGATAGCGCGAGCCATTGTTCGGGCGTCATGTCAACCCGCCGGCCGTCCGGAGCTCCCCTCGTGGCGTCCAGGAGCGCCTGGGTGATGGAGGTAGCCGCCTCCTCGGTATTCTTGTCGAAATCCCCGCCGGAGTGGTAAACGACGTTGTAGGTGGTCTTGACGCCGTTCAGGGTGCGGCTGAAAGAGAAGCCGCCGTCCGGGCCTTCAGTCAGTTCTGCATCCGGCATGGCTTTGAGAAGCCAGCCGCGGGCGTCGGTGTTCTGGCCGATCATCCGGGCCTTCTGCTCGGGGGTGAGCTTGTCGCTCGCCATGATGGCGGTGTATTCGGCTTGGAACATGTTCGCGAAAGAACGGGCGTGAAGATCGGGCATGCCGATGTCGCGGAAGGCCTGGACGGCCCGGTCCTGGTTTCCGGACTTGAACCATATATCGCGGAGGCTCCCGATGGCGGCGCGGTCCTCGCGGATGCCCTTGTCGGTGATGTTGTCGTATTTACCGATGACGTTCTGAGCGTGGAGCCGGGCGGAAATCGTTTCATCGATGGACAGGCGCTTATCGAAGTTCAACCGGGCGGCCTTCGAACCGGTTCCGAATCCAGCGGTGACCAGCATCATGCCGCCGGCGTCATAGATCGTCTGGACAGCGCCCTCGGCAGCGGCGCGGGCCTCGTCTTTGCCAAGGCCATGGGCGACGAAGCCTTCCTCCAGGGTCTGTTGGACCACTTCCTGGGCGGTTTGCTCCGTGGCTTCGCCGGCGGTTGCCGCGATGACCTTCCCGGCCTTGTAGATGGACTTCCAGAATCCGGAGTAGATCATGCGCGTTTGAATAGCCGTGGGCGTTCCGAACGCCGTCAAACCCTGCCACTTCTCCGTGGCGGCGGCGGCTACGGACGTGGCCAGCATCCGGGTGCGGAAATCGAGGCTGGTTACGTCGCCACCCTCGGAGGCCACGCGCTGTTCGTACTCGTCGGCCATTTGGCCGGCAACCATGCCGATCCCGACATAAGGGACCATCGCTTCGAGCATATAGGGCACGTTGACGACGGCCCCGATGAAGGCCTCGGGAACAGGGCCGAACTCCTGCGGCTTTTCGGCGACCATCTGCGTCCATAGCGCTCGGGTCTGGACGTGCTTGTTCCATTCGCTATCCGTCATGGTCTGGCGCGCAACGGCGTCCACGAAGTATTTCCGGGCCGCGTCACGGGGAATCTGGACCGCCGATTCGAGAAAGCCCTTGGCGGCCGTCACGAGAAAGCCGTCGTTCTCGGTGTGCTTGGCGTCAAAGATGACGGTGGCCGCGATCTGCTGTTCGGGCAACGGAAGGGCCTGGAACGTTTCGAGCCATTGGGGGCCGGGCGTTTCGTTGGTCTTGAGCGCCTGCCTGATCATGTCCTGCGCGGGTTCCGATATGAGCCCCTTCACCGCATCGAACTGCATAACGACGTTCTCGGCCTTCATCCTGGCCTCGTACTCGGCGATGACGCGGCGCCGGGCAACGCGGTCTTTGATGTCGGCGAGGCGCTTTTGTTCGGCCGGGTTGAAGTCTGCAAACTGTCCAACGTTTGACGCGGGCAAACCGGAACGGTCGGGGAGCGCGGGGCCTGGCGCGTTCAGGCCGTTGTCCATCAAGGATTGGGGCGAGCGCTCGTATTCGTACTTCACTCGCTCGCGGGTTGCCAGTGCGCGGTCCTCGGGCGTCAAGTCTTCGGGCAGTTCCTCCTCGGCAATGGGCGCGCCGACAACGTGGGCCGAAAAGAGATGACCGGCGGGGTTGGATAGGTTCGCCTTCCAAAAGGGCAACCGTTCCTTGGCGTGGGTGTATTTCTCGTTTTCGTCCTGTATGGCGTGGAATTCGCGGGAGGCAACGGTTTCGATTTGCGCGCCGTCCGCCACGATCTTCCGCATGCGGGTGAAGTAGTCGGCTGGGGCAAGCGGTTTATAGCCGTGATCGCCATTCAGCGCGGATCCGTCCGGCGAGTCGACGCCTCTCACGGCGAGCAACAAGTCGCGCGCGGCTGACTGCTTCTCGGGATCTGAGGCGTTATCCGACAGGGCCAGCGCGTCTTGAGCGCGTTGGGTGAGTGTTCGGCCCAAAGAGTCGCGTTCCTCGCTCGGCGTCATTGTTGCCCCTCTTCGGTGGCGCTGTTGCCCCTTTTCTTGAGCCCCTCGGCGAAAGCTTTATAGGTCTGCTCTTTCTGGGCGTTCAAAAGATCGCTGACCATGCCCTCGTGCTCCAGCATGTGGAGCGCGAACACTTTCGCGTTGAACTCCTTGACGGTCCCGTTCGTTTCGGGATTGAGCGCGTTGGCGATGTGTTCTTCCATCGTGGTGGGCTTCCCGGTGTCCGGTAGCGATTCCCATTCGACGGCGGCGTTCAGGGCTTGGACCACGAGTTCGCTGGACAGTTCCGTCGTCTTGGCGCTGAGCACGTTTATCGCGTTTGGGACTAATCCGCCACCGGTGACACCCATAATGACAGGGCTGCCCATAACGACATTTCTGACCGGATGACTCGCCAAGTCCTTGAGCGCCTCATATTTCTCCCTCAACCCGCCTTCACCCCAATGAACGGTGCCGCGCGCTACGTCTTTCGTTGCCATGCCGGGGCGATATAAGCCGGGTATGACGGGGTCTTCCCACGTTCCCAGCTTCCGTTCCGTCTTCATGCCTTCGGGAGTCCGGGCGAACTGGCCGTCCTTGAAGACAAAGAACCGCTCGGGGTTCTTGATGTTCATGAGGGTGCTGACTGCCTTGAGCGATCGGGCGGCCACGACCGCTTGTTTTTGGGTCTTGCCGGTGGCGATGTCTTTCATTTTCGCATCGTAGTCAGCGTCGGTGATCTTGCCCTCGCGGAGCAGCTTGCGGGCGTAATCGATCTGCACTTTCTCTGACGCGGGAACGATGTTGCCCTTGTCGTCTTCGGCCAGCCCGCCGGCCAGTTGTGCTTTCGACAGGGAGCGAACGGATGCCGCTTCCTGCTTCTGGGTTTCATCCTGTTGTTTCCGGATCCCCGCGGTGAAATCGTTTAAAAGCTTCTGGCCGCGTGCCCGGGCTGATACCGACTGCGTACTGTCGATCAACGTTTTGAATGCCGTCACGTCTGCGGGAGAATGGGGCGACAGGTAGAAGCGGTCATAGCCGGTGTCTATGTCTTTTATCTCGGCCGTCTCTTTGTGATCGACCAGGGCCTGGGTCATGGCGATTCGTCGGGCCGGTGTTGCATTATCGAAAAGGGGTTTGAGGTGGGCGGCATCGGGATCCCGGCCGGAAGCGAAATTCACGATGGCTTCGTCCTGGGTTTTCTCCTTTTGCGCTTCAAACGAGTTCGTCCGCTGGATCCGCGCCGCCGTGATCGTCTGGGCGTCCTTCTGGTGCTGGGCAACCTGCTCGGGGGTGAACGCGGGATTGTCTTTGGTGAATCCCTGGGCGAAGTCGACCAGCTTCTTTGCCTGAGCGTCGGCCTCGGGCGTGCCTACGGGAATGGCGTCGGCCATGCTGAGCAAAGTGGTTACGTGGATGCCGGCGTTCTTCGCAATGGCGGCCGTGTACTTTTGATTGTATAGACTCTGCCCGGCGGGGCTGTAGAACCGGAGTTTGGCGGGATCGGTCTCGCCGATGTTGACGATCGTCGACTGGACTTCCGGATCGTGGATGGCCAGTTGAACCGCCTCGGAATGGTTGACGTGATCCCATACGACGGGATTCAGGCTGGCGGCGGCGTTGGCAACCACGGTTTCGCTGGCCTTGGTGGCGTTGTCGGCTCGCTGAGCGTTGGCCGCCTTGATGGCGGCGGAGGTCTTTTTGAGGGCTTGCTCCTGGAACGGCAGGAATATCTCGGTTGCCCGGCGCTTGAAAGCCTCCTGGGCGCGCGGGGACAGCTTCGCGAACGGACCGTCCTTGTTCTCCATCCATGCCTTATATGCCTGGTTGGTGGCTTGGTAGGGGTTGCTTTCCTCCACGCCTTCGGCCTTCGGAACGTAGGGGGCATCGAGCGTACCGGGTACGAACTGCCCGGTGGCCGCGTCCTGATGGCCGACCGTGGTGTTTACCAGGTGCGTTTTCAGGGCTGACTCGGCGTCGATGATCGGCTTTTGGTCTTGAAGGTCCTGGATGCGCTGCATCGTCATGGCGTCCCTGCCCACGGCCTCGGTGACGTTCTGCCAGGCCTGACCCTCCCGGCCGATGACGTTGACGCGCTCGCCGATGGTATCGGCCTGGCGGCCGACAGCGGCGGCCACGGAGCCCAGCCCCTCGGCGCCCTGGGGGTTGACGGTGCCGACACCCGGGAGGGGGTTTATCCGGGTCTGGTTGGGCGTGTTGCGTGGAACGATCGGCATGTGCTGCTCCTGATCCTTTAAGCCATGGCCATGATGGATGATGCCTGCCCGGCGCCCTGCCCGGCTGACCCGAGAAGCCCGGCCCAGCCGTTGATGATGGCGGTCCGCCCCTGAGCGCGCGACATACCGGCCTGCATCAAAGCGGACTGAGCGTTCAGCCTGGCCCCCACTCCCTGGTACCGGTAGGCGTTGGCCTGGGCGCGGCCCTGGGCCTCGGCCATATTGGCGTTGGCGAGGTATCCGAACACCTCGTTGTCCGCGTTCGTCTTGATGAGGCCCTGCTCCCAGGCGAGTGAGGCGGCTTCATCCTGCTCCCACATGGCGGGGGCCGCGCCGGCGCGGCCTTCAAGCAAGATGCCATTGGCCGCGAAGGCGGTCTTTCCAGCGCCAACGACCTGCTGGGCAGCCCTGGCGGCTTCCGCCTGGTTCTGTTCGGCCTGGGTCTGGACCTGGCCGCCCCTGATCCGTTCGAGCGCTCCTTGGTACCGGCCCTGAGCCCCGGCAAATCCCGCCTGCTGATCGAAGGCGTCGGCCTGGAGGCCATAGATGCCGGACTGAGTTTCGTACAGCCCGGCCTGCTGGCGCAGCATGTTGGCCTGTTGGTAAGCGTTGTATACACCGATAGCGCCGCCGGCGGCCTGTGCTCCGCCTGCGACACCCGCTAAAGCCACGGGGCTACACATGGGACACGTCCTTTCGGTGGATGACAAAGCTCCGGACAAGGACGCCGGGCGGGGTGATCTGGGGATCTTCGAAGCTTGCACCCAAACATTCGAGCCAGCGCATCGAGCGGAGGTTCGTTTCCGGGATAAGATTGTAAAAGCGGTCCACCTTGGGCAGCGCCTTCGCGAGGACCCGCAAGCCGCGGCGGCACGCGCGCATGAAGTGCTTGGGGTGCTCGTCAATGGAGTCGGTTCCAAGCTCCCAGATGGCGGCACAGCCGGGCAGGCTGCGCTTGGCGGTGGCTCCAAAGATGCAAAGGAGCGGCCCGTCCTGGATCCGCATGGCCTGGCAAACGTCGCTGACCAGCACGCTCCTGGGTACCACCTGCGCGGGCGAAAGGTCGTTCAGGAGGGCAACCTCGGCAACGTCCTGCCGGCGCATGCGGGCGATCAGTTCAAGCTCGTCCTGTTTGGTGGGCGTTCTGAAAAGCACGTTCATGGCGGGGCCACCTCCAGCTTGCTCACCATGGAAAGGATTTCGCACGGCATGTTGTTGGTGGAGGTGATTTCGAGCTGACCGTCCGGCCCAAAGTAGCCGCGGGGCAGGATCTTGATGTCGCCGCTGAAAAGCGTGACGTTCGTGGCG
>SESG01014400.1_pt1 | contig 25723 bp, 17 predicted proteins | sample 3171421 | NCBI WGS metagenome assembly SESG01 (sample SAMN10866946, study PRJNA518727) | freshwater metagenome | biome: subpolar coniferous forest; feature: holomictic lake; material: water; isolation source: holomictic Lake 227, 6 m and 8 m depth | place: Canada: near Kenora, Ontario | collected...
GACACGGTGAAGCATTTTGAGATCACCAAACATAATGTGGTCCCCATGGTGGACGCTATGGATGATATGGCGTTTTCAGCCAGGGATCTGGCCCGCGCCGCCCGGATCTACAACATGATGCTTTCCGATAAAAATTGCTCCGTCATCCTCACTATGGCCGGCTCTCTTTTCTCGGCCGGACTTAAGAAAGTGGTGGTTGATATGATCCGGAACAACATGGTGGACGCCATCGTTTCCACGGGCGCTATCATAGTGGATCAGGATTTCTTTGAGGGCCTCGGCTTTAAGCACTACAAGGGCACGCCCTACGGCATAGACGACAACAATCTGCGGGATCTGCACATAGACCGCATCTATGACACCTTTATTGACGAGGACGAACTGCGCATCTGCGACGATACGACCAGGAAGATAGCTGATTCTCTCGACCCCCGCCCCTATTCCTCCAGAGAATTTATTGAAGAAATGGGCAAATATCTGGCGAAGCACGGCAAGAATAAGGATTCCGTGGTGCTCGCCGCCTACGAGAAACGCGTGCCCATCTTCGTGCCCGCCTTCTCCGATTGCTCCGCCGGTTTTGGCATGATGGAACACCAGTGGAACAACCCTGAAAAGCACATGTCCATGGACTCCGTTAAAGATTTTCTGGAACTGACCAAGGTGAAGATGGAGGCTAAGGATACCGGTATCTTCATGATCGGCGGCGGCGTGCCCAAGAACTTTACCCAGGATACCGTTGTAGCCGCTGACATCCTTGGCGAAGAATGCCCCATGCATAAATACGCGGTGCAGGTGACCGTGGCTGATGTGCGCGACGGCGCCTTATCCAGCTCAACGCTGAAGGAAGCCAGCTCCTGGGGCAAGGTTGAAACCACCCACGAACAGATGGTTTTCTCAGAAGCCACCCTGGCCATGCCGCTTATCGCCGGCTACGGTTACCACAAGGGCGCCTGGAAGAGCCGCAAAGCGAAATGCTACTCGGATTTCCTGAACAAGGAACTTGTAAAAGCAGCGTAGAGTTGCAGGCGTACATTTAAAAGGAGAGATAATAATGAAAAGATTACTTATCAGCGCGATCGCATTGGCCTGTTTTTCAATTAACGCGGCGGCTTATTTTGACGGTGGAGTAACCGGAACCAGCGGCCCGCACGGCTATAGCGGCACTAAGCTGAATCTGGTAATAGGTTCAGGCAACCTGGCCATAGAGCCTTCGTTGGTCAGCTATACCTCCGACGCGCTGGACAAAACTTACCGCACCTACGCTTTGCGCGGCGCTTGGGAAGCGGAAAAATATACCGTGGCCGGCTTTGCCGGAACCACCCCCGAGGTTAACAAGTATTCCAATAAGTTCGTGGGCGGCGATATAACCTTCTCGCTTACTCCCGGGGAAGGCGGCCATTCCCGTCTGGCAGGTCCCGGTTCCCGCGGGAGCGCGCGCGGCGGCACCGGCGTAACCCGCATTGATGTCGGCGCGGGTCTTAAGCACACCATGCACACGCAGACGATCGGGACTACGGATAAAGACACCGATCAGACCGAAGGCTCTTTATTTGCCGGGGCGAAAATACTTATGGTAAATCTTTCCGCCTCTTATACCGGCTATAAGTACGGTGATGAAGACGCGATATTGACGCAGGGTTTTGTGCCCGGTCATAACTTCGTCCTGGTGGCCTACCCGAAATCCAGCGTCAATGTGAAGCTGGATCTGCCCGGGTATCCCTTGTTAACTCCTTTCGTTTCCTACACCGCCACCAAATATAAGGGCGGCGTAGATGACAGCTCCGCCTACCTGTTAGGCGCTTATATTGATCTAAGCATGGTGACGGCGAATGTCGGTTATCAGATCTTCGACAGCGGCTCCACTAAAGACAACTTCATCACTCTGGGCGCCGGGATAAAGTTTTAACAAGCAAGGGTCTAGGGGACAGGGTTTAGGGTATAGGGTGTGGAGTTCTTCACCCGCTACCCTGAACCCTCTACCCTATACCCTCAACCCTATCTTTTATGCCTTACGAAAATCTTGCCACCAAGTACCGGCCCAAAAACCTTGATATGGTGATGGGGCAGGAAACTATTAAAACCACGCTGGCTAATTCTGTAAAGCTGGGCCGTCTGGCGCACGCCTATGTTTTTTACGGGCCGCGCGGCTGCGGCAAGACCACGATAGCCCGTATACTTGCCAAGACCCTGAACTGCCGGGACGCCAAAGACGGTAAGCCCTGCGATAAGTGCGCCTCCTGCCTTGAGATAGCCGAGAGTAAATCTCTGGATGTCATTGAGATCGACGCCGCCAGCCACACAGACGTTGATAATGTGCGCAGCGTCATCATCGAGAATGTCGGCCTTGCTCCGTCCCGGGACAAATATAAGATCTATATCCTTGACGAAGTGCACATGTTGTCCAAACAGTCTTTTAACGCGCTCCTGAAAACCATAGAGGAGCCGCCGTCGCATGTTGTGTTTATCATGGCCACGACCGAACAGACCAAGGTGCCGGTCACGATACTTTCCCGCTCGCAGTGCTTTCGTTTCCGCCCCATTCCCGAGGACCTTATCGTTGCGAGACTGCGTGAGGTGGTCACTGGCGAGAAACTCAAGGTTTCCGATGAGGCGCTGGCTGTTATCGCCGGAGCGGCTGGCGGCGCCATGCGCGACGCGCTCACGCTGCTTGACCGGGCCGCTTCGTTCGGCAAAGGCATGGTTGAGCTTGAAGTTTTAAACGAGCTTTTGGGGCACGCGAGTCCGGATCTGATAAAAGATGTGGCGCTCGCCCTGATCAAGAGGGACGCGACGGCGCTTTACGCGGGCTTTGAAAAAATCTCACGGGAAGGTTATGACCCCATAACCATATTGCGCGATTTGCGAAACACGCTGTCCGAGACCTTTCTTAATCTTCAGGGCTTCTCCAAGATCCCCACACCGCTGTCCGCGGCGCTGGATAAAGACTGTTCCCCTATGACGCTGGCCCGGCTGTCCAGAAAGTTGAACGCCGTTATTGACGAAGTTAAATTTTCAGATTCTCCGGCCCTGGCCTCGGAGATAGCGCTATTTACGCTGGTAGAAACTCCGCAGGACCTTGACGCGCTTGTCAAAAGGCTTGAGAGCCTTGAGGGCCGGTTAGCTTCCGGCGCCCCGGTCCCGGATTCCTGCAGGCCGGCGCAGAGTTTATCCAGCGATCAAAAAAAAAATGAAAAATCAGCTCTGACGCCGCTACCTCCTAAACTGCCGGCTGTCGCTCCGGCCTCCCCGCGCGTTGTTGTCTCACCGCCCTCCCCGCAGGAAACGCAACAGCTGCCCGCCGGACTTTCTTCTTCCGCACTATGGAAAAGGCTCCTTGGCGCCATCTCCGTCCATAGACCATTGCTTTACAATACCCTGCTTTCCGTCAGGGTGGTCTTTGATAATGAGGGATCCTGGAAGCTTTCTTCCTCAAATGAATTTGAAGCTGGTATCATAGAAAAGGCCCGCGCGGAACTTGAGGCGAATCTTGAGCGCGTGGCTGGCCGCAAAATACTCCTGACGGTGGCGCATAGCGCGGCGACGACCACAGCGGCTGTCCGCGAAGAGGACGCTGAACAGATTTTTGAAGCGCCGGAAGTGCTTGATGCCGGCGACGCGGATGATGTGCCCAGCGCCGCTCTTTTAGCCGCGCTGGAGTCAAACCTGCCGGACAAAAATGGCGCGCCTCCGGTTCAGGGCCAGGCTGTAAATATGAGGCGGGATGAGGCGGCCGACGCGAGCTCCGCTGAGGACGAACCCGAACTTAAACACCTTAACAAAGTGTTTCACGGCCGTATAACCCGGATACAGAAGATTAAATAAAAATTCCCGCTGTATGAAAGCCTTAGATAAAATAACAACCCTTTTCAGGCGGTTTCCCGGAGTGGGCCCCAAACAGGCGGAACGCTTCGCCCTTTACGTGATAAAGACGCCGGATGTCCAGATAGAAGAGCTGGTTGAGGCGCTGAGAACCGTTAAAAGTTCGGTCGGTTACTGCCGCGAGTGCTCCAATTACACCGAAGAGGAATTGTGCCCTATCTGCGCCGACCCCTCACGGAACCGCTCGGTAATTTGCGTGGTGTCTCACCCTCAGGATGTGGCGGCAATAGAAAAGAGCAAAACCTTTAACGGCGCCTATCATGTTCTGCACGGAGTGATATCTCCGATGGACGGTATCAGCCAGGAGGGGCTCAGGCTGAATGAGCTGGTTGAGCGGGTGCGCAAAGCGCCAGGCGCCGTGACCGAACTCATTATCGCCACCAATCCGGATACGGAGGGGGAGACCACCGCTATTTATCTAACCCGGCTATTAAAGGATTATGTGCCGGGTATAACACGCATCGCCTGCGGCGTGCCGCTGGGCGGGGATATCGATTATATGGATGAAGTTACCCTTGGCTACGCCATGAAAGGCCGCACGAAAGTATAACAACAGTGGTTAGTGGTTGGTGGCAAAGTGGGCAGCGCATCTATTACTGTCCACTAAACACTGTTCACTGACCACTAACGATTATGCGCTTTTCCTATTATACACGGCCTCTTTTCCTGCTATTGATGTGCTGGGTAGCGTGTATACTGGCATTCAGGATTTACGGTGCGGCGGACGCGTCGCACGATCCGGGCCCCTTGCCTGCCTACGGAGTGCGCGTGGAAGGACGCGTAGCGCAGTATCCTGTCCATAACCGGGGTTCCTGGCGCTTTATCCTGGAAGCTTCCTCCGTGGAGGGGGAAGACGCGGACATTAGTTTTATGGTGTACGCGCGCGATATGGGGGGGGCCTCATATGGTGATAAGGTGGTATTTACCGCAGGGCTGGCCGCGCCGTTCAATTACGCTATCCCCGGGAACCTTGATTGGCGCGGTTACCTCGCCGAGCGGGGCATAACCGCAGAGGCCAGAGCGGACCGGCTTGAGATAATTAAAAAAGCCCCGTTTATTATCAGGCGCGCGGCGGCGTTCCGCGCGAACGCCCTTAAAATATTTGATGAAAATTTTGCGGCCGACCGCGCCTCGGTCCTGGCCGGCATAGTGTTGGGAGAGAAAAAAAGCGTTTCCGATGAGCTTAAGACGGCGTTCCAAGATTCCGGTGCCATGCACCTGCTGGTGGCCTCCGGCTCCAATGTGGGCTTTGTCACCTTTGTGGTCTATTTCCTGTGTTCGCATCTTAAGATAAGGAAAAAATATTCAGGACTGCTGGCGCTCTTATGCGCCGGTTTTTACGTGCTGGCGGCGGGGCTTGAAGCGCCGCTGGTCAGGGGATACATAATGTTCCTGGCCGCGCTTGGCGGCTACCTGCTCGACAGGGATTCCGGAATCTTCCAGGGCTTGATCATCGCGTGCCTGGCTATACTGCTGATTGACCCCTCCGCCCTTTTTGACGCCGGTTTCCGGATGTCTTTTATAGCTTCTTACGGCATTACGGCTGGGATGACGCTATGGGACGGTCTGATAAGGCTGAAAGGGCCGGCGCGTTCGCTTTCCCGCGTACTGATGGTTAGCTTTTTCGCTCAGGTAGGCCTTTACCCTTTAATGGCGCTATACTTTCACAAGATCTCTCTTATCTCGATCGTGTCCAATGTTCTGCTGGTACCGGCTTCAGGAATAATTATGGGGCTGGGGTTTGTGACGCTGCTCTCTTCCTGGTCCGGAGTCCTGGCCGCTTTCGTGAGCGCTCTGACCGGCTTCGGAGCGGGGGCGTTCATCTGGCTGGTAAAAGCGTTCGCCGCTTTCAGGTATTCTTCTGTTTTGGTAAGCCCGCCCTCCGCTGTCACGCTTGCGGCTTTTTTTGTTTTTGTGTTTATTCTTCTGCACGCTCCGTTAATCGGCTTCGGGAAACGCCGCCTGTACATACTTGCCGCGGTTCCGCTCCTGACAATTTTAGCGGCCGGGTTTTTGCCGGCGAAAAGCTTAGTGTCCGTGTTCTCGGATTCTGACACGCGCTCGGTGGCGGTCAGGCACGGCAGCGCCGGACTTTTTCTCTTTAATCCCGGCATCAACGGGCGCAAACTGTCAAATTGCGTTTTGCATTATGGTTTTCGCTCAGTGGAAGGCGTGTTCATCTCAACGCTGGCGCGGCGGGATTGGGGCGGTTTAGGGGAGCTGGCGGGGCAGATGAAAATAAAAAAGGTCGCGCTGCCGTATGGCGTTCTGCCGGAAGAACTGAGTGAGATACTGAGCGCGCTTGCCGGAGCCGGAACGCGGATAGAGCGGGTATGGCCGCAGGACCGGATATTTTTCGGAGAGCTGGAGATACGGCCCGACTGGGGCTCCGGTCAGGACGCCGCCTCGAAGACGGCGGGATATACGGGGCGTGATCCGGAGGAGGGGCTGGACTGGCGCCTGGAAGTTCCGAAATTTGCGGTCAGGGTGCTGGCTGACGGTTTCAGGGTTGCTATAAGGAGCGGCGCCGGCGAGGAGCGCATTTTAAAAAACAGAGCCGGAGAAGCGATGGAGCTGGAAATTCAGTGAACAGTGACTAGTGAATAGTGGATAGTGAATAGTGTATATCCCCCACTAACCACTAACCACTGACCACTAACCACTGACCACTAACCACTGACCGCTTGCCGCTGTCTTTTTGGTATTATATTCCTTATGAAACGTATTAAAAGCGTGGTGTTGTTCTATAATTCCAAGAGGAAGAAAGCCCTGATTTTCGTAAAATCCCTGGAACGGCGCCTTAAAAGCCGCGGGGTCCGTATCTCCAAGGTGTGCGTCAACGATGGACCCTGTAACTTTGAAAATGCCGACGCCGGCATCACAGTGGGCGGCGACGGCACGGTGCTCTATGCCGCCCGGCACGTAATAAAGTACGGCATTCCCGTGCTTGGCATTAACGCCGGCGGGCTCGGATTTTTGAGCGGCATAGAACGGTCTGATTTTGAAAAATGTCTGGACGTTTTCCTGAGTAACGGCTTTCAAAGGATAAAACGCCAGCTTTTGTCGGTAGAAGTTTTTCGGCGCGGGAAAAGGATATTGGGGCCTTATCCCGCGCTGAACGATTGTGTTATCCGCAGCACGGAAGCCCGCGCTTTCACCCTGCGCGCGTACTTCGGCCGTCAGTTCCTCAGCGAATACTTCGGCGACGGGCTCATAGTATCCACCCCTACCGGTTCCACGGCCTACAATCTGGCTGCTCTGGGCCCTATCGTCCTGCCTGAACTGGAAGTCTTTTTGCTTTCCCCGGTGTGTCCGCATTCTTTAACCCACCGACCTATAGTGCTGTCCTCTCTCTCTGATATAACGATAGTCGTGGGCGGCAGTCAGGGGCACGGGAACAGCGTCTCTCTTTCCCTTGACGGCCAGGAGAATTCAGTCCTACGGGCCGCCGATAAAATAATCATCCGCAAATACCCCAGGAATTTTGAGATGCTGGTACCGCATGATTTCTCACACTTTGACATCCTGCGCAGGAAGCTGAGGTGGGGGGAAAGGTGAAAGATTGAAGATTCCAGATTTAAGATTCAAGATTTGGGATCTTCACTCGTCAATCTTTAATCTTGAATCCGGAATTTTAAATTGAACTATGCTGAAACGACTTGAGATAAAGGATTTTGCCATCATAGACCGGCTCAGCCTTGCGTTCGGGCCCGGCCTTAATGTTTTTACCGGCGAGACCGGCGCCGGTAAATCCATAATAGTGGAAGCCATCGGTTTCCTGCTTGGCGAGCGCGCCAGCTCCGAGCTGGTCAGGACCGGCGCCTCTCAGGCGGAAGTCTCCGGCGTTTTCAGTTCTTCCGGCCTGCCGGAAAAATTGTTGTCATCGCGCGGGATCATGGGGTCGGAATTTTCAGTGCGCAGGCAGCTGGACTCCGGAGGAAAGACCCGTGGATTTTTTGAAGGCAGGCCCGTTACGGCGGCTTTCCTGTCGGAGCTCGGCGACGCCCTCGTTGATTTTCATGGCCAAAACGAGCATCAGAGCCTGATGAAGCCTGAAGTGCAGCTGGAGCTTCTTGACCGCTATGGCCGGCTTGAAAAAGAAGCCGCGGCCTACGCTGATTCTTTTGAAAAGCGCCGCAGACTGCTGGAGCGGGTTAACGCCGTTTCACTCTCTGAAGACGAACGCGCCCGCTTTTTAGAACTTTACAGGTTCCAGCTGAAGGAAATAGAGGCGGCCGGGCTTAAGGAGGGGGAGGAGGGCGAGTTGCAAATCCTGTATCCCCGACTTAAGAACGCTCAAAAACTTTTTACCCTTTCCAAGCAGGCTTATGAACGGCTCTCTGACGGAGAGGCTCCAGCGCTGGCCGGGCTTGAGAAGGCTCTCAGGGATCTGGAGGCGCTTTCTGAGCTGGACGGCACCGCCGCGCCAATGAAGGAAAATCTCGCCCAGGCTGTTATCGCTTTGAAAGACATCGAGGACAGCCTCTCGCGGTATTCGGGCGGCCTGGACACGGATCCCGCCGGCTTGGACGCCGTTCTTTCCCGGCTGGATAAGATATCGGTCCTGAAGAAAAAACACGGCCCTGAAGTTTCCGACGTCCTTAAAAAAGCGGACGAGTTGAAGGAAAAAATAAACGGGCTTGAGAACTCTTCTTTTGACAGGAAAGAGCTGGCGGCCGAACTGGAAAATGTGGAAGGCCGGCTTGCGGCGCTTGGCTCCGCGCTGCATTCTAGGCGCGCCGCCGCCGCCAAAAAATTATCGGCCGCGGTGCTCTCCGAAATCTCCGGACTGGGCTTTAAAGAAGTAAGGTTTTTTGTGGCGGTTGAAACCGAAGATGGGCGCTTTGCCGCCTCCGGCATGGACGCGGTGGAATTCATGTTCTCGGCTAATCCGGGTTATCCGCTTAAGCCGCTGAAGCTTACCGCCTCCGGCGGAGAGATGTCCCGAATTATGCTGGGCTTGAAGACCGCGCTGGCTGGCAACGACAATATACCGGTGCAGGTTTTCGACGAGGTTGACACCGGAGTGGGAAGCACGGTGGCCCGGCTGTTGGGTGAGAAAATTGCCGCTTTGGCGGGCTCAAAGCAGCTCTTTTGCATTACACATATGCCGCAGATAGCGGCTTTCGCGGGCAGCCATTATTATGTGGAGAAAAACATAAAAAACGGCGTATCGGCGATAAAAGTCACAAAACTGGATCAGGAAGCCAGCGCCCTTGAGATTGCCAGGATGCTGGGCGGTAAAGCCAAATCTTCCGATCTCGGCCTGAAGCACGCCAGAGAATTGATCAAAGAGTCGCGAAAACAGCGAAGTTTTTAAATTTGCTATTATCAATAAGCCTGACAGGTCGGCAGACTGTAACCCGGGTATCTAAGGATATATTACATGAACAGAGTACGATTCGCTCCCTCACCCACCGGACACCTTCACATCGGCGGCGCCCGGACCGCTCTTTTTAATTACCTCTTCGCCAAGAAATACTCCGGCACTTTCATCCTCCGTATTGAGGATACCGACGAACTGCGCTCCACCGGCGAATCAGTGAAGTCAATTTACGAGAGTATGCAGTGGCTCGGTCTGAACTGGGACGAGGGCGCTATGCCCGACGGTTCCGAGAAAGGCTCATTCGGCCCTTATGTTCAGAGCGCGCGCGAAGCCGCGGGAATCTATAAGAAATACGCTGAGGAGCTGCTTGAAAGCGGGAAGGCTTATCATTGCTATTGTACCCCCGCCGAGCTTGACGAAATGCGCAAGAAAGCCCAGCTTGAAAAACGGCCGCCGAAGTATGAAGGCCTCTGCCGGAATCTAAGCGAGGCCAGGAGAAAAGAGCTTGAGGCCGAGGGCCGCAAGCCTGTCATCCGCTTCAGGATGCCCGATGACGGCGTTACCGGCTGGAACGACCTAATCCATAACGACGTCAAGTTTGAGAACAAGCTCCTTTACGATTTTATTATGGTAAAGGCGTCCGGCTATCCCACCTATAATTTTGCCTGCGTCATCGACGACCACCTGATGGAGATAACTCATGTGATCCGGGGCGATGACCATATATCCAACACGCCGCTGCAGATAAACATCTACCAGGCTCTCGGCTGGAAGGTTCCGGAATTGGCGCATCTTTCCATGATCCTGGGCCCGGACGGCACCCGCTTGTCCAAGCGGCACGGGGCTACCAGCGTGGGAGAGTACCGCAACCAGGGATATCTGCCCCAGACCATGAGGAATTACCTGGCGCTGCTCGGGTGGTCTACCGTGGACAGTCAACAGATTTTTAAAGAGGGAGAACTGGAAGAAAAATTCGACCTCAAGGGCTGTCAGAAAAGCCCGGCCATTTTCGATCCGGTAAAACTGAACTGGATGAACGGCGAATATATTCGCCAGCATTCCAAGGAAAAGCTGCTGGAAATTGCCATGCCCTATATCCAGGCGGCCGGGTTGCCGGTGGATAAAAGTCCGGTCCCTCTGGTTGATATCGTGGCTCTGGAACAGGAAAAATACAAGCTGCTCAGCGAAATACCCACCCTGATAGAATTTTTCTTCATAGACGTGAAATACGATCCCGTGGCAGTTGAGAAGACGTTTAAAAATCCAGAGGTAAAAAAGATACTTGATGGAATAAGGGAAGCTTACGCCTCTCTGTCCCAATTCAAGGAAATTGAGATAGAAGCTTCAACGCGAGCTTTTGCCAAGGCCAACGCTTTCAAGGCCGGACAGGTGTTCCATCCTGTGAGAGTTGCCGTTTCCGGCCGCACCGACGGTCCGACCCTGTTCAGGATGATAGAATATCTGGGCAGGGAAGAGGTCATAAAGCGGCTGACCCATGCTGCGACCTTGCTGTAGGCTGACGGCTTATATCTGATTCTAAGGATTTATTTTTTATCTGCGGCAGTCAGTCCGCAGCCTTCAGCCTTTCCCGCTGTAACAATTTAGCCACATCTTTGTATAAAATCCTCTATACCGTGTTTGTAGAATATTCATATGAAATACTGGTTCTACTCGGAAGGAAATATTCTGGGCCCCTACGCCCCGGTTGATCTTTTGTCTCTTCCGGCGTTCAGCCAGGGAAGTCTTGTGTGTTCCGAGACCTCCACGGGCGACACCCCCGGCGACTGGAAGGCGGCCGAAGGAGTCGCTGAAATAGCCGAGGCCATGAGCGTGGGTGTCGGAGGCGTTATATCCTCGCGGGCGGGTGGTATTTCCGGGATGTATGAGCTTGAGACCGGCAGGTCTTCGAGCGTCGGAGCCGCTTATTATGAAACAAAAAATGACCAGCCTTATGGTTATGAGAATCTTTTAAATACTATTGACAGCATTTTAGGCGCCAAGGAATCCGAGACCTCCGTGTCCGGCAAACCCGCCAACGATTATGAGCTGATGGACCGGTTCGATATCAGGCTTTCCAAGATCCAGGAGGAATTAGAGGCGGCCCGCTGGGAGAAGAATCTGCTTCTGGAGAAGATCCGCGCCAAGGAATCTGAAGAGCTCAAGAACAGGGAGCGCATAGCCGAGTTGGAGGGGAGGCTGAAAGGTGCGATTGATAAGACAGACATCAATGAAAAGGAACTTTCCCAGATCCAGCACCTGACTGAACTGAGCGCCGGGGCCGGGACCCTTAAAAAGATAGAAGAGCTGAAAAAAGAAGATTTTACGGACGGCTTTCGCGCGTCGCCTTCACCGGCGGCCCGGCCCGGTGGCGAGAGCGGCATACTTAAAAGCATTCCGACAAGTAAGGGGATATCACCCGACCGGATTGTTGCCGATGGGAAAGAGGTAAAGGACGACAGCGCCCTTACAAGCCGCAAGCTCAGAAGCCTGGGCCGCACTCCGGCGCCCGTCACGCCAATCAGCAACGAAGAGCATAAGGGGAGCGCGACCGATAGCGGATATTTCCCCGCCACGGCAAACACCGCGCCCAAAGACGTCATGCCGACTCTGCCGCGGCAGGCCGCAGATGTCGTGTATGATTTTACGGCGATGACCGGGCAGAGCGCTGAAAATGAAAAAATTCAGGCTAAAAGTGAAACCGCGCCTCAACCAATACAGCCTGCCCAGCAGCCTGTCGTAAAACAGTCCGCTCCTCAGGCCCATCCCCAGAACTCTTGGCAGCCGCAGCCGTCGCCTGTCCAGCCCCAGTACTCCTGGCAGCCCGCGGCGTTATCCTCCTCGCCCCTTGACATCCCGGCGTTCAAGCCGGTTCCGGAAACAGTGCCCGGCAGCGGAATCCCGGCCAGTAAAGAGACTGATGCTGCGGACAAGGCCGGAGTTTTACCACAGAAACAAAAAGATGACCCCATAAAGAATGTGCAGCCGACGGGGAAAGGGCGTGGCAAAATAGCGTTCATATCCATCCTTATAATATTCGGTGCCGTGGCAGCCGGCGGACTGGGGTATTTCTTCCTTGGTGAAGGCTCAAGCTTTTCGGAATTTTCCCTGCTGAACTTCGCCGGCGGCGGCAAGTCCAAAAAGGCTTCTTTCTCTACGCAGGTAGAGCCAAAGGCCGACAAGGCTGATGACAAAACTGCTGCGGCCGGAGATGTTCAGGCATTCCCGGCGGACCAAAGAGAGCAGGGAGAGGCGCAATCCGCGTCTACAGCCGGGTCCTCCACCCCCGATAAACCAGCTTTTGAGGCCGCCTCTAATGAAAACACTCGCAAGGCGCTTGAAACAGTAAAGGGCTACAAACTCTCCGGCGGACGCGGAACCGTGGCAAGCTGGTTCGCTAATTCCTTTCTGTCCAATTCCTCCAGCGGTTCAAATGAAGAATGGTCTGCCACTATACTTCACGGAGATATCTTCGTGGTCCAGTATCGCCTGCTGAGGCCTAAACAGGATCCGCTTATTTATCAGTTTGAGGTTGATGTGGCCAAAAATATAATAGTTCGCGGCATAAATAATAACGCCATAGAGCTGCTGGATTTCTCTTCCAAAGCTACGGCCAGGGCCGAGTTCGCGCCAAAGCCCAAGGCCCGCAAGGCGGCCCCGAAGGCCGGTAAATCGCGGGGAATTCCGATTCTGCCTCTGCCTGACGAGCCGGCAAAACTCGTTCAGGAAGAGGACCCCACAGGTTTTGAGGCCATTGCTCCCGCGGGGAATGAGAAAGTGAAATATATAATGGCGCAGGAGTCGGACGAAGAGCTTTTTTAGTGAGAGGGCTTGTTTTTATTCCGGATATGACGGTAATCCTTCCCCGGGTCCCTGATATAATCTAGTGACACTGGGGGGTGGCGATCCGGAAACCAGCAATATATTGCCGCGGCCCGAAATATGACCGGCCGGGCAATTTTTGTTTCTGATGGTATCATTGCTATACCGGAGTTGTAAAAAAATAATAAAGAGGCCTGCGATGTAAATCTGAGCCGATATTGAGCCGGGAAAGTTTAAAATTCTCCTTGATAACAACATTAAAAATGATAGAATAATTCTGTCAAGCGGCCGTGTCGTGCGGCAGAATTTTTTAGAGGGCGTTAAGGTTCCTTCAAAAGCGGGCTGAACGCAGAATTATTTTTCAGAGATAAAAAATTATGGTTACAATGAGCGAGCTTTTTATACTGATGCACGAGAAAACAGCCTCGGACATCCACCTCACCGCCGGCGCCTCGCCAATGTTCCGCATAGACGGCGATCTGGTGCCCACACCTTTTGAAAAGCTCACTCCGGAGATGTGCCAAACTCTGGTTTTTTCGCTTATGACGGATGCCCAGCGCCAGCGTTTTGAAGCCACCAACGAGCTTGACTTCGCGTTCGGCATCAAGGGCATGGGACGCCTCAGGATGAACGCATACCGCCAGCGCGGAGTGGTGGGCGCGGCCATCCGTTCCATACCCAGCAAATATAAAACTTTTGAGGAGCTTAATCTCCCGCCGGTCGTTTATGAATTAATGAAGTTGACCAAGGGCCTGCTTCTTATCACCGGGCCCACGGGTTCCGGCAAATCCACGACTTTGGCCTCCATGATAGACTACCTTAACGAAAACAGGAACTATCACATCATCACCATCGAGGACCCGATAGAGTATGTGCACACGCACAAGAAGAGCATCGTCAACCAGCGCGAGGTGGGTTCCGATACCGAAACTTTCGGCGCGGCCCTTCGGCATGTGCTCCGGCAGGACCCCAATGTCATACTTGTGGGCGAAATGCGCGATCTTGAGACTATCAGCGCAGCGCTTAATATAGCGGAAACAGGCCATTTAGTTTTCGCGACCCTTCATACTTCGGACGCGGCTCAGACAATTAACCGTATTATAGACGTTTTTCCGCCTCACCAGCAGGAGCAGATTCGCGTGCAGCTTTCTTTTGTGCTGCAGGCCGTTTTTGCCCAGCAGCTTCTAAGCGCCGCCTCCGGCTCAGGCCGTGTACTAGCCTGCGAAGTTATGTTGGCGACATCAGCCATCAAAAATCTTATCAGAGAGCAGAAAGTTGAACAGATAAACACTGTCATACAGACCGGCGGCAAATACGGCATGGTGACCATGAATCAGGCTCTTGTGGAACTTTATCGGAGACAGAAAATAACATATCAGGAAGCCATCACGCGTTCAGCCGATCCTGAAGACCTCAAGAAACTGCTGCAAAAGACGCTTTCCATTACCAGTTGACAGGTGTTAAGTAGTAAGGATTAAGTGGTAAGAAGTAAGTAGGCCTTAAATCCTGAATTCTTAATGCTTAATCCTGAACTTTCAGTGCTTAATTTTTTTATGCAATTCATTTATAAAGCAAAAGAACCGAGCGGCAGAGTGGTGAAGGGCACAGTGGAGGGGGCGGATCAGAAAGCGGCCCTCTCGCGTCTGGCCAGTCAGCGTCTGACGGTGGTCGAATTGGTTCAAAAAGACGCGAAAAAGAAATTTTTTAAGGCTAAAGTAAATAACAGCGACGTGGTTATTTTTTCCCGGCAGCTCTCCACGCTGGTCTCCGCTGGCGTTCCCATAGTACAGGGCCTTAATATCCTTGAGGCCCAGGCCGAGAATCCGGCTTTTAAAACCGTAGTAACCGGTTTGCGCGCGGATATAGAATCAGGCCTTTCCATTGCCGACGCGATGCGCAAACACCCCCAGGCTTTCACTGAACTCTATGTTTCCATGATCAAGGCCGGAGAAGTCGGCGGCATCCTGGACATCATTCTGGAAAGGCTTTCCGCGTATCTGGAGTCGTCTGAGGCCCTGAAGGCTAAAGTTAAATCCGCTATGATGTATCCTGCAGTGGTCGGCGGCGTGGCTTTTCTGATAACCATTTTCCTGATACTTTTCGTAATTCCTGTTTTTAAAGATATCTTTTCAGGCTTCGGCGCCGAGCTTCCGCTCCCTACCAGGATTATGATAGGCATCTCCGATGCCCTTCGACACAATATACTCTATATTTTGGCCGTCCTGGGTGGCGCCGGTTGGGGCGTTAAGAAATATATCAACACGGAAAAAGGGCAGGAAAAGATTGACGAGATATCTCTCAATCTTCCGGTTGTCGGCATCCTTCTTAAAAAGGTCGCCATAGCCAAGTTCACGCGCACTCTTGGCACGCTGATAAAGTCAGGCGTGCCCATCCTGCAGGGCCTGGAAACGGTCGCCAAGACCGCCGGCAATAAGATAATTGAGCGGGCTATTTATAAAAGCCGCGACTCCATTAAGGAAGGAGGCCGGATAGCCGACCCGCTTAAAAACGCCAACATTTTTCCACCCATGGTCATACAGATGATAAGCGTGGGTGAGGAGACCGGTGGTCTCGACAACATGCTTAATAAGATAGCCGATTTTTACGACCAGGAAGTGGATACGGCGGTCAAAGGTTTGACCTCGATGATAGAGCCGCTGATTATGGTTATTATGGGGTTTGTCATAGGCGCCATAGTCATATCCATGTTCATGCCGATGTTCAGCATGGGCGAACTGGCCGGTAAAGACGCCTAAACGCCGCGCCGACGGCGCGGCAGTTCAGATGTAAAGTAGTTCAGAGGGATAGTCCTGCCTTTCATTCCTGTTTTTCTTATAACTAAGCGGCTTTGCATCTAAATTGCTTTGCCTCCAGATTCAGTAGCCTTCTCTTGGCTTTGATGCCTCCGGGTCCGGAGTATCTGCCGAGGGTCCCGTCCGACTTAATGACCCTGTGGCAGGGCACGAGGGGGGCGAAAGGATTTTTGCCGAGTGCTGAGCCCACCGCCCTGACCGCTTTAGGGCGTCCTATCTGTCCCGCTATCCACTTATAACTGCGAGTCTGCCCCCTTGGTATAGTCATACAAGCCATCCACACCGCCCGTTGAAAATCCGTATAAGCCTTCATCGCTTCTTTTATTTTTTCATCTTATTATTCATAAATAATGTAACGCCAGTTGGTCGGCTTTGGGTAACGAGTCGCGGGATCCTAGTCGGGGGCCTGCCGACCGCCCGTCATCCCTCCATTAAACTTACGCACTTGAAGCTTTTCCGGCGTTAGCCCCGGCACTAAGGGCGGGGGTAATTATATATTTTAGGATTTCAGAACAAATTAACTGGGAAGGGGTGACGATGGGTAGCCTCTTCGAACCCGCAGGTCGCCGAGGGAACGCGAAAAGGCTACCCGTCGGCAGGACCCCGCTCTATCGTGCGCTACTTCCATAAGTATCTGCTCTAATTCCTTTATTCTTCGTAGTTTAGGGCGTCTTTGTCGCGGAGCTTTTTGTGATAGGTTACGGCGAAGCGGTGGACCTCGTTCCTTATGGCTTCAAGGAGCAGCAGTCCGGGATGGGCGTGATCAAGCCGCACCGGATGGACCTGAAAGGGTATATATATTTCTTCCAGCCTTTTGGCGAGAGCTATGACCGGGACTTTTAGGCGCAGCTCCCGCATGGCGCTCAGGGCGCTGGCGAGCTGCCCTTTCCCGCCGTCTATAAGAAGCAGGTCCGGCAGGGGTTCTCCGCTTTTGATGAAGTGCGAGAGGCGGCGTTTTACGGCTTCTTTTATCATCGCGAAGTCGTCGGAGCCGCCCGGAGCGTTTTTAAAGTGTATTTTATAATGACGATAATGCGCGGCATTCTTTTGCGAATTTATAAAGCATACCGAGGCGGCCACGGCGTGTGTTCCGTGCGCGCTGGAAGTATCGAAAGCTTCTATGTGCGCGGGCGGTTTGGGAAGGCCGAGGTCTTTCATCAGCATAGTGACGGCGCCGGTCTTTAAAGTCTCTATCTCCACCAGGTCTTTTTTGAACTCCCTTATCTGCACCCTTTCGGCCATGTGTTCTATGGCCGCGATAAAATCTCTGAAATTGCCGGCCTTCTCATAATCCATTGCCTTCGAGCTGGCGGCCATGCCGGCCCGGAATCCTTTTAAGAGCTTGGCGAAGTCTCCTCTGAAAAAATCCGTTATCCTTGTGACCAGCGTCCGATATTCGGCGGGGGATATCTTTCCGGTGCAAGGTGCCGCGCATTGTGCCGTATGAAAATAAAGGCAGCTTGTGATCTTTTTCGCGCTCAGCGGCTTGGCTTCGGAAAAATCCCAGCGGCATCTCCGCAGGTTTATGAAGTTGATGCGCCACAGATAGCGCAGCAGGTTCATAATGGTCTCCACTTTGGGATAAGGCCCGAAGTAAAGTCCGCCGTCATTAATTTTTTTACGTGTGAAGAAAATTCTGGGATATTCTTCGCTCGTTATCTTTACATAGGGATAACTCTTGGAGTCCTTCCAGAGAACATTGAAGAAAGGCTTATGCCGCGAGATAAGTTCCCGCTCCAGCACCAGGGCCTCGCGCTCGCTGGCCGAAGCGATATAGTCGATCTGGCGGATAAGCCCCGCCATGTTGGGTATCTTTGAGTCCCGTCTGCCGGCGCCCTTCATGAAATACTGCCCCACGCGCTTGCGCAGGTCTTTAGCCTTGCCGATATATATGATATTGGCGGCGGAGTCGCGCATCAGATAGACTCCCGGTCGTGACGGCAGGTGGCGCAGATTCAGAATGATCCCCCGGTTATAAGCGCGCGTTCCTTGAGTTTGAGGATTTTAAGCGCTCCAAAATATATAGCTATGGCGCCCGGCACCGCCAGTCCAACCGTGAAAGCCGGATGCAGGCCGGCCAGCGCCCGCGCCGTCACGAGGCAGAAGGCGCACATCAGCGCCGAGGCTCCGAAAATTTTCAGGTAAAAAACTGAATCTCCGGCAGGTAAGGCGGTCTTTGCCTTTAGAGCCCGCATGAAGAGCGCGGCCGCCGCAAGTGAGCTGAGAGCCGTGGCCAGCGCCAGTCCCCGCGCGCCCATAGGGCGCATTAGAAAAAAGCACAGTATTGCGTTCAGGGCGGTCTGGAATATAACTATCTTCACCGGCGTTTTTACGTCTCCGGCGCCGTAGCAGGCTGAAGCGGCAATCTTATTGACGCCGAATCCGACCAGGCCCAGGGATAAATAAAAAAGCACTCCCGAGGTTAAGAAACTCTGTTCCGGCGTGAAACGGCCGTGCTCAAACAGCGTCCGGCAGACGGGCAGACTGAGCGCCATAAGGCCCAGCGCCGCGGGGATTATGATAAGAGCGCTTGTCTTAAATGCCCCGTCCAGAACGGCGCCGAATTCTTCCGTTTTATTCAGGGCTGAATGCCTTGAGAGTTCAGGCAGCGTCACCGCGGCCGCCGAGGCCGCGAAGAGTGAAACGGGGAACTGGATTATGCGGGCGGCGTTGTAGATGGCCGTTATGGATCCCGGCTCAAGAAAACTGGCGTAAATTGTGTTCACGAAAAGCGAGAGCTGGTCCTGCGCCATGGCCGCGGCCGCGGGCGCTGCCATGAGCAGGGCGCGGGCGGTGGCGGGGTTTTTGAAGGGATTTGAAAAAGAGAGGGTGAACCCCTCCCGTTTCAGCATTGGCAGGAGGATAATCACCTGTATCAATCCTGACAGTGTCGCTGCCCCGGCCAGCCCCATGATCTTAAGGCTCTCCGGCAGGCCCGCGGCTGCTGGACGGTTTATGAACAGGAGATAGCAGATTATTGAAACAGAAAAAGCGGCGGGGGCCAGAGCTGGCAAGAAAAATCTGCCGGCGGCGTTCAGCGCCGCCTGCGACAGCGCCGAGACATTGACGAAAATAAGATGCGGCATCAGGATCGCGGTCACGGCCGCAGTTAAAATGAATTGCTCAGGCCGTACCGTGAAGCCGTAGGAAGTGAGCTTTACCAACTCCTCCCTAAAAACAACGCCCAGCGCCGCCAGCGCCAGCGATAAAAAAAAGACCAGCGTCCAGGCCGCGCTGAAAAATTTTACCCCATGTTCCCTGGACACCGCTTTTTCTTTTTCCAGCGCGGGAATGAATCCGGCGTTAACCGCGCCCTCTCCCACGGTGCGCCTGAAGAGGTTCAGGATGCGGAAGGCGGCGTAATAGGCGTCTGTAAGAGCCCCGCCCCCGAATACGGCCACGAGCATAGCGTCGCGCGCGTAGCCCAGCACCTTGGTGGTAAGCGTCGCGCAGCTGAGCGCCCGCAGCTTTTTTAGGAACGAGGCTGGCCGTGCCCTTTCCGTGGGGATGTCCCCGCGGGAGGGGGGCTCGTGGCGAGCCTCGTTATGGAAGCTGGCTATAGGCTTTTGAAGAGGCTCAGTCATGGCATCTTGATTTTTTCCGCATAAAATAATAAACTATACCAATATGGCTAAACTTAAGACCGGAAGACATACCAGCGGTATTAAAGCGTGGCGCAAATCCGAAAAACTTGCCTCCAAAAACAGAGGCGTGAAGACCCGGATACATGACGCCGCTAAAGAATTCGGCCTTTTGGTCGCGAAAAAGGACATAGAGAACGCGCAGAAACTTCTGCCCAAGGTCTATGCCCTCCTGGATAAGGCTGCCAAGACCGGCACCGTCCACTGGAAAGCGGCCGCGAGGAAGAAATCACGGCTGGCGCTGCGCGTTAAGAGTATCGCGAATAATCCTTCCGTAAAATAATAGAACTGTGAATGATTGCCGTATGCCATAGGCCATACGCCATAAGCTGATAAGGAACTCCTTAAAAGCCTATGGCCTAAGGCTTATGGCGTATAGCGTTGTTTCCTCATCGCGTAATTTCAAATATCAATTGCTTGATCAAAAGTTTGGGATCTCTGCCGGAGGATGATTTCAGCATGGATTCAACTTCCAGGCAGCGGGTCAGGCTCCTTGAAAGCTTTTCCGCGGTGAAGCCCGACGCGGCGTCCATGAGCCTGCGGTAATAGCCCGGATTCATCCCCAGCGCGTCTCCCTGCCCGGCCGCCGCAGCCGTCTTTACCTTCAGCAGCTTTTCCACTATATAGGCGATATTTACAGCCATGCCCACAGGCTCCACGCCTTCGGACATCATCTTCTCGGCGATATCCGAGGCCAGCGGCCCGTTCTTCGCCTGCATCGCGTTGGAAAATTCAAAAGGGTTCAGTGTTCTGGAAAAACCGGCGGATTCTAAAACATCTTCCGCTTCCAGCTGTTTTTTGCTGCCATGCCGCAGGGCGGAAAGTTTGGACACTTCCTGCTTGAGCGTGGCGGCGTCCGAGGCTGACATCTCCGCCAGCAGCTGCAGGGCTTCCGCTGACGCGCGCATGCCGGCTTTTTCAACCAGAGTTTTAGCGTACATGACAGCACCGGCGCCCTCAAGCGGCGCGAAATGCACCAGCGCGGAAGAGGGGTGTAAACTTTCAATAATGAGTTCGGCCGAGTCGGTTTTTTTGTCAAGCAGGATCACGAGCATAGCGGCTTCGGAGGGTTCTTTCACGTAGGCGGCAAGCTCTGCGGCCGGCTCTTTCCTGAGCTTCTCAGCGCCCTTTAAGAGGATTATGCGCGTATCGGCCATGAGGCCGGGTGTCATGGCGGCGCTGATTAGGTCGGTCATATCGGCTGTTTCGGCGTCGTACTGCGAAAAATTAAACGCGTCAATTTCAAAAGACGCCAGCAGCTTATTCACGGCATCATCTTTGAACGACCGCTCCTCTCCCGTCAGGCAGCAGACCGGCCGGGTTTTTTTGAGGGCCCATTCCTCTATGATGTTTTCTGGGGATAAGTTGTTCATAAAAACTCTACCCTAACCCCGCTCCCCTGAACCCTGTTGTCATGGGACTGGAACTTCCGCCGCCGGAGGGATGTTTTGAGGTATCTTCTTCTGGCTGGCGCTGGTCGTGGAGCCGAAGCCCTCCACAGTGCGCTTGACGATATTCTTGGCCAAAATCTCCCAGAGGGCTTCGCGAGCCGCCTCTTCCGTCATGCCGCCCGGCAGCGTTGAAGCGGAATACATTTTTACGGCCTGAAGCGCAGGCTCTTCCCATAAATAGCGATTTGCGATCTTATCCAGGAAGCGCACGGAGACGAGGACATTGAGCTTATAGACCGTCGGAACCAGATTTACGTCATATTGGATAGGGGTGAGGATATAGTGGTTTATCTCTCCCACAATTATGCCCTGGGCCGAGCTCTCCGGAGAAACGGTGTATTCCCCGTTCTTAAGAAATTCGTCTATGGTCTTGAGCGTCAGTTTCTCTTCCAGGCCGAATTGCTGCGTTTTGTTGGTGAATGGTCTGACAGAGATGCGTTTTATATGCTGCGGCATTTTTTGTTCCGCCGGCCGGTACATTATATCGTTCGTGGAACAGGCGGTAAGAAGTGTGAAGGCTGCCAGTATCATAACTCTGTTTTTCATAATATCCCCCGGATTAAGTTTCAGCTGCAATTTGAATTACTTGACCACTATGCTTACAAGCCTGTCGGGTACAACTATAATCTTCACCACAGTTTTGCCCTGCAGATGCGCCGCGGCGCTTTCAAGCGCCATCTTCTCAAGCGTTTTACCGTCGGTGTTCTCTCCGGTGTAAATTTTGGCTTTTACTTTGCCGTTCACCTGAACCGGAATCTCCAGCTGCCTTGCGGATAAAACTGCGCCGTCGGCCTGGGGCCAGGCGCGGGTCATAAGACTTCCCTTGTGCCCCGTAATCTCCCAGAGCTCGTCCGTGACATGCGGGGCTAAGGGATGCAATAGCGTCAGAAAAATTTCCAGATCCGCGGCCGCGCGGGTCTCTTTTTCGCTAAGTTTGTTAAGGTAGATCATCAGGGCCGAGATGGCGGTGTTGAATTTTAGACTTTCCAGATCTTCGGTTACCTTCGCTATGGTTTGATGACGCAGAAGTCTAAGCTTCTCGTCGTCGGTTCCGCTCTCTGCCGCTTCAGAGGCGGCCCAGATCCAGACGCGCTTTAAAAAACGGTAGATCCCTTCTATGCCGCGCATGTCCCAGGGCTTGGCGTCTTCCAGAGGGCCCATGAACATTTCATACATGCGGAACGCGTCGGCGCCGTATCGCGTGACTATCTCGTCCGGGTTGATCACATTTTTCTTGGACTTGGACATCTTTTCTACTATGGGCTTTATTTCCTCACCGTCTTTGGTGAAGGCCGTTCCCGAGTCCCGTATGTCCAATTCGTCATAACTCCTGTATGAGCCTTTTGAATCGCGGTATGAATATGAGAGTATCATGCCCTGGTGGACCAGTTTTTTAAAAGGTTCTTTTGTGGAGACTAGGCCGAGATCGAAGAGCACTTTGTGCCAGAATCGCGCGTATAAAAGATGAAGGACGGCGTGTTCCGAGCCGCCGATATACAGGTCCACAGGCATCCAGGCTTTCTCCGCCATGGGGGCGACGAATGCTTTGGCGTTCTTCGGGTCTATGAAGCGCAGGTAATACCAGCAGGAACCGGCCCATTGCGGCATAGTGTTGGTCTCTCTCCGGCCGGGGCCTCCGCATTTTGGACATTCCGTTTTTACCCAGTCGGTGATGAGGGCCAGGGGGGATTCTCCTGTGCCGGTAGGCTGGAATTTCTCCACTTTAGGAAGTTCGACCGGCAGCTGGTCTTCGGGTACCGGCACGGTGCCGCACTTTTCGCAATGAACGAGGGGTATGGGTTCGCCCCAGTAGCGCTGGCGTGCGAATACCCAGTCCCGCAGTTTGAAATTCACCTTGGCCCGGCCTATGCCTTTGTTTTCCAGCCAGGCCGTTATCTTCTTCACGGCTTCCGGGGTCCGCAGACCGTTTATCAGTTCCGAGTTAACAGCCAAGCCGTCTTCGCAGAAAACCTTGTCGGCCGGGGCCTCGCCTTTTTCATGGGCTACCACCTGGATTATCGGAAGATCGTATTTCTTCGCGAAATCCCAGTCTCGCTCGTCATGCGCAGGCACGGCCATGATAGCGCCCGTGCCGTAGGTCATCAGGACGTAATCCGCGATCCACACCGGTATTTTTGCGCCGTTCAGCGGGTTCAGCGCATAGGCGCCGGTGAAAACCCCGGTCTTTTCCTTTTCCAGCTCGGTGCGCTCCAGATCGGATTTTCCGGCCGAGGCGGAGATATAATCTTTTACCGCGTTCAGCCTCTCCGGTGTGGTTATCGCGCTTACCGAGGGGTGTTCCGGCGACATCACCATGTATGTAGCGCCGTATATGGTGTCGGGCCGTGTCGTAAAAACTTTAAAAGATTCCGCGGAACCGTCCAGCTTAAAGTTTATCTCCGCGCCCTCGGAGCGGCCTATCCAGTTCTTCTGCATGTGCATCGTGGAGGAGGGCCAGTCCAGTCCTTCCAGGTCTTCGAGCAGCCGGTCGGCGTAGGCCGTGATCTTCAGCATCCATTGCCGCAGGCGTTTCCTCTCAATTGGCGATTCGCAGCGTTCGCAGCGCCCCTGGAAGACCTCCTCGTTCGCCAGGCCGGTTTTGCACTTGGGGCACCAGTTAATGGGAACGGTGGCCTCGTAGGCCAGGCCTTTCTTAAAGAGCTGGAGGAAGATCCACTGCGTCCACCGGTAATAGTCCGGGTCAGTGGTGTTGATCTCGCGTTCCCAATCGTAACTGAAGCCTAAGGAATTTATCTGGCGCTTAAAATTGTCGCAATTGTTTTTTGTGGTTATCTCCGGGTGTACGCCGGTGCTGATGGCGTAATTTTCGGCCGGCAGGCCGAAGGCGTCCCAGCCCATGGGGTGCAGAACGGCGAAGCCCAGCATCCGTTTGTAGCGGCACAGGATATCGGATGCCGTGTAGCCCTCCGGGTGCCCCACATGCAGTCCGTCGCCGGAAGGGTAGGGAAACATATCCAGACAATAAAATTTCTTCGCCCCGGGTTCGGCCGGAGTTTTGAACGCGTTGTCTTTATGCCAGGCGGCTTGGCGCTTTTTATCAATTTCGTGGAAATCCGGGATCTCTGAGGTTCTCACTTTGAAGCCTCCGTTGTGTTCCTGCCGGGTCTGCGCGCGGCAATGACTGATTGTCGCATAAATGGTGTCCCTGTAAATCTATACTAATTTTATCAGATTAGCCCCGGCTTTGCACTATCACCGACAGCTCGCGGTACGGCAGCCGGATAGTGCGGCAGGCAGCAAGAGATAAGAACGATAATTAAAAAGCAAACTGGTCTGCTGCCCCGGTCTTTCTGCCACGCTATTACGCTACACCAATTTCCTGAGCAGGTTTACAGTTTTTTGATTCATTCTTTTACGCAGGGCGGGGGTGGCGTCGTCCATGCCGGAAAGGTGAAGCGCGCCGTGTACGGCGAGGATGAGCAGTTCGGTCTCAAGGCTATGGCCCATTTTGGCAGCCTGACGGCGGGCCTGAGGCAGGCAGATGTAGATGTCGCCGAACGGCGCTGCCTCTCCGGGCGGGGTGAAAGCCGGAGTGGGATGGTTGAAGGCTATTACATCGGTTACGCCTGCATGGGAGAGGAACGCCCTGTTCAGCCGTTTTATTTCCGCGTCGGCAACCAGTATCAGGCTGATCTCGCCTTTCTTTTTTTTTGCGGGCAAGGCTGAGAGCGCGGCTTTCTTCAGCAGTGGTTCAATCTTTTTTACGCAAAGCGCCGGGCGCGTCCTGAAAAATATATTGATAGTCATAATGGAGTGGTCAGTGGCGAGTGGTTAGTGGAAAGTTTTAAGGAATTTAGTATTCCCGCTAGCCACTGACCACTATCCACTGATCACTGTCGCTTACTGCCACTTCGAGATGCCGCGTGGTATTACCACGATGCCGTCGGGATCTATATAATAATGCTGGGCGTCCTGATCCGGGTTGAAGCCGATGATGGTCTTAGCCTCCAGCGTGTTGAAGCGGTCCATGATGACCTTCTTAAGGCGCGAGCCGGCTTTTATTTCACAGGCGTCCATGATGATGCAGTCTTCCAGATGGCACTTCTCGTGTATGATGACATCGCTTGAGAGGATGCAGCGCTTGAGGGAGGACTGGTTAATTATGCAGCCGTCGGCCAGCAGACAGTCCTGCAGATGGGATTCTATGACCTTGGTCGGGGCTGTGTTGTGCTTTGAGTCCTGGATGGGCCAAAGTTTGTTGTTTAAATCCATTTTTGGCTTGGCGCCCAGCAGGTCCATCTGCGCGGCCCAGAAGGCTTCAAGCGTTCCCACGTCGCGCCAGTAGTTCTTCTCCTCGTAGGGCTTTACTCCGGGCAGCACCTGCGTGTCGAAATTATAAGCGAAGAGCCGGTAGCGCTTATGAATGTTGGGCAGAATAGTCTTGCCGAAATCAAGCGCCGCGCCCTCGCCGGTTTCCTCGTGCAGGATCTTCACCAGGGCGTCGTAGCTGAAAATGTAGTTGCCCATGGAGGCGTATACGGCGTTCGGGTTGCCGGGTATAGGCTTGGGGTTTTTGGGCTTTTCCTCAAACCCTGACACCCTGTTCTTTGCGTCCGCCACGATGGTGCCGAAGCGCGAGGCCTGCTTTATGGGTACGGTCATGGCGGAGATTGTGACATCAGCCTTGTTGGCGATGTGAAAATCGATCATCTGTCGGATGTCCATGCGGTAAATATGGTCGGCGCCGAAGATGGCCACAAGGTCCGGCTTGTAATCATTTATAAGGTTCAAATTCTGCTTGACGGCGTCGGCGGTGCCGCGGTACCACATTTC
>SESG01007892.1_pt1 | contig 25719 bp, 20 predicted proteins | sample 3171421 | NCBI WGS metagenome assembly SESG01 (sample SAMN10866946, study PRJNA518727) | freshwater metagenome | biome: subpolar coniferous forest; feature: holomictic lake; material: water; isolation source: holomictic Lake 227, 6 m and 8 m depth | place: Canada: near Kenora, Ontario | collected...
CCGCCGCATTTTCAAGAGGTACAATCAGCCGCTTTATTCCCTCCTTTCCTGCCATGATAGCCACAGGGAGTGCGCCATTGATTCTCCTGAGCGAGCCATCAAGCGCAAGCTCTCCCATAATAAGCGTCTCCTCGAACTGGTTGCCGATCAGCTCAAGCGAACCAAGAAGCCCGATGGCCACCGGCAGGTCAAATGCCGTTCCCACCTTCTTGATATCGGCAGGTGCCAGGTTGACCGTGATCTTTTTTGGCGGAATGGTAAAGCCCGAATTCCGGATTGCCGTAAGAATCCTCTCCCGGCTCTCCCTGACCGCATTATCCGGCAATCCAACAACCGTAAACGAGGGAATCCCGCCAGCCACATTGGCTTCAACCGTAACCTTCATGGCATCAATGCCAATAAGTGCTGCAGCGTTCAGTACCGAGAGCATGGCGGAAGAAGTGAAAGGATTTCAGTATTTATGCGTAAAATATGCAAATATTTGAAAGTTTCAGCATCAGCGGGTTCATGGCGTTACTTTGAGAGTGTGAACGCCCGTTTTTTGATGCGATAATAAAGCGCATGTTGACTGATATTTTTCTATTAAAAAACAGATACCTCACTGTGTCGCCAGAAATTCTGCAAAGGATGACGGTAGTGTTGTTGTTCATTTTTTGATATCGCGAATAAAATTCTACTGATGCTTTATGTCCATTGAACTTAAACATCATATAAAACACCGGAAAGATGGCATACCGATGATTTCCACCAGAAAAAACATGCGACTTAATCCGCAGATTATAGAGAAAGCTGGTAAAAAAGAGTTTGTTGTTTTGGCCTATGAAGAATATTTGGCAATAGAAGAGCTGATGGAAGATTACATGGATTTGATTGATCTCCGGGAAGCGAAGGCCGAAGGGCTGAACCAGCCATCTGTACCCCTTGATGAGGTGATCAAGGAGCTGAAAAAAGGGTAGCCTCCAGCTCGGCAGAAAATGAAAATATTCTGCCGAGCTGGGGCTCTTCGCTTCCGGGGGCTTCCAAGTGTTCCCGGCCCCCGGACGTTACCAGGTTACCCCGTAGTCCGTAATCCCCCCGATATGGCGTTGACGGTGAGGAAAAGCTCCAGAAGCAGGCGATCGGCTTCACTTTGCATGGCGGACTCTTTGAGGGTGCGCCACTCTTTGAGGAGCTTGATTTGTTGCTGATGGAGCATTTCGAGCCCTTCACGGCGGGGGGCGATAAATTTGTTGACGTTCATGCGCTGGATTTCGAGGGGCTCGGCAAAGAGCAGCTCGATCTGTTTTTTTGTTCGCTTGTATTCCGCCTCGATCATGCCGAGGATGCGCTCCCGGATGGCGCTGTCGTTGACCAGTTCGGCGTATTGGCGCATGACGAGCAGGTCGGCTGATGCCATGCTTGTGTCGGCGTTGCTGATGATGTAGCGGAGCGGTGGCCAGGCGTGGCTGCGGAATCGGATTTCGTCGAAGGCTTCCGGATTGGTGGTGTGCAGATGTTCAAGCGCTGAGCCTACGCCATACCATCCTGAAAGGGAAAAACGGGCCTGGTTCCAACTGAAAACCCAGGGGATGGCCCGCAGGTCTTTGAGGCTTTTCTGGCCACTTCTTCGTGAGGGGCGTGATCCTATTCTTGATGATTCTATAACGTCGATGGGGGTCGCTTCACGGAAAAAGGTGAGAAATCCTTCCGCTTCAATCAGCTCCCGGTAGGCAAGGTTGCTTTTTTGGGCGAGGATGTCCATAACGGGTTCGAGGGGGTGCGCTCTTTTGGGGCTCTTCCTTTCTTTTGCCATTGCTCCGGTAACCGTCGCCATGAAGAGCTCAAGGTTATAGACGGCACTGATGCGGTTGGCATATTTTTGTGCGATGGTCTCTCCCTGTTCGGTAAAGCAGAGGCCTCTATTGATAGATCCGTAGGGTTGCGCCTTCACAAAGCGGTGGGTCGGGCCCGCCCCTCGGCTGATGCTTCCGCCCCGTCCATGAAAAAAGAGGAGGTCGGTGTTGTGGCGTCCGGCGGTTTCAAGCAGAGCTTCCTGGGCTCGGTAGAGCTTCCATGTGCTTGCAAAAATCCCTCCATCCTTGTTGCTGTCGCTGTATCCTATCATCACCTCCTGCACCGCTTTTGTTTTGCCGGATTTTTTTCTCCGGTATTCGAGGCTTCGCAGCGTAACAGGGTGGCTCAGAAACTCCTCAAGTATCATCGGGCTTTTTTCGAGATCTTCAATGGTTTCAAAGAGGGGGACAACGGGGAGGATGCAGACGTCTCCGTCACCTGTCGGGGTCATCAGTCCGACCTCACGGGCAAAGAGATAGATGGTAAGCAGGTCAGAGGCATTGCGGGTCATGCTGACAATGAGTGAGCCGATGCCATCGGTGCCGTGCTCTTTGGTGTGGTTGAGCAGCACTTTGTAGCAGGCGAGTACCGCATCGGCTTCAGCTCCGACTTTCATGTCCGGATGGGTAAAGGGGCGGGGCGAGAGCAGCTCCCGATCGAGGAATGCCCTTCTTGCGGGCTCCTTCCACTCCAGAAAATCGTTCCCGTTCAGGCCCGAGGCAGCCATGAGCTGTGAGAGTGCAAGATCGTGAAAGTGGCTGTTCTGACGGATATCGAGTGCGCCAAGGTGAAAGCCGAAGGTCTGCACAATCCGGTAGACCGGTGCGACCTCTGTGTCGGCAATATGCTGCGCTCCGACGTCGAGGAGTGACTGGCGCAAAAGCGAGAGATCTTCAAGGAGCTCTTCAGCATTGCCGTAGCACTTAAGAAGAGTTCCTGATGAATCGGTGTCGAGGGGAAGAGAGGCAATCATCAAATTGAGGAACTGGCGCCAGGGTTCATGGCGGTTTCGCTGGATAGGTTCCAGGCTTCTCTTTCCCAGTTTCAGGCAGAGGCTCTCTATGCGTAGCAGAAGCTCTTTGCCAGGAGTCTGGAGTTGCTGGCTGAAACTTAATTTTGATGCAAGCTGTCGGAGATGGCGCCGAACAAGTGACAGGGCATTCTGACGCATATCGACGAGCGTCTCTTCGGTGACTTCTGCGGTAACGAGCGGGTGGCCGTCACGATCGCCCCCTACCCAGCTTCCGAAGCGGAGGCGGGGCAGGTTACGGGGATCAGAGAGCTTGGCGCTGTCAAATCCGGCATCCCTCCATGCCTGCAGGAGCCGTTTGTCGAGCATCGGCAACACTTCAGGAAAAATATTGAAGAGGTAGTGAATGACGTTGCGCCGCTCATCGGAAACATCGGGTTTTTCGAAGAGGATCTCTCCCGTTCTCCAGAGCCGTTCCATCACCACCTTGATCTCATTGCGGATGTCGAGTTTTTCGAGCGGGGTCCACATCTGGTTTTCACGTTGTACCAGCAGCAGGTAGAGCTGTCGGTGCTGCTCAAGTACGGTTTTTCGTTTGGCTTCGGTTGGATGTGCGGTCAAAACTGCGTCGATGGAGACCTCCGGCAGCAGTTGGAAAATCTCCTGCTCAGTGATTCCCCGTTCCCGAAAGCGCAGCAGGGTTCTGCCCCACAGGCCGGTAAGATGCCCTAATCCCTGTTCAGCTTCGAGTGCCCGGCGGTTCTGGGCAGCAGAGTTCTCTTCAGCCATGTTGAGCAGTTGAAAAAAGATGGAAAATGCCTGCAAGGCGCGTTCGCTGTTAGGATAGTTCTCAAGGGGAAGCCCCCCATTGTGCCAGGGGAGGTGCTCTGCAAGTTCGTGTTCCCCGAGGTCGTGGAGTACCTCCTGAAAGCAGAGAAGGAGAAACAGAAAATCGCGCTCTGCTTTTTCAAAATCGATAACGCTGCTGGTTGTGGTAATCATAAAACGAACAAATTCCCCCGGGTTATTGAAACAATTTTTTCCCAGTATTCTAAAAAATTGAGTGAGTTACAAATAAGGGCACTTTTTTTGAACCCGCTCACTCTCTGGGGGGAGGCTGCCCCGAGCTTTTTTTTGAAGGGAATTGGTGAAAAAAAACTATACAGAGGCTTTCTGGCGGTGGAAGAGAATTTTCCTGTTGTTAATGGTAAGCTTTTTAAGCTTTCTGTTTGTCGTCTTTACTATTTATGCTTATCTTACTCCATAATTTTTAGGGTAAGCCACTAACACCTAATTCATTACCAGTCATGGACAACAAATCAAATGGTAAGCTTGCCGCTTTGGCCGCAGGAAGCGCCGCAGCAATGGGGGTTTTGTTTTTCGGGGTGTCGTTTTTAACCGGGTACAAGTTGCCTGCCGAGACTCTTTCACCGTTTATTACCCCTCTGCGCTCCTTTGCGGGATGGATTTCGCTGATTACGTTTGCCTCGCTGGTCATCATGGGTCTTGGCAAAATGTCGTCGAGAATCAGTTCGAAGTGGTTTTTAAGTTTTCCGCTCAGCATTATTGCCATTGTTGCGGTGATGTTTGCCTCTCTCTGGTTCAGGCCATCAGGATTATTGATGTCAACCACGGGTCGCACGGTGATGGTTGATGGAAAGTATATCCGTTCAGTTGCTGAATTGAAAGCCTATCTTGAAAAGCCGGTTGTATCGGCTAATGTGCCTGTGGCACCTCCCGGTTTTGATTTCAAGGGTGCAAAATCTCTCTGGACGGCCAAGTGTAACATTTGCCATTCGCAGGAGTCAACCATGGATGCCTTCAAGACCAAGTACAAGAAGACAGGGAAAATTGATGTTGTTGTCAAGCGTATGGAGGCTGCAGCGGGCGGTATGATTACTCCGGATGACGCCACAAAAATCATGCAGTTCCTGAACGAGGGGCTCGACAAATATTGATTGGAGTTGCCGAAGCGCTGGGTATTGCAACATACCGTTTACAAAGAGCCCCGGAGTGCCCCTCCGGGGTTTTTCTTTTGCCCTGTGTTCAATGGGGTGCGCTGTAGCTGACCGTCACGGTTTCGGTTATTCCGCCCCGTGCTTTCCATTCCGATATCACGCTGAGCGATCTTGGCTGAAGCAGGTCAACAAGATCGTCAAGAATCCTGTTGGTGACATTTTCGTAAAAGATACCGGCGTTACGGAACTCGAGAAAATAGTATTTCAGCGATTTCAGCTCAATGCAGCTTTTATGGGGTACGTAGCGGATGATAATGGTGCCAAAATCGGGAAGTCCTGTTTTGGGGCAGACGGAGGTAAATTCCGGATTGACAATTTCGATGGTGTACTCCCGGTCGGGGTAACTATTGTCGAAGAGTTCAAGGAGCTCTTTTTTCATAAGGGTATCAGGGTAGTTGACTGGATTTTTTGAAAGTGTTCATTTTGATGCAAAATAAAAATCTGTGGCTATTTTTTTGCTACCTTTCGGTTTGATTTTTTTGTTGTCCCTTCAAGTAAATTGCAGGTAATTATGGAGATATCCCGGGAAAGGGAGGTTTTGGAACTGACGCAGCTTCATCAGGTACTGGCTGCGGAGTATGATCTTGCTGAAACCTCCTATATCTTTGGCGAGCATTCGTTCACTTTTTTGAGTGTGCTCGACAGCTATGCGCTTCTTGACCGCATCTCGCCGGAAGAGTTTGTCAAGGATGAGCAGATGCCTTACTGGGCGGAGATCTGGCCTTCAGCCATAACGCTCTCCGCCTTTATCGCTGATGAGCTTTTGCTTGAGGGGTTACGTGTGGTTGAAATAGGCGCTGGTGTTGGCATGGCCTCGGTTGTTGCAGCCTGGAAAGGGGCGAGTGTACTCACTACCGATTACTCTCTTGAGGCGCTTCGTTTTGCCCGTTATAATGCCCTGCAGAACAGGGTGACGCTTCAATGTGAAAGGCTCGACTGGCGGCTTGTGCAGTGCAGTGAGCAATTTGATCTGCTTCTTGCCGCCGATGTGCTCTATGAGAGGGTAAACCTGCTTCCTATTGTTACGGCGATTGACAAACTGCTCAAATCGGACGGTGTGGCCTACATTGCAGATCCCCGAAGGAGGCTTGCCGAGCAGTTTCTCGAGCTTGCGGCGGAAAACAATTTCTCTATCACCCCATTTCAGAGAAGGTATGATGGGGGGGCCAAGAGTGTTGCGGTGACTATCTATAAAATGACAAGGCAAGCAGCCCCTCAATGATGAACATCGTAGAGGAACTTGTGGTTCGCTGGCGCTATCAGGCTGGTCATGGTGCACTTGTCTGGCAGCTTATGTTTACCAAAAACGGAAGCCTTGTCGGGCAGAAGCGCTTTGCCGGAAGCAGGAAAGCACTCTTTTTTTGTATTGATACCGTGACTGGCAAGGTGTATTGCGACGATTGTCTTTTTGCGGATCATCTACACCCACTCTCTCTGGCTGATGGGTGGTTCACCGTGCTCGAAACAACCCTTGGTGATCTTGTCTATTGCTCGGCTTGTCAACCTAACAGTCCGGAGCATACAGGAATATGGGCGGTCGATTTCAGAAATGGAGGGGTGGCCTGGTCACGGCCTGAGCTTGTTTTTGTTGCCAATCTTGATGTGGAGCTGCTTGCCTGCAGTCTCTCCTCTTTTGCCGGCTTTCCCGAGCGCCATTTTCTTCTTGTTGATCCTGTTACCGGTGCTGACACTCGCAGGCTCGGTCTTGATACTTTTGAAGTTAATGCTCTCAGGGCGGAGGTGGTGCAGGAGGAGGTGCGCCAGCAGGTGACCTTGCCGGAGTTTGTGACAGAAGGGATGGTCAGAGAGCGAATGGCCTTGCAGAGAGTCGGTATTGGCGCAGAAACCCGTGTAGAATGTCTGGTTCAGGATCCCTTTACGGTTGCTGTTTTGCATGAGTCAGATACGTTTACCGGGTTATGGAACTCTTTGCTCAGGGTATGGCGCAACGACTCTCTTGTGTATGCAGAGACTCTGGACGAAGGTGCAGAAAAACCGGCCCTGAACAATTTTCTGATCAGAAGTGATACACTCTACTTTCTCAAGGGGAGAGAGGAACTGGTTTGTGTTGCTCTTTCATGAAAGCTTCATCACCTCCATCTCCCCCTCCCCCTTTTCGTGAGGGGTCACTTCCGGTCAGAGCCTTTCTTGAAAAGCTTCGCAGTCTGAAAAATCTGTCGCCCAATACCATTGTCGCCTACAGGACAGATCTGATTCAGTTTTTTTCCTTTCTTTCAGAGCATTTTGGGCTGGCCGATTTGAATGGATTTGATCCGGAGCAGGTAACGACTGTTGAAGTCAGGCTTTTTATGGGTGCCTTGATTGAGCGGGGAGTTCAGCCGCGCTCTATTGCCCGAAAACTTGCCTCGCTCAAAAGCTTTTATCGTTACCTGTACGAGGGTGGCTATATCAAGAGTTCTCTCTTTTCTGCTCTCGCTACCCCCAAATACCCACGGCGTGTGCCCGGTTTTTTGACCGAACAGCAGACGGAAAAGCTTTTTGATGAGCTTCTTCCGGCCATGGTGCAAGGTGTGCGCAAGCCGGAAAAAAACGATTTTGATGAATCGTTTATCCATGAGCGTGACCGCAGTCTGCTTGAACTGCTCTATTGCAGCGGACTTCGCATCTCGGAGCTGATTGAATTGAGGATGGAAGATCTCGATCTTGACCAAGGATATGTGAAGCTTACGGGCAAGGGAAGAAAGCAAAGAATTGTGCCTGTTGGAGAGCCTGCGCAGGCTGCGCTGAAAAAATATTTTGAAGTCCGAAGAAACTTCTTTAGAATGAAGAGTGTAGGGGAGGTGGTGGTGAATGTTTTTGTAACCAAAAGGGGCAAAAAGCTTTATCCCGTGCTTGTTCAGAGATTGACCAGAAAATACCTCCTTTCAGTGACTGATCAGAAAAAGAAGAATCCGCATCTTTTGCGCCACACTTTTGCCACACATCTGCTGAACGGGGGAGCAGATCTTAACAGTGTCAGTGAAATGCTCGGGCATAGCAATCTTTCAACAACGGAAATCTACACCCATGTTACCTTTGAGCGCCTGAAGGAGGTTTACCTGAAAGCGCATCCCAAGGCATAGAGTTATCGGGGGCTTCGGATAATTTTTTCACCGGGGTCTTGTTCCTTCATGACGTTCATCATATTTAAACGGAGTTTATTATGCCAAAAGTTGTCGTTAATGATGCGGTCAATGTTACCGTTACCCTGCGCCACTCCAATAATCACAGCGATATAGAAGAGTATGCACGCAACGCGGTGCTCGCTCTTACGAGGGTTTTTCCGGGCATTATCAGTTGCCATGTCATTATGGATCATCAGAAAAATGACTTTGAAAAGAACAAGCTTGCTGAGATAACGGTGCATGTGCCGCAGAATGTTCTTGTTGCAAAGGAGGCCTGTACGGCCTATGAACTGGCGATCGACAACTGTGTTGAGGCATTGACCAGGCAATTGCAGAAGTACAAGGAAAAATTGCAATAACAGCACGCGGGAGTCTGCAGGGCGACTGGGGGAAGAGGCGCCTTGCAGACTTTCCCGGAGTTTATTCACATACATCGATCTATTGCCCGCAAGCCATGAATCTTGATCAAAAAGGATTAAAAAAGCGATCAATAACGGTCGCCTATTTTTTTGATACCATCGGCAAAAAGCACGATATCAAATTTCGCCGTTTGAACAATGTTGATGAGCAGAAACGGCGGATTTTTGAGCGTGACCTTCATCGTCCCGGGCTCGCTCTGGCGGGCTTTACCAATCTCTTTACCTATAAACGGGTACAGATTTTTGGAAATACGGAAACCAGGTTTTTGAATCATCTGGAGGAGGAGGAGCGAAATCACCGCTTTGCAAACCTTGTACGATTTAAAATGCCCTGCATTATTTTGACCAGCAACAACAAACTGCCCCAGAATTTGCTCGACATGGCCACCCATGCAGGTATTCCGGTTTATATCACTCGATGTTCCTCAACAAAAACGATCTACCTTGTTACCGGTTTTCTTGATGACCAGTTTTCCCTTTATCAGCAGTATCATGGCTCAATGGTCGATGTCTATGGTGTCGGAGTTCTTCTTACCGGAAAGAGTGGTCTTGGAAAATCCGAGATTGCGCTTGACTTGATTGAACGGGGGCACGGTCTTGTGGCGGACGATGTTGTTGTTATCCGGAGAAAGGGGGAGTCAATGGTGCTCAATGCCAAAAGAAATGATATCATCGACCATTTTATGGAGATTCGCGGTCTTGGTGTTGTTGATGTGAAGGCAAATTTCGGTATCCGGGCAATACGTGATGTGAAAGAGGTTCAGGTAGTTGTTGAACTGCTCGAATGGAACAAGGAGATTGTCTATGAGCGGCTTGGTCTGGACACAAAATTTATAAAGATTCTTGGCGTTGATGTTCCATTGGTGGAATTACCTATATTTCCCGGTAAAAACATTACCGTTATCATTGAGGTTGTGGCACTTAACTTCCTTTTGAAACGGTATTCAAACTATGTTGCCGCCGAGGCGCTGACCAGCAGGATAAATAATGTGATCAACAGCAACATCGATAAGAGTGAGGAGGGAAGTGATGATTGATATTCCAGCAAAGAGGTTTTTTTCAATGTGTCGGCTTGCGGTATGCCTGATGCTTGTTGTGCTTTCACTCTCTTCATGCAGCCGCCGTAACGGCAGTCAGCGAGAGGTGGTGAAGGGTGGGAGAGCGATGGACTCCACCCTTGTGATCGCCATGCTTGGTGACGCTGATTATCTTAATCCTCTGCTTGGCAGTACGGTTACCTCTGCCAATATTATGGGCCTTATCTACCCCTCCCTCTTGCAGAGCGAGTTTGATACCACGACCGGGCTTATGAATTATATGGCCCTTGAAAAAAAATTGCGGGCAGTGACGCCTGCCCAAGGTAAAAAAGATCCCAAAGGTGCTCTTGCAAAGAGCTGGAAGATGTCGGAAGATCAGCGCACCATCACCTACATTCTCCGAAATGATGTGTTTTGGAATGACGGAAAGCGGGTGGTATCGGGAGATTTCAAGTTTTCCTACCAGTTGTATGGCAATCCGGTTATCGCCAGTGCCCGTCAGCAGTACCTTGCAGAGCTTGTTGGTGCCGACAAGGGGAAGGTTGACTTTGACCGGGCCATTCTGACACCGGACGATACCACCCTTGTCTTCAACTTCTACAAGCCAGTGCCCGAGCATCTTGCACTTTTTCATACCTCACTTACACCCCTTCCGGCACACCAGTGGAAAAATGTCAAGCTCGATGAGTTTCGTCGCTCTCCGCTTAATCTTCAGCCGCTTGGCGCAGGCCCCTACAAACTGATGGACTGGAAGCAGCAGCAGGAGATTGTTTTGGCTTCAAGCCGGAGTTCAAATCTTCCCAAGCCCGGTACCATTCCGCTTATCACCTTCAGGGTTGTGCCCGATTATACGGTGCGCCTGGCGCAGCTTCAGACTGGCGCGGTGGATGTGGTTGAAGGTATCAAGCCGGAAGATTTTACCTCTCTTTTGAAGGCGAACCGACAGATTGAGATTAAAACAGTCGGGTTGAGGGTCTATGACTATGTTGGCTGGTCAAATATCGATCAGAATGAGTATCACAAAAGCGGCAAGATCCGGCCTCACCCTCTCTTTGGTTCTGCACGGGTGCGTCTTGCCCTGACCGAGGCCATTGACCGCGAAGCGATCATTGACGGCTATCTCAAAGAGTATGGTGTAATCTGCAACACCGATATTTCACCCTCTCTGAAATGGGCCTATAATGAGCGTCTTGTGCCGCACCCATTCGATCCTGCGCGTGCGACTGCCCTGCTCAGGGCGGAGGGGTGGTTGCCGGGGCCGGATGGCATTTTGCAGAAACAGGGCCGAAAGTTCAGTTTTGTCCTCTATACCAACGCGGGCAATGCGAGAAGAAACTATGCAAGTGTCATTATTCAGCAGAATCTTCGTTCAATCGGTATCGACTGCAAGCTTGAGGTTCAGGAGTCGAATGTCTTTTTTGAGAGCCTTCAGCAGCGAAAGCTTGATGCGTGGATGGCTGGATGGTCGATTGGGCTGGAGATAGATCCTCTTGATGTCTGGGGTTCAGACCTTAACAAGAGCCGTTTTAATTTCATCGGTTATCAGAACCCTCGAGTTGATGCTCTTTGTGAGCTTGCCAAGCAGAAGATGGATCCGACAGGTGCAAGAGCTTGCTGGCTTGAGTATCAGGAGATTCTTCATCGCGATCAGCCGATCACCTTTCTTTACTGGATCAAGGAGACCCAGGGGTTCAGCCGGAGAATCGAGGGTGAAGAGCTTAATATTTCTGGTACTTTTTATAATATTGATGACTGGAGGCTGCGCCCTTCAGCAAATGTTGCCTTGTAAAATCTTATGCTCATCTATATTCTCAAGCGGCTGTTGATTGCGGTACCGCTCATTTTCGGGGTGCTTACCCTCACCTTCTTCATCACGAGGCTTGCTCCCGGTGATCCGGCCGCCTTTTTTATTCAGCCGGGCACCAGTCCGAACGTTGCCGAGCAGATCAGGGTGCAGTACGGGTTGAACGATCCTGTGCCGGTGCAATATGTCAAGTGGCTTGCCAATGTGTTGCAGGGTGATTTCGGACGCAGTTTCAGCCGTGCCCAGCAGCCGGTTTTTGATGTGATCGCCCAGGCGTTGCCGATAACGGTGACAATAGCAGGGTTGACCCTTGTTGCAAATTTTACTTTTGGTATTTTTGTCGGTGTTGTTGCTGCCGTTCGCCAGAACGCTCTTCTTGACCGATTTCTGACCGTCACCGCCCTCTTTTTTTATTCGATGCCGGAGTTCTGGTTTTCCTTGATGATGATTATTCTCTTTGCCCTGAAGTTTCCCCTTTTTCCAGCTTCAGGCCTTAATGAGATCGGTGCGGAGGGGTTTGGAACGCTCGAATTTGTGCTTGACCGGTTATGGCATCTCGTTCTGCCTGTGACGGTGCTCAGTATCAGCGGGTCAGCCGGTATTGCCCGCTATGTCAGGGGTAGTATGCTTGAGGTGATCAGGCAGGACTATATTCGTACAGCAAGGGCCAAAGGGTTGTCGGAAAAGGTGGTTATTTTCAAACACGCCCTTCGAAATGCCCTTTTGCCGGTCATTACCCTTATGGGAAGTTCACTTCCCTTTATTTTTGGCGGAGCGTTGTTCATTGAGGTGATCTTTGCTTTTCCGGGTATGGGCCGTGTAACGGTAGATGCAATTTTTTCAAGGGATTATCCGCTGATTATTGCCAGTACCTTTGTTGCCGGTTCTCTGGTTGTGCTGGGCAATCTTTTTGCTGATGTTCTCTATGCCGTTGCAGATCCGCGGATAAAGCTTTGAGGAGGTAGTGACCACCATGACCGTTTAACCTGAAATGATTTTTATTTGAGAATTGAACTGCTCAATACCCCGCCCGATGCCACTGAATCGAGAATCGAGGAGCAGATACGTCCGCTCCGCATGGATGCCTTTGCCGGACAGCAACGGTTGACTGATAATTTGAAAGTTTTTATTTCTGCGGCTAAAATGCGTGGCGAAGCGCTGGATCATGTTCTCTTGTCGGGCCCTCCGGGGCTTGGCAAAACGACGCTTGCCTATATTATTGCCTCTGAAATGGGGAGCAGCATCAAATCGACTTCGGGTCCCTTGCTCGACAAGGCGGGAAATCTTGCAGGGCTCCTGACCGGCCTGCAAAGGGGCGATGTGCTCTTTATTGACGAAATTCACCGGATGCCGCCGACGGTTGAGGAGTATCTCTACTCAGCCATGGAAGATTTCCGTATCGACATTATGCTCGACAGTGGCCCCTCCGCAAGGGCCGTACAGTTGCGTATTGAGCCCTTTACGCTTGTCGGGGCTACGACACGTGCCGGTCTCCTTACCTCCCCTCTCAGGGCAAGGTTTGGCATCAACAGCCGCTTCGACTACTATGCGCCGGAACTTCTTGAGCGTATTATCATAAGGGCTTCATCCATTCTCGGCATTGGTCTTGATGCTGAAGCTGCGACAGAAATTGCCGGACGTTCACGGGGTACTCCTCGCATTGCCAACCGCCTGCTCCGCCGTGCCCGTGATTTTGCTCAGGTTGAGGGCGCAGTGCTGATAAACCGCGCCGTTGCCATCAAGACTCTTGACTGTCTCGAAATTGATGAGGAGGGGCTTGACGAGATGGATAAAAAAATTATGGAGACTATTGTCAACAAATTCAGTGGTGGGCCGGTCGGGATAGCCTCTCTTGCCGTATCGGTTGGCGAGGAACAGGATACCATTGAAGAGGTGTATGAACCATATCTTATTCAGGCAGGTTATCTTACAAGAACAACAAGGGGACGGGTGGCGACCCGCCTCGCGCTTGCACGCTTTTCAACGGGTTCCGAAACTCATGAATATCCGCTCTTCGATGCGAAGCCGAATTGCTGAATTGCCGGTATTGCGCAACAACCGGATCGCGTTCTGCTCTCTGCGACTTTTTTTGGCACTTTCCTCGTTGCTTCTTTTTTCTTCTTGCGTCTCTGCCAAGCCGGTGGATCTTGGCAGGATAGTGCCGGACTCTCTTGCTGAAGTGTCAAAAAGGGAGTTTGTTGCGGCATCGCTGCAGAATACAAAGGGGGAGTACCGGGGAGCCGTTGAGCGTTACAGCAGGCTTCTGAATTCCCAGCCATCCAATGCGGCAATCCATTACGCCCTCTCGAAAGCATGGGTTGGCCTCGGTATGCTTGATTCTGCCCGTATCCACAGTGAAAAAAGCGTTTCGCTCAATTCGGGCAATATCTATTATCAGGAATTTCTTGCTGTTCTCTCTCATCAACAGGGTGATTATGGTCGCGCAATTGATCTTTACCGGCAACTTGCCACTGTAGAGCCAGACAATGCGGAATTCCTCGCTACTCTTGCTCTCGAATACATTGCAGCCGATCAGTCAGAGAAAGCCCTTGCTGTTTTTCAGGAACTGTTAATGCTCGATCCGAAAAACGAGACAACCCTTGCACAAAAGCTGCTCATGGAGATAAAGCTCGCCCATTATCAGGAGGCGATAGGTACATTGATGACACTCATTGAGCAGGGTGACGGAAAAGAGAAGTTGCGCCTTACTCTTGGTGAACTCTATCTGCACACAGAACAGTATGATCTCGCTTCAAAAACATTCCGTACAATTCTCAGCGATAATCCCGCTTCAGTTCCTGCCTGGCTGGCTCTGTTTGAACTTTCCGTACAGACCGGTGACCATACCGCTTTTCTTGCCGATCTCAACCGATTTTTCACGATTAATCAGGTGAGTTTGTCGCAGAAAACAGAGCTTGCCAAACTTTTTCTCGTGCGCTCTTCCAGGGAGAACTCTTTTTTGGATCCTTCCATAGTCATGATTGGAGAAATTATTCGGCACCATCCCCGTAGTGGCAGGCTCTATGCTCTCCGAGGGATTGCTAAAATGCAGAAGCAGGAGATATCCGCTGCGTTGATCGATTTCAGTAAGGCTCTGCTTCTGGAACCAGGCAATGTTGAAATCTGTGAAGAGTTTGTTACAGCCTCCCTTATTCAGAAAAAGTTTCGATCGGCTGGTGAGGCTCTTTACCGTGCGAAACAACGATTTCCTCTCATCAGTCCAAGGCTTCAAGTGCTCGAAGGGGAACTTTTTTTTCAGAGAGGGAAGTTCACAAGGGCCGCATTTCTGCTTGAAAAGGTGGTACGCCTAAAAAAGACACAGAAGGAGAAAAATCTCTATTTGCAAGCATGCAGCACTCTTGCTGTATGTTATGAAACTCTTGGTTTTCATACTAAAACGATCCATTTCTATAAGATCATTCTCGCTTTTGAGCCCGACAATCTCCTTATGATGAATAACCTTGCATACCTGCTTGCTGTTCAGGGAAAAGAGCTTCCCCGGGCCAAAGAGCTTGCATTGAGGGTGGTGGCAAGGGAACCGTCCAATGCTGGTTATCTTGATACGCTTGGCTGGGTGCTCTTCAGGATGGGGGAGTATGAAGCGGCAAAGGAGGTTCTTGAAAAAGCTGCGGCGCTGGATCCTCGTGAAGCAGAAATAGTGGATCATCTCGGTAAGGTGTACGAGAAACTTGTAAACCCTGAGAAGGCGCTTGAAATGAAGGAGAGGCTCAAAAAGCTCAGGGCAAAGCCGTAGTCGTTGATGTGAGGTGTGGAACAGCGGAATTGTGCTGTGTGAAGCAGCAATAAAAAAACGGCGGGATCTCCGCCGTTTTTTTATTCTGAACGAGTCAATTATCTGATCTCATCAAAGCTGCGCGCTGCAAGATACTCGTAATGGGCCCACCGTGCATCGACCTCTTTCTGGATTGCCGCGTAGTACTCTTTGGCAAGAGCGGGATGGCTCTTCTTGAGCATCCGGAAGCGGTTTTCCATATCAAGGAACTGGGCAACCGGTATTTTTGGCTTTTTCGAATCGAGCATAAGCGGATTCTTTCCTTCCAGCAAGCGGTCAGGATTGTAGCGATAGAGTATCCAGTGGCCTGAATCAACCGCAGCTTTCTGGTTATCAAGGGCGGTCGACATGTTGATGCCGTGGGCAATACAGTGTGAATAGGCTATGATGATTGAGGGCCCATTGTAAGCCTCGGCTTCGATGAAGGCTTTGAGAGTCTGTTCGTCGCGGGCACCAAAAGCAACCGAGGCAACATAAGCGTTTCCGTATGTCATCGAAATCATGCCAAGATCTTTTTTGGTCACGGTTCGTCCGGCTGTGGCAAATTTTGCAACAGCCGCTTTTGGCGTTGCTTTCGATGCCTGACCACCCGTATTTGAATAGACCTCGGTATCGAGCACCAGCAGATTGATATTTTTGTCGCTGGCCGTTATGTGGTCAACACCGCCATAGCCAATGTCGTAGGCCCATCCATCGCCACCGACTCCCCAGACACTCTTTTTGACAAGCATATCGGCCACCGAGAGCAGGTTTTTTGCGTCGGAAGAATTCATCTGTGCAAGCTTCTCCTTCAGAATCGAAACCCGTTTTCTCTGTTCAAAAATTTCCGGTTCACTGCTCTCCGTTGCCTCAAGAATCTCTGTGATCAATGTATCGCCGATTTCGGAAGCCATTCTTTGCAAAAGCTCTCGAGCATACTCTTTCTGCTTGTCGATTGAAATCCTGAAGCCGAGTGAGAATTCAGCAGTATCCTCAAAGAGCGAGTTCGACCATGTTGGGCCGCGACCGTCGGAGTTTGTAGTGTAGGGTGTGGTTGGAAGGTTCCCTCCATAGATGGACGAACATCCGGTGGCATTGCCAATAACAAGGCGGTCACCGAAGAGCTGAGTCATGAGCTTGATATAAGGTGTCTCTCCGCAACCAGAGCATGCGCCTGAAAATTCGAAGAGCGGCTCCTGGAGCTGCTGCTCTTTGATCATCTTGATATTGATTTTGGTACGGTCGTATTCTGGAATGTTGAGATAGTGGTTCCAGTTGTCAATCTCTGTTTCACGAATTGGCAGTTGCTCGTGCATGTTCAGCGCCCTTCTTTCCGGGTTCTTTTTATCTCTTGCCGGACAGATACGTGCACAGATTTCGCATCCTGTACAATCTTCGGGAGCTATCTGGATGGTATATTTCATACCGCTCCAGCTTGCACCCTTTGCTTCTGCAGATTTAAAGGTGCGTGGTGCGTTCTCAAGGTATCTTGGTTCATAGAGCTTTGCCCGGATGACTGCGTGGGGGCACACCATGGCACATTTGGCGCACTGTATACAGAGCTCGGGTTCCCAGACCGGAATTTCATCGGCCAGGTTGCGCTTTTCAAATTTTGAAGTTCCACTCGGGTAGGTGCCATCTGCAGGCAGTTCGCTGACTGCAATGTCGTCACCCTCGCCGGTAATGATTTTAGCCAGGACGTTGCAGACAAAATCAGGTGCTTCACCAACAATAGGCTGACGGAGTCCCGTTTTACTGTCGGCAACCGAGCCGATAGTAACCTGATGGAGGTTGGAGAGAGTATCATCAACCGCCTGTATGTTCTGTTTAACGACCTCATCTCCTTTCTTTCCGTAGGTAGTGCGGATGGAGTTCTTGATTTGCTCAATAGCCTCTTCACGCGGCAGAACACCGGAAATGGCAAAAAAGCAGGCTTGCATGATGGTGTTGATGCGCTGTCCCATACCGCTTGCATGGGCAACCTTGTAAGCATCAATGGTATAGAGCTTTGCATGTTTACTGATCAGACGCTCCTGAACGATTTTCGGCAGCTTCTCCCAGAGCTCTTCCGCAGAGAAGTGCGTATTGAGCAGCAGGGTACCCTCTTGCCGGAGATTTTTGACAAGGTCAAGCATCTCAAGGAAAATCCAGTGGTGACAACCGATGAACTGTGCCTCGGTGATCAGATAGGCAGAACGAATCTCATGAGGGCCGAAGCGAAGGTGTGAGGTGGTAATTGAGCCTGATTTTTTGGAATCGTAGACAAAATAGCCCTGGGCATAGTTTTCGGTGTTTTCACCGATAATCTTGATACTGTTTTTATTGGCACCGACGGTACCGTCTGATCCAAGACCATAAAAGAGTGCCCGGAACATCTCATCCGGTTCAATGGAGAAGGTACGGTCGTAGTCAAGACTGGTATGGGTCACATCATCGTTAATTCCGACGGTGAAATGGTTTTTCGGTTTTGCCGAAGCCATGTTGTCGAAGATGGACTTGATCATTGCCGGAGTAAACTCCTTGGATGAGAGGCCATATCTGCCACCGGTAATAATGGGCATGGCTGGAATCAGGCCATTCTGCACTCCCTCAAGAAGGGCATTGACCGTGTCAAGATAGAGAGGCTCTCCGGCACTTCCTGGTTCCTTGAGCCGGTCAAGTACGGAGACTGATTTGACGGTGGCCGGGAAGGCCTTGACGAGGCGCTCGATATCGAATGGGCGGAAAAGGCGGGCATGGATAACACCGACCTTTTCGCCCTGTTTGTTGAGATATTCAGCCGTGTCACGGGCAGTCTCTACACCGGAACCCATCAAAACAATTACACGCTCGGCATCTGCAGCACCGTAGTACTCGTACAATTTATAGTGGCGACCGGTAAGAGCACCGAATTTCTCCATCGCCTTTTCGGTAATTGAGGCGCAGGCATTGTAATAGCTGTTAACCGTCTCCCTGCCCTGAAAATAGACATCGGGATTCTGTGAGGTGCCCCTGATAATTGGAGCATCAGGGCTCATGCGCCGGTTACGGTGCGCTATGACGAGATCGTCGCTGATCATCTCTTTTATGATATCGTCAGCAATGACCTCTATTTTTGAAATTTCATGAGAAGTTCTGAAGCCGTCAAAGAAGTGGAGGAATGGAATTCGTGATTCAAGAGTTGCTGCCGCCGTAATGAGTGCCATATCCATGACCTCTTGAACCGAAGCTGATGCAAGCAGTGCAAAGCCCGTTCCACGGACTGACATGACATCGCCATGATCACCAAAAATCGAGAGTGCCTGCCCCGCCAGTGCACGGGCTGAGACGTGGATGACGCAGGGAGTAAGCTCCCCGGCAATTTTGTACATGTTCGGAATCATGAGCAACAGCCCCTGTGATGCCGTAAACGTGGTCGTCAGTGCACCGGTCTGTAACGCTCCGTGAACTGCTGCCGCCGCACCGGCTTCGCTCTGTAATTCGTCAACTTTTGGCGTAGTACCCCAAATGTTTTTTTTCCCTTCTGCGGACCATGCTTCTGAATACTCCCCCATCGGTGATGCTGGAGTAATCGGGTAAACGCAGATAACTTCACTTGTGCGGTAAGAGACATGAGCTAACGCTTCATTTCCCTCCATTGTTTTATAAGTCCGGCTCATACGGTCATTCACCTGATTTGTTTTGAGAAAGGTATGTGCAGCTCACTGACATGGAACGGGCGGCGGTGCTGCAAAAGGTACCATCGTAAGGCAAGGATTACATGCAAAAAAAAATAAAATGGTACGTTGAGCAAGATATAAAAAAAAATGATTTTGATAAATTTAATTAGATTCCTCTGCTCTCCCCTACAGAGAGCCTGAAGAGCAAGAGAAGCGTTCAGTATGGTGCTGCGCACCCGCTTCTTGTTATTTTAACGTACAGATAGAGGAAACAAGTTTTTATGGACGCAGAACATTCCGAAAACATTGTCTATGGCAGGAATGCTGTACTTGAGCTTCTCCAGCAAAAGCCGGAGAGCATCGAGAAAATTTACTTTCAATTTAACACCTCTCATCCGAAACTCAAGGAAATTGTCATCACCGCAAGGCGACTGAAGCTGGTGAGCGGCAAGGCCCGGCTCGAAAAACTCTCACTGATTGCCGGCACAACAAAGCACCAGGGAGTGTGCGCCCTTATCAGCTCGGTCACCTACTACTCGCTGGAGGAGGTACTGGCAACACCCCGCAACACCTCTCCGCTTTTTGTGGTTCTGCAGGGACTCGACGATCCCCACAACATCGGGGCCATTATCAGGACGGCTGAAGCTGTAGCCGCCGATGCCGTTATCCTTGTGGAAGGCAAGGGGGCACCCGTCAATGCCGTTGTGCACAAGGCCTCTGCCGGGGCGCTCTCCCATATAAGAATCTGCAAGGTAAAAAGCCTTGTGCGTGCCCTCGAATTTCTTCATCAGTACAATGTCCAGGTGCTTGCGGCCGACATGGACGCAGAAGTCAACTATACCGATGCCGACATGAAAAAATCGACAGCCATTGTGCTTGGCATGGAGGGGAGTGGGCTTGCGCCTGAAGCACTCGAATTCTGCGATCATGTTGTCCGTATTCCCATGGCAGGCTGTGTTGAATCGCTCAATGTCAGTGTAACGGCGGGAGTGCTGCTCTACGAAGCCATGAGGCAGCGACTTGCATGAAAAGGCTATAACCAGCTGATTTGAAGGGATTATAAAAAATAGTACCTTGTTTTTCATAACGACGGGCCGCGCTTTTTGCGGCTCAACTCAATCAACAAACTTTTCTCTCTGCCATGACTATTCCAGAAGATCTTCGTTATACCAAAGACCATGAGTGGATCAAACTGCTCGAAGATGGCACTACCGCACTGGTCGGTATTACTGACTTTGCCCAGCACGAACTTGGCGATATTGTTTTTGTAGAGCTGAAACCGGCTGGAACAGTGCTCAAGCAGCACGAGGTTTTTGGAACGGTCGAGGCGGTAAAAACAGTTGCTGATCTTTTTGCGCCAGTTGCCGGTGAACTCCTTGAAGTGAACCCCGGGCTTGAGAGTGCCGAAATTGTCAACGCGGATCCCTACAATAATGGCTGGCTGGTCAAAATGAAGGTTGAGAGTGCAGAGGCAGTGCTCGCACTTCTTGACGCTGAAGCCTACCGTCAGCTTACCGGAGAGTAACCAATGCCATTCATTGTCAATACCGACAGAGAGAGGGAGGAGATGCTTCAGGCAATTGGTGTCAGCTCCTTTGATGCCCTTCTTGCCGACATCCCTGAAGAGATTCGCCTCAACAGAGCGCTCGATCTCTTTCCCGCTTTGGATGAGCCCCAGGTGCGCAAATTGCTTGAAGGGCTTGCGGCAGCCAACCAGAGCACCGCTGATTATGTCAGTTTTCTTGGTGGAGGGGCTTATGACCATTTCATCCCCGCAGCCATAAAAACCATCACCTCACGCAGCGAATTTTATACCGCATACACCCCCTACCAGGCAGAGGTCTCGCAGGGGACGCTCCAGGCCATCTACGAATACCAGAGCCTGATCTGCCGCCTCTATGAGATGGATGTGGCCAACGCCTCTATGTATGACGGAGCGACAGCCTTGGCGGAAGCGGTTTTGATGGCCATGAATGTCACCGGACGCAGTCAGGTTGTTGTTGCAGGCAAGCTGCATCCCTTCAACAGCTCCGTGCTGAAAACCTATCTCGAAGCGGCAGGTCACCAGGCCGTGATACAGAACACTCTTGAAGAGGGTATTGGCAGCATTGCCTCACTCCGCGAACTTGTTGGCCCGAATGTGGCCGCCGTGGTGGTACAGCAACCCAACTTTTATGGCTGCCTCGAAGAGGTTGAAGCCATCGGAGCCCTTGCCCATGAAAAGGGGGCGCTCTTTGTGGTTTCAGCCGATCCGCTTTCACTCGGTGTGCTTGCTGCTCCCGGAAGTTACGGAGCTGATATCGCCGTCGGTGAAGGTCAGCCCCTTGGCTCTTCGCAAAGCTTCGGTGGCCCCTATCTTGGTATTTTTACGGTCAAACAGCCTCTTGTCCGCAAGATTCCAGGTCGTCTGGTTGGCATGACCAAAGACCGCGATGGTGAGGATGGCTTTATTCTCACCCTTCAGACCCGCGAACAGCATATTCGCCGCGAAAAAGCCACCTCCAATATTTGCAGCAACCAGGCACTCAACGCTCTTCAGGCAGCGGTCTACCTCTCGCTGCTCGGTAAAGAGGGGTTGCAGCAGGTTGCCGCACAGTCAGCACAAGGTGCTCACTATTTGGCAGGGAAAATTGCCGCGATCCCTGGATTTTCCCTGAAGTATCAGTCCCCATTTTTCCGCGAGTTCGTGGTTGAAACACCCGTTTTAGCAGTGACGGTCATTGAGCAGATGCTTGAGCACAAGGTGTTTGCCGGCTATGACCTGGCTGCTCTCGGTGAAACCGGGCTGCTTGTGGCGGTCACGGAAAAAAGGAGCAAAGAGGAGCTGGATGGTTTTGCCGGTAAACTTGGTAAGATTGTGGCATAAGAAGTTACAGGTCTTGTGAGCTACTCTCTACGGTGGCGCGGCAATAGCTCACAAGGCCGAAAAAAGGTGCCTTTCAGATGAGGCCCAGTGACTTCAGCTCCTGATCGACAATCAGCTTGTTTTCTGCTGAGAGCGGTACCAGTGGCAGTCGGTAGTGCTCTTCAATCATACCCATTCGGGCAAGGGCATATTTTACCGGTACCGGGTTACTCTCAATAAAGTTGAGTTTTAACAGTTTGCGATACCGGCGGTTGATGGAACGGGCACCCTCAAGATCGCTCCGCTTGACCGCTTCAATCAGTTGCTTGATTTGCGCCGGAATCTGGTTTGCCGCAACAGAGATGGCTCCATCTCCCCCCATCGCCATGAAGGGCAGAATCAGCGAATCCTCGCCAGTCAGCACGGAAAAATGAGCAGGCCTCTCCTCAAGAAGCTCAGAGATCTGACTGATATTTTCCGAAGCCTCCTTGACCGCTGCAATATTTTCAAAATCCCTTGCAAGCCGCAGAATGGTCGATGCCGCAACATTGCAGCCGGTTCTGCCCGGCACGTTATAGATAATAATCGGCACAGAGACCGCCTCGGCGATATGACGGTAGTGTTGATAGATCCCCTCCTGCGAAGGCTTGTTGTAATAGGGTGAAACCGACAAAATCGCTGCCGCACCAGCCTGCTCGGCATTTTTTGCCAGCTCGACCGCATGTTTCGTATCATTGGTGCCAGCCCCTGCCGCTACGATAATGTTGTTGCCAGCCTCACTTTTTACGGTACGGATAATCTTGATCTGCTCATCCCCCGAAAGTGTTGGTGACTCACCCGTCGTTCCACAGGTTATAATAATATCGGTTCCAGCCTCAAGATGAAACTGCACCAGCCGTCTCAACGCATCGGTATCAACCGTCATATCTCTTTTGAACGGTGTTACCAGCGCAACGGCAGATCCTGAAAGGTATCGTGTGGACATACTTTATTAAATCTCCTGTTAGTAGAAATCGTGTGCTGTTGATCCCTCGAACTCCTGAAAATCCATGCCGCTTTGTTCCCGGTCGGACATGAAGGTCACAGAGTATCAGCGATATCCTCTCCTGAATTTCGGTTGATCCTCCATGATCGAGAAAAAAAGAAGATAAAGAAAGAAAGTAAATTTGCCCGTCCCGAAATAGTTTAAGCGACGTTCTCTCTGAAAAAAATCAACACTTGCTTCACTTTTTCTGCTATCACCAGCATCTCGCCTTCAGATTATCTCTTTAATGACGGGCAGAGCTCTTTTCACTGCCAGAGAACCATTGAGTCAGATGGCTGATACACAAGGAATTATGCAGGGATCATCGGGATGTAACCCCCGCAACTTCTTTGGGAGCGGCTTAATGGCATGATGAGCAACTCTTACTGGTTCTACGATGCAGTGCGTCATCAGGTGCCTGCATCTCTCTTATGGGTCTGATTTTCTCTTCAGTCATGGTGGTGTCACCTCTTTGGTCGGGGGCGGGTTCAACTGTTTCCTCGCGAAAGTCACCCTCCCTTGATGACGATGAGCTGGCATCTGCTCGCTCAAAATCCTCTTCATTTGCCTCATGATCAAACCGGTGGTGATGCTCTTCAGGAGCCTCTTGCTCTGAAAGCCCTGCAACCTCCGCAAGGGTCAACTGTTCAACAACAGGCCTGGGTGCCTCTTTTTGTTTTGGCTCCCAGGAGTTTGAGATATGTTTACCAAACTCAAGAATGGCCGAAAAAGGCTGTATACCAAAGAAGGTGCCGAAACCAACAAACAGAGAGAGCATGACTATCGTCAGCAGTTCGCCCGGGCGTTGCATCCCCTGGCTGGTTTTTGTTTTCAGGTAAGAGAGGAATGCGTGCCAGTTAACAAGAAAAAGATGACCCAATGAGAGCAGGGAAAAGGCGAAGCCAAAAATAATATGCTGATCCTGCCACGCCGGTTTTGTAAGACCACCCAACTCCCAGATAACGCCGGGACTTCTGGCCGGAAAGATATAGAGCATCACGCCCGAAACCAGAAGCATGAAAAATGAGAGAAAAAGCCCGAAGCTCGTAAATACCCGCCAACTGAACGATTTTTTCATAATGCGCCGTTTTGAAATCCTTTATTTGAACTGTCATAACCTCAGACGCTCTTTCTTTCGATTTCTGGCGGGCCAAGTGATTTAGCAAGAACGCTCCCGTCATCGACACTTGCATATCACGCAACTATTTTGTATTTAACAAATTACATCATTGTTGCACTTTAACGTGCTTTTGAGTGCGGATTATTTTGTTGTATTGGTCACTTATCCTTCATGATACCTCAACTGGCAGGACTTTGGGCTCATGCAAACAATGGCTACGATGGCTGTTTTTTTCCATCTCATGCCCGGAAGCCCGTCACGCTCAAAAAAGAGCGCAACTCCATTCTTGACTGCAACTCACTGGCAGGCCGAAAAGTCATCCGCAATATCAGTTTCAATAGCCCGACATTCGGCTACGGCAAAGAGATCAAAACCAGAGAGTCTATACTCGCCGATACTAACCTCACCCTCAACGCCTTCATTGGCCTGAAAACAACAGTCGAAGAGATGCTTAACCTCGATTGCGGTCAGGTGGAGTATGCAGCAAAAAATATTCTTTTCATGCAATAATATTATCAGTTGAAAATATGGACAAGATTATAGAAGCTGTTGTACAATTGATACCTGTCAGCAAGTTGTTTGAACTTATGGGTATTTGTAAGGAATTGAATGCTGCATTGTCGTTGCTCGTATCAGCGATACTGATATATCTTGCAGCGAATTGGGTTAACAAATTACAAAGTTATCGAAAAGCTATTAAGGCAGCAAATAATTTAAAGCCTTATTTTGATTACGCATCTATTATGGAGTTAAGCAGGTTGTATATTCAGACAAAAGCGTCAAGAATGTCGCCAAACAGGTTCAATAACCCTGATGAAGCATATAAACATGAAACGCCTTTTTCCCTTATTCAATTCATGTTAAAAAAATCATTCAATGAAAAAGTTGCAAGTGAAAAATTCTATCTGTTACTGGCTGACTCAGGAATGGGGAAAACATCCTTTATGCTTAATCTTTATTTACGAAATTATTCATTATATAACTATGTTTTCGGTAAAAAGTATGTGATCCGTCTTTTGCGATTTCAGAGTCCTGATCAAAACAATCCTGTTGATGTTTTGGAACGACTGAAAAATATAGCGCAAGATGATAGCAAGGAAACAATTCTTTTGCTTGATGGTTTGGATGAAGATCCTTATATTTTTTCAAAAGACAAAAGTATTTCAGAAGAAGAGGCTTTTAATAAAAGAATACATGATATCGTAACTGCAACGTGGATGTATAAGGATATTGTTATTACCTGTCGAACACAATATTTTCCCCAGCAGGAAAATGAAGATTTTGAGCTGAAAGTTAAAAAACCTGACGGTAAAGGTTTTTATAAATTTCAGAAATATTATATTTTTCCTTTTTCAAAGTCAGATGTCAGTAAGTATCTGTATAAAAAATATGGCATTCTAAATATTAAAAATACAGAGAAAAAGAGGATTGCAAGACAGGTGGTAAATAATAATAGCACTCTTATGGCTCGTCCAATGTTGATGAGCTATATCGATGATCTTGTTGCGGATAATAAGGTATATGCAAGCAGTTGGGAGATTTATGAGGTGCTTATTGAAAAATGGTTAATACGTGAAAGTAATAAATGGAAGCATGGGAGCGAAAAACCTGTATTTATAGAAAATTTAAGAAATCTCTCAAAAAGGGTCGCGCTTGATATTTATAACACATGGATTACTGATGGTATATTGCATATTTCAAAAGAGAGGTCAATAGAAATTGCTGAACAGTATAATATACTTTTAAAATCAGATGAAGTTATCGGGAAATCTTTGTTAACGTGTGATGCAAATTTAAACTGGAAATTTTCGCACAAATCGATTCTTGAGTTCTTTTTGGCAAAAGAAGCTGTTGAAAATATTGATTTTGCCATGAAACTTGATTTTTCTGGTATGGATATGGTAAAAAAGTTTTATTCTGAAGCAGGCATAGCTTCTCTTGTGTTATCAAATTATGCAAGGATAGAAAGTGGCAAGTTTTTAATGGGAAGCCCTGACAATGAAGCTGAGAGGGAAAAAAATGAGACTCAGCATTTTGTGAGATTGTCTGATTATTTTCTTTGCAAATATGCCGTTACCGTTGCTGATTTCGGTAGATTCATTGAAGAGTCGAAC
>SESG01029019.1_pt1 | contig 25714 bp, 26 predicted proteins | sample 3171421 | NCBI WGS metagenome assembly SESG01 (sample SAMN10866946, study PRJNA518727) | freshwater metagenome | biome: subpolar coniferous forest; feature: holomictic lake; material: water; isolation source: holomictic Lake 227, 6 m and 8 m depth | place: Canada: near Kenora, Ontario | collected...
TTGGTCTGAGCGGTTCGGGCAAAAGTGTGTTGCTCAAACATATTATCGGTCTGCTTGAGCCTGACGAAGGAACTATTCTCTTCCGCGGAAAACCGTTGACCGAAATGAAGAAATCAGAAATTGCCACTTTACTGGCCCAAATTAGTTACATGTTTCAGGGCAACGCTTTATTCGATTCACTGACTGTCTATGATAATATAGCGCTGCCTCTGAGGGAGACGACAAATTTGAAAAAAGCGGAAATTGACCGCAGAGTTATGGCTAGAATCGAGCAGACAGAACTTGCCGAAGCCACACACAGGTATCCGTCGGAACTCTCCGGTGGTATGCAAAAAAGGGCGGCGCTGGCACGCGCGCTGATAACCGATCCTCGAATTGTTTTGTTTGATGAACCAACTACCGGGCAAGACCCTGTCCGGAAAAATGCAATCCTGAGCATGATTGCTCAGTACCAGAGAAAATTTAATTTTACAGCGATTATGGTCAGCCATGAAATTCCGGATGTGTATTTTATTTCCAACAGGATTCTCGCCCTCTATGATAAAACTATTGTTTTTCAGGGAACTCCGGAAGAACTGGGGAGTTTTGATCACCCTTTCACCGATGAAGTTATCCATAGCCTCGAAGGGTTGCAAAAGGAACTGACGGGTCTCTACTCTAAGCGAAATTTTAAAATTTTAAATCATGTTCAGCTAGAGCGTAGAAAATCAGGTGAAAGTTACTGTGTTGTCGTTTTTACTCTGTCCAACCTAGAGGCAATCAGTTCCAGCCTGGGTCACGATGCGGCACAAGAAGTAATCCACTCGTTGGGGCTGTATATCAATAAACACTTTGGCGTCATAGGCGGCTTTTCCAATCGCCGCAAGGCCAATGAAGTTGTAACAGTGCTACCTTTTTCCAATCTTGAGGAAGCTGAGAGCATTTTGAATGATTTTGTTAAGGATTTTCAGGAGCAAGGAATCAGCGACATTTGTGCTGAAGCTCAAAAGAAGGCGCCTTCGGTGAAGGGCGTTGACTTCACCATTCGGGCCGGAATTGCTCAAGGGCAACCTATTGCTGAAATAGATTCCGTCATAGATTCAGCGGAATCTCAACAAAAAGAAATTGGGCGGCTGCGATGCGCCGTCGAGGAGTGAACAAATGAAAAAATACAAAATAGAAACCATAGTCGGCATCTTTGTCATTTTCGGTATGCTCTGCGTCGGATATATGACTGTGAAATTGGGTAAAGTTGATTTTTTGAGTAATAATTCCTATTCGCTTGTTGCCAAATTCACAACAGTTACGGGCTTAAGAATTGGCAGTCCTGTGAATATTTTAGGCATTGATGTCGGACGGGTGGAAAAAATCACGATGGACCAGGAAAACCAGAAGGCGGTTGTGGAAATAAGAATCAAAAATGATATTAAAATATATGACGACGCCATCGCTGCCATTAAAACCGAAGGCATGATTGGCGACAAATACCTGAGCATTGATGCAGGTGGTTCGGGAACACTACTTGGCCCCGGGGGAGCCATCACTGATACGCAGGCTGCGGTCGATATCGTAGAGCTAATCAGTAAGTACGCGTTTGGTGAAGTAAAAAATAAATAAATATCAATTCAATCAGGAGGGATAACCAATGAAAAAGCAATTTGCGGCATTAACTATATTAATACTCTTTGTGTTTTCCATGCCGGTTTATGCCGGAGCGCCAATGGCCACAGTTGAGGCAAATGTTAAGAAAGTACTCGATGTATTGCGTGATTCAAAGCTCAAAGGACCATCAGCCAAAGAAATCAAGAAAGAGAAGCTTCGTGTAATTTACAAGGGCATGTTCGATGAAGTTGAATTCTCCAGACGGACTTTGGCGCGTAACTGGACTAAGCTCAACCCCGCTCAGCAGACAGAATTTGTTGTTCTTTTTGAACAGGTTTTGGAAAAGGCGTATATAGATAAAATCCTTGACTACTCCGATGAAAAGGTTGATTTCTATAAAGAAAATATGATCTCTGATAATCAGGCCGAAATTCAGACGAAAGTTGTTACCTCTTCCAAAGAAATTCCTATATTCTATAGAGTAACACTGAAGGACGGTAAATGGAAAGTATATGATGTTGTTGTGGAAAATGTGAGCCTTGTGCAGAATTATCGCACGCAGTTCAATGATATACTCGGCAATAAGACACCGGAACAGTTGTTGGAAATTTTGAGAAAAAAGGTTAAAGAACATTAAGGGATCCACTCTTATGAAATCGTATTTATTAGTAGCTCTATTATGCGCTTTTCTCGCGGTGGGTTGTGCTCACAATCAGCGGTCAACATCTGCTGTTACACAACCCGATATTTCGCCCCAAACCGTCTTGCTTGTCGCCGATTCCGGGCAACAGGCAACCGACGCTCAGGCTAAACCTAAATCAGTTAGTGATAATGATAATTTCGATTATGATGATGATACATTTAAGGAAGAAAGAATCGAGATTGCCGACCCCATTGAACCGCTCAATAGAGCAATGTACTACTTTAACGATAAACTCTATTTCTGGGCATTAAAACCTGTCGCTCAGGGATATAAAGCCGTTGTTCCAGAACCAGCGCGGATCAGCGTGAAGAATTTCTTTTTCAATCTGGGCTTCCCGGTGAGATTTCTGAGTTGTTTGCTTCAGGCCGATTTCAGCGGCGCGGCAAGTGAATTCGGCCGTTTTGGCATCAATACGATTTGGGGAGTCGGGGGGCTTTTGGATCCTTCATCAGGTAAAGAACTTGATCTCCAAAAGCAGGATACAGATCTGGGCCAAACCCTGGGCGTCTATGGGGTAGGGCACGGCTTCTATATTGTTTGGCCGATACTGGGGCCATCGAGCCCGAGGGATAGCGTGGATATAGCGGGCGATTATTTCATGTATCCCGTTTCCTATGTTTATCCCTGGTATGCAGGAATGGGTGTCAGGTCATACGAGATAGTCAATAGCACATCGTTGAGAATTGGTGATTATGAGTCTCTTCAAGAGGCAGCCATTGATCCCTACGTGGCAGTGAGAGATGCCTACATTCAATACCGGCTAAAGAAAGTAAAGGCGCGTAAGGCAAGATCATTAATATTCAAGACCGAAGAAACAAGCACCCCCGTCGCGGATAAGGCAGGGACTAAATAATTAAAATCCAGCAGAAAGGAGAAATCCTTACGAATAATTTAAAAATATTTATACTGGCAGTACTAATAATTCTTATATTTGACACATTAGCCATGGCCACAGGACTTTTCGGTCCGCCGCAAACTGTCTCTAAAGAAGCAGGAGGGGTAAATACCGCCATCGGTTACTTTTATTCCGAAGATACATTCAAAAATGATAATGATCATTTAATCAGGCAGAATTCAATTTATTCGCAAGTGGCCTACGGCGCAAATAATATGTGGGAAATATATGGACGCATTGGAGTGGCTGACCTGAAAATTTCCGAGTGCTTCAATTCTACAGCTGCTTTAACCACAACCAGCAAACTTGATTTTGCAGAGAACTGGAAGTTTTTTGGGACTCTGGGAGCAAAGGGCTTTTATCCGATAAGTAAAATATTCGGGATTGGAGCTTTTGTCCAGGGAACATATCATTTTAATGACTATACGGATAGTATTTCGGGAAGTTCCAGCGGCACACCTTATACAGCAGATCTCAAGATCAAAAATCTCTGGGATATTAATTTTGGCATGGGGTTCCAGTTGACAGCTCCACTGGATATAAAATTATACACCGGCCCTTATGTTTATTATTCCGAAGCCAAGTCATCGCTCGATCAAAATATTCCGGGCATTGAGTACGCTGCAGGAAATGTTTCGATTCGGAATAAATCTATTGTCGGAGGATTTGCCGGAATTGATATTCCCCTTTTCAAGGGATTCCATCTTAATGCTGAAGGCCGATATGCGGACAGATTTTCTGCCGGAGCTGCGATCAGCTATACATATTAATCCCAATAGTATTTAAAATCAGTTTCGCCTGCTGCCTCAAGCAGGGTGCGGACTATCCGCTACGCGGTGAAGGTCGCGGGCACTGAAGGCACGAGGCTTCGCTTTAGCCTAAGTTAATAACATCTCCCTGACCTTGCTCGATAGTTCTTCCAGCTTAAATGGTTTCTGGATGAATCCGTTGCAGCCACGATCCATGATGGTCTGTACTTTGCCGTTGATACTGTAACCACTTGATAGAAGAACCTTGACACTTGGATTGATCTCCCGGAGACGATCAAACGTATCTGGACCGGAAAGTCCCGGCATAATCATATCCAGAATAACCAGGTTGATCTTGTCTTTTTTCTTCATGTAGACAGCAATAGCCTCCTGACCGTTGCCGACCGCATGTACTTTGTATCCTATAGATTCCAGAAGGTCTTTGTTCACTGACAGTACCATCTTATCATCATCCACCAGCAGGATTGTCTCTGTGCTTGAAACAATTTCTCCGGTGAGTGTCTTTGCGATTAGATATTGCTTATTCTTGTTGAACTATAAGAAAGTCGGTATTACATGTCAACGGAATATAGACCGTAAAAAATGATCTCGATCACTATAAACGGATAGCTATAAACTTATTGACACATGTAATGGTTTTCCCTATACTTAGGTATAAGACAAGCAAATCATCACCAAGTATGTAATTAACATCAAATACAGGGGGTTAGGATGAAATTCTTAGTAGCGTATGCCGGAAGGCTCGAAATGAATGAAGCTGTTTTAGCTTTGGCCAAGAAAAATGCTAAACTTTTTAACGCCACACTTTATATTGTCAGTTCCATGGAAGGTGCATCGGAGAATGAATTTAATGATTTAACCAGGATTGAAGCCACATTGGAGACCTTAAAAGCTTCCATCATCAAGGAAGGAATTCCTTGCGAAACCCATCTACTGATTCGCGGCTTGTCCCCGGGAGAAGATATAGTCGAGTTTGCCACGGATAAAAGTATTGATCAGATTTTCATCGGAATCGAGAAGAAATCCAAGGTTGGAAAAATGTTTTTCGGTTCTAACGCTCAACATATTATTCTGGAAGCTCCCTGTCCTGTGGTCTCCGTAAATAAAAATTTTATTTAGACCCGGTGAACAAGCTGTCATCCTTTACCTGTGCTTCCCATACTCCTCATTTGCATTTCTATTTCCTAGTTCCGCTAGTTTGCTTTTGTTCCAACTGGAAATTTTGCTGAAGTATTTTGTGAGGCGCGCAATGCCTTCCACTTCCTTTGATCCACAGTAAATACAGCTTTCAGTAAGTCCCGGCGCGGTTTTACCGCAGGATGTGCAGGATGTGAATTCAGGAGCAAAGCTAATCTGGCGATTGTTGGAATTGTAAAAAACATTCTGTATAAATTTACTTAACACAACTTTCCCCGGATTTGCGCTGCCCAGTTGCAGGTGGGTAATGACTTCTCCTTCCAGATATTCATGAAAGAGACCTTCTCGAATTACTCTTTGCAGCGGTTCAATATCTGCGGAAACATTCAAATGCGTTGAATTTGTGTAGTATATCGCTCCTTTGGCAATATCGCCTTTGACATAACGGCCGGCTGCAGGTGAATAATATTTTAAATCCAATCTGGCAAAACGATAGGCGGTGGTTTCTGCCGGCGACTGCTCCAGCATAATCATTATGCCAAGTTGTTTGCTCAGATGCCGTACTTCATCATGCAGGAATTTGACAACTCTCAGGCCAAACTCAAGAGCCTCCTCGGATTGATGCAATTGGCTTCCCTGATGAATTTGGGTAAGTTCATTCAGACCAATAATACCAACAATATAGTAAGAGCGGTTCATTCGCAAGAAGGGGACACCGTCATTGTTCATCGCCAGCACCGCCAGCGGCCCGTCGTCCGCGTAGGAAAGCAGCTTTTCGATAAAGTCCTTTTTCTGGATATGTGCTTTCATGGCTGCGGCGGTTATATCTTTGAGCAAAATAAATAGTTTTGCTTCATCGCCATTGGCTTTGTAGCCAAGGCGCGGTAGATTCAGAGTTACGCTTTGAATGGCAGCAGACCGCATCAGCCATGGTTTGTCCAGTTCTCCGTTTGCTTCGGCATCTCGCTTAAAAGCGGCATTACCGCAGGAAAAGGATTGCGCGGCTTCACCTCTATCAAAAACAAAACAGGTGTTACCTTTGCCGCTGGCAACGTCACAGGCATACTGCAGAAATTCATCGGCACCTTCAGTCTTCCAAAATCCTTCTGCTATGTGCAGAAGCGGCCGAGGCAGTATAAAAGGCTTGCCGGTTGCATCGCCTCGACTAAATACATCCATTATCGCCCAGACAAAGCGCTTTGCGTCATGCTCATACTCGCCATACGTTTTACCGGTCGGTTTTCCCTCCGCACCGATTGCCTTAAGCCCCGCCCAGTGAGATGGCATTTCATAGTACAGATGAATATCGGTATAGAGAGCCTGTCCTCCGCGCGTAGCGGATAGTTGAGAGAATTCATAAATGAGCATTTGCGCGAACTGTCGCACTTGTTTATCGGTCATGGAGCAAAGATAAGGCGCGAATGATATGTTTAGCGCGTCCCAACTGATTGTGCCGGTGAAATGCCCCTGCAAAATGGCGCTGAAACGAACCATGTGCGCCAGAAGAACTTCGGCATGTTTGGCGGGCTTGGCGGAATTAATCGCCTGCGGCAGATTTATTCCGTTAAGCTTCAGATACTCCAGAGATTGGCAACAGCTGTAAGGACGGTCAATATAACCAAGTCCGTGAATATGAATGTCTCCTGCGGCATGTGCCTCGCCGACATCAGCCGAAAAAACATCATGCAAAGAAAACTCTTTTTTGATGCCTTCAGCAAAGAGCAGATTGGTTCCCTCAGGTGAATGTGGCGTGTTGGCGTTTTCCTTGTTCTGGTGCAGGATCAGTTGCCGTACATCATAAAGCGGAAATCCCAGACGCCCGTGCAGTCTTCTTTCTTTCTCCATGCCTCTTTCAATTAACCGGGCATTAACCAGTTCACGAACAAGTGCTGTCGTTAAAAGACCGATGCCGGAAGAGACAATCTGTTTTTCTACTTCCTTAGAAATCTGGGTTGCAAGCTGATTATCAATGCCTGCTTCACGCATAAGCGCATCCACAATGCGCTGGCGATTCCACGGCGCGATTTCTTCCGCGGAGGTGCGGATGAAAAGAGTCAAGTCTGTAGTTTCGGAATTGTCAAGCATATTCAAACATTCGTCGGGATTGAAGCGTCAGTTGAGTTCAATGCTTTTTCCGCGGCACGGGAAAGATCCTCATCATATTCATGGTTGAGCGCGAAAACCCTAAAATGCATGATTCTGGCGGGTATAAAGCGATAAATCTCCAGCAGCGGTTCAGGCGATGTTATGCCGGTTGACGGATTGAAAATATTTATTCTCTTGCCGGGCACGGCCATCGGATTGAGCGGCCGAGGATCCTGAGTTGCCAGATCCACCTTGAAAGGAAGACCTCTTAATTTAGCCGGCAACCTCTCTCTTATTTTCTCTTCATAATCTTTCGCGCTGACAAACCCGGTGCCGCGATGAATTTGATCGATGGATATTTCCGCGGAAAAGGACATTTTCCACTTTACTTCACGTGCATGAAGTTTCTTCCATTCCTCTGCGAGCTTGATCTTTTTAGGATCTTTAAGAATAAGCCAACTTTGGACTTCATTAAATAATGACCACTCATCGCAATTCAGATATGCATCTAAATTTTTTGCTGGATCATCCGGGAAAATAAGCTTTATCGTTTCGTGAAATATCTCCTGCAAGTGCAAATCCAGTGCGCGTGTGGTGCGATGGAAATAAACGTTGCTGTATAAATTAAGACGGGCATTAAGAAATCGTCTCAGCGCCGACATGCCCGAATGATGCAATGTCAGACCCTCTTTGGTAAAGAATGTGTAATATCGCAGACGGGGAATATCAACCATGTCCAGAGAAAACCCGGTCATGTAGGCATCGCGCTGAACATAATCGAGATTATCGACGGTGTAAATGCCTGAAAACAACTGCCGTAGCAATTGCAGCCACCGCGGTTGCTCACTTTCATCGCTTGCCGCGGGCATGAGAATTAAATAGGCGATCTGGTGTGGGTCAATTTTCTCGCCGCGCGCAAAATCTCCGGAAGGACTGCGCCTTACACGGGAAAGATCAGCGCCGAGCTTTTTGACGATAATGTGCTGTCCCATCATTTCATGAGTCAATTTCCAATCACTCAAAAAATGCTGATCAAAGAAATGCCCGTAAGGTCCATGCCCCACATCATGCAGAAGTCCGGCGAGCCTTAGCAATTCCTCCACATAATTGGCCGAAGGAACATCTTTACAAACATCATGGAGGCTGGAATAAATATGCCTGGCAAATTCTCCGGCAACATGCATTGTACCAAGCGAATGCTGAAAGCGCGAATGCTCTGCTGCCGGATAGACCCAGCGGGCGCTTTGCAACTGAAAAATTCTTCTCAGCCTTTGCAACCAAGCGGAATCAATAAGGTCTTTCTCTGTCTTTTCATCTCCTGCATCGTTTTCCGGCACCGTAAATGAAACATACTGGTGGATTGGATCTGCTATCAAGGCTAATCCCTGATAAATATTATGATTTGATGCAGTTATTTTTTTCATAATTGCTTGTTTATAGTATTTAGGCAAAAAGAGCAATTTAGAATTGGAATTATTTAGGCGGCATTCGAAGAGCCGCATCCAGCCTGATACAACATCCATTGAGCATTGCGTTTTCGATGATGTGGGTAACCAAAGCGGCAAATTCAGCAGGCTTTCCTAAGCGGCGCGGAAATGGAATGGTACTAACCATCTCTTCTTTTACCGCCGGCGGCAAACCGGCCATCAGCGGCGTTTCAAAAAGACCGGGCGCAATGGTTACTACTCGAATTCCATAATCGGCGCATTCGCGGGCAATAGGCAGCGTCATGCTGACGATGCCGCCTTTGGATGCGCAGTATGCCGCCTGGCCGATCTGGCCGTCGAAAGCAGCAATGGACGCGGTATTGATGATTACGCCCTTCTCGCCCTCTCCATTAGGCGCATTATTAATCATTTGCTCTACCGCCAATCTGATCACGTTGAGTGTGCCTACAAGATTAACCTGCAAAACTTTGTTAAAAGATTCCAGCGGCAGCGGCCCTTTCTTACCCAGAATTTTTCCCGGAGTGGCTATTCCCGCGCAATTGACGTCCACATTAATTTTGCCGAAAATATCAATAATTTTTCTTAATGCCTGACGAATATCGGCATCGCTTACGATATCGGCGTTCACAAAAATTGCTTGCGCCCCAATTGTACAAGCAAGTTTTTCGCCTTTGGCCGAATCCATATCGACTATGGCTACCTTCGCGCCTTTTCTAGCAAGCTCCATAACTGTGGCCTCACCAAGACCCGACGCACCGCCGGTTACTAAAGCGACAACATCCTTATTATCCATATCACCACTCCTTAATTTTGTTAATGAGACTTGCAAGCTTCAGAAACAAAGTGCACTGAAGCTTGCAAGTCTCATTATCCCGCAAAGCGGAGGGAATTATACCCGTGGATCCAGTTTAGCCAGTATGCTTCCAAAGGGCTTGATCATCTCTGTCTTCATGCGTTTTACAAATTCACGGCGTATAAAAGGTATTTTTGTCAGCGACAAAATAGTACTATTAATGATCCGCCATTTGTAATTCTTATTGGGGAAATCGTAAAATCTATTTTCTTTATAATATTTATGATCGGCCTGAAAGACTATACGCAACTTGCCGAAAACCGCGTCTCTGAATATTTTTGTTCCCGCCACTCCATAGAATTTCTGTGGCTGAATATATCCGTTTTTACTATACGTAACTGCATTTGCGGCAATGCTCTGAAGCCCCTGATTTATCTCCTGTGAGTTACCCATATCGTCACTTACAAATCCGACCAGATTTGCGTGCATCATCTCCGCGTAGGCTTCCAGGATTTCCCGCAGGTTATAAAGTTGATTAAACGATCCGGCAATAACAAACCCGATTTGTTTACCTTTAAGCACAGGTATATGCCCGTTAAAAAAGCTGCGGTCAAAAAAACATTTCCACAGGGAAGAGAGAAAACGGTCATGAATAGCGCCGGCAAAAAATAAAATATCCGCGGTTTTAATATGCTCATTGAAAAAATCAATAAATTCGTCTTTACCTTCATAAACGCAACTGTTGTCAAGCCCGCACTTCATACACCCAAGGCAGCCACCTTTAATATCGACATGTTTGAGTTGCAAAAGCGTAGCAACCGGTAAAAACGCTTTTTGAAAATCCTCCAACATCGGACGGAGGTTCGGACTGCTTGCAAAATCGTCAACCACGATCAGGACTTTTTTGCCATTGGTATCTATCTGCTGGATTAATGCCGGTTTATAGACTACGGTCGAATTAGCCCAGCGTTTAGCGCTTACTATTGCCCCAGAACCATTTTTAATTGCTTGAGCAAACATCTGGCCGAAAAGCGATAGCCTTCGTCTTTCTTTAGATTTGAAAAGATCGTACATCTCTGCCGAATAGGATCCGAAAAACTTCATTTCCAGATCGCCACAAATGTCACGCAGATAATTATGGGCGGTGTGGTCAAAAAATTTGATTGATGTAGTCAAAACGGCAGCCGGTTTCCCCCGAAAAGCTGATATCGAATCTCTTTCAAAAATTAATTCAATAAATCGCTTATATTGCGAAGAAACGAGGAAGAAATAAAGAGGAAAAGCCCAGAGAACGGCATCCGCAGATGCTATTTGAGCGATTGTGTCTTCAAAGAACTTGGCATCTTCTTCCAGTTTTTTAATTTTCAGCGCGACATCAAATATTTGAAACTCAATCTCCGGAAATTTATGCTGAAGAAAAGAAACATACTGCAAAGTAACACTAATCTGACCTTTAGGTGAACCATTCAAAACGGCGATTTTCATAATAACCCCACTATAATTATTTTACTATCTCCCGACCAATAATAAAATTCTGCACTTCACGCACACCCTCATAAATATCTATGATGTGAGCGTCGCGGGATAGTTTGGAAATTTCATAATCGGTCGTAAAACCGTAGCCACCATGCAAATGGAGTCCTTCTACTGAGCAAAAAACAGCCGCTTCCGCTGCCGTATTTTTCGCCAAAGACGCATATATGCCGGCATCTTTTGCTTTTTCCTGAATTTTACAGACAGCTCTCAAAAGTGACATTTCTGCCAGTTCCACCTTTTTCCACATGGTGATCAACATATCCCTGGCCACAGGTAGATCGCAAATTCTCTGACCGAATTGTTTGCGTTCACGCGTGTAATCCAGAGTCAGGGCAAACGCACGTTTGGCCAAGCCAAGACCTATCGCTGCGACCATGGGCCGGGCAAAATCCAAAACGTCAACAATATATTTGAAACCGAAGCGTCTGTCGCCGATAATCTGATTCGGATGAATAATGACATCCTCAAAAGTAACACTGGCTGTATTGGACAGCCTTTGCCCCAATTTATCCTCCGGTTTACCGATAATTATTTTGCCACCGGTCGGAACTTGAATTTCTCTTGTTGAATTTCCAATATCCGGAATGTCAGAGGAAGTGATATGTTCTACCGGAATGATTACACAGGCCATAAAATTGCTCGTTGGTTTTCCCACTTTGCAAAGGACTGTGTACTGTGAAGCATACGAGGCATTGGTAATAAAGCATTTGGACCCGTTTAAAATATAAGTCCCGTCATCTTGCTTGACGATGAAAGTTGTCATCATTGAATTGTCGGAACCGGCACCGGGTTCAGTCAGACAAAAGGAAGCCAAAAGTGGTTTTTCCACAAAAGGCCGCAGAAATAATTCTTTTTGCTCTTCTGTGCCATGCAGGCTGACGACAATATTGGCCAGATCATTGCACATCGCCGAAGTGGAAATGCCCGTATCACCGTAAGAAATTTCCTCGATGATCAAAGCTGAAGACATCGTATCTACCTCAAAGCCTTTGATCGTCTCGGGAATGCATAGATTAACTATGCCCATTTCCCAGGCTTTATTAATGATGGACCAGGGGAAAGCGTGAGCTTTTTCCATCTCTAAAATGTGCGGCGTGATTTCATTTTTCACGAATTTACGCACAGTATCCAGATACATTAATTGATTCTCACTAAAGCTAAAATCCATAGGGCACCCTTTCTTTAATCTCGGTTTTCAATTTGTCTACGCGGTGGCAGATCAACTAATTCCGTATTTCGTCTGCAGAAACTTTTCCATGGTCGCGGGATATAGTATCCAGGCCAGCACGTCTTCATCATTACGCGCAAGATGGCCAATACTTTTCCTCGCCTCCTCAATTTCCGGTGGAAGCAAGTCAGCCGGCCTGACAGTTATCGGTTCCTGTCCGCGTTTGTAATTTTTCAATATCTTTTTGGTTAATTCCAAATCAATCGGCATCGGGGTCTTACCGTACATACCCAAAACCAGATCCTTGAGCTGATTGGAGATTCGCACATAACGGCCAAAGAGAACATTCAACACAGCCTGGGCTCCGACAATTTGGGATACCGGCGTTACCAGCGGAGGATTGCCCATCTCTTTGCGTGTCTGAACCACTTCTTTATAGATTTCTCCCAGTTTATCCAGTGCGTTCATTTCCTTCAACTGGCCGGTCAAATTAGAAATCATGCCGCCGGGAATCTGATGGGCAAGAACTCCATTATCAATAATCGATAATTTATGGGTGGACAGGTGAGCACTATATTTCGGCGAGATACTTTCCAGATGTTCGCCCAGTACCAACAGCTTATTTAAATCCATCGCGGTCTCGCGTTCTGTCCCCCGAAGGGCGGCGACTATAGGTTCAATGGCGGGCATTGACGTTCTCAGCGCGAATGGCGCCAGACATGTGTCCACAACATCAACTCCGGCTTCTATCGCTTTTAAATAGGTCATCGAAGCCATGCCGCTGGTGTAATGGGAATGCAGGTGCAGAGGCAATTTAATTTCTTTTTTTATGGCGGAAACCAGATCGTAGGCGTCATAAGGGGAAAGTATGCCCGCCATGTCTTTAATACAAATGGCGTCCGCGCCCATTTTCTCCAGCTCCTTGGCTTTCTTCACAAAATATTCAAGGGTATAAACCTCTCCTCCCAGACGAACATCGGTTAATGAATAACAAAGAGCACCCTGAAACTGTTTTCCATTGGCTTTAATTCTTTCCGCACATGATTCCAGATTGCGGTAATCATTCAAAGCGTCAAAACAACGGAAAACATCAATCCCGATTTCGCAGGCTTTATCTACAAAGGCCCTTACCACGTCATCGGCGTAATGGCGATAGCCAACCAGATTTTGTCCGCGTATCAGCATGGCAAAGGGAGTTTTAGTGATATATTTTTTCAAAATCTTTGGACGCATCCAGGGGTCTTCACCAAGAAATCTATGCATGGTGTCAAAAGTCGCGCCGCCCCAGACCTCCATCGCGTGAAAACCGCAGCTATCCATCTCTTCGGCAATGGGAAGCATATCTTCCGTTTTCATCCTTGTCGCGTAAATGGACTGATGACCATCGCGGAAAGTGTTGTCCTGAATTTTTACAGGATTTAATTTAACTGTTTCGTTACTTTTCATTACTTCCTCCTTGTATATGATCGAGCATTTATTAATTTATAATTATTTCATGGGAGTGGAGCATCCTCCGGCAGAGCCGAATGCTCTCTTTAATAGCGCGACCTCCCGCGATTTACTCCGCATCCACCCAAAATGCAGCAGTGAGATTCCAAATCGCGGGATTAATTCGCACCGGCAAAGATTTTTTCAGCAACGGCAAGCTCGGTGATCGACTGACAGGTCACACCGATTGTCTTAAAAAAATCACGCAGCGGACGTCCCGGACCAATCTCAAATACTTCCGCAGAATTAATAGACAAAAATCGCATATTCTCGCGCCAATTCACAGTATTACTAAGCTGATTTACCAGATTACCTCGTATTGATGCAACATCATTTTTGTGGAAACTGCCGGTGAAATTTGATGTCACGTTAGGTGCATTTTGCGGGTTTAGATCCCCTCCGATTTCCTTCAAAATATCGAAGAACCGTTCTTCTATTTTATTCATGAAGCGGCTGTGAAAGGGAGCACTAACATTCAATTGGATAAATCTATATCGTTTATCGGCAGGGAATACTTGCGCTATTTTTTTCTCTATTTCCGTCAGCGCTGTGGCCTCACCACTGATAACTACCTGATTGGCTGAATTGATATTGGCGATATCAACCGGGAAATTTTCCAGTAGCTTTTTGAGCATATCAGTGTCAATGTTCTCAGAGATAACCGCGGCCATTGAACCAATACCTACCGGCACTGCTTCCTGCATCAGTCTGCCACGGGATCGGACTATCTTTACGGTTTCGGCAAAAGGCATAACGCCTGCGGCAGTAAGCGCCGTGAACTCTCCTAATGAATGGCCGCCAAACCACCGGGCAGAAAAGTCAAACCGCTGGGATAGGCCCCGCAGCATGGCAATCTCTGTGGTAAGGATACATGGTTGGGTATATTCGGTCAAATTCAAACGATCATCATCATCAAAACAAATCGAAGAAATATCTAGCGCCAGTGCGTCGGAAGCCTCTTCATACGTCTGGCGGCAAACAGGAATCTGCTCATAAAAATCCTTACCCATTCCCATTCTTTGCGAGCCCTGCCCGGGGAAAACAACCACTATCTTCTTGCTTTCGCTCATAAAAAACCTTCCTAAAAACAGGTATCCTAAAACATTATCGTATTCTTGCGGACGGTTTATATACTAAAATTGACTTTATATCAATTCATGATAATAAAAACTAATTACTCTCGAAAATATGTAAAAAAGGAAATTACTATACTCAAAACATGACCATACTAAATAAAGAATTTTACGAAAATGACACTTTGAGAGTCGCGCGAGCGCTCATCGGGAAAAAGTTAGTACGGCAGATCGGCGGCCTTCAATTGAGCGGAATGATCGTAGAGACTGAAGCCTATTGCGGCAGTGAAGACAGCGCATGCCATGCTCACCGCGGAAAAACAAGCCGAAATAGTGTCATGTTCGGTCCGCCGGGACATGCTTATGTTTATTTTACTTATGGCATGCACTATCTGCTCAACATGGTAACTGAAGCTGAAGGCAAGCCTTGCGCGGTGCTTATCCGTGCGATAATGCCTTTTGCCGGATTAGAAGAGATGGAAGCCCGCCGCAGGCGTAAAGGCCGCGAACTTACCAATGGTCCGGCAAAACTTTGCCAGGCGCTGGCGATAGATAAATCTTTAAACGGATGGGATTTAACTCCCGGCAAAGAACTATGGGTTGAAGATTACAAGAAAATTACCGCAAAGTTGATCACTGCCACTCCCAGAATAGGCATCGATTACGCACGTGATAAACACCGCAATGCCCTCTGGCGCTTTGTACTTAAAGCATAAAGAATTTTCAGTGGATTAACGAAAAGGTGATTTTATTTATCTGTCATAATTCCCTTTATCTTTTGCGCAATGGCCCTTTCTTCAAATACTTTTTCGATGGAATCGCCCAATGCAGTACTGGCCTGATCACCTAAACGTTCTTCAGAAAAGGATACATGTTCCTGCGAACTTACGCTTTCCACAGTGCGCTTATAAATTATTTTGCCTGCCCCCAAATCAGCAATGAAGATGTTCAGCTTGATTTTGGTCTTATAAGAGTTTGTGGGAAAACCGCGCCGGCACGATATCTCCATTTCCTCTATATTGCCGCCAACAAGAATTCTGCTGCTAATTTTGGGGAAATTTTCTTCATTTAAATCCCACTTTTCAATTTTAGCGGTTACTTTATAGCCGGCTTTGCCTAAATATTCTTTGATACCCCGAGCCAGGGCTTGAGTTGGTTTTGCATATTTTGGCATCACTAAAATTTGAATGCCATCTTTTTCCACAACTCTGCCGATGACAAGCCGGTCGCCTATTTGCCGTGTATCGGTAAATTCGGCCACAGAGATAGTTTTCTCCTGAGCTTTTGAATCAGCGCTCAGATATGTCGGAATAACGGCATTTGCCGCATCATAACCCAAGTGAATGCTATACAGAGTATTGACAACACAACCCAAAATGCCGCAAACGAAAACTATAACTACAAATCCTGTCAAATAACGCCATTTGTTCATTTCCATAATCCAATTTCCCCTTTATGCCTGACAAACTGAGGCAAAGCTTTTTACGTTTTCATCCTCACCCATGGCAATGAGCCTGTCACCTTTTGCAATAACATAGTTAGCCAGCGGATTAAAGATCATCTTTCCGGAATCTTTTTTTACGGCAACTATGATTAAACCGTAGCGCTGTCGTATTCCTGATTCTTCCAATGATTTGCTGATAATGGGAGAATTATCGCCTACGGCAAGTTCTTCCATCCGCAACTCGAGACTTTGCCGACGGGTTGTGATTTCAATAAAATCAAGCATTGCCGGTCTTATAATTGCCATTGCCATTCTTGTGCCACCCAGCATATAGGGAGATACAACCCGATTGGCTCCGGCCCGCAGCAGGCGGTGCTCCGATTCTTCTTCTTCAGAGCGCGAAAGTATAAAAATATTCTGATTGAGTTCTTTGGCCGTCAAAATCACATAAAGATTTTCAGCATCGGACGGAAGCACGCAAACAATGCCTTTGGCTCTCTTGATTCCCGCTTCAATCAATACCTTGTCTTGTGTCGCATCTCCCTTGCAATAGACAATCCCCTCATCCTGAATCTTCTGAATTATCTCCGGAGAGTTATCTATCACCACAAACGGTATTTTCTCCGCAGCCAGTTCACGGCAGATCAGCAGGCCGATACGACCGCAACCACAAATGATGTAATGATTATTCATTTTATCGATCATTTTTTCCAATTTACCTCTCCCCAATATTCTGCGTAAGCGGCCTTCAATTATAACTTCCGAAATAACACCAAACGAATACAGCATCGTGCCTACGCCAAAAATAATTATAAAAACTGTAAATATTTTTCCTTCCGCTGTTTTAGGAGTGTAATCACCATAGCCAACGGTGGCCAGGGTTGTAACTGTGGTGTAAAAAGAATCAACGATACTCCACCCTTCAATAAAATAAAAGCCGACCGTACCGACCAGGAAGATCGTAAATAAAATTGAAAGAGCAATTTTTAGTTTATTGGTAAGTATCAAAAATATTGCCCCCTTTCATCATCCACGGCGCTTCTTGAAAAGCTTATTATATCCTATACCTTAAACAATACACTTTAGGCAATTCTTTTTGTGATTAATTGTAAACAGAATATTATGGTAAAATAATATTTATCTGCTATTATTGCAGCGAAAGAAAATGGCTACCTAAGAAATACAATCACGGGTATGAATCAAAAAGCAATCTGCTGGTTTCATACCCTCCGCTTCGCGGGATTGTTCAACATACCAATTCCGCTACGCTACGCTTTCGGAATTGGAGTTTCACTAATAAAAATTTATCAGGAGGTTTTTATGACAGAAGCAACTGTGCAGGCATTATGCGGACTTCGTGACCTTTCCATGATCAAATGGTATATCATTCCACTCTTATCTCTGGTCTTTTATGTTTACGCTCGGGAAATTAAAGAAGCGCGTAAAACAAAAAACTGGAACGCGGTTCTGGCCGGTTTGACAATTTTCGGCGTCGATTTTTTTAATGAGACGTGGAACGGATGGATCATGTCTTTAACCGGGCGTTCCGCCTTTTGGACAACACCGGGCGATACGGCGCTACGGACAATGGTAGGATGGAACATTGAAATCATGTTTATGTTTTTACTGCTGGGCATCGTTTACTATCATACGCTGTCGGAAAGCACTAAAGAGAAAATATTGGGGATTCCAGAGAAGTGGTTCTGGGCAATCGGCTACACTGTCTTTTGCGTTTTTGTCGAATGCCTGCTCAATATCGGCGGGCATCTGGTCTGGGAATATCCTATATGGTATTTATCATTTAAAGGCCTCTGGCTGATATTCCTCTTCGGCTATTTCCATTTCTTCTGCTTTGCCATTTTAGTCATCAGTCTGAAGACAATGAAAAGTAAACTTATCACATTGGGTATTATTTACGCCGTCCCGATTGTAATGAACATCCTCGCTTTCGGCTTCTTTGGATGGAGATATTAGCAATTCGGAACATTCCCCGCATATTCTCACGGGGGATGTTCCGATGTTTTTCCTGTTTTCTTAAAGGATGATTTTGCTGTATTCGTCGAAGACTTTATTGTATTTTTCGTGAATCATTTTGCGATCGAATTCCCAGAATTCCGCAAGCATCTTTTCCTGCTCGTCATTGCTTAGGTATTCCTGACAGGGATAAAAGAAATGTTTATCCTCTTTTTCTATATGTTTGGGATAGAAATTGCCCAATTCCCGTGCCAGGCTGATTATTTCGGTAAGCGTTCCTTTATCGCCCTGCTGCAAGTATTTATCCTTGGCGGCAACGAGCATGCCTGTTGTCTTGCGTCCCCAGATGTGTTCATCGAGCAGTTCCTGCATGGTTTTTTTCAGTTCCGTAGGGAGGTTCTTTTTAGCCAAATCACGAAAGAGGATTTCTTCTTCCTTCCCGTGATGGGTACGATCGGCATACATTCTGACAAAATCTACCGCAACATCAATTATAACAGGATTAACTTTTTTGCTTTTTTCAATCTTGTCGACGTGCTTCATCATTGATGCCAGCATTTTTTCAATGAGCCTGTGTTCCCACATTAAAGGACCTATCGGTTGCATATTTCACCTCCCTATTCTTAGAAGTCTTATAACATGATTTAGATCGATTACAAATTAATTTAGTTGAGACTTTGCCCGAAAAACATTCAAATGATTATCGTTGCAACTTGGTCACTTTTTTGTTAAATATAGCGTATTAAAGATATTTGGATATTTGAAAAAAGGGAATGCAATGTCGCTAAGCTCAAGTTGTGCTTCTTTTCTATTGAACTTACCGGCTGGAGGAACCATAGTAATCATCAATGCAGGTTTGTTTCCTCCTTTTAGTTTTTGGAGTTCTAAAATATCGGCTTTGCAAAGGTAAAGTAATATGGCGCGACTTAAATTTATTTTTAGCCGGTCTCACATACTTTTTTTACTGGCGTTAATAATAGGTATCCTTTTACCTCAGGCGGCGGAATTTGCATCCCTTTTGACCTACCCGGCGTTAGCCGTAATCATGACTATTACCTTATTGAGGTTTCCCCGCGGTTTCTTCCAACGCCACAAGCCAACTCTATCCGGCGCTTTTTGGGGCAATGTTATGAATTATCTAATTTTGGGAAACCTGATTATAATGGCCAGTATATTTCTAATTCCCGAGTCCGGAGCCTTTTGGTATGGAATGATTTTAGTCGCTGCCGCGCCTCCGTCAACAATGATTATACCTCTGGGGAATATATTACGTATAGACAAGCAATCCATGTTTTCCGGTATGGCCGGAGCTTATCTGGGGGCGGTACTAATTGTTCCGTTGATCGGCTTAGGATTCCTGAAATTTGTTCCCTTAGATGATCCCACGAGTCTAATTTTAGCTATCTTCATGTTAATTTTGCTGCCGCTTATTCTATCATGGCTTGCTGTTAATGAAGAGTGGGATAAATTAATCGAAAATCACGAAGATTATATTACCGATGGGTGTTTCTTTATCATATATTACGCTCTTGTCGCTAGTACAAGATACATGGCTATTCACAGGCCTTTGGATGTCGTCTTTATGTTTGTAATTGCTGTTCTCAGCACCTTTTTGTTAAGATTTATAATTAATCTTATCGGCAATTATTATGGTGCTTCTAAAGGGAAAATATCGGCGCTTGTCTTGCTGGGAACAATGAAAAATTACGGGCTGGCCGGAGCAATCGCACTGAATGTCTTTAACAAGCAAGCTGCATTACCAGCATTGGTTTTTTCAGTAGTAATGTTCATTTACGCAATTTGGCTCAAATATAAGATGATTGATGTTCGTATTCCCGATGTGGATACAAAACCAGTTTAATACTATAAACAATAAATAAAAGGAGAATAAAGATGACAGTAAGCTTACCGGATTTACCTTATCAGAAGGATGAACTGGCGCCGTATATCAGCGCCAATACGCTGGATTTTCATTATGGAAAACATCACAAAACATACGTTGATAACTTAGGCAAACTGATTACAGGTTCGGATTTAGCGGATAAACCACTTGAGGAAATCATCAAGATTGCCGCTAAAGATACAGCCAAAGCCGGTATTTTCAATAATGCAGCTCAGGTGTGGAATCATTCTTTTTACTGGCAGTGCCTGAAGAAAAAAAGCGGCGGCGAACCGCGAGGTGCAATTGCGGCAAAGATTAATTCTACTTGGGGAAGCTACGAAAAATTTGTCGAAGAATTTAAAAATGCCGGCATTACTCAGTTCGGCAGCGGTTGGGCATGGTTAGTTCTGGAGGGAAGTCAGCTAAAAATAACGAAAACAGCTAACGCTGATACACCTCTGGCTCACGGCCAAAAAGCTCTATTGACTATAGACGTCTGGGAGCATGCTTATTATCTTGATTATCAAAATAAACGGGCTGATTATTTGGCCGCTGTTATTCAAAATTTGATTAATTGGGATTTTGTGAACGCGAATTTATGATAATTAACCAACATCAATAAGCAAAAGAGAAAGGGGCTTATAACTAAGCCCCTTTTAATATTATAGTAAAAGGCAAAAGCTTGCTATTTCTTTTTATCAACTCTATCTTTCAGTTCTTTTCCTACTTTAAAAAACGGTAGCTTCTTTGGTTCAACCTTGATCTTCGTTCCTGTTTTGGGGTTTCTTCCCGTATAAGAGCCATATTTCTTGACTACAAAGCTGCCGAACCCTCGAATTTCGATGCGTCCGCCTTTTTTAAGTTCATTGGTAAAGCCTTTGAAAACAAGATTAACGACATCAATTGCCTTTTTTTCCGTCAAGTTTAGCTTCTTGCTCAAAGTTTCGATAAGACCTGATTTGTTCATAGACCCTCCTTAATGCTAATTACAACCCTGAATCGTCAAATACTGACTCTGGTTTATTCTTGTATGTAGGCGACTATTATTTATTTTTAACCGCTTGTCAAGAAAATTTTACCTTTGTTCAATTACGTGCAAGTGGAGCAACTGGTTTATTTCTTTAGTGGTCAAATGACGCCATTCACCTTCTTTCAATCCTTCTAACGTGAGACTGCCGATGGCTTCCCTTACCAGACGTGCAACCCGATGGCCGGCGCTTTCGAAACCTCTTCGAATAATCCTGTTTTTCCCCTCGCGCAGTGTAAGCCTGATCCAGCAACTCTTATCATTGAACTTTTCTATTTGCATATTTTCCGGTTTAAACATTCCATCGGGTAATTTCACGCCCTTGCTTATTTGTTTTAATTCTTCTTTGCTCAGACGCCCCTGAATCTTCACCCTGTAAATCTTAGGTGTCTGAAAGCGAGGATGCTGCATTTTTTGAGCAAAATCGCCATCATTAGTCAAAAGCAGCAGACCGGAGGAATCATAATCGAGCCTGCCTACCGGATACACTCTTTCCGGCACATCGGGAAGTAAATCGATAACGGTCGGTCTCTTTTCCGGATCATCAAGTGTTGTTATATACCCCGCCGGTTTATGCAGCGCGATATATAACAGCGTCTTTTCGACACCAATTGTAGCGCCGTCTATCCGAATGACATCTTTTTGCGCATCGGCTTTTACGCCCAACTCAGTTACCACAATATTATTTATACTGACCCTGCCGGCAGTTATCAGCTTTTCCGCGTGCCGCCTTGAGGCAATACCTGCGGCAGATATGATTTTTTGAACACGCTCTTTCATTAAGAAGTAATATCCTCGATACTCTCCTGCAGAGTAATATTCTCAGCAATTTCCGGCGACTGATTAAGTTCTTTTAACTCACGTAAGGTCGGCAACTCCGAGAGGTCTTTGAGGTTAAATACTTCCAGAAATTTCCTGGTAGTTCCATAAATTATAGGTTTGCCGGGAACATCTTTGCGTCCTACAATACGGACTAATTTTTTATCCAGAAGTCCCTTAAGCGGAGCGCTGACATCCACGCCACGAATACTTTCAATTTCTGCTTTAACAATCGGCTGCCGGTAGGCGACAATGGCCAGAGTCTCCAGTGATGCCGGCGATAAAGAAGCAGGTTTGGAAACTTTAAGTTTTTTTACCCAGGTGGAAAGTTCTGCTCGAGTACGAAACTGATAGCCGCCAGCAACTTCCTGCAGGCAAATACCACTTTGGCGTTCTTCATATTCCGCGATTAGGTTGTCTATCGCGTCCTTTACCTGAACCTTTTCCACTTCATTAAGAACTGCGCAGATTTTTTCCAGCGCCAGTGGCGCATCGGAAACCAAAACTAAAGCTTCAATTATTGCCTGAATATTTTCCATTTACGACTCCACAGCCGGGAACACCCGAATTACGCCAAAAGCTGAAGTTTGATAGGCTTTGATCATTTTCAGCTTGATTAGTTCCAAAATAGCCAGAAACGTGTAGATAATGTTTCGGCGACCTTTTTTTTCTCCGATTAACTCGTCAAAAGTAAGATTTTTGTCACGCGTCAATCGCTCCATCACATCATTTATTATATCAGTTAGTGAAAGCGTTTCCAGATCAATTTCCAGAAGTTCCTTTTTATCAATACGCGAAACAAGAAGGTGAAATGCTTCGATAAGCTCAAAAATATTCGCCTCAATTAATTCATCTTCTTCAACATCTTGTTTTTCAAGCTCCGCGGGCATTGGTGCTGACCGCACAAACACATCTCTTTCTAAAAGTGGCCTTTTCTCCAAATTGGCGGCAGCTTCCTTAAAAGTCTGATATTCTAAAAGCTGTTTGACCAGTTCAAATCGAGGATCTTCTTCAGCGTCTTCTTCCGATGGTTCTTCCGGCACAGGCAAAAGCAATTTCGATTTTATATGAATAAGAGTCGCGGCCATAACCAGATACTCACCCGCTAAATCCAGATTGAGAGATTTGATCATGTTGAGATAACGAATATACTGCTCTGTGATTAAGGCTATGGGAATATTGTAAATGTCAATTTCATTTTTCTTAATCAGATGCAGAAGCAGATCAAGCGGACCTTCAAAGATGTCCAGCTTAATGGCATAGTCCATTGCTTGTTCTTCATTCATATCAAATCTTAACCGCCGCGCGCACTTCATCCATAGTTTGACGCGCTATTTTAGCTGCTTTTGCGTTGCCCTCTTCTATTATTGCTTCAATTTCCACAACGTGACTTGAGTAGTAGTCCATTCGCTCATGAACCGGACTCAATACCTGAGCTATGTTCTGCGCTAACATTTTTTTGCAATCAGTGCAACCGATACCGGCTTTTTTGCAATCTACATCTATTTGCGTTACCTTCTCTTTGGGAGAATATAAGCCATGAAAAGTGAAGACGTTGCATATTTGTGGGTTTCCCGGATCGCTTTTTCTCACGCGCTGCGGATCGGTGAACATCGAGGCAACTTTTTGCTGCAGCTCCTTACCCCGATCACTTATGAAAATTGAGTTATCATAAGACTTGCTCATCTTTCTACCATCGGTACCCAGCAACTTGGGCACGCTGGTTAAAAGTGGCTCCGGAATCGGGAATATTTCTTTATACAGAAAATTAAAACGGCGGGCGATTTCGCGCGTAAGCTCAACATGAGGCAGTTGATCCACACCAACAGGCACACCATAAGCTTTGTACATAATAATGTCTGCGGCCTGAAGTACCGGGTATCCCAAAAACCCAAAAGTAGATAAATCCTTACTGGTAAGCTCGGCCTGCATTTCCTTATATGTCGGATTGCGCGTAAGCCAGGCCAGTGGTGTGATCATGGAAAGCAATAAAAACAGTTCGGCATGCTCCTTGACTGATGATTGCACAAAAAGAGTGCTCTTTTGCGGATCAAGGCCGACACTGAGCCAGTCTATCACCATGCTGACCGTGTTATCCTTAATACATTCCGTGGAGCTGTATTCACTGGTAATAGCATGCCAGTCAGCAACAAAATAGAAGCAATCGTATTTGCCGCTATCTTGTAATTCCACCCAATTTCCCAAAGCCCCATGCAAATTACCCAGGTGTAATTTCCCTGTTGGTCTCATTCCGCTGAGAATTCTTTTGCGTGTCAAAGCAGTAACTCCTTATTAAATATAAAACTAAGGCCTCCGATAGTCATATTAAATGCGGAGGCCTTAGTTGAACAATAACTTAAAAAATTATACTATCTTACTTTATCGGCAAGAGTCTTGCCAGCCTTGAATTTTACTACTTTTTTTGCCGGAATCTTAATGGCCTTGCCAGTCTGAGGATTTCTGCCTTCTCTTGCTTTTCTTTTCACTACGGAAAAAGTCCCAAACCCGACAAGTCCCAGTCTGCCGCTCTTCTTGAGTTCTTTGGTAACTGCTGTAATAAATGCGTCCAATGTGATCGCTGCTGCCGCCTTTGTGAGATCTGCTTCTTTTGCCATAACACTAATCAATTCTGCTTTCGTCATTCTCTTGAATCCCCCTTTCAAAAATTAAATGCCTGATTTTAAAATTAGCACCTGCTTCTTCCTTCAGCGTCTATCAAGGATTCGCTGAACCATACTCTCTCAATCCCGCTTATGGACTCATTTTACAAAGCCTGCTTTCCATAAACGTGCGCTATGCCTAACATAATAAAAATCAATTATCAAGAAAAAAGTTATTATTTCCTCTTTTCACGAATAGAGCTAAAATTCCCGGAGTCGAAGTCCAGTTGCCGTAGTCCACTTTGACAAGAGCCAAACCTTGTGCTAGTAATCATCATTAATACACCGCTGAGGCGACCATCGCAAGAGCAACAAAGCAGATATAGCAAGGAAGATAAATATTATGCGCCATTCAATCAAAGAAACGATACGAGACTGGTTTATTCTTTCCCGGCCACCATTTCATATTGTTGGCATTTTACCATTTATTTTAGGAACGTTTCTGGCCTACAAATTAACCTCTGTGTTCAATCCGGAGGTATTCATTCTTGGTGTTGCAGGGGTAATCATGATTATGCTCTCCACTTATCATGCCGGTGAATACTTTGATTACAAGGGAGATGTTTTATCCAATCAATTGCACAAAAATCAGTTTGCGGGCGGCAGCAGAATGCTTCTGTCCGGGGAAGTAATGCCTACCATACCGCTTTGGACCAGCTTTATTACTTTAATCATTGCTGCTGCTATCGGAATCATCCTGCAATTCGTTTTTCAGACAGGGCCATATACACTCTTCCTTGGCGCTCTGGGGGCGTTCCCCGGCTTCTTTTACTCTACCCCGCCGGTCAGGCTTGTCAAAAGAGGTATCGGCGAAATATTCATCGGCTTCTGCTATGGTTGGCTGCCGGTCGCTTCGGCTTATTATATCCAGACAGGAACAATTGCTCCGATTATCCACTTACTGGGGATTCCTATCGGTCTTTCGATCTTTAATGTAATTTTCCTCAATGAGTTTCCTGACTACGAAGCCGACAAGGCAACAGGCAAAAAGAATTTACTTTATCGCATAGGCAAACAGAAGGGGATTGTCCTTTATATGATTCTATCATTGTTGACATCTATGACGATGCTCACTTCTGCTTTTTTTGGCGTTCCTTTCAAGGTTGTATATTTTTATCTGCCCTTCCTGGTAATTTCGCTCTCTATCATTGCTATGGCATTACGGAAAAAACATGACGACAGCAAAACCCTGGAAGTGCTATGCGGCCTGAACATTGCCGTCAATCTGGGG
>SESG01036934.1_pt1 | contig 25689 bp, 23 predicted proteins | sample 3171421 | NCBI WGS metagenome assembly SESG01 (sample SAMN10866946, study PRJNA518727) | freshwater metagenome | biome: subpolar coniferous forest; feature: holomictic lake; material: water; isolation source: holomictic Lake 227, 6 m and 8 m depth | place: Canada: near Kenora, Ontario | collected...
ATCTTACGATTAGAAAATGCTGAATAAACAATAAATATCTGTTCCGACAGCCCCATCGTTAACTATTGCGCAAAATCACGACAATCTGTATCATATTATTGAAACCCTGTCATAGTATGGGTGTGAAGCGAGCCATGATTCTTAAAAGCAGCGCGCGAGCCGCGTGACAGGCTGGGTAAACTTTCCAGCAATTCAAACTTTACTGCAGGATGGAAAATGAAAAAAATATCGACTTTGTTTTTAGCGGCAAGCCTCTTTTCACTTTTTAACGCAAATTTCACCTCGGCGCAAGAAGCGGCGCCCGCGGCGTCCGTTTCTTCAGAGCTCGACATCGTGTCCAAATATGTATGGCGCGGGATGCCGCTATCCGAAACTGAGGCCTACCAGCCCTCGATCACGCTTGAGAGCCATGGCTTCGCGGCCAACGCCTGGCTTAATTATAGCGTGGATAAGCCGCAACAGAATAAATTCAGCGAGCTTGACCTGGCGCTGAGCTACGCGGGCAGGCTTAAAGATTTATCCATTTCTCCAGGATTTCTCCTCTACACATTCCCCGGTTACTCCTCTTACGGCGAAGCGTATGTGAAGCTATGCTATCCCGTCTCTTTTTTTAAAATCATCACAAATCATTATTTTTCAATGATAGCCGGCGACATCGCGGGGGGCTACTACGGAGACGCCGGCCTGGGATATGAAAAGCCGCTGGCCAACGCCGCCGCCTGGACGAGCTCTGCGCTACTCGGTTGGGGCAACGCCAAGTTTAATTCCTTCACATATGCGACGCCCGACCTTAAAAACCAGCTCAGCGTTTTGGTGTTGGACACCGCGATAGCGTTCAAAACCTACGGCAACGGCGGCGTCAGGCCGCATCTGACATACCAAACAACTCTGCCCGGCGCGCTTCGCGCGGGGCTTCGGGCGGCGGGAAAAACGCCGGACAATCTGGTAATCGGGATAGCGGTAAGCCATAATTTCTGACAAAAGCCTGTTAGAATGAAACCCTCAGCCAGCGCTCCACCTGAGGGAACTGAATCATGGATATTTTAAACACAATACAAGAATCCCTTTACGCGAATTTAATCGCGGGTAAATCCTACCTTCTTATACTTTCCGGCCTTAAAATAACCCTGATCATAACGCTTGCCGGACTTTTTCTGGGCACGCTTCTGGGCGCTGTTTTTTGCGCCATGCATTACTCAAACAGCAAAATATTAAGATATATTTCCAAAAGTTATATTGTAATTGTCCGGGGCACCCCGATATTGCTTCTTTTAATGCTGCTGTTTTACGTCGTGCTCGCGAAAAGCAGAATGGACGCGGTTTATATCGCGGTCATAGCTTTCAGCATGAACAGCGCCGCGCATATCGCCGAGATAATGAAAGCGGCTCTGGAAGCAGTTGATCCGGGCCAAATAATGGCGGCCAGAACGCTGGGATTTACCAGACTTGGCGCTTTTTACCATGTCACGCTTCCGCAGGCAGGCGCGTACGCGAGGCCCGTTTATCAGAACACCGTAATCAATCTCATACAGTGGACCTCCGTAGTCGGATATATCACTATTTCGGACCTGACAAGGGTCATCAACGCGATAGGCGCGAGGACTGCCGACCCGTTCTTCGTGATATTTATCGCCATTCTCATTTATCTGGCGCTCGCCTACGCGACTTATTTAATTTTCGCGCTGACGAACCGGCAAAAGAGAGCGCTCAGATGATAAAAGTGTTAAATTTATCAAAGAGTTTTGGCGCTTCGGAAGTTTTGCGCGATGTAAATGTTGAAATTAAAAAGGGAGAGTGCGTCGCGATAATAGGTCCTTCCGGCGCGGGCAAGAGCGTCTTTTTGTACTGTCTTAACGCGCTCCAGCCGCACGATGGCGGCAAGATACTGATAAACGGCACGGATATCGCCGACAAAAAAACAGATATCAATAAAGTCAGGGAAAAGATGGGGATGGTTTATCAAAACTTCAACCTTTTTTCCCACCTTAACGTTTTGGAAAACATTATCCTGGCGCTGGTTAACGTTAAAAAGATGCCCCGAGCCGCAGCCATAGAAAAAGCCGACAAATTGCTTGAAATGGTAAGCCTTATCGATAAGCGGGCCAGCTATCCGGATGAATTATCCGGCGGCCAGAAACAAAGAATAGCCATTGTCCGGGCGATCGCGATGGATCCGGAAATCGTGCTCCTCGACGAGCCCACTTCAGCCCTGGATCCGACCATGGTGGGCGAAGTTCTCGCGGTTATCCGCGATTTGGCAAAGCAGGGCTTTACAATGATTATCGTCACCCACGAGATGAACTTCGCCAGGGAGATCGCCCACAGGGTATTGTTCATGGATGAGAAGGGCATTTACGAAAGCGGCTCGCCGGATGAAATTTTCGCTTCTCCCCAAAAGCCCAGGACAATAGCCTTTATAAAGAAACTGAAAACTTTCAACTATAACGTCAGCTCCTTCAACTTTGACCTCATCGCGATGTGCGCCCGGCTTGAATTATTTTGCGCCAAATACAATATCGGAAGGAAAACGGTCAACGACACCAATCTGGCCCTTGAAGAAATGATTACATACATACTTAATCATTGCTACAAGCGACTCCAGACGCCAAATATTGATATCATTGTCGAATACGGCGATATTGATAAAAAGATTGTCATTGAGATTGTTCATAACGGAACATCCGTCAATCCCTTTGAAAACATCGCATTCATGGCGGCCGGCGAAGAGAGCGACACCGAAGATTTAGGCATATTTATGGTCAAGAAAGTGGCTTCGGATATTAATTTTACAAATGAAGGCGGACTCAGCAAGTTTAAGATTAAAATCTAAAGGGATGGTTCGTTGAGTATGAATATAAATAAATGGCTGTCTATCCTTGTCGCGGCCGCGATATTCGCGACCCCCGCATTAGCGCACTGCGCAGCGCAAGCAACGAAACAGACAAAACAGGCGGCGGTTGGCGCGAAACCCCTAAAAGCCGATTATTCGTTTCTGAACGGAAAGACCGGGACGACTAACGCCTCCATCTTCAGCGAGGAGAAGTTAACCGCCGCGATAAATCGAAAGCTTGGCAGCCGGATCACGAAGTTCATATATTCCGACACCATGAGCGGAGGCCTATCCATGCTGAAATCAGACAGGGCTGATTTTATGCTCACGAGCGATGTGTCAGCGGCTTATATCATCCAAAGAAATCCGGAACTTAAATCCGTTATTTTCACCGACAATAACGGCCTTGCCATGCTCTTAAGGGTTTCCGACATGGCCTTGCGGGATCAGCTCAATTCAGCCATAAAGAAACTTAAAGCCTCCGGAGAGCTTGCGGGGTTATATAAAAAATGGATCAGCGACTTACCGGTCGGCCAGGAACCCTCTATGCCAAGAATCGGGAAAACCTCATATCCCGAAACCATTTACGCGGGAGTGTCCGGCGATATGCCGCCGCTCGATTATGTCGCGGCCGACGGAAGACCCGCCGGCTACAATGTCGCGCTATTGACCGAGATCTCAAAAATCATAGGCAAGAATATTGAAGTCATGTCTATTGACGCCCCGGCGAGATTTGCGGCGCTTCAATCTAACAAAATCGATGTTTTTTTCTGGCAGCGGGTGCCCGACAAAGCTGAGACGGAGAAATTTAAGAACGATGCGGGCGTGCAGGCGTTTTCAAAAAAGATAGCGGTTACAGAGCCTTACTGCGTAGTTAAAACGGTGTTTCTATTGAAAAAGTAGAAGTCAATAAATTAAAAGGACGAGGTGAATATGAATATTAGCACAAAAAAGGAATCAGCCGCGCTGGTCGTAACGGTCAGCGGCCGGATGGACGCCGTTACGGCGCCGGAATTCGAGAAAAGCATCTCCGACTTCATCACGCAGGGAGAAAAAGCTTTCGTGGTGAACCTGAGCGGGCTTGAGTATATCAGCAGCGCCGGCCTGCGAAGCATTCTCGCCTGCGCGAAGCGCCTCAAGGAGCAGAGCGGAAAGCTCATTTTCTCCGGGCTTCAGGGGCACGTTAAAGAAGTGTTCTCGATCTCCGGCTTCAACGGGATATTCAAGATATATGAGTCCGACGCGGAAGGATTGAAGGGCGTATAGGCATGCCCTCCACCGGACACATAAAGATTCCGGCCGTCCTGGGAAACCTTCAGGCGATAACAGACTGCGTCTCAGCCGCCGCAGCGGCCGCGGGGTTTACTCCGCGGCGCGTGGGAGACATGGAGCTCGCGCTGGAAGAGGCGGTCACTAATGTTTTTAAATACGCGAGCCCGGGAAATCCGGGAGAAATTGAGATAACCTGCGCGGCCGGCGACGGAAAGTTCAGCATTGAAATCCGGGATTGGGGGAAAGAGTTTGATATCACAAAACTTCCGGACCCCGACCTATCTCAAAACATAAGCGATCGCCCCATCGGCGGCCTCGGAGCCTATCTTATTAAGCGTCTGGCCGATGATGTCAGCTACCGCCGTCTTCCGGGATTAAATATTCTGACTCTGGTTTTTAATCTGGAAATCAAAAAACAATGAAGCGTTTTTGCCTCCTCCCGCTGTGGTGCGTCTGCGCCGGTCTTATGGCGCCGCTGGCCCAAGCCGCGCCGAAAAAGCTGTCCTTTATCCCGCTCTGGAGCCCCCAAGCCCAGTTCGCCGGCTATTATGTCGCCCTTGAAAAAGGTTTTTACCGCGACAGGGGGCTGGAAGTGGACATCTTAACCGGCGGCCCCGAAAAGCCCGCCGATTTTTTGCTTGAGAAAGGAAAGGCGGACATCGGCACGCTCTGGCTTTCTGAAGCCATCAAAAAAACGGCGCAGGGCGTACGGCTCGTAAATATCGCCCAGATCGTGCAGCGCTCGGCCCTTATGCTGGTGGCAAAAAAATCAAGCGGTATCCGCAGGGTGGAGGATCTGGACGGAAAGACCGTGGCGCTCTGGGAAAGCTTCCGGTTGCAGCCCCTGGCTCTTTTTAAAAAATACAAACTTCACGTAAATATCATCCCGCAGACACAGTCCGTAAATTTATTTCTGCGGGACGGAGCAGCCGCCGCCTCCGTGATGATCTATAACGAATATCACACCATCATAAATGCCGGGCTAAACCCCGGCGAGCTTACTACTTTTTTCTTTTACAACTACGGGCTTAATTTTCCTGAAGACGGGTTGTACATGCTTGAAAAGAACTTCAACAAGGATCCCGCCGCAGCCGCGGCTTTCGTAAAAGCCACCCTTGAGGGCTGGACCTACGCGTTTAAGCACAAAGACGAGGCTGTTGAAATTGTGCTGCGCCGCATGCGGGACGCGCGCATCCCCGCCAACCGAATGCACCAAAAATGGATGCTGGAGAAAATGCAGGGGCTTATTTTCCCGGAGGGCCCAGCGACGCGCGCCGGGCAACTTAAGAGCGCTGATTATGACAGAGTCGCCGCCGAACTGTTAAAGGCGGGGGGCTGGAAAAGCGCGAGCTACTCCTCATTTTACAAGGGTTGTGTAACCAAGTGATCAAATTTAAAAAAGGCATAGCTTTTAAACTCGCCCTGATCTTTTCAGGCAGCGTGATCCTGATTTTCTTCATGATCTTCGGCCTGTATTACCGCTTCACAAGGGTGATGATAGAGAAAAACACCGCTGAAAACGCCAAAAATCTGACGCTGGGCACGGTAGCGCGCATTGAAGGGATACTGCGCTCGGTGCAGCAAGTTCCGGAGAATATGGCCGGAGCGCTGGAGCGCGGCCCGGTTACCAAAGAAGAGCTTCTTGACATGGTAAAATCGGCGGTTAAAAAAAACCCCGAGCTCTACGGCTCCGCGATCGCCTTCGCACCCTACGCCTTCGACGGCACATCGTTTTATTACGCGCCTTATTATTTCCGGGACAAAGGTTCCCTTTCGTGCGTCTGGCTCGGGAACGCGAATTACCGCTACTTTATGCAAGATTGGTTCCAGATTCCGAAAGAGCTGGGCAAGGCGCAGTGGTCGGAACCCTACTATGATGAAGGCGGCGGCAACGCCCTGATGGCCACATATTCCGTTCCCTTCTACAGGATGGTGAACGGGAAGCGGACTTTTTCCGGGGTAATCACCGCCGACATGTCGCTGGAATGGCTGCGGGATATGGTGTCCGCTATCAAAATCATGGACACAGGCTACGCCTTTCTGCTTTCAAGAAACGGGACTTTCGTCACACATCCGCGCGAAAAGCTGATAATGAACGAAACTATTTTCGGAGTGGCTGAAGAGCTTGGCGACAAAAATCTGCGCGATATAGGCCGCGACATGATAGGCGGAAGGGCGGGCTTTGTCCATTCGCCAAAGATCAACTCAGGGCAGCCCGGACTTTTATATTACTCGCCGGTGACCTCATCGGGCTGGTCGCTAGCGGTCCTGTTTCCGCAGGCTGAGTTGATGGCTGATATAACGCACCTCAACTGGCTGGTTTTAATTCTAAGCGCGGCCGGCATGCTGATTTTGTGCATAGTGGTCGTTTACGAGGCCCGCTCCATCACCGGCCCCCTCACGGGCATGGCTGACGCGACCGCGGAAATTGCCGCGGGGAACCTGGACTTTAAAATGCCGGAGACGCGCTCCGAAGATGAAGTAGGGATTCTCTCCCGCGCCTTTAGCGCGATGCAGCAGTCGCTAAAAAATCACATCGCCCGCCTTACGGAGGCGACCGCCGCGAAAGAAAGGATAGAGAGCGAGCTGAACATCGCCCGCGAAATACAGCTCAGCATTCTTCCTAAAATATTCCCGCCGTTCCCGGAAATGCCGGGCCTGGATCTCTTTGCCGTGCTCAAATCGGCGCGGGAAGTGGGCGGCGACCTGTATGATTTTTTCGCGATAGACGATGATCATTTTTGTTTTGTCATAGGCGACGTCAGCGGGAAGGGCGTGCCGGCCTCCCTTTTTATGGCGGTAACAAAAACTCTGTTCAAGGCGACGGCGCTAAAAGATACTCCGCCCGAAGTAGTCCTGGACAAAGTGAACAATGAGCTCAGCAAAGGAAACGAAAAATCCATGTTCGTCACCGCATTTTTCGCGATTTTAAACATCAGGACCGGGGTGATAGAATTTTCAAACGGCGGGCATAACCTGCCTGTGGTTATCAGAAAAGCGGGAAGCATAGAGTACCTGTGGCGGACGGGCGGCATGGTTGTGGGGGCGATGGAAGGAATAAAGTTTGAGCGGGGCACGCTGAAGCTCGCCTCAGGCGACAGATTTTTCCTTTATACCGACGGCGTCACCGAAGCCATGGATGAAGGCAAAGTTTTATTTTCCGAAGAGCGCCTGCTCAGGGAGCTGAAGATTCTGGAAGGCCTGCCGGTGAAGGATGTGTTGAACCGCCTTCTCAAGATGCTGGTGGAGTACTCAAAAGGCGATCAATCGGACGACATAACAATGATGATGCTTGAGTATCAGGGACCAAAATAACAATCTGCCGCCCGCGGGAGAGAGCTTCCGCGAAGGAATCTGGAAAGAGCGGCGGCTCGTGGCATTTTAAAAAATAAAGAGGTTTGTCAATGAAATACGCCTTTCACATACTCCTGCTTTTTTTTACCGCCTTATACATATCAGCTTCTCCATCCCGGGCCGGCGCTGAAAAAACTTCGCCCGGCGCGGGCATGGCCAGAGACACGCTGAGCCTCGCGGAAATGACAGGCACGGATAAACGGATATTGGCGCTGGCGAATGCCGCCGCCGCCGACTGTGCCAAGGCTCTTGAAAACGCTGTTAAATCCGGACAAAAATCCGAAGAAGACATCTTCAGCACACTTTACTTTCCGCTACTGCCACTCACTTCACCCCCGACCTTTTCAACATTTTACGATGACTACACGGACAAGGTTATAACCCCCATAGTGGACGCCTACCTGGCCAAAGACAGCTCCATACTTTCCGTCGGTCTGGTGGACAGGAACGGGTATATTCCTTCCCATAACTCAAAATATTCTCGCCCCCTGACCGGCAGCCCGGAAGTGGATATAAAAAACAACCGGACAAAGCGCATCTTTAACGACATAACCGGCCTGCAGGCCTCCAAAAGCACCCGTCCATTCCTCCTCCAGATCTACCGCAGAGACACGGGGGAAACCGCCGCGGATTTATCGGTTCCTGTTTTAGTAATGAACCGCCGATGGGGCGCCTTAAGAATTGTTTACGTGAGAGGAGAGTAATATGTTTAAAAAACTTTCGGCAAAAATATCTCTGGCCCTGATAGCGGTAATGTCGCTCCTGATGGCGGCATTCACTATCTACCTCGTCAAAAACCGCACCGCGGAAATGAACCGGCTTATACTGGAAAAGGGAATCTCTGCGGCTACCGTTGGAGCCCGAATTACAGGCTATATACTGGATGGTGTGGTCGACAACGGCGTTTTTTCGCTAAAAGAGGTTTTTGACAGGGAGATGGCTCCAATCGAACTTCCGCCCTCTATAATGCAAAAATACCGCGCCGCTGGAATTGAACCGAAAGATTTGGCCGCCGCGCAGAGATATCACTATGCGAGCGGAATGGACTCCTACCTGGAAAACCAGCTTCTGCCGATGGAAGACGAATTTCTCAAAGACCCTCAGTTTGCCTACGCTGTAGTTATAGATATGAACGGCTACCCCCCTGTTCACAACGCGATCTACAACAGGCCGCTGACCGGCGATTTTATTTCCGACCGCCAGCACAGCAGGGCCAAGCGCATTTTCAACGACGAAGCGGGAATAAAAGCCGCCTCACACGTCGAAAGCCCGTATCTCCTTCAAACCTATAGGAGGGACACCGGGGAACTCATGTGGGATATCTCGTCCCCGGTTTTTGTAAAAGGCCGCCACTGGGGAGCTTTCAGGACCGGGTTTTCCATGAAAAAAACCGAGAAGGCCATTTCAAGCCTGCGCAACAAGCTCATCCTAATAATGGGATTTCTGCTCCTGATCATGGTAATAGTGATAGACAGGGTTACAGCCGTCATGATGAAGCCCCTTCTTGCGCTGCACGACGGCGTGGAAAAAGTGGCGAAGGGAGATCTTTCCTTCCACCAGACTGACGTCTCAGAAGATGAGGTCGGGGATCTGGCCAAGGCTTTCAACAGGATGACGGAAGACCTGAAAGTTTATATAAAAAACCTCCGAAAAGCGACCGCCGAAAAAGAAAGAATAGAAAGCGAGCTGAACATCGCGCGCGAAATACAGCTCAGCATTCTTCCTAAAATATTCCCGCCGTTCCTGGGAATGCCGGGGCTGGATCTTTTTGCCGTGCTAAAATCGGCGCGCGAAGTGGGCGGCGACCTGTATGACTTTTTTGCTATGGACGAAGAGCATTTTTGCTTTGTCATAGGCGACGTCAGCGGCAAGGGCGTGCCTGCTTCCCTTTTTATGGCGGTAACTAAAACCCTCTTCAAGGCGACGGCGCTGAAAGATACGCCGCCGGAAGTCGTACTGGAAAGAGTGAACTCCGAGCTGAGCGCGGGAAACGATAAAGCGATGTTCGTCACCGCTTTTTTCGCGATCCTGAATACCAGGACAGGGGTGGTTGAATTTTCAAACGGCGGACACAATCTGCCGGTGATAATAAGAAAAGACGGAAGCGTCCAGTACCTGCCGCGCACGGGCGGCATGGTCGTGGGCGCGATGGATGGGATGAAGTTTGAGCACGGCACGCTGACGCTCGCCCCCGGAGACAGGTTCTTCCTGTATACAGACGGCGTTACAGAGGCCATGGACGAAAACAAGGTTTTATTTTCCGACGAGCGCCTGCTTAAAGAGCTGCGCCTTCTCGCGGGCCTGCCGGTAAAAGAAGTTCTGAACCGTCTGCTGGCGATGCTTGAGGATTATTCCAAAGGCGAGCAATCCGACGACATAACAATGATGCTGCTTGAGTACCAGGGACAGAAGCAAAGTTAGCGGCAGTCGAAGGATTTGAAGGTCATTCTCCGAGGTAGGCGCGGCGGACCAGCGGATTATCATGAAGCTCAGCCGCCGACCCGCTGAGCTTGATTTCTCCCGCCTCCAGCACATACGCGCGCGAAGCAAGCGTTAAAGCCATGGCGGCGTTTTGCTCCACGATAAGAAGGGTCATTCCGCTCTTATGAAAATCAGAAAGCATAGAAAAGACGTAATCTACCAGTTTCGGAGATAGCCCCATCGAGGGCTCATCAAGCAGCAGCAGTTTAGGACGGCTCATCAGCGCGCGCCCGAACGCCAGCATCTGCTGCTCTCCTCCTGAAAGCGTCCCGCCGGCCTGATTAAACCGCTCCTTAAGGCGGGGGAAGAACGCGAGCACCCGATCCAGATCTTTTTCCACGCCGCCTTTTGAGGCGTGCACCCACCCGCCCAGCAGCAGATTTTCTTTGACGCTGAGATTGTAAAATATTCTCCTGCCCTCGGGAACATGCGCAACCCCCCTGCCCACTCTTTCGTGCGCCGGAACCGCCCCAAGATCCGCGCCTTCAAAGCTAACCGTTCCGCGGCTGGGAATAAGCCCTGAAACCGCCTTAAGGATGGAGGATTTCCCCGCCCCGTTCGCGCCAAGCAGCACAACAATTTCCCCGCTTTGGACCTCAAAAGAAACAGCGCGCACAGCCGCTATTACTCCGTAGTTGACCGTCATCCCGCTGACTTCAAGCATGGGCGTCATTTAGCGCTCCCCATGTAAGCTTTCATAACTCCGGCGTCCGACCTGACCTGCTGGGGGCCGCCGTCGGCTATGACCATTCCGAAATCCAGGACTACGATATGGGAGCACATCCCCATGACAAGCCGCATCTGATGCTCGATAAGAAGCACCGTAAGGGAAAGCTGCTTCTTCAGCTCCAGAATAAACGACATCAGCTGCTCCACTTCGCCCGGATGCATGCCCGCGGCGGGCTCGTCCAGCAGGATGAGCGACGGATTTGTGGCCGCGGCGCGCAATATTTCAAGCCGGCGCTGAGATCCGTAAGGAAGATTTTTAGAAACCTCATCGGTGCTTCCGCCCAGGCCGAACCTGTCCAGCAGATCCCTGCTTTCCTCCGTCACTCTTTTCTCCTCGCTCCGGTGCCTGCCGGAGTGAAACAGCGCCTCAAGGGGATTAACCTTCATGCGGGCGTAATGGGCCGCCCTGACATTATCCAGGACTGTCAGCTCTTTAAAAAGGCGGATGTTTTGAAATGTGCGGGCTATGCCAAGCTCGGTTATCTCCGAGGAGCGCATGCCCTCTATCGCGCGGCCCTGAAAAATAATTTTTCCTATCGAAGGGGTGTACACCCCGGTTATAAGATTGAAAACTGTAGTTTTTCCTGCCCCGTTAGGTCCGATGATTCCCGCGAGCTCTCCCGGAGCGACGGAGAAATTAACTCCGCTGAGGGCGCGAAGCCCCCCGAAATGATGCGTGACATCTTTCAATTCCAGCGCCGCGCGGCCGGCTGCCGGGGAGGGAAGTTTTAAATTACCTGAGATTGTCATTTCGCCTTCCCCGCGCCGCGCCCGAAAGAAGGACTCAGCCAGCGCGCTTCGCGATAGCCCATTATTCCCTTAGGGCGAAAGATCATAAGCAGAATAAGAAGCAGCGGCATAACCGCCATGCGCCAGATTCCGAGGGGGCGCAGCGCTTCGAGCAAAACGGTGTAAGTGGCGGCCCCGATTATAGAGCCCGCGATGGAGCCCACCCCTCCCAGATAAACCATAACCAGCATCTCCGTGGATTTTACGATATCGAAAACCCCGGGGCTTATATACTGAATAAGGTGAGCGTAAAGCCCTCCGGCTATCCCGGCGAAAAAAGAGGAGACGACAAAGGCCAGCATCTTCACGTTCCTGGTGTTTACACCCGTCAAATCGGCGGCGATCTCATCCTCGCGCACCGCTAAAACCCCGCGGCCGAAGCGGGAATAGATGAAATTTTTTATTATCCAGACCGTAGCGACAGTCCAGAAAAAAACCCACGGGAGAGTCGTGAGCTTATCCATGCCGAGGAAGCCGCGGGGCCCGCCGACGGCGTCTATGTTTTCTATAACGGATTTAACTATCATGCTGAAGGCGAGGGTTACGATGGCCAGATAATCGCCGCGCGTCTTAAAAGACGGCACGGCGACCGCCAGCCCCACCACGCCGGCGGCCATGCCTCCTGCCAGCACCGCGCACGGGAAGACCCAGACGGGAGAATAAGAAGCGAGCACCTTTACGCTTAAAATAGAGGAGACATAGGCCCCGGCCGCCATGAACCCCGCGTGCCCGACCGAAAATTCTCCCATGTAGCCGTTGACGAGATTCAGGCTCAGCGTAAGGATCAGGTTGATCCCTATAAGCATCAGAATAAGCTGGAGGTAATTATCAAGAAGGTTAAACCGGGCGACAGCCAGAGCCAGCATAAAGCCGGCCGCGACCACGACCTTAACGGATAAATATTTACCAAGGACGCCGGCGGGGCGCATAAACTCCATGATTTTTCTCATACCTTCTGACTCTCAGCGCGTCCGAGCAGCCCATGCGGACGGAAAATAAGCAGGATAAGAAGGAGAGAGAACGCCACGAGGTCGCGATAAGTTGACGGCAAAAAAGCGGCCGTCATTATCTCGACGGTGCCAAGGATATAGGCGCCAAGTACGGCGCCGCGTATATTTCCGATTCCGCCGATTACGGCGGAGATGAAGGCCTTCCACCCTATAATAATCCCGATATACGGATCTATCACGGGATATGCCATGGCGTACATGACCCCAGCCGCTCCGCCGAGCCCGGACCCCAGTGCGAAAGTTAGCGCGATTATTCTGTCAACGGGAACGCCCATCAGCGGAACGATGCCACGGTCGGCCGAAATAGCCCTCATGGCGAGACCAACTCTTGTCTTGTTGACCACAAGATAGAGCGCAAGCATCAGAATGAAAGAAATGCTTATGGTGGCGATCTGAAAAATGGAAACCGACACGCCTCCCGCGTTAAAGCTGAATGAGGGGAGCACAGGGGGAATATATTTGGGATACGGGCTGAGCCCCAGCGTAAAATGTTCCAGGAAAATTCCGACGCCGAGCGAGGTTATTATGGCCGACGCCTTTGGGGCGTTTCGCAAAGGGCGGTAGGCGACGCGCTCCGTGGCGACGCCGAGCATAGTTACGCCTGCCATCGCCATCAGCAGCACGGGGATAAATGAAAGATGCAATACCACGACCCCGACAAAACAAAGGAACGCTCCCACCATAAAAAAATCGCCGTGCGCGAAGTTTATCATGGACAGCACGCCGTAGACCATTGTGTAGCCGAGGGCGATGAGCGCGTATACGCTGCCCAGCTGCGCGGCGTTCAGCGCCTGCTGAAAGAAATATATCACGTCTTACATCCGGGGAGAAAAAAATAAATTTTCATTAAAAACTTTCCGCGGTTACGGCTGCGCGTCGGCAAACCAGGCGAACCCGCCGTTTTTAATCCGCAGAATCACCGCGCCTTTTACGGGGTCGCCGGAGCCCGCGCTGTACTTAATAACTCCCGTGACTCCGGGATAAGCAGGCACCTGGGAAAGAGCGTCCCGCACAGCCGATCTGTCAAGCTTCCCCGCCAGCGCGATAGCTTTGACAAGAACGCCTAAGGCGTCGTAGGCCAGCGCGGCCACGTCGTCGGGGGTGGCGCCGCCGAATTGGGCCCTGTATTGCGCGATAAACTTCTGCGTGACCGGATTAGTAGTGCCGGGAGAGTAATGATTTAAAAGGTAAGATCCCTCGCAGTCAGCGCCGCACATCCTGACCAGATCTTCGCTGCTCCAGGCATCAGACCCCAAAAACGGAACCTTGATCCCGAGCCGGCGCGCCTGCTGAACCTGCAGGGGGACGTCCGTGTAATAGCTTGGCAGGAAGATCAGGTCGGGTTTCGCGCTTTTAATTTTGGTGAACTGAGCGGAAAAATCCTTATCCCCTTTCGTGTAGGTCTCAAAAGCCACGATCGTGCCGCCGTTTTTTTCAAAACTTTTCCTGAATATTTCAGCCTGAATTTTGAGCACATCGGAGGCGACATCGTAAAGAATCGCCACTTTATTGGCCTTAAGCTCCTTGCGGGCAAAACCTCCCAGCACCTTACCCTCAAAAGTATCGGTAAAACAGGCCCGGAAAACAAATTTCTTAGGCTGCCCGGATTTAGCGTCTATAGTGGTTTTGGGATCCGTAGACCACGGAGTCATCAGCACCATCCCGGCTTTTTCCGCAATCTCCGCCGCGGGCAGCGCGTTGCTGCTTGAATTGGGTCCGACGATGGCGATTACCTTGGAATAGGTTATCAGCTTTTGCGTTACCGTTGCGGCCTGCTCAGGCTTAGAAGCGCTGTCCTCAATAAAAAGTTCTATTTTTTTAATTACCCCGTCCACCATTATGCCGCCGGCGTCGTTTATTTCCTTGGCCGCCATCTGCGCGCCGTTTTTGCAGGAAGCACCCACGGCGGGGATGGCGCCGGTTATCTCAGCTATTACTCCTATGCGCACCGTGTCGTTTTTAAATTTACCGCAGCCTGCCAGAATAAAAAAAACCATCAAAGCCATTGGAATATTTCTAGTTTTCATGATGTCTCCTCATAACAACTGTTAATTAATTTTTATAAAAATTTCAGCCACCGCCGGACTTCCCTTGCTTAAAGACGACTACCGACGATTCCTTAGTTCAATTATAACACAATAATGCGCCCGCCTCTAACAGGCGGACGGCAGGATTAGGCCTGAAAAACCGGTGAAACTATTGTAGAATATATTATGCTTACGCAGGTATCCGCCTTACGCGGATGCGCGCCAGACGGACATATTCGGGCGGTTAGCTCAGCGGTAGAGCACTGTCCTCACACGACAGGGGTCACAGGTTCAAATCCTGTACCGCCCACCAGATTTCAGAGAGTTCGGCCGGAACAAAGCACCCTGACCGGCCTTTCACCCGCCTCAACGGCCTGTGACTCCCGCGCTAACCTGCAAAATAATTCTGTCCCCATACTCCTCCTATGAGAACTACTCTGAACTGCAGGATTCAGGATAAGTGTGGCTGGAGTTTTTTGTTTTAAAAATATTATGGAGGTAAAATGTCAAAAATTCATGAAATAAAAGCGAGAGAAATACTGGATTCAAGGGGCAACCCCACTGTCGAGGTTGACGTAACTCTTGAATGCGGAGCGTTCGGACGCGCCGGCGTCCCATCGGGCGCTTCCACGGGCGCGCATGAGGCGCTGGAATTACGGGACACAAAAAACAAGCGCTACGGCGGCAAGGGCGTTGAAACCGCGGTTAAGAACGTGAACACCCTTATAGCAAAGGCGCTGGACGGGGCCGACGCCTTAAACCAACCTCTTATAGACAAAACCATGATAGCGCTGGACGGCACAAAAGACAAAAGCCGCCTGGGCGCCAACGCCACCCTCGGAGTCAGCATGGCTGTGGCAAAAGCCGCGGCCGACGCCTCCCTCCTGCCGCTATACCGCTACCTCGGCGGCTCGGGCGCGCGGATATTGCCGGTGCCGATGTTCAATATCCTGAACGGCGGAGTGCACGCCAACTGGCAGAGCACGGACCTGCAGGAATTTATGATAGCTCCCGTGGGCGCTAAAAGTTTTAAAGAAGCCCTGCGTTGGGGCAGCGAAACTTATCATGCTCTGAAAAGCGTACTTAAGGAAGCCGGACATTCCGTAGGCGTGGGCGACGAGGGCGGCTTCGCGCCGGCCTTAAAAACCAATGAGGCCGCGCTTCAGTTCATAGTTAAAGCCATTGAAAAGGCCGGATATAAGCCCGGCTCCGATATCTCGATAGCGATGGACCCCGCCTCCAGCGGATTCTTTGAAAACGGCAAGTACAACCTGCGCACCGAAAAACGATTAGTCTCCTCCGCGGAAATGGTGGAGATGTACGCCGCGTTCGCGAAAAAGTATCCGGTGGTGGTGCTTGAAGACGGCCTGGCCGAGGATGATTGGGAAGGCTGGAAACTTCTTAACAAAAAACTGGGCGACAAGCTTGAGCTGGTGGGGGACGACCTGTTTGTGACCAATGTTGAGCGCATAGCCAAAGGCATAAAAGAAAACTGCGCCAACGCCGTGCTCATAAAACTGAACCAGATCGGTACCGTAACCGAGACCGTGGCCGCCATAGAGCTGGCCCGCAAGGCCGGCTGGGGCGCGATGGTTTCACATCGCAGCGGCGAGACGGTGGATAGCTTCCTGGCGGATTTCACAGTTGCCATGGGCACCGGACACCTGAAGACAGGGGCGCCCTGCCGCGGCGAGCGTGTGGAAAAATACAACCAGCTTCTGCGCATAGAGGAAGAGCTGGGCGCGGCCGCCGTTTACGCCGGGCACAACGCTTTTGTGCGTTAACGCGGCCCGGACCGAAAGCTTATAAAAAGCCCGGCGGCCTTTAAACAGGCCGCCGGGCTTTCAAATTCCAGTGTTAACGACTTCCGCATAAAGTAGGTGCGCGAAGCGCGCCAAAATTATAGAATATCCGGCAGGACGAGCAAAAACATATATGGAACTACTTCAAGAATTGGCGCGGTTATCGGCGCAGTTTGCCGACCTGTTCCTGCACCTGGATAAATATCTGGGGGCGGTCATACAGAGCTACGGAAACTGGACGTATCTTATACTTTTTCTGATAATCTTCTGCGAGACCGGGTTTGTAATCACCCCATTACTGCCGGGTGACTCCCTTCTTTTCGCTATAGGCATGTTCGCCGCCGCAGGAGCCATAGACCTCTCAACAATCTGGCCGCTCCTGATATTTGCATCCATCCTGGGAGACAATGTTAACTACGGCATTGGAAACTTCCTCGGTCCGAAAGTATTTCACTACGAAAACTCCAGGATATTCAAGAAGGAGTATCTGCAGAAGACCCACACCTTTTACGAGAAGTACGGCGGCATGACCATAATACTGGCGAAATATGTTCCCATCGTGCGCACCTTCGCGCCATTCGTGGCCGGAGTCGGCGCTATGACATATCCGAAGTTCCTGCTGTTCAACGTGATCGGCGGGTTCACCTGGGTGACGGTCATAATGCTCTCCGGCTATTATTTCGGCAATATCCCGGTTATAAAGAACAATTTCACTGTGGTCGTCATGGCAATAGTGTTCATCTCTGTTCTCCCTGGCCTCCTTGGCTACCTGCGGCACAGGAAAACCGCAAGGAAACCGTAAAAAGGCCGAAAAGTCGTTGACACGCTATCCGGACACAATTCCAATCATGGGAAAAAGAAGGGTGGGCATTACCGCGCTAAGCGTCGTTTCCCAGACCAGATCCTGAATGCGACCTGGATCATGTTCCTCAAATTCCCCGCAAAGCCGCGATAAAGACGGTTCTTTCCAATTCCTTCGATTTTGGCTCCAACAACACCTGTCTTGTATTTAAGAAATATACGCCTTGACAAGTCAACCCGGTCTGCTATACTATCTGAGCGCTTGTTTTTGCGGTTTCCGCTGTGATTCTCACAAAACCAAGAGCTGAATGTAGGTCCAAAGCCCTATTGACCCATAGGTCCAAGGGCCTTTGAAACCCCGGGTTATTTGAGCGATACTATATTTAGAGGCTGATAAAGGACACAAAGATATGAAACGGAACATCCTGATACTAGCAGTTGCCGCGCTTGCCGCGCTGATGGTGAACATCAAAGCGGAGGATATTTCTTTTGAGCGCCTCTCTGCCGGAGTGGGTGAGATAAGAGCCGAGTCATCCAATATCCCGGATCCTTTCCCCGCGGCCGCGGAGATTTCCAAGACAACCCCGGCGGCGCCGCCCGAGTGGCTTATCCTCATATTCATAAACGGCGTTAATAACCTGGGCATAGCCGGCTTCGCGGATAAAAACATAAACGCCATGGAGAAGATCGGTTCCACCGACAAGGTCGCTGTGGTGACCGAGTTCCGCACACTCGGCCGGGACCCCGATTCGTTTAATATCACATTCCCGCGCGCCTCCAACACCATCCTTATACAAAAAGACGATCTCCCGAGCATCATAACCTCCGAGCTGATAGCCTCCAATAACGACAAGGATATGGGTAGCGCGGACCACTTCGTCCGGTTCGCGCGGCGCAACATCCGCAAGTTCCCGGGGGCCAAAAAGGTCGCTATCATCCTATGGAACCACGGCGGTGGGCGCGCCGGCATCGCGTGGGATGATGTCAGCGGCCACCATATGGAAGTTGACCAGTTGGGTCAGGCGCTGTCAAAAATAAAAGGGGAGCTGAAACACAAAATCGATATTTTCGCCACGGACGCCTGCCTCATGCAGATGGCCGAAGTGGTCTATGAACTGAAGGATTCAGTTTCGGTTATCGTGGGCTCCGAAGAGCTTATACCCGGAGACGGCTATCCTTACGATAAAATATTGGCGCCGCTGGTCGCCAACCCCGGCATGTCGGACGAGGCCTTGGGCAAGCTCATTGTGGACGCTTACGGCACGCACTATTCCGCCACCAATACGGCCACGCTTTCAGCGCTCAGAACCTCAGCTCTGCCGGGATTCCTGAGCCTGTTGAATAACTGGGTGCAAGCCGTTACCGCCGACGCCGAAGCGTTTAAAGCCGCAACCGCGGAGAGAATGGTTAATCGTATTTATGATTTTCCCCACGACGAAAGGAGCGCTAAGCGGCAAGACTCAAAAGACTTGTACGATTACCTCTCAAATGTCGGCCGCAGCCTGCCGGATGGCACGGCAGCCGTTACAGCCGGGTCGGCCCTCAAGGAATACATCGCCAACGACCTTATTATCCGCAAAACCGCGATGGCGCCCAAGGCCCATGGGTTGGCCATACACATTCCGGATCTCCAATATGAGTCGGGCAATTACCAAAAATTCGCCTTCACCAAGGATTCTGAATGGGCCCGTTTTATAAAACTCATAACGGAGGAACGGCTTAAATAGCCGCAAGACCTATGCTCAGCTCTGGCTCCGCCGGCAAGTCAACCCTGGCCGCAATGATGGCCGGGCTGCTGCTTTGCGGGATTCTGGCGCCGGACCTGAGCCGGGCCGACACCGTTACAGATTCGCCCGTACCCGGCCTCCAAAACAGCCTTCCGACCTCCGAAGAAACCGGATTCCTCCCTACTAAACAGGACTCGCGCCTGGCCGCGTACGAAGCCGCTATTTCCAGCGGAGACCCGGTTGCCGCCGATAAATTTTTAAAAGACACGGACCTTATCAACGCCCTGGCCGTTACCGATCCGCAGAAAGAAGCGTCTCTCAAAGCCATGGCGGCGGCGCTAAAAGACCTTAAAGAGCTTCTGGCGATGAATTGGGATGACTCTAAAATAAACAGCCTCAATAGTGCCCTCACTATACGCATGGATGTGGGCCTCCCTTTATCAAAGGTCGGAGTGGGGCCGGAACCCGAAAAACTGCTTTCCTGGCTGGCGAAATACCAACCGGAATACCCGAAAGATAAAACCGATATCGTGAAAAAAGCCATCAGAAAGTGGGAGGATGTGTTCGGCGCTACAACCAACAGAAGCTCCGTCGACTGGCGCCCCAATGTTAATGTAGCCAAAGCAGAATGGCGGACACTGACCCTGGAAGCGCGCAACACCATAATAACCCAAATAATCAACATTGAACTCCACACATCTGCCCCCGACCCCAAGTTTCTGGCCTACAGTGACGCCGCGCTGGCCACAGTAAGGAAACAAATATCACTATCCAAGGCGGTAGAAAAGACCATAAATTCCGGGGCGCTGACGCCGGAGCAACTGGCTAAGCTTTCCGGTGAGAGTCTTTCCGATAAGGTATATTGGCTCGGTAATTTTTTTGACGGCAGCAGTATCGCGGTGAACCCGGAACTTAAGGCGCAAATCAACGCATCCAGGCGTTTGTCGGGGATGAAGACGCTGGATACAGATCGGCTCAAGTTGCTCGGCGACATGCTCAATAAATCCGTTTCAGATGAGTTGGCCGGCACTCAGGCCGGCAAAAAGGTTCTCGCATTCTACGGCGGGCAGGTGAAAATAGTCCTAAACCCCTGCGACGGGAAATACGCCCGCCATGACGCGACCACCGGCACCATAATACTTGATTCCGAAACCATACAGCAGTATATGAGTATTAAAGGCTATACCCCCGATTCTGTTATAAAAGATAAGGAACTAGCCGAGATAGCCAAGTATATGTCCCCCGCTGTGGTTCACGAAACCTCCCTCCTTATGCAGGACGCATGGGCTAAAAAGAAAGGGTTATATAATCCGCGCGCACAGGAAAGCGAAATAGCGGCGATGTCGCTGGAAGGCTTATACACCAGTGAAAAAACGAAAAAGGATCCGGAATTTAAAAAGATACTCAAGGACAGCCGTGCTTTTTCCGACTATGCTTCCCAGCGCCTGGAAATAGCCACCGAGTTCAAAGACTCCGGCTCTAAACAATTCGCCTCGACCGTGCGCCAACGCTATTTCTCCGGACGGCCCTCCATTGATGCCGCCTCTTCACAAATACTTAACGCCGTGACAGCGGAATTGGACCGCAGAGCGGGCATGAGTCAGGCGGAAAAAGCCTCTGTTGATTCTTCAGCCCTCACCCTGGAGGAAGCGTTGGAGATGACGCCCGCTGAACTGGCCGGCACTGCCGGACTGGCTGGCACTGCCGGAGAGCTCTCCACACCCGCGCTTGAAAAACTCCGCAAAGACATGGCCAATCTGGCGCCCTACAAAGACAGCTACGAAGCGTCCGACGCCGATATCCGCACGGCGCTCAAGAGCAGGAGGGCCGGCTCGGCCGCCAAAAAAGGAGCACCCCCGGCATTATGAAAACATTCCTCCTCATATTGACAGCCTTCTCCGTTGCGGCCGCTTTAGCGGCGGCCGGGGGCACGGCCAAACCCGCTGCCCTGCAGTTCAAGACATACACTATGGATAATAATTATTTTTCCTGCATCGCACCTGAAGGATGGAGCATGGCGAGAGAAAAAGACAGGGATGAAAAGTATGAGATATACGAGATAGAATTCCTGGCCCCCCAGTCGGCCAGATCTCCCGCGACCATCCGGGTTTCCTATTACGCCAAAGACAACCCGGACTTTAGCGGCTACGAAGACTTTGTCGAGAGCAACTCGCAGAATATCCTGGGAGAAACCAAGAGCGAAAGAGAGAACTACGAGCCGGTCAAAAAAATAAAACTCAACGGACGGGAAGCTTTCGAATTATCGCGCACTAAAATGACCTACCTGCACCCTGAAAGCAAATCCGACGAGAGCGTACAGAGGAAGGACAAAATATATGTCCTTCCGGCCAAAGAGGGTTTTTACGCGCTTAAATTCTCAGCATCCACAGCCGCGTTTATTAAAAACCTGCCGGTGTTTGAAAAAATAGCGAAAAGCTTTAAAGGCAAACCCTGAGACGACCGCCCGCCTACCGCCAATAGCGAACGCCGCGGCTTTTAGCGCGCGGCGTTTTTAATTTATATTTCTTTTTCGTAGATGCGGAACTTTTTATAGACCTTGGCGCCTACCGCCAGGATAACGTTATTGATCAAATCATTATCCTCCAGCGTCCAGGAGAGATCGCCGTATTCCCACCCCATCTTTACGACTGACGCCAAAGCCTGCTTGATAAGAAGAAGCTCCAGCCCGCGGCCCCGGAATTCTTTTTTAACGCCTAAGGCCAGCAGCCGGCCGCGGTTGATCCTGGAAAACATTTTATAAAGAAACGGGAGGATATTAAGGGGATTAAGGGCACCGTTGACCACCTTGAGAGCGGCGTTGAAATCGGGCAGGAGAAGAACGAAGCCGGCCGGACGGCCGTCCACTTTAACAAAATACAGATACTCGGGCTTAAGAAGCGGCTTGAGGGACCGGGCCATCTCATCCATCTCCTCGTTGGTCATCGGCACAAAGCCCCAATTATTATCCCAGGCGGCGTTATAAATATCTTTCAGGTCGGCCAGCGCCTTATCTATGCGCTTTATATCTACCAGCTCCACCTTGATATTCCCGGCTCGGGTCATCCGCCGCACTATCTTATCCAGCCTTTCGGGAAAACCATCCTTGGTGTAAGCCTGAAAGGCGTAAAGATCCTTAACCTTGGCGAAACCGGAGGCGGAAATGAGATCAGCGTAATATGGCGGATTATACGGCATCATAACCATGGGCGGGGAGTCGAAACCCTCCACAAGGAGGCCGCAGGATTCGTTGGTGGAAGGATTAACCGGGCCTCTGACTTTATCCATCCCCTTGGCCTTGATCCATTTAAGCGCCGCGTCAAACAGGCCCGCGGAGGCTTCGCTATCATCCATACAGTCGAAAAATCCGAAAAACCCGCACTTCTCATTATGAAACGCGTTGTGTTTGCTGTTTATGATGGCCGCTATACGGCCGACGGGCCGGCCGTCCCTGTAAGCCATAAAAAGCCTGCGTTCGCCGTGACGCCAGAAAGGATGGTTCAACCCCAGCAAGTGAACAACGTCCTTTTTGAGTTCACCAACCCAATAGGGATGGCCCTTGAAAAGGTTGTAAGGGAATTCCACAAAAGCGCCGATGGCGCTTTCATCAAGCTCTTTTATTTCTAATGGCATTTTATCTTGTCAGAATGGGAGTCTTTTTTTTAAGGACTTTTTTATAACAGTCCTCGAAAATGTTCAGGGCGCGGTCAAGGTGATCTCTGGTATGAGTGGCCGTCACAACCACGCGCAGGAGCGAGCGTTTTGGGGGCACAGCGGGGCTTACCACCGGGTTGGTGAAGATGCCTTTATCATAGAGCGCTTTCCAGAGAGCGAATGTTTTCATATTATCGCCTATAAGCACCGGGATAATAGGAGTCTGGGTCTCTCCGGTATTGCAGCCCATGGCTTTGAAGCGCGCCATCAGGTACCTGGAATTATCCCAGAGCTTTTTAATGCGCTGGGGCTCGCTCTCGATAATATCTATGGCTTTAGAAATGGCAGCAACGGAGGCCGGCGGCAGGGCGGCGGAAAAGATCATGGAGCGGGAGAGGTGCTGTATATAATGCATAAGCTCCGCGTCGCCCACGGCGAAACCGCCGATGGAGGCAAAAGATTTAGAACAGGTCCCTACCACGATGTCCACGTCTTTGTTAGTAAGGCCGAAATGTTCGCAGGTGCCGCGTCCTCTGGGGCCCAGCACTCCGGTCGCGTGCGCGTCATCCACCATCAGCCTGGCTCCGTATTTCTTGCAAAGCCTGGATATTTCCGGAACTGGGGCGATGTCACCCTCCATTGAGAAAACCCCGTCCACTATCACAAGTTTGCCGTGCTTGGGGCCAGCTTCTTTAAGAACCCGCTCAAGGTCTTCGGTATTATTGTGCTTATAGCGGCGTATCTCTCCCCCGGAAAGCCGGCAACCGTCCAGGATGCTGGCATGGTCCAGCTTATCCACTATAACGATGTCGCCCTTCCCGACAAGCGCGGAAACCACTCCCAGATTCATCTGGTAGCCGGTAGCGTACACCAGCGCGGCTTCCCGGCATTTAAACGCGGCCAGCTTGCGCTCCAGCTCAGTGTGAAGGATCGTGTTCCCGTTTAAAAATCTGGACCCGGCGACGCCTGTGCCGAACTTATTCACGGCGTCTATCGCAGCCTTCTTCATTCTGGGATCGTTAGCGAGACCCAGGTAGTTGTTGGAGCCGAACATTATAAATTTTCTGCCCTGGATGGTAACCTCGGGGGCCTGCTCGGATGAGAGCTCTTTAAAGTAGGGATATATGCCGGCCGCCATAAGCTGCTTAGCGAGATGGAAGTTCCTGCATTTTTCAAATATATCTTTCATTGTTACCTCAATAGCAAATTCGGGGATCAGGAATTAAAGCGTGAAACTCCGAAAGCTTTACGCCCTGCTTTCAATCCTGATACAAGCGCCCAACCATCATCCCTATTTTATTAAATTTAGGGGGCCAATCATAGGAAAAAAGCCTAAAAAAAGAGGACTAGCCGTAAAGGAAGAGCTTGTGTCGCCAAACGCTCTAATCTTACGGTCTTCCAATCCTCTTTTTTGCGTCTATCTTCTTTATAAGCCCGGTCGTAGACCGCCCTTTGACCAGGGAAACCCTGACGGTCCGGCCGGAAAACTCCCGCCCAACTATCTCACCATGGGCGTAATCCGACCCTTTGACCAGAATATCCGGCCTCAGAGCTTTTATGAGTTTATAAGGGGTGTCAGCGGTAAAGGGCACGACCATATCCACGGCCTCCAGCGCCGCCAGCACCCTGGCCCTGTCATTAAGGCTGTTAAGCGGTCTGGAAGGGCCTTTTAACCTGCGGACGGATGCGTCGGAGTTGAGCCCCACGATAAGAATATCACCGAATGAGCGGGATTTTTCCAGCAGCCAAACATGGCCGGAATGAATAATATCGAAACACCCGTTGGTGAAAACTGTTTTTTTTCCGGCCGACGCGGCTTTGCCCCTGGCTGCCAAAGCCTTTTTCAAGGTCACGATTTTATGTTTTGTGGTCATAACTAATAAGGATCAGGGATTAAGCATTAAATTGTATAACTCTGCCGCCTACCACTTATAATCTGCTGCTTAATCCTTATTTCAACAGCCTTTCCATAAAACCCGTGTCAACGTTCCCGTCCTGGAATTCCGGGGACTCTACGATCATCTTGTGTAAGTCGATAGTAGTTGATATACCGCTGACCTTAAATTCGCCCAAAGCGCGCCTGGACCGGGCGATGGCGGCCGCGCGATCAGAGCCCCATACAATCAGTTTAGCTAACATGCTGTCGTAGTAAATCGGGAGTTTGTATCCCTGATACATATGCGTGTCCAGCCTGATACCGGGCCCGCCGGGGGCGACCCACTCCTCTATTCGTCCTACCGAAGGCGCGAAATTCCTGGAAAAATCTTCGGCGTTGATACGGTACTCTATAGCATGACCGTCAAACGCGGACGCCCTGGCGCGGGACAGGCTGAGCTTTTCGCCTGCAGCTATCAGGATCTGTTCCCTGACCAGATCTGTCCGGGTTATAGTTTCTGTCACGGGATGCTCAACCTGCAGGCGGGTGTTAACTTCCATAAAATAGAACTTCTTTTCCCGGTCCATCAGGAATTCCACCGTGCCCACTCCAACATAATCGGCGGTGTCGGCCAGGCTGATGGCGGCTTCCTCAAGCTTGTCGCGCAATTTCTGATTCACGGCGGGAGAGGGAGACTCCTCCACCAGCTTCTGATGGCGGCGTTGTATGGAACAATCGCGCTCCGGAAAAGCTACGGCATTACCCTTGGAGTCACGGGCGAATTGCACTTCTACGTGACGGGGATTCTCTATGTATTTTTCAAAATAAACGTCTCCATTATTGAACGCGGACCGGGCCTCGGAGGAGGCCATATTAAATTCGTGGTCAAGCTGCTCCTTTTCCCTGACAATACGTATTCCCTTCCCTCCGCCGCCGGCCGCGGCCTTTATCATGATAGGAAAACCGATCTGCTCGGCTTCTTTTAAGAAATCTTTAGTGACACAGTCTTTGGTGCCCGGGGTAACCGGAATGCCGCCTTTGACAGCTATCTTGCGGGCGCTGGATTTATGCCCAAGCATCTCTATCGCTTTTGGACTCGGGCCTATAAAAACTATGCCGTTTTCCGCACAGGCGGCTGAAAAGACCGGATTTTCCGACAGGAACCCGTAGCCGGGATGTACCGCTTCAGAACCCGTCACCTTCGCCGCGGATATTATGGCGGAGATGTTCAGATAGCTTTCCCTGGCCATGGCCGGACCAATGCAGACAGCTTCATCGGCTTCTCTAACATGCAGGCAGGAACGATCAGCCTCGGAATAAACAGCCACTGATTTAATGCC
>SESG01006037.1_pt1 | contig 25614 bp, 26 predicted proteins | sample 3171421 | NCBI WGS metagenome assembly SESG01 (sample SAMN10866946, study PRJNA518727) | freshwater metagenome | biome: subpolar coniferous forest; feature: holomictic lake; material: water; isolation source: holomictic Lake 227, 6 m and 8 m depth | place: Canada: near Kenora, Ontario | collected...
ACTTGATATTACGGAGCGACTTGTTCTTGACCGCTTATACTGCTCCTGATTATGTAGGGACTAACTCACCGATGGGTTGCTGTTCCCTAACGTTTCGCATTACCAATTCATTATCTTAATGTAACATATCAAAAATTTTCGGCAGATGTGGCGCTTTAGAAAAAAATTTTCACTTTAACTTTTTTGTAGATGAAAAATCTCATCATTCTCCAGGGTTTTTCTTGGCCGGTTTCTTGATCTTCTCCACTCTTGACAAGGCTTTTCTTGCTTTAAGTTGTTCCACTGTGTGCTCTGCGTCCTTTACGATTATCAGCTTGCCATGGACCTCTGCGGTGAAGTCCTGGCCCTTGACCAACTTCCGGTTCCGTTCCTCTTTGTTTGTTTCCATGACGGAGGCTTCCAATCTGTGCTCTGCTGTATCCAGTGACACGGATAAGCTCCGCCTCGCCGATTGTGAAGGCTTCCGGTTCTTGTTTGTCGTGGCTGATCGAGTTGCTCTCAATTGCTTTTTTTATCACCAGTGCAAGTTCTGGCGTTTTTGCCGTCGCCAAGACCTCATCTGTGCTTTCATCGCAGATTGAGATCATTACTCCCCTGTCGAGCAGTGTCTTGATGTAAGGTGCGGCACTCTGCTCATCGCTCATGAGGTAACTCTTATCCCTATCACTGATTGCCTCACTGGTCTCCTCAGATTTTGGCTATCAGATCATTCTTTCCTGTGTGGAGTTGACTGAGGAGTGTGACCTTCACTACTGTGTTGTTATTTGTATGTATGAATAAATTTCTTTAAATTAGAACTTGATTTTTGCATAAAAAACGCAATATAAGGCTTGAGATTCAACTTTAAATTGAATCAGTTATGGTAATTGAATTCAGCGTAACCAACTTCAAATCGATTCTTTCAAAGCAGACCTTGAGTATGGTTGCCAGCTCTATCGGTGAGTTGCAGGAACAAAACTGCTTCATGACGGCTGAAAAAGGCTTACCTCCCCTGCTACGTTCTGTCGTGATTTACGGCCCTAATGCCTCTGGAAAAAGCAACATTCTTGAAGCAATGGATTTCATGGAGAACTTTGTTACTGAATCATCCAAGGAGGGGCAGGAGGGGGAGCCAATCAATGTCAAGCCATTTCTCTTCAATACCATCAGTCGAACTGAACCGAGTGAATTTGAGGTACTGTTTCTGCAAGAAGGGATTCGTTACCAGTATGGTTTTGCTGTCAATGCTACGCGAGTCACTCACGAATGGCTGATCGCTTATCCAGAAGGCCGTTCCCAACGCTGGTTTGAACGGGAATACAATAGTGCCACCACGCAAGAAAACTGGTATTTCGGTAGTAAGTTCAAAGGCAAGAAAACATTACTACAACAGGCTACGCGCAGTAACGCTCTGTTTCTGTCTACCGCAGTTCAACTCAACAACGAACAGTTGAAACCTGTTTACAATTGGTTTCATCAAAAGCTGCGAACCATACCTATGACGAGCCTTTTTTCGTCATATTCGACCTCAATGTGTAAAACTGATACAGGTAGAAAGAGGGTATTAGAACTGCTGAACGCTGCGGATATCAGCATTACTGATCTAAAAATTGAAATCAAGACGTTTACATCAACCGATGTACCATCTGATATGCCAGAGCCTCTTAAGGAATATATTTGCAAGACATTCGATGGAAAAGAACAGCCAGAGATTAAATTTTTGCACACGATGGAAGGATCAAAAGAATTGGTTACGCTTGAACTTTTTGAAGAATCAGTCGGAACGAGAAAGCTGTTTGGGCTTGCGGGTCATTGGCTTAATGTAATCGACAAGGGATGCGTGCTCTTTGTGGACGAACTGAACAACAGCATGCACCCAAAGATGGTACGTTTTCTCATTGGCATGATCAACAATCCACTGATAAACAAACATAATGCGCAATTGATTTTTTCGACGCATGACACCTCTTTGCTCGATAACGAACTGTTCCGCCGTGATCAAATCTGGTTCACAGAAAAGGATGCTTCCAACTCCACAAAGCTGTATCCACTATCTGACTTTACCCCACGAAAAGATGAGGCTCTGGAAAAAGGATATCTCAATGGGCGTTACGGCGCGATTCCATACATCGGAGAGATGAGGTTCTGATGGGCTCTGATAATATTTTTCATAAACGCAAACAGAGAGAAGCGGCCTCCCTGAAGCGGAAGAATCCCGGAAAATCGTCCTACGACAGGGTACTTATCGTCTGTGAAGGAGAAAAAACTGAACCACACTACTTCAAAGAAATCCTCGATACCTACAAGCTAAGCAGTGCTAATATTACCATTTGTGGTAAAGAGTGCGGTTCTGATCCGCTCAGTGTCGTTCATTACGCTATCGCAAAATTTAATAGGGATACAGATTATGACCGTGTGTATTGCGTGATTGACAGAGATAAGCACACAACCTTCAATGATGCAATGAGTTTGTTGCATGACAAGAAGCTGGGTGAGGATGTTGTTTTTAAGGCGATCATATCAGCGCCCTGTTTCGAGTTTTGGCTACTGCTGCATTTTATCTATACGACAAAACCATTCTGTGCTCAAGGGAATGCCTCGAACTGTGATCTGGTATTGAAAGAGTTGAATAAAAAAGGTCGAATCCCTGGCTATAGCAAGGGTGCCAACAACATTTTTGCCTTGACAAATGAAAAACTTGCTGAGGCAATGAAACGGGCGAAGCAGTTGCAAAAACATAACCATAGTACTGATTCAAAAAACCCGGCAACAAACATCCATGAGCTGATTGAATACCTGATCAATCTTAAAAAAAATTGTTGCTGATTATTTGAAGATGGAAAAAGCCTACAAGGATTTTGTTGTATTAATCCCTGTAAGCTCTCTGTTTATAAATGAATTGTAAACGGCTACAAAATACAGCTAAAGTGTCTGTGGGAGACACTTTATTGTTCTGCGTCACAATGGAGGAGCAACATCAAGTGCCATTACACTCCGGCAATATGCTGGAAGAGTGATTCAAAAAGCGCTCGTCCATCAACAGAGCCAAGGCTCTTTTCACTCGCCCGCTCAGGATGGGGCATAAGGCCAAGTACATTGCCCTGGCGATTGACAATTCCGGCAATGTTCCGCAAGGAGCCGTTCGGATTGGCTTCATCGGTAACCGCTCCCTCCGCGTCACTGTATTTGAAAACAATCTGCTCGTGCTCTTCGAGGCTTTCAATAACTTCCGGTGGTGCAAAGTAGTTGCCCTGACCATGAGCAATGGGAATACTAAGGAGTTGATCCTGCTGGTACCGGCTCGTAAAGATGGTTGAGCAGTTCACCGTTTTGAGGGTGGTCTGGCAGCAGAGAAACTTTTTGTCACGGTTCTTCGAAAGGGCACCTTCGAGCAGACCGCTCTCAAGCAGCACCTGAAATCCATTGCAAATGCCAAGCACCGGAAAGCCTTTGCGGGCAAACTCAATCACTTCCTGCATGATGGGAGAGAAACGGGCAATTGAGCCTGCCCGGAGGTAGTCGCCATAGGAAAAGCCACCAGGGAGAATGATTGCCTTTACCCCCTGGAGATCATGGTCATTGTGCCAAAGCATACGCGGCTTGACGGCGTTGAATGAAGCGACGGCATACTCCGTATCATGATCACAGTTTGAACCCGGAAAAACAACGACCCCTACAGTTACATCAGCCATAATTAAGAATGCTATTTAATTGACGTGTTCCAGCTCAAAGGAGTAATTCTCCATAACCGGATTCGACAAGAGTTTTTGAGAGATTTCGTTGCAGATACGTTCTGCCTCCTGCAACTCCTCTTCGTTGATGGTCACCTCGATATATTTGCCGATTCTTGCTGATTCTACGGTATGGTAACCGAGATTTTTCAGGGCGTGCTCGACCGCCTTGCCCTGAACATCAAGAATGGACTGGCGCAGGGTAACCTTTATTTTTGCTGTATAGGGCATTATCATGCGTAGGGTTGAATGAAAAAAATCAGGTCTGCCACTGGCGACGCCACAGCAAAGTCAGTGAGCGTGCAATACCGAGCAGAATATACAACAACATGGCAAGAAAAAAAGCTTTCGAATGAAAGAGAAGGACACAGAACATGGCCCCGATATAGCCAGCCATTTGCAGGGGCTTGCGCCGGAAAGAGTCAGCCGTCGGTTTGGGCAGGGCATCATAATTAACCTTGCTGACCATGAGCAAGGCAAGTGCAGTAGAGAGCCCGGCCAAAAACATCTGCATTGATGCCGCAGGAAAGATCGGGTCGCCAATCATCCAGAGCACAAACCCGGTAATAGTCAACGCCTGTGCTGGTGTTGGAAGGCCCGAAAAGGACTCCTTGTCGTAACCGATCATACTGATATTGAAGCGGGCGAGCCTGAGACCGCTACCAATCATAAGCAGAGAGCTGACACAGATACCGGTAATACCCGGCAACCCTTCAAGACCGAACTTGTAGACCAGATATGCCGGAGCGGCTCCAAATGAGACAAGATCGGAAAGAGAGTCGAGTTCAACGCCAAAGTCAGAGGTACCGTTGGTAATTCGGGCCACAAAACCATCAATGGTATCAAAAAATGCCGCAAGAATGATAAACCAGCAGGCGGCAATAAAACTCCCCTCCCCCGACATCACAATGGCGATATAGCCGCACACCATGTTCATGACGGTAAAAACCGAAGGAACGAATGAACGCGATACGGAAGGAAAAAGTGATGGACGCTCTTTTAAACCGTTTTTCAGAAAGGGGGGGTAGCGTTTCTGAGCCCTTTGTTTGCTGGTATCACTCATAAACAGGCATATCCATCATAGGGAGAAAAATTTCATAACTGGCAAAAAATCCCATACAGGGAGTGTGACTTTTGCAGTCACCATCCATGCTGAAGATGAAGGTAATGAAATTAATACTTTTTTTGGAATTCTGCATAACGCAGGGGCGGGAGTGACCCCGCCTTGTGCATCTCTACAGTTAATAACTTTCGTCGGAAGAGGGGAAATTGACCTGCCTGACATCCTCGACGTACTGGCGTACTGCACCCTCAATAACCGTATTCAAATCAGCATACTTTCGAACGAATCGGGGATGAAATTCGCGGTTAAGACCGAGAATGTCGTTAATAACAAGCACCTGGCCATCACAGCCTGAGCCAGCACCGATACCAATAGTGGGAATGGTCAACAAACGGGTAACTTCAGCGGCAAGCGCTGAAGGTATTTTTTCAAGCACGACCGCAAAGGCACCCGACTCTTCAAGTATTTTTGCATCTTCAAGCAGTTGCTCAGCCTCTCTCTCCTCCTGTGCCCTCACCCGGTAACTCCCATACTTGTAAATCGACTGCGGCATCAGGCCGAGATGACCCATGACGGGAATGCCGACATCGGTAATGCGCTTGACAGTATCGGCAATGATCATACCTCCCTCCAGCTTGAGCGCATCACACCCATGCTCCTTCATGATCTTTCCGGCATTGCGCAAGGCTTCATCACCTGAAATCTGATAGCTCATGAAGGGCATATCAACGACGACCATCGCTCGACCGCTCTCATCGTGCACACCTTTTACAACAGCCTTTGCATGATAAATCATCTCCTCAATCGTAATCGGCAGTGTCGTACTGTGACCTGCAAAAACATTGCTTGCGGAATCACCAACAAGAATAACGTCAAGACCTGCACGATCGAGAATTCTGGCCATGGTATAATCATAAGCCGTCAGCATTGATATTTTCTCACCGTTCTGCTTCATGTCGAGCAATCTTCTTGTCGTAACATGAGCCCCTCCAGGCTGGACAATTTTGTTCATAATAGCTGCTGCTTAATGGATAGAATGTTCATGATGTTCCAAAAAATCCTGCAAATCGCAAAGAGAAAGCTCCACGGTTTCGACACCATGCAACTTCCCTGCCGCAGAGCGCATCAGCGCACTGATCCCGGCGTAATCAGGAGTGTAGCCGAGAATCTCTTGAAGAGAGGTGGTTTTCCGCTCCATTTCACCCACAATCTCCTCGAATGCCTCCCCGTCTGAAAGCGTCATGAGGGAACAAAGCTCTTTGTGCCGGGCCGTGAGTGGAAGTGACCCATGCTGCAAAAGAACATTACGGCTCCTGCGTTGTGCAGATCCAACCAGTTTCCGCCCATCCACCTGAAGCTCATAACGGGCCGATGCGGTAAAACAACTGACCGCTCTGGAAGCAGCATCACCCTGATGTCGGGAAAGGGTGGATCGGCAAAAACCTGCATGAATGCCAAGAGTTTCGAGCGCAAGCTGGATAACTTCGTGTACCATGCGATAGAGTTCGGAGTTTTGTGCCACCGACTCTGCAAAAAAGCTGTAGGTAAATTCCTCTGCATGAAAGACTGCCCTGCCACCGGTAGGCCTTCGGACAACGTCAATACCCTCAGCGCGGCATTTAAGCGGGTCAATACCTGAAATATCCTGATTGTACCCTACGGTAACGGCATAAGGGTGCCAGCCATAAAAGCGCCAGAGGCAACAGTCGCGGCCATAGCGCTGCTGAAACCGGCCATCAAGAAATGCGGCCATCAACTGCCGGTCAAAGGCCATATTCTCTTCACCGGTATGAAAGCCTGAGTCGAAACAATAAACCTTTGAAAAAAAAGTATTCCCCATTGACAACTCCTCCCGGCTACTCAAGGCGTTCAGCAAAAAAGCGATTCCGTAGTTACAGGATATTGTTGCATGACTTTTTAGCGCCGGGCCTTATGTTACGTACTGAATCAATTTCTGCGACGCGCTTACAAGAGGCTGAGGCACAAATGTAATCGCATCCTGGGGGCAAGATAATAATTATTTTTACCCTCTTACATTGTTTGTCTCCTGTGAGAGGGGTATTTTGCAGGAAAGTACCAACACTTTACCAATTGTCACTACAATACTCATGCCACGTATCACGGTTGCTCTCATTTTTGGAGGCAGGTCAAGCGAACACGAAATATCAATCATCTCAGCAAAATCAATAGCCGCAAATATCAGCGCCGAGCGATACAAGGTCCTCCCCATCTACATCACGCACGAAGGGCAGTGGCTCTGTAACGGAATTGCGCAGGATATCCTGAACCTTGACCTCACGGCTCTGTTAAGAAACTCTTCACTTGAAGCAACAACCGCAACCCTCCGTGAGATGGTGCAGCAGGCCGCCCAGAAACCTTTTGACCTTGATTTCACGAGAGCCCAAATTGATGTGGCATTTCTCACGCTTCATGGAACGTACGGCGAAGATGGCCGCATCCAGGGATTTCTGGATACCTGCGCCGTTCCCTACACGGGATGCGGTGTTCTGGCCTCGGCACTCACGATGGACAAGGCGCTCACTAAACTTTGCGTAGCCGACGCAGGTCTTGCTGTAGCCCCCTCCATCACACTTTTAAGCGCCGATTACCAGTCAGACCCTGAGAGCGTTCACTCCATGATTGAGCGGCAGCTTGAATACCCGTTTTTTGTGAAACCGGCAAATCTCGGCTCATCAATAGGTATTTCAAAGGTGCATCATAAGGGCGAGCTCCCCTCAGCCCTCAAAATCGCCTGCTCGCTCGATACAAAGGTGCTGGTCGAAAAAGCGATCAGTGGCAGGGAGATCGAGGTTGCTGTGCTGGGAAATGAGCACCCGGAAGTTTCGGTATGCGGCGAAATAGAGCCTGGCAGCGCCTTCTATGACTATGAAGACAAATACATTCTCAACAGCGCAAAACTCTTTATCCCGGCTCGCATTCCCCGCGAAATGCAGGAAGAGGTGAGAATCGCTGCGCTGAAAGCGTACAAGGCCCTTGGATGCAGGGGCATGTCGAGAATAGATTTTTTTGTTGACGAGAACCGGGGAAACATTGTCCTCAACGAGGTCAATACCATTCCCGGTTTCACCGACATCAGCATGTATCCACGACTCATGGATGCAAGCGGCACAACGTTTCCAGAACTTACAGAGCGACTGCTGCAGCTCGCACTGGAAACCATACGACCATGATCCATGAGCCATACCTCTTTTTTGCAGAAGTTTCATTTGACATCTCAAGAGGAAGATACCAGTCAGGCATCGACAAGCTCGCTCCTTTCTCCGAGCAGTTTGCAGACTCCTATCTTTTTCACCTGCTCTATGCAAAAGCGCACAACGGGCTTCGCCACAACACTCTTGCCGAAGAATATTTCCGAAAATGCTGCGCCATAGCTCCGGCAAACCAGGTTGCCTGGCAAGAGCTCATCAAGCTTCAAGCCTCAGGCAGCAAGGAGGAGGAGAGCCGCCCCTTGCCCGTTTTCGACCCTGTCATTGATGAGCTTGAAAAGCTGACGGCAGCGCTGATGAAATTTGAACCGGCAATAACAACGGAAAATGCTGACCCGACCTCAATTGTTGAGCAAAAGCTCCCTTTTTCCGACGACATAACCATTGCCGTACCCACAGAAACTCTTGCCAGCCTCTTCTCATCACAGGGTGCCTACAAAAAAGCGATAAAAATTTACACGCACCTTATCAAATTAAAACCACAAAACGCTGAGCACTACCAGCAGGAGATCGACCTGCTCCTTGAAAAGCTCTGAAGAGCAGAGGAAGAGGAGTGAGCCCGGCCATGAAACTATTTCGGTGAAATATATGTCATGAAGTGGAGTATATTGGAGCCCGGATGCTCATGAAAGAAACTTTAAATGGTTAAAGATATTGTATTTTGGTTTTCAGATTTTTTTCATCACTCTGCATAGCACTGCTTTTTCTGGCTCCCCCCTCTGTCGGCCACAGCTCTGAAGGCGCAGAAAAGAGCCTCACTCTTGCTCGATGCATTGAGATCGCACTCAAAAACTCGACTTCAGCCAGAAAGGCCGAAAACGCCCTGAAGCTTCAGGGTGCCGATGTACTGAGAAACTATGGCAACTTTCTTCCCCGATTATCACTATCGGCAGGCTATTCTCCCTATACCCTCAGCCGTATCTCTACGCCGAACTCCACAGAGAGTGCAATAACCAACATAAAAACAAAGAGTGAGTCCGTCGATCTGACACTGACGACCTCCCTGAATCTTTTCAATGGATTCAGTGATTACGCCTCACTGCAAACAGCTCTAAATAAAGAGGATGCTGCTGCATACACCCTGTCAAGGGCACTGCAGACCATAGCCTTCGATGTCACCCAGAGCTATTATCAACTCCTTTTAAACCAGGAACTCCTCGCTATTGCCCGCGAAAACCTCCTTCTGGCCCAAAATCAACTGACCCTCACCGAACGGCAGTTTCAAATCGGGCTAAAATCCATGATTGACCGTGACCAGCAGCAGGCTGATGCCGCCGAAAGCGCTCTGTCGGTCATCAAGGCGGAAACCCGCATGCAAAAGAGCTGGCTTGAACTGGTGCGCCGCCTGCAAATCGACCCCTCAACAACATTCAGCCTTGAGCCTCTCACCGAAAACCCCAATACTCAACTTTTAGCCAAACCCGATCCAGAGACTCTTGTTGCGCTTGCCTTTCAACGGCGCAGTGACCTTAAAGGCAAAGAGTTTGAGGTGAAAGCGTCAAAATGGCAGCTCACCCAGTCGAGGGCAGCGTTTTACCCGAGCCTTGATGTGCTCTTCAATGTCAGCACCAGAGGCACAGAATACCTTCAGCAAAGCACAGGGGCTCTCTTTTGGCCACCTCTCCGGGATCAGCTTTCCAACTCAATCGGATACTCGGTTGCGCTCAACCTCAGTTGGACAATTTTTGATGGATTCCTGACCCGTTACAATATAGAATCGGCCAAAATCAACCAGATAAACCTCCAGTATGACTGCGAAGATCTCAAAAACAATATTCGCATTGATATGTATGAGGCTACCGGAGAGTACAGCGCAGCACTTATGCAGATCGAAACCGCCAAAATCAGCCTGAAAGCGGCAAGCTCGGCTTTTGAGGGCATAAAGAGGAAGTACGAACTGGGAGCGGCAAATTTTATTGAACTCAGCTCAGCACGCAGCTCTCTTTTCAATGCCCGCTCCAACCTCTCCCAGGCCACCTATAATCTTGCACTACAGAGAAGTGTGCTTGATTTCGCATCCGGCAACGACACAATACCATCGCAACCAGTATCCACTCTCCGATTCAAATGAGCAAACAAAAAAATTTTCTGAACCGAAAAAGAACAATACTTGCCATTGCCGCATTTCTGATTGCTGGTGGGCTCCTCTATACATTTTTCCAGCTCCGTGAAAAACCCGTTGAGATAACAACCGAAAAAGTTTTCATCAAAGAGGTGATTCATGTTGTTACGGCTACAGGCAAAATTCAGCCAGCACTTGTTGTCGCCATGTCGCCTGACGTTTCAGGTGAGATTATCGAATTACCCATCGAGGATGGCCAGAGCGTTCAAAAAGGAGATCTCCTCTTTAAAATTCAGCCCGACATCTACATCAACCAGGTAGATCAGAGCCTTGCCCAGCTTAATTCAGCCAAATCACAAAGCATGGAGACACTGGCCCGGAAGCTCAAGGCGGAAGATGATTTCCGCAAGGCCTCCCTGCTGTACAACGAAAAACTCATCTCCCAGTCCGATTTCATCGCCTCAAAAGCCAATGCAGATGCAGCTCAGGCAAGCTACCGGGCATCACTCTTTACCATACAACAGAACAAGAGCCTGCTCGACCAGAATCAGGAAAGGATGAAAAAAACCGTTGTCCGTGCACCAATTAGCGGCACCATCATCGCCCTGAACAGCAAGCCGGGCGAGCGTGTTGTGGGCACAGGCCAGTTTCCCGGTACTGAGGTACTGCGACTTGCAAACCTCGACAGTATGCAGGTGGAGGTAGAGGTCAATGAAAACGACATCGTCAATGTCAAAACGGGAAACCCTGTTTCAATCACGGTTGATGCTTACGGCGATCGTATCTTCAGGGGTATCGTGCATGAAATTTCCAATTCAGCCATCTCAAAGTCTGCCGGAACGCAGGAAGAGGTGACCAATTTTTCCGTCAAAATCCGCATCCTGAACCATGATCGCCTGCTGAAACCTGGCATGAGCGCAACGGCGGATATTGAGTCGCAACGGGTACAAAACGCTCTCGTTGTCCCTATTCAAAGCGTCACAATACGAGGCGGCTCCAACACCGAAAAGAGTGCTGAAAATGAAAAAGAGATGGTAACCATTGCGCCGGTTGGAAAAGCTGTCGAGAGCGATCAGGGAGTTTTTGTTGTCAAATCAGGAAAAGCGTGGTTCCGGCCCGTCAAGACCGGAACAACCGACAATACCCACATCGTGGTCACCGCAGGACTCAAAAAAGGAGAGGAGGTTGTTTCGGGAAGTTATACCGCCATCACCAGCAAGCTCAAAAATGGCTGCATGGTCAAAAAACCGCAACAATAGCACACCTATGCCATCGAATGTCATCACCATGCAGTCGCTCTGCAAATTCTATGAGATGGGCGACCAGGTTGTAAGAGCGCTCGACTCCATCAACCTCGAGTTCAAACTCAACGACTATGCCGCAATCATGGGCCCATCCGGCAGTGGAAAATCAACGCTCATGAACATTATCGGCTGCCTTGATACACCTACCTCCGGCAGCTATGAGCTCAATGGCCAGAATGTGGCTGAAATGGATGACGATGAGCTGGCCCGTATCAGAAACCGCGAAATCGGCTTTGTTTTTCAGACCTTCAACCTGCTCCCCCGGCTGAACTGCCTGCGCAATGTAGAGCTGCCACTGATCTATGCTGGCGTATCGCCAGAAGAGCGTGAAGAGCGTGCCGCAGCGGCGCTGGTGAAGGTAGGACTTGGTGAGCGGATCATGCACAAACCCGCCGAACTTTCCGGAGGGCAGATTCAACGGGTAGCCATAGCAAGGGCACTTATCAACAAACCCTCAATCATCCTTGCTGACGAGCCTACCGGCAACCTCGATACCGCGACCAGCCGCGACATCATGAACATCTTTGGAGCGCTCTCCGAAGCGGGCAACACCATCATCCTCATTACGCATGAAGAGGATATTGCCCGCTATACCCATCGTCTCATCCGCCTCCGTGATGGAAAAATCGAAAGCGACAAAAGCCAATGAAGAGTACCTGGCGACAGTTCCGCTATGAAAGCAGTGAGAGCCTCAAAATGGCGCTCTTCCAAATCAGGGCGAACAAGATACGCTCGTTTCTTACCGCGCTTGGAGTCATTATCGGTATTGTAGCCATTACCATGATGGGAACAGCCATCAACGGCATCGACCGGGGATTCGACAAGAGTCTTGCCATGCTCGGCTACGACGTGATCTATGTCCAGAAATCATCATGGAGCACCATGGGGCAATGGTGGAGATACCGCAACCGCCCTGACCTGAAAACAGAATATGCCGATCAGCTCAACCGCATTATTGCCGACAATCCGCATTCAGAGCTGCTCATCGCCGTTCCGCAAATGTCAACCTACCAGGCATCGGCCAAATACCGGGAGAGGAACCTTGAGCAGGTCTTTTCACTCGGAACCAACCATGACTACCTGCAGACTGCATCCGGAAACCTCTCTGCCGGTCGCTTCTTTACTCCGGGAGAGTCTGCCGGAAGTGCAATGGTCTGCGCCATTGGAGACGATATCGCAGTCGGGCTTTTTCCCAACGAACCCGCTCTTGGCAAATCCATCCAAATCAAAAACCGCAAGTTTCGCATCATTGGGATTTTCAAAAAACAGGGAAAGTTTCTTGGCCTTTTCAGCTTTGACAACCAGATTATCATGCCTCTTGGTGCCTTCGAAAAGGTCTACGGCAAGAACATGTTCATCACCATGCGGGTGAAAATCAAAAATCAGACGCACGTTGCCGAGGCCAAAGAGGAGCTGCTCGGTGTGATGAGAAGAATCAGGCGCCTTCCGCCGGGCAAAGAGGAGGACTTCTCCATCAACGAACAGCAGGCCTTCAAGAGCCAGCTTGACCCCATTAAAAACGGCATCGCCATCGCAGGTATCTTCATTACCGGCATGTCGCTCTTTGTCGGAGCCATCGGCATCATGAACATCACCTTTGTGAGCGTCAAAGAGCGTACCCGGGAGATCGGACTGCGCAAGGCACTTGGTGCCAGACGCCGCACCATTCTCCTCCAATTTCTTATCGAATCAGTGATGATCTGCCTCATAGGGGGTGGAGTCGGCCTCGCCATCGCCCTCTTCATCACCGTTGCCATCGAAAAAATTGTGCCCGATTTTCCAGTACAGTTCTCTCCTGATCTGGTCATTGCGAGTCTTGCCGTTTCCGTCATCACAGGAATCATCTCCGGTCTTGCTCCGGCGGTTACCGCCTCAAAGCTCGATCCGGCTGACTCACTGCGTTATGAATAGGAGTGCTTATGCTGTTGCGTGAAACCATCATTCAGGCCATCTACTCCCTGGCGGTCAACAAACTCCGTTCATGGCTTACCATCATGGGTGTCGCCGTAGGAGTCTTTTCCATCATTGCAGTCATGACAGCCCTCGATGCCATCGACAAAAGCATCGAATCGGGACTCACAAGCCTCGGTGCCAATACCTTTCAGATACAGAAAAACCCTGCAACCGTCTTTGGCAGCGGCCACAGCCGTAACTTCTATGCCAACCGGAAGGATATCAGCTATAAGCAGGCGCTATTTTTCCGCAAAAGCATGGAATCAAGGGCCCGGACGATCGGCTTCATCATCACCAGCATGGCCAATCAGGCAAAATATGGCAACCTGACCACCAATCCCGATGTCACAATGACCGGCGGGGATGAAAACTTTGCCGCATCCAGCGGCTACACCATCGCCCTCGGTCGGAACCTCGCAGAGAGCGATATCCGCTCTGCAAGAAACAGCGCAGTCCTCGGCGGCGAAGTTGCGACAACCCTCTTCCCCACTGGCGAAAATCCGCAAAACAAGTTCATCAAGGTCAACGGTGAAATTTACACGGTCGCCGGTGTTTTTGAAAAAAAGGGTGCCGCCTTCGGCCAGAGCCAGGATAACTTTGTGCTCATTCCCATCACCCGATACCTCGACCACATCAACGAAAAGAGCAGCATCGCCATCACCGTAGAAGCACTCTCACGCAAAGAGTATCCACAGGCCATCGACCAGGCAATCGGTGCCATGAGGCTTGCGAGGGGACTGACGGTCAGGGATCCCAACGATTTTGAGATCAGAACCAATGAATCACTCATCGACTCATTTCGAGATATTCAGCGTGCCATCGGTACCGGCGCCTTCATCATCAGCTTTATGGCCCTGCTGACCGCCGGGGTGGGTATCATGAACATCATGCTGGTCAGCGTCACCGAAAGAACCCGCGAAATCGGCATCAGAAAATCGATCGGGGCACCGCGTCGAACCATTCTCCGCCAGTTCCTCTTCGAATCATTTTTTCTCTCCATTGCCGGAGGAGTGATTGGAGTTCTGGCAGGCGTTGTGACGGGAAACGTCATCGCAGTGCAATTCAACCTTCCGCTTATATTTCCCTGGCTCTGGATTATCGTCTCAATGGTTGTCTGTTCCGGTATCGGCATAACCTTCGGGCTCTTTCCTGCATGGAAGGCGGCCAACCTCAACCCGGTGGAAGCCCTCCGGCCAAAATAAAGATCCTCCCCTTCAGCCTGTTCATGGAAGACGAAACAGGTTTGCTGCATACTGTTTTACCTGATGCATCATGGTTGATTCACCAGCAACAAATGCTTCAAGCTGCTTTTTCAGGCCGGAGCCTTCAGCGAATGTACCATCCACACGAGCCCACGACGGCAGCACATCTTTTTCAATCCACTGCCAGCGATCCTCCCGGTTAGTGACACTCTTGATACCAGTCAGCGTTTCGAAATATCCTGAAAAGGATGAAAAGGAGGCTTTGACGTTCTCAACTGCTCCCGAAAAATCAAGCTCGCTGCCAAACGAAACAACAATCCTTCCCTGCTGGCTGATCGCATCAAAAATCGGCTGCAAGGTATTGAGCTGTTCATGACGAAGCAACAGTACATTACCATCCCATATCACCCTGCGGGCCTCCTCTTCACTACCCGCTTTTTCAAGTATGCGTGAGCCCTCATCAATCATCCTGAACCCTTTCAAGAGATATTCATCTTCCTCTCTTCCGCAGTTTTTCTCAATCTCACCAATGCCGCTTGCCAGATAGGCCTCATGTGCCCATGCGATATCGGAAAAAATAGCATTGTTTCCGCTACGAATTTCATCAAGATCAGCAAGAAAAAGCTGCTGCGCCGCTACCGAGTGCATGAACGAAGGAACGGAAAAAAGGCTGTTGAGGGCAGAACGGAACAACTTTCCCGGATCAAAGGAAAAACCTTCATTCGGCCTCTCCTCCTCAATAACAACAGGATCAGGAGCATGCATCATTTCAGAAAACGCCAATGCAATACCGACCTGCCGCGAAGCAAACGCCGCCATCCCCGCCCACTTGAAAAGCTCCGGTTTCTGCAAATACCACGCCGCATACCGAGCTGTAATGGCTGTGTTACGCTCGACTATCCTCTCCTTCAGCGGCAGGCTCAATTCAAGCTCTTCAATCCACTCTTCTTTTAAGCGGCTCATAACGATACGGTATCTTAAAGGGTTTTCACTGTCGAAGATATAAACCAACAAATCAGATTATAAATTTTCGTCAGCATCAAACCGTCGTAAAATATTGAAAAAATCGCACGCATTGTAAAGCGTACGAAGTTAACGCACCAGGAGAGACCCCCGACAGGATTCGATAAACACCGTCCCGTCAACCTGAGCTCTCTTTGTTCAGACTTTTTTATTTGCACTCGGGGAGAAAACAAAAAATGGTTACATTCACTCCATCCACAAGAGCCAGATGACGATGGATGATTATTGCCAATAGACTCTCCTTCAGAAAACACAAAGCACTGACCATGATCTATTTTAAAACAGCCGAAGAGGTACTCTTTCAATGGGTTACACGAATCTGCAGCGGAAATGCCGACGACATTGCTGCGCTTTATCATGAATCGGCTGTCCTTATTCCTACCTTTTCTCCCCATACCGTCATAACACCCGAAGGAGTAAGAAACTATTTCGGGCAACTTGCCACAAGGGATGGACTCGGAGTACGCCTGCACAACAAGGCACTCAGAAAACAGTCGGTGAGCGAGACCCTGCATACCCTGAGCGGCATCTGCTCCTTTGAATTTGAGGTTGATCAGGTACTGCTCTCCTTTCCTTCCCGATTTACCTTTGTTGTAGATATTTCGCTTCCAAAACCCATTCTGCACCACCACTCATCGCAAGTACCAAGAAATCTTTCGTAAATTCCCGCATATTTCATCCAACACCCAAAGAGAGGAATGACGAAATGTACCGAAACATTGCTGACTATGGCCTCATCGGTGACCTCCACTCTACCGCCCTCGTCTCAAAAGATGGAGCCATTGATTACTGCTCTCTTCCCTGGCTCGACTCCCCGACCATCTTTGCCTCACTGCTCGATGATGAGCAGGGGGGCTTTTTCAGCCTCCAGCCTTCGGAACCCTTCTCTTCTGAGCAGGAATATCTGGCCAACACCAATATTCTCTCCTGCCGGTTCCATACAAAAAACGCCGAAGCGCTGCTCCATGACTTTATGGTTGTGGAAAATAATGCCCACATCAAAAAAACAAAGCATCGCATCCATCGCTGCCTGAAGGTCGTCCGGGGCAGCATGCGCTTTATACTCACCCTGATACCCCGTCCTGAGTATGCGATGGTAGTTCCATCCATTACTGAGGAGAGCCCCAACCACTTTACGGTCAATTTTGGTGACAAAACCCTTTCACTTGCTCTGGCAGGCACGGAGAGCATCATGCTCTGCAACAGTGCAGGAGAGCTGCGACTGGCCCTGCAACTTAAAACCGGCGAGGAAGCGCATATCGACCTGATCTACGGAAGCCATAACAGCCACGACCCGCTCCCCTGTCCCTTTGAGGAAAACAAAATATTCTGGCAGGACTGGGTACTTCCCTGTCTGGGCGAGCGATGTGCCTATCTCGGAGAGTTTGCCCCGATGATCAACCGCTCCCTGCTTCTGCTCAAACTGCTCACCTTTCAGCCTACCGGCGCTATTGCTGCAGCAGCCACGACCTCCCTTCCTGAAACCCTTGGCGGTGAGAGAAACTGGGATTACCGCTTCAGTTGGCTGAGAGATGCCGCATTTACCCTCAAAGCGCTCTTCTCCGTCGGTCACGTCACCGAAGCAGATGCCTACCTCCGCTGGGCGCACGAAACCTATCGAAAATATGGCAGCCAGAATCTGCAAATCATGTACACCCTGCATGGCAACGACCGACTCAAAGAGCAAGAACTCAGCCACTTAAAAGGGTATCGCAACTCAATACCTGTACGAATAGGCAACGACGCACACCACCAAAACCAGTGGGACATCTACGGTGAAGTGATGGATGCGGCCCTCCGCTTATCAGATTATGCCGGAAAAATTGATGAGGAGCTCTGGCCTTTTTTTCGCGAAATCTGCACCCTTGCCATTGAAAACTGGCAAAAACCCGATGACGGAATATGGGAAGTTCGCAACGGTCCGCACCATTTCGTCTATTCAAAAGTGATGTGCTGGGTCGCCCTCGACCGTGGGATCACCATTGCCCGGCGTTTCGGCTTTGACGCCCCTCTCGCCCATTGGCTGAAAGAGCGGGAGCGAATCCGTGAGGATATTCTGACAAAAGGATTCGACACAACAGTCAACAGTTTTGTCCAGAAATATGGCTCTTCAGAGCTTGATGCAAGCCTCCTGCTGTTACCGATTGTCGGCTTCCTTCCAGCCAAAGATGCAAGGGTTCAGGGTACGATCAATGCGTGCAGTGAGCAACTGATGCAGGGTGGTTTTCTGCTGCGCTACAAGGCAGAGGATGGCCTGAAAGGTGATGAAGGGGGATTTATTCTCTGCAACTTCTGGCTTGTAGAGTGCCTGGCGCTCTCGGAAAAGAGTGGAGAAGCTCTTGCATTGCTCAAGCAAACCGTGAAAGCCTCAAATCACCTCGGCCTCTTTTCCGAAGAGTTTGAAAGCTCAACGCATGAAATGCTCGGCAACTTTCCACAAGCCTTCAGTCATATCGGCTATATCAATGCTGTTGCCGCAATTCTGGCAGCCGAGAACCGCCTGCATGAACGAGGAACAGAGGCCCGCTGCGGAGATCCATTACAAAACCAGATTCCCCTCCAGGCAACACTCAACCCCGAACGGAGTGCTCAACCTGCACCCTCCATCGCTCTCGCCTCTGAATTAAAAAAGCGGCTTGGCCGACTGCAAGGAGCATTTTTCAATGCAGAAAAGGGGATGGTCAATTACCAGGCACTGAAACACTCCGAAGAGTTTGAACAATACCTTGACCTCGCAGGCTCACTCAACAGCTTCAATCTGGAACAGCTCCAAAACGATGCTGCAAAAAAGGCCTTCTGGATTAACATCTATAACGTGCTTATCATTCACGCAGTCATTGAATTCGACATTCAGGGCTCCGTGTTTGCAATTCCGAATTTTTTTGGCCGCATTGGCTACACCATCGGCGGACTCTTTTTTTCGGCTGACGACATTGAGCACGGCATACTCCGCCATAACCGGGCGCACCCGCACTTTCCCTTCAAACCCTTTCCGGCGCTCGATCAACGCAGCCATCTTACGGTAGCATCATTCGATTACCGAATCCATTTTGCACTCTTCTGCACATCGTCATCCTGCGCTCCCATAGAGTTCTACGATGCGGCGCTCATTGACCGACAGCTCGACACCGCAACGAGAAGCTTTATAAACCGTGAGGGCATAAAGATTGAGAGCCAAAGCAACACGCTCTGGATTTCATCGCTCTTTCAGAGATACAGCGAAGATTTCGGCAGCAGCACCCGCAAAATAATCCTGTTGCTGCTGCCCTTTATGGATAAGGAAAAGAGGGAGTGGACAGAAGAGAACCTCGATTCCCTTCACATCCGCTACCTTCCCTACAACTGGAATATGAACACCAGCCTGCAATAGGGGGTTATTGCGCCAGCTTCTCGGCAAGCTCGATCACCTCACCCTCAAGGTGATCGAGCTTCGCCTTCATGGCACCAAGATTACGCAACATCGCCTCATGCTTCAACTGGTCGCGCATGGGCTGCGCCGGATAGCCACGAAGCGCAATGCCTGGCTGAAAAAAGGATTTCGAAATCCCCGCCTGCGCAGCAACATGGATGCGATCAGCAAGTTCAAGATGACCTGCAAATCCAGCCTGACCACCAATCACGCACTGACGGCCAAGTGTTACACTGCCTGAAATACCCGCCTGGGCGGCAATAACCGTATCTTCGCCAATTTTGCAGTTGTGGGCAATCTGAACAAGATTATCAATCTTGGCTCCCCGGCCAATCACCGTGCTGCCCATAGTCGCCCGGTCAATGGTCGCATTGGCCCCGATTTCAACATCATCACCAATTTCAACAATACCCATCTGCGGAATCTTCACATAAGAGCCATCACGCTGGGGAGCAAAACCAAAGCCATCAGCACCAATAACACTTCCCGAATGAATGACCACCCTTTTACCGATAATGGTTCCATCGTAACAGGTTACAGAAGGAAAGAGTGTGCAGTCATCTCCAACAGAGACATCGTGCAGCAGAACCGTATGTGGGCCAATGACCGTGTTGCAGCCAATTGAACAGCGATCACCAATCACCGCACCGGCTCCAATCGAAACTCCCTCCCCCAGCGTAACACCCTCACCAATCACCGCCGTTGGAGCAACGCCTTTTGCCGCAACAACACGGGGAGTTACAAATTTCCTGAGAAGAAAAACAAACGCGGTATAGGGGTCGTTAACCTTGAGGAATGAAGTGACGTGGCTGAACGCATCAACAGCAACCGAGTGGTGTACAATAACAAGCGAAGCCTCAGTGGAGGAGAGATATTTTGTGTATTTCTCGTTGGCAACAAAGCTCACCTCCCCTTTTTGTGCCGTTTCAATCTTTGCCGGAGCAGAAATCAGCCCCTCGCCCGCCCCCTCCAGTTCAACAGAATCAAAAAATTGCAGGAGGTAGTTCTGGATATCCTTAATAGTCATATTTTTCAAGCAAATAAACTCTCTTGAGAAAGAGGAAAAAATTAATTAACTTTTCGGCCTTTTTAATTATATTTGAGTTCCCTTGAATGTTTTGCTCCTAAAAAGGGAGAAAAACAGACGAGGTCGTTAACCTTACTGCCATAATATAACCCCTTTCATCCGAATATGCAGGACACGATGGCAAAACCCATTAAAATTTTTGCGGGACGCAGCAATCCTGCTCTTGCAGAAAAGATTGCTAAGTACCTCAACATGTCACTTGGCAACGCAAAGGTTCAAAACTTTTCAGACGGGGAAATTTCGGTAAACTTTTTGGAATCTATCCGAGGCTCGGATATGTTCATTATCCAGTCAACCAACCCTCCCGGCGACAATCTGATGGAGCTGCTGATCATGATTGATGCGGCGAGAAGGTCATCAGCCGCAAGAATCACCGCAGTCATTCCCTACTACGGTTATGCCCGTCAGGATCGAAAAGATCGCCCCCGCGTCGCCATCACAGCAAAGCTTGTGGCCAATCTGCTCACCCAGGCCGGAGCAGACAGGATTTTGACCATGGATCTTCATGCCCCGCAAATTCAGGGCTTTTTTGACATTCCGTTTGATCACCTCTACTCAAGTGTCATTCTGATCGACCATATTCGCCAGAGAGAGTTTCGCGACAACCTTGTCGTCGCCTCCCCTGATGTCGGCGGAGTCAAGCTCGCCAGAAAATTTGCAGAGGAGCTCGGCACTGACCTGGTGATTGTCGACAAACGTCGTCCGGCAGCCAACGTTGCGGAAGTGATGAACATTATCGGTGATGTTAACGGCAAAAACGTCCTGCTGGTTGACGACATGATTGATACTGCCGGCACCATTGTCAACGCAGCAAAAGCGATTCGTGAAGCTGGCGGCCTTAAAATATATGCCGCAGCAACGCACCCCATTCTTTCCGGACCGGCTATCGAAAGAATTGACGCATCCATACTCGAAAAGGTAATCGTAACCGATTCGGTTATCACCAATCACGCATATTCATCGAAAATCGAAACCGTAACGGTCAGCGACCTCTTCGGCGAAGCAATCAAGCGTATTTATGAAGATGATTCTGTCAGTTGCCTGTTCGACAGTAAAAATATCATCGAAAAACTTACGAATCTTCATTAAACACAAGCGATAAAAGAGATAAAGGAAGAGCATGGAAACAATTGTATTAGGTGTAACACCTCGCATCATCAAAAAGAACGATGCCAAAAGGCTTCGTTTGAGCGGTATTGTACCCGCAGTGATCTATCATAAGGGCGAAGAGACCGTTGCAGTAAGCGTCAATGAACTGGCACTCAAAAAGCTGGTACACTCAGCCGAATCACATATTATCGATCTTCAGTTCCCGGATGGCAAAATCAAACGCTCTTTTATCAAAGAGGTTCAATTTCACCCGGTAACCGATCGAATCATTCATACCGACTTCCAGCTCTTCTCTGCCGATGAGATTATTGAACTCGAAGTACCAGTCGCAGTTTCAGGCGAGAGTGCCGGCGTTGAAAAAGGCGGGAAAATACTAATTATCCTCCACGCACTGACCATCAAGGGCAAACCGGAAGATATGCCCGATCACCTTGTTGTCGATGTTACGGCACTTGAAATCGGCCATTCAATCCACGTCAAGGAGATCCCGATGACAGCCTACGCTGGCCTCCAGATCATGGATAATCCCGATGCTCCGGTCATTACCGTTCTTCCATCGAAAACAGCCGATGCCACGGTCGAAGCGGCACCAACAACAGCAAGCTGAGAGCGTTCCCACTTCTGTTGACAAAACCGGTATCTTGCCATGCAAAGCTGCTTTTCTTTTTCGAAAAGCAGCTTTTTGTGGTTCCAGGAAACAACATTAACCGATAGCCACCAAGAGCTTGAAAAGAGATTGCAGCACACCACTACCCCTGCAGACGATCCTCCCCGGCGCAGGGTCGAACCAATCACAGAAAAAAGGAGTGAGGGTTTTTCTGCTGAGTGCTTTCACGGCCTTTCTGCTCATCCTGATTCTACGGGCAGATCTTGTGCTGATCAGTTTCCACTCCCTCTTTACGGCAATAGCGCTCATTTTCTCTGCACCGGAAGCATTTTGGGAGATCTTTTCGGCAGAGATTCTCGAATTCTGGATTGCTGCCATCTACCTGGTTACTGTACCAACCACTCTTGCACTCATTGCCTGGAACTCTTTCCGTAAAAAAAAGAGCGAACAACACCGTGACGAGATGAGCCTTGGCAAAATAAGCCTCAGAGCCTTCATGCGCTACACCATAGCCCTCTACGCTTCAGCCATTATCTTTGTCCTCTGCTCAGCCGCACTCCTTGCACCCTTTATTGCCCCCTTCAGCCCCTACGACCAGCAGGACTTTCTGGTCACCGCCTATCAGCCTCCCCTCACGCGCCTTGAGGCACTGGTACTCCGGCAGCCAAAAAACCTGATTATCCCCATGCAGCAAGGGAGTGGAACAACCATCACCCTGGCCAACAACCTCATCAGCGATTTTCAGCTTCTGAAAACACGCAACGAACCCAACGCCATCCGCTTTGTCGACGAATACCGTATTGAAGGCAACAGCGTCATCTACCGTCAGGGTATGCGCACCAAAACCATCTCCCTCGGAGAGCTGGCCGGAGGTGGAGGGCGCCATATCGCCATTAAACGCACCTTTATCCTCGGCACAGACCAGTACGGGCGCGACATTCTCAGCCGGGTCATCTACGGCTCAAAAATTTCACTCTCGATCGGCTTTCTTGCAGCCTTGATCTCCGTCACCCTCGGCACCATCATCGGAGTCACATCAGGCTATTTCGGCGGCTGGATAGATGCAATCATGATGCGCATTGTTGATATCCTTATCGCCTTTCCGACACTCTTTCTCATACTCATCATCATAGCCACCTTCGGCAACTCCATCTACCTCATCGTCATCACCCTCTCCTTTACCGGATGGATGGGAGTTGCAAGGATTGTCCGAAGCCAGGTGCTCTCGCTCAAGGAGCAGGAGTTCATCCTTGCCGCCAAATCCCTCGGCCTTTCAAGCATGAGAATCATCTTCCGTCACCTCGCACCCAACACCCTCACCCCGGTCATCATAGCGGCAACACTGCGAATCGGCACCATTATTCTGGCCGAAGCCGGACTCTCCTTTCTTGGGCTCAGTGTTCCACCGCCAACACCAAGCTGGGGAAACATCATCAATGAAGGGCGCGACAGCCTTTTGAACTACTGGTGGATTTCAACCTTCCCCGGTATTGCCATCTTGACCACCGTAGTCTGCTTCAACCTGATTGGCGATGGTATCCGCGATGCCCTTGACCCCAGAATGAGAGGCATAAGCGCGGCTGAAGAGCCTGCCGAGAGCACGGTATGAAAAAAACAGCACAACTCACCCTGCTCGAAGGTACCATAAAAGAGCTTGGCTACAGCGTACGCTACGAAAAAGGGAATTTTCTCGGCGGGGAGTGCCGTCTCAAAGAGGACAAGGTCGTCATCGTCAATAAATTCCTCCCCCTCGAAGGAAAAATCTACACCCTCGCTCTTGTCATCAACAAAATCAACCCCGACAGCCTCTCGGCCGATGTCGAAAAAATTATCGGCAGCCTTCTCAAAAAAGAGCCCTTGGCAGCTCCCCCGGCGAACTGACGAGCCTGCTACGCACTGAATATTTTTTCCGTTCCCATACCGTTGAATGGCTCAATGCTGAGTTCCGCAGGTTATCAACCTTTGGAAAAACTGCACAAGAAGAGCTTACCATAAAAGTCATTGACCTGGTTGAAAAACGGGTAGAACTTCTCGGCTCTTTTCCCGACTCCCCTATCCCGGCATTTGAGCTTCCAGCCAACCTTCCTGAACACATAGAAAGCCTTGAGCAGATCGAAGCAATTGCTGACCAGGTACGCAACGCATGGATGCTCGGAATGGAAAGAATCTTGCTCAATCTGTACATTATAATATAACAGCTTATGAAAATAAACAGCAACTATACTGATAGTTACTGTTTTATTTTATATTTAAACGTACTTATTGATATCAAAAAGTGATATTGCCCTGTACATAAAAAACAGCAAAAAATTTTACAGCAAATTTTTGACGATCCCGTTCGCGCTGATGTGAGGTGGAGCGATATCGAAAACCTGTTAGTAAGTTTGGGGGCCGAAGTTTCCGAAGGCCGTGGGTCGAGAGTGCGTATTTTTCTGAACGGCGTGCGAGCACTCTTTCACAGACCGCATCCCGAAAAAGAGTGTGATAAAGGTGCGCTTAAAGCAATGAGACGTTTTTTACAAGAAGCAGGAGTGGAGCATTATGCTGAATTATAAAGGATATACAGGGCATATTGAGTTTGACGATGAAGCTGGAATTTTTCATGGTGAAGTCATCGACACAAAGGATGTTATAACCTTTCAGGGGCGAAGCGTTGACGAAATTGTGACGGCATTCAGGGATTCTGTTGACGATTATCTCGACTTTTGTCGGGAGCGGGGGGAAAAGCCAGACAAGCCTTTTTCCGGAAAATTTATGCTGAGAATGAGCCCTGAACTGCATCACGCCATTCACATCAAAGCCATAAAAGCGGGAAAAAGTCTGAATAAATGGGTCAATGATACGCTCCAGTCAGCCTGAAAAAAGCATGCGGCTTAAGCGCCGCTTTGGCATGTTGACAAAGTAGAAAAAACACTGAACGATTTCTTTTTTTTATGGAATGGCTGATCTGTTTGCTGAAACGGACGGGGCGGGCGGTGGTCTGGATTTGATACCCGATAACCCCAAATTTACTTTTTCAAAACTTGCCAGTTCTCAGATGCCAACTTTTTGGATTGCGATTGAGATGCATGATGGCACCGACACAAATAACATCACTCTCTACCCTGTAAAGCACACCGTAAGGGAAACGATTGAGCAAACATCGACGGGTTTGTCTCGAAAACAATGGCCATGATTCAGGAAAAACCTTGACCCGATCAAAAGCACGTTTGACTTCGGCGGCAAATTCATAACCAAGTCCGGGACATTGTTCGTTGTAATAATCCACCGCCTCAGCAAATTCTTCTTCCGCAAAGGAAAGGATTATAATATTCATCTCTGATTGATCCTTGCAAAAACATCTTCTACTGATGACGCCTTGATTTCACCACGGTCATAAGCGTCAAATCGAGATTCGACCTCTTCTGCCCACGCAGCATCGACGCTATTGCGTGCGGCACAATCAAAACTCTGAAAAAGTTTTTCGATAAGCTCAGCCCTCTCCACAGGAAGCAAATCAAGAGCATCTTTGAAAATACGTTCTGCGACTGCTGTCATATTTCTATCCTTAAAATTATCTTTGCGATGATAACGTTCTCTCTTGAGTAAAAGGCAACTGTATGGGCATGGATGGTGGCTTTTTTTGCCCGGAACCCGCGACTGACGCCCATTTTCTGCAACGGTCACCATTGGAGAGTACACATTTTTTCTGAATTCTCTTGTATCGGCGTATTCAGCGCAAGCTACCAATGGCGTGGTGTAGTTTGCAAACCCTTTTTATGACCATCGCCCTGTGTGCAGGTAGTGGTCATAAAATCGGGAGCCCTTACGCTGCGGCGGCTCTTTTCTTGCAGAGCGCTCCCGCTCTTACCAACCGG
>SESG01013772.1_pt1 | contig 25609 bp, 12 predicted proteins | sample 3171421 | NCBI WGS metagenome assembly SESG01 (sample SAMN10866946, study PRJNA518727) | freshwater metagenome | biome: subpolar coniferous forest; feature: holomictic lake; material: water; isolation source: holomictic Lake 227, 6 m and 8 m depth | place: Canada: near Kenora, Ontario | collected...
TGATTTCAATGTATTCGATTTTGGGCTTGACAACTTTGGTGTTATAGGTCATTGTCAGTGCAAAACCGTCTCCTTCAAATAACAGCAAACCGGGTTTGGTCTCTGTTACTTTACAATAGGTGATCAGGTTTGAACTGGTTGGGGCTTTTGACAAACTGCTCAATTCAAATTTGTCGCTGATCTTAAAGTTTTTGCCCCTGTTTAGCGTGTAACTGCGAGTCCAGCTTTTGACCTGGGCTTCCGGTAGATAGGCTCCGGCAATATCCGTTGAGAAGGTGGCTGACTTGGTATTCGCGGTGAACTTAGAATTTTTTGCTTTGAATTTACTTCCATCTTTCTGGTCAACTCCGTTGATTACCGGAAGGTTGTGAAACTTGGACTGCATGGTCCAGATTTCATAGCGCCTTGAACTAAATGTTTTGGCGTTGTACTCCTCCCGACCCACATCAATCAGGCAAGGTTTCCCATCAAAATACATCACGCAAGTACCGATATCATTGTGATTGTGACTCTCCGCATTGAAACCTCCCTTTGCACCAAAGAAGAATCCGTTGAAACTGCCTTCTTTGTCACGGGCTCCTGCAACTTCAGTATCAGGTAGCCAGAAATCTGCCACCAGAGCTTCAGAGGCCTTTGCATTTTTGATTTCATCGAGCAAGCCCAGATTTTTGATCTGATCGCCAATCTTTCCGGCAGGACTGTGTTCTCCCCAGCCTCCCAATTTTGCCAGATAAGCGCCAAACTCCTGCATCTTTGGATCCTGGATTGCTTTACCGTATCTGTAAACAGTCGATGGACTTCCTCCGGTGGTAGCATCGGCATCCGCAAAATTGATGAAATAGGGGGCATGAATGTTCACCTGATAGAAATATTTTCCAATATTCTGAACGAGTGGATTGTCGTAGACATCGAATTTGCCATTGGTTGCCATCTGCAACACATCCAGACTTTCATACAAGAGTGCGCCTGCTGCACCCCAATAGGATGGTCCTTCGTCGCAACCACCGTCATCGGAATAACCATTCAGAAATTTATCGATCGAATTGATGATTTTTTGAACTTCGGCAATCTTTTTGGCCGGATCATTTTCAATGAGCAGGTAGCTGTTCAGCATGTTGTAATTGATCCATGGATTCCAGTTATTCGGACGACCACCCTTGAATCCCATGTAGCCAAAATCGTCCCGTTCAAAATAGGGTTTCAGTGATTTGTTGGTAATCTCCTGCTTCAGTCGCTTGGCGATGAGCGGATGAACCTTGTCAAATTCCGCTTTGAACAAATAGAGCGTCCAGGAGAGATTGCTCGTTATTTCACCTACACCAAGGTCGATGATCGGGTCATTGACATCCGGAAGTCCGGTACCGGCTTTTTGAGCGCCCAGGTGCGCGGACCAACCCCAGTAGGTTTGCTCGCTGAAATACCATACCGCATTGATAATCTGGTCGATGAAGCGACCTTTCCCTTCGGTCAGCTCTCCCATAACCAATGTAATCAGCGCATTGCTGCAGGCTGCATATACTCCCTGCCTCCTGTCGCCCGAACGGATAAATTCAAGATAATCTGTCGCTTTGACCGTTGGCCAGTTGTAGGTGAGGTAACCTTCAGCTTTGGAAATATATTCCTGCCTGATATTGGCAGGAAGTTTATCCCAGAACGCCCGGTTCTTGTAATCCGGATATTTATTCCAGGAGTTGTCTGTAATCAGCGATTTGGCCAGATCAATGGCTTTGGCCTCGTTGGCCAGGATGTTCCGCTCTTTGTTGGTCAATTCGGCTGCGGCCGGATTTGCCAGGCAAAACAGGAAAATAGCAAGACAGACAAAAAGAACAGGCTTCAAAACTGGATGATTTGTTTTCATTTGTTTGTATTTGATTATTTGAAAAAAAGAAAGTAAATGATTTAAATTGTTTTGGTTGATGTTATTTTTTCACTTTGATTGATGTTCTGTTCCCGTTAGCAGTCCGGACCTGTACTATAAAAATTTTGTTGGGTGTCCTTCCCGCATCCAGCAAGGCATAATCGCCGGCTACCTGAACCACCTGAAGGGTATGCCCCAACAGATCATACAATCTTATTTCCCTGGCATTCGCCGGAAGGTGCATTACGCAAATGCGTTCACTGGCCGGATCATAGAATGCGGTAAAATCCGTTTTGTTTTGAAACGTTTCGATCGCCGTGATGGTAAGCGGCAACATCTTTACATCATCCACATACATGGTGAGTGCTTTTTCCTGGTAAAATTCAGTGCCGTTTCTCTCGGGCGAAATGAGCAGATATCCCGATGGCGTGAAACTGAATTTCGACAAATCCTGGCTGCCCACAGCGAATTGTGCGGTTCGCCACTGGGCAGTGGTATATCCTGCGGTAATCTCGTAGGGATCTGTAAAATCGACGATCAGCACGTTGCCATTTCCGTCGTAAATGCGCACCCCAACTTTGCCGGGAGTATCTTTGAAATATTTGAACTCAATAACGCTAAGTTTGGTGACATTTAAATCGTAGCCATAAGCCTGAACTCCACGGTAGGTAAAATTTCCCGAATTCGCGGAAGTAACATATTCACTGTCATCCTGTCTGGTTATCCTGAGTACTTTACCACTGGTATTTGTTCCGTTTTTGGAAGGATTGACAACGACTTCTCCTAATACCGCTTTCAAGGATCCGTTGGAAGCCGGATTCATTTTCCAGCTAACAAATTCATTGGTGAGTGAATTCAGGCTGAATGACTCAAAACTTTCGTTCAGCACCACTCCTGGAGCGCTGAGGTTTAATCCGTTTAGGATGGCATCGCCTTCCGGTACCAGTTTCACCGTGATGGTTTGGGTGGAGCCGGCCGGAACAGTAAATTCGAATCCGGTAAAGAAGGTGTCGGAGTTGGGTTCTTCGTAACTCGTGGCCGGCTTGGTCGACCATGCCGTCGCTTTCACAGATTCGGTACCTTCAAAAATCAGGTAAAGCGATTTGGTGGCCTGGGAAAGTTTGATGATTTTCTCACTTACTTTTTGTGGAATAGCCTGTGTGAGCAGGTTCCAGCGGATGGTAAGAGGTTTTGAACTTGCCTGAACAACATCTTTGATCTCAACATATCGGTTGGAAACGATAGAGGCTGTTCGCCTGCAATTGGTCAGATCGTTCTTGTAAACCGGAGTGAGATTCATTTCAACCGATTTCAGGCTGGAGGTATTCACCAGATTTTCGACCGCCACATTCGCTGCAACCAACTGCTTGTTTCCGTTGATTGTTAAAGTGTTGTGTGCGAAATTATTTAGTCTGAAAACATCCCATCGCTCCGAAGTCTGGCTCATGTTCCACAAGTCGACGCCATTGGTTTCCAGGTTATTGTAGTCGCTCATGCCAAAATCCATTGCCCAGCGAATATCCAAGGCTTCCATCACAAACGAACCAATATCCATGTGGGCATGATTGCCGGATGGAGTACCGCCTTTTACTGCCAGGTAAATATCGTTGGCTCCCCAACCCGTCCGAAGCGCGGCAACTGCACTTACTCCCTGTGCGATGTAGGTGGTTTCGACAGGAGCAGGCAAATTATTCATGTTCAGACCCGTGCTCCAAATCAGCAGGAATGGGAGAAGCCGGTTGTCGCCCAAACTTGCTTCACTGGTAGTAAGGGTAAAATCGAGCTTTTGCAATTCATTGTAAAGGACACTTTTATCGCTTGCGCGGGAAGCCAGCCAAAACATACCCACCTGAACGCCTATTCCATTCCCGCAATCGGCAAAATTGAAGGGAAGCGGATTGATTGATTTAAGTGTTCCTCCACTCATCTGTTTGGTTCCTGTTCCCTGCATGTGTGTCACGAAGTTGACAGTTTTCAGAAACCCATCAATGGCCGTAAGCTCCCTGTCTGTGCCCCACATGCGTTGCAGCAGGTCGATGAAGAGGATATTGAAGGTGGTGCCATATTCCCAGTACCCCATTCCTTCGGGATAAGCTCCATTGTTGGAATAGACTCTCATTGGAATTTTGATGGAGGTGACAGCTCTTTCAATTAGAGCCTGGTAGTAGGTCGGGTTTTCATCGTAAACTGCAGCCACTCCTGCAGATATTCCTGCATTGCAAACCTGGTTCCAGTTGTTATCGCCGGTCATCCACGACTGATTGGCTTTCGAACCGGTGGTTTGCTCAATTCCCTTGGTTTTAATGGCCGTTGCAATGGTCGTTCGTGATGAAGCTCCCAGATAATTGTACAACCAGTCGTACCCAATCGCCATGGCCAGCGTCATCTCAGCCACATCGAGAAAATGGGTGGGATTCCAGTCTGAAAAGGCTGCCATTGCCAGCATCTCGGTCTCCGCTCGTTTTGCATATCGAACATCACCGGTCATCCGATAGGCATAGCTCAGGAAACCAATGCGCCGTATGGCCTCCCGGGATACGGAAAGCAACCGAATTCCCGTTAAAACCCTTTGCTGAACCGGCAAATTGAGCAGGTCATTGCATTCGGTAACAATGACGTTGTGCACCTTGTTGAGATTGGGTGTCGAATTTAATTTTTCTTTCAGAAGTGCCTCGTCGGCAGCCAGAAAAAAGAGACGGGGATGGCCGGTTAAAGGATAGGCTGCACGGCATTGCAGGGTTGCTCCGCCAATGAGACTAAGACTCAGGAGGAAAAATAAAACCAGTGTTTTTGTGCTTTCTCTCATTTGATATTTCCAAAGTAGGCTTTTGTAATTTCACTCGCAAGGGTTAGATTGTTCTCCGCTTTTGCTTTTTCAAGGCAATCCATAAAGAGATAGAATTTAAGCCAATAGCCAAAACTGTATTGTTGTCTGATCGATTTTGGACTCTTCAGCAAAGCATACCACTGGGTATTAATGCCATGTTTTTCTGCAAGATGCCGGAAGGAAAGGGCATTCTTCCAGGTGTTTTCCGATACTGTTTTATTCAGTTTGTTGAAATCGGCATATTGCATGGCATTAATTTTAATCACTTCGGCTGTATCGCTGATGCCCAGGTTTTTCAGTGAGAAGGTGAAATCTGCAACTTGATCGCCATTCAGATCGTACTCGATGGTGTCAAAAAAGCCATTGTTGTCTGTGTCCTTGTAACTGATCATTGGAAATACTTTAGGGTCAGCAGGTGTTCTGACAGGTCCGTAGCCATCGTACAATCCACCCATTCCCTGGTAGTAAAACGCGTTCTGATCCACCCGCCAACAGCCGGTCTCAGCGCCAAAGAGGTGAATTTTGCCATCCAGCGGACTAATGTACAGATTTCCTTTGCCGGAATTGTCCAAATCCCATTCGCCACGATCGCCTGCAGGATCCGACTGTGGATTGTCGTCCAGTCCGCCTTTCCTGGCGCCGATGGTATAGGGCTCTTTGGGATCCAGCAATTCGACTCTTTCCCAGCGTTCACAGTCATCATCCTCATCGAAAACCAGCCATGCTTCGTTCCATTTTCCCCTGTTAAATACCAGATCCCGGGCTTTGTCATGATCAGGGTAGATAAATTCCTCCAGTTGGCGAATGCGGGGATCCATAAAATATTGGTCCGCTGCAGGCAATCCGCGAAGATTTTTAAATGGATGAACCTGATCCATGTAGTCGAAACCTCCTCCGCGAAAGGTAATGGTCATGTCGAAATCGAAAGGATTTCCGGGCGAGTTGTCGTTGTCGAGATCGTAAGCCATGGTTACGTAATCGATTTTGCCCGTGAGGTTGGTCAGATATTTATCGCCCGGTTTGCCATAGGTAGGCCGGTCGAGCAGACGGATGGCGCATTCGGTTAACCCATCCTTGTCGACATCATAAAACAAAAACGGATTTTCCCAGTTCAACCTTAGGTCATTGATGAGCTGAGGGGAGGAATGGATCTTCAAAAACAGGGTATTTCCCGAATAGTCCTCGAAAAAATCCGATTTTCCGTCATGGATCCAGCACCGCACCTGAAAGGTATTCCAGTCGATGTAGTTGAGGATGTTGTCCTTGTCCAGATCCATGTTCACCATAAAATGACCCGGGCCCCATGGTTTTTCCTTGTCCTTTTCGCCAGCAAACTCCGAGAAGATCTGGATGTCGGCTTTCCCGTCGTTGTTGGTATCCACCCAGTCGACCACCACATCCGAATAACTACCGTATTTTCCATCCTTGTTGACATCTGCCATCAGGCAATCATTGTCGGTATCTCCTTCCAAATCAGTGGATTTCATGTCGTCATCGTCGTCAATCCATTGCACAGGAAAACCATTGGCTGTGGTGTATCTCATGACATCCGGATCCCCGTCGTTATCGAGATCAATCATTTCGGGTTTCGTACCCGGAAGTGGTTGTAACGGACGGTAGCTGTTCAGTAGGGTATGCGTGTTCCAGGGAATTAGGGGTTGTGCCTTTGCAGGTACAGCAAATGATAAAAAAACGGGAACGATAAAAAACAAAAAATAGGATTTCATGATGTTATGGTTTGTTGTATATGTCTGAATATTAAATATATGAACGTTGTTGTAGAGAAAACTCATGAATTTTCTCTATATGGTCGCCATCGTCAATTGCGCCCAATATTATCATGCAATGTACGTGGTTTGGCCTGATGACCCATTCATCGACCGTTGCACGTTGGTTGTAGGTGCCCATATTGATAAATTCATTTCTGACAATTTCGCCATATTCGGATAAATGCATTTTCTCATCGATGATTTTACCCAAAATTGCCTCACGATCACTCATGCACATGGTAATGAAATATTGGCCTTGTGCAGAATAATCCCAAAATTGCCAACGGTTGGGTTCAATGCGGTATTTGTTGTGAAAATTCAATGGCGCTTGTGTTTTAGTGATTTGTGCTTATGCGAAAATAAGGGATTCGGTTCAGCGGTACTTCCACATCATAAATTTTTCCACCTTGATATTTCTTTCCATCGTCTGCTACCCATGTTCCCTTCGGCAATACAACCGTCCGAATTGTTTTTCCTTTCGCGAGCATAGGTGCCACCAGCAACTCGTTTCCCAGCATAAACTGGTCCCTGATTTCGGCATAACCCTGATTGGGGAAGACATACTCCATGCTTTTCAGGATAGGCTCACCGGTTTTAGCGGCTTCATGTGCCAGTTTCATGATAAGGGGAGTGAATTTTTCACGTAATGAGACGGCTTGTTTTACTGCTTCCAATTGTTCTCTGGTAAGGATCCTCCAGGGAGCCACGGAGAATTGCATCATGGGCATCAATGCATGACATTGTGCCGAACGGACCACCAGTTCCCTGTCGAGCTTTGTCTCATCCAGAAAGGAGACCCAGTCGCCCCCGCCAATCAGATCCGGGCAGGAGAAAGCATAGCCGGACAATCCTTCCACGATCATATTGGGTATCAGCTTTTGTAGATCTGTCCAGTTGTGCGATTTGTCCTGAAGCCTTTGTGCCAGTGGCTGACCGCCCATTTTCCAGCAGGCGCGGTACTCGTTCAGCGGGAAGCGCATACCAAACTGCGTAAACAGTTCCGATTGCTCATTGGGGGTTACGTTTCCCTTGCTTATACCGTTGGAAGGATAAAATTTCGTGTCACCGGCATCAAATTTAAAACCATCGATGCCGAAATTCTTCACCAATCCATCCAGTTGACCATTGAACCACCCGACAGCAGCCGGATTGGAGAGATCCAGTACTGCCGATTGTCCATTCCACCACTCAATCATCAGCGGTTTGGATACTGACTGCCAGGTATCTGAATCGCTCTTTTTTTCAAGCAGAAATGCCTTCGATTTTTTGAGCAGGTTGTAGATGGCAGCCTGGTCGGCACTCACAAACGGGCAGATCCATAGCATCACTTTGAATCCCATCGAGTGCAATTGATCGACCATCGCCTTCGGGTTACTGAAGCGGCCCGGGTGAAAACGCCACAATCCGTAATCTTCCTGCCAGGTGTCGTCGATCATAAGTACGCCGGGAGGAAAACCATTGTCCAGAATTCCTTGCGCATATTTGATGACATCAGACTGGTTTTGGTTGTAAGTCAGTTCTATCCATGTGTTGTACTGCGGCTTTGAGAAGAGCAACGTATCCGGAAGTTTTCCTGTGGCAGGGAAGTAGCTATTCCTGACATGCCGCTGGGCTTCAGCCAGGGAATTGCCTGACTTTCCGATAACTACCTGATTATATGGGTCGTTTATCGTGATTTTGTCGCCTTTTAATTCAAATCGGAAGGGTTGCGGGCTCCAGGCATATTGGCCATTGCTGGTTAGGATCAAGGGTTGGATCTGATTGGATTTGTTGTTTCCATAAAAATCCATGGAATAATCCTTGGAGAAGGGCATGAGTTGTCCATCGTTGATGACACCAGTCCACACCTTTTCACCCGGCTGAAGATTGATATTCCGTGTCTCCTGACTGAAAACCACATTTGAAAAGAGTAGGAACAGCGTAAATATTTTTAGTTTCATGTGTCAGTAATTTGTTTTTATGGTATCATGGAATTGATGAAAGGTGACCCCACTACATGGATATTCATTGACTGTTGGTGTGAAAAAAATCTCATGGTATTTCAATTGACCTGCTTTAAAATTTTTGTTTATTCCCGATAATCAGGATTATTGGGCACCAGACCCAAGCTTCCCAAAAAATCCATACAGGCAGCTTTTACCTGGTAATTCCGCTCATTCATTTTGCGAACTGCCTGAATGGTCTGTATAAAAGGTTGCTTGTTGTCAACATAAAGCAAATGGTTGATCGCCATTAATGCCAGTTCCTGGTTATCACCTGAAACATACTGTTTTAGGTTTTCAGCAGCCAATTCATTCTTGAACTCCCTAAAGGCGATAGCCGAAGCGGTTACTGCCACAGGGGGATAGGTGTCGTTCATGGCTTGAATGATTTGATTCATGTATGGGTTCAAATCATCTGTATTTTGAGACCTCAAACCAAGAATGGCCCAATAGCGGACTATTTTATTGGGAGCGGATAGTAATTTAATTTGTTTAGTGGCAATCTCTTTTCCCCGAAATCCCGATAGGTTAGCTGCCTTATAGACTTCGGCGATCGCATAATTCTTGTCATTCAACCTAAATTCATAAGGTGTAGTTGTTTCAGGAATCAATCCGATTTCATATTCAGGCAGTAACAGCACGTCGCGTGATTGAAGTATTTCCTTTTCCAATTGGCCTCGCATTTTTTTTAATACCGACTTGTAATCCGGATCCATTACCAGGTTTTGGGTTTCCCAGGTGTCATTTTCGATGTCGAACAGGAACTCTGCCGGCCGGTCCTGAAACAGGCTTTTTTGTAACGGATTCAGCTTGTTTCCGGCCAGGTCCCTGCGCATTTCCTGCTTGATTTCGCTTATTTCCATGTAACGAATATACCTGGCCTCAGGCATAAATGGCATGAAATTGCGCGAATACATATATTTCCCATTTGTCACGCTGCGCACCAGATCAATCCCATTGTCGGAGCGGTCGGAGGATAAAACCAAATGATCAGCAGGATTGGACCGGTCGTTCCCTAATAATTTTCGGCCTGACATATGCTCAGGAACTTTGCCGCCCGCCAGACTTACCAGTGTTGGCGCCAGGTCTTCAAAATCGATCAGCTCATTGGTAACCACTCCGCCTGTTCCCCAAGGCGACAAGTGTTTGTATATTTCAGGAAACCAGATCACAAAGGGAACCCGGTATCCAAGATTGATTCCGTTTGTTTTCCCCCTGGGAATTCCCTCACCGTGGTCACTGAAAAAAAAGATAATCGTGCTGTCTTTCAAATCGTCCTTCTTCAACCGGGCGAGCAATGCTCCAATTTTATTGTCGGTCAATTTGATCGAGTTGTAAACCCGGGCAAACTGTTTTCGCATGCCGGGGCTGTTGGGATAAAAAGGAGGCATCTCAAAAGCATTGTCCCCAATTTGTTCATTTCCCTGCAGTTTTTCCAGAACATTTTTTTGGTACCATGAATAGGTTTCCGTCATGGTTCTCGACTGGTGCGAATCCATGAAATTGTATACTGCAAAGAAGGGTTGACCAGGTTTTCGGTTCTCCCATCCGGCCTTTTCTGAACTTTCATTCCAGGCTTCCTTGATGAACTGGTCTGATTTGGCCACGTTGTAGTCGGTCTTGCTATTGTTGGAGGTGTGATAACCTTCCTTTTGAAGATAAAAGGGAAATCCTTTGATAAATTCCGGAATTGCATAATTGCTTCTGTGATTTCCGGTACCTGATTTGTATGTTTTCACACCTGTTATGATGCAGGTACGGCTTGGTGAACAAACGGTGCCTGTCGAAAAAGCGTTCGTAAACCGGACTCCCTCCCCGGCGAGCTGGTCGATCACCGGCGTATGTGCATCCTTGTTTCCGTAGCAGCCAATAAACTGTGGGGAAGTATCTTCGATGGTTATCCAGAGAATATTCGGATGTCCCGCTGCATGTTTTTCCTTGGCCATCAAACTTGTGAATGGACTTAGAATCGCCAATGATATGGGAAGAATATTCTTCATCGTGCTATTTTTCGTTCGAAGTGATCAATTTCTTATCGTATTCAATTGGCAAGGGTTTTCAGATTCCTGATAGTCTGACTTTGATGGCCCCTTTCCCATCCTTCACAGTCCATGCCGGTACGCTGATTTCGATCCGTTTCAGTCCCTTCATGGTTTTGTCAATTTCCATCGGCGGCGGATCCAGCGAAATCACCGAAATCCTGATCCCCAAAGGCTCCAGGATAGTCATCTTTAATTTTTTCCCGTCCTGGTTCAGGGTTGCACCCTGAACATCCGCGTTTACATCGGCGAGGGTCATCATTCCCCAGGTAATATTTTTGGTGGAGTCGTTGGTTTCAAAGCGATCTTCCATCAGCAACGACTGATTGCTTTCCTTGACAAACCTTCGCGACAACGAGCGAATGCTTTTCCCGTAAACGGGGGTCATGTCGATGGTAACTTCGGGAGTAGGAGCGGTTTTGAAGTCGATGATTGTGGCCGTGCCATTCACTAAAAATCGGGCGTCATTGACGGTAATGGTGCTGTGTCCCTGGTTCTTTTTGGTCAGCAACGTCCATCTTTCCCCTTTTTGTGACTGGTCAGATAACCTGAATCCAATCTTGTTCAATAAATAGTAATTCTGATTTCCCGGATCTACCACCCATCTCACCCCGTTCAGTTCAAATACAAAGGTTCCGGCATCCATGTTTCCGTGACTAATGTTGGCCTTACCTCCTTTTGCCGCAAGGTAAAATTGTCCGGGATCATCGTTCCCGCCACGAAAAACTGCAACCGGATTGGCTCCATTCCCATGCCAGCTAAGTGGTAGTGTGCTCTTTTTTAGTTCTTTGTATTGCGAAAGCCAAACCATTCCCGGACCGGCAAATCTTCCGGCATTGGATGGTTTTTCAAAAAATGATTTGTCAAAATACAAGGCATCTCCCGTTTTGGCGGCAAACCATGTGGAAATAATTGCTCCGTCTCCCTCGTTTCTTTCCCCTGAATCTGCAAAATTGAACAAGTTACCCGATGGGGCAGTGGCATATTGCCTGAAATTGGCGCTTTCCATCATTCCTGGACTTTTGGTTATGCCAAAATCACTTCCCAATGCCGTTGTCAGTGAATTTGCCGCTACGATGGCATAGCTCGTTCCGTATCCCCAGTAGGTGGGTCCTTCGGGATAGATCCCATCCGGGGCATATTCCTGAAGCGAGTTTGGAAGCATCTTCAATGCCCTTGAAATGGTTTTGGCCGCCAACCCGGGATTTACATCTGCAATGGCCAATGAAGCGGCTACCATTCCTCCGTGACAGACGGAGTTCCAGTTGTTCGTTCCCTTGATCCACCCCATTCGCTCGCCACTTTCGTTGTAACTTGGTTGAATTCCTTTTTCAATCAGGGCGGTTTTCGCCATGGAAACGGTCTCCTTTGGAAGGGCTTGACCTACCCAGTCAACGGCAATTGCTACCGCAAAGGACATTTCGGCGATATCCAGAAAATGCTGGGGATTCCAATCCTGGAACCTGCAAACAGTTTTCACCTCTTCATCAATTCTTTTTAAAATTTTCTGACTCTTGTCGAGGCGGTAAACCATGCACAAAATTCCCATCCTTTCGACCATTTCGCGTGAGACAGCCAGTAACCTGAACCCTTCCAGTTCTCTTTTCAACAATGGTTTGGATTGAATCGCTGAGGCTTCCTTCTGCAGGTACAGATGAAAATTTCGCACCAGAGGATCAGATTTGAGCTTCTGTTTGAGTTGTCTCTCAATTTCCGGAGTCAGGATAATTTTTGGTGACTGCTTGCTTAAATGAGCCTTCATCCAGGATACCGTAACCGGATTCTCGAGGGCATAGAGCGCTCTCTCCTGAGCCACTCCCTGAAAAGTAAAGGTTAGGAGCACCAGAAGCGAAAAAATAGTTAGTGCCTTGTTTCGAAGGAGTACAAAAAGATGGCTCATTTGATTTAATTTTCTGAGTTCAATTTTTACCACAAAGGGCACAAAGTACACACAAAGGTCACAAATCGAAAATTGCTTTTCGCGTCCTTTGTGTTTTCCTTTGCGTCCTTTGTGGTTAACATTCTATTTGCCCGACAGTCTTACCTTCATGGTTGTTGTCCCGTTTTTAACCGTCCATGCCGGCAGACGGATTTCGATTCGTTTTAACCCGTCAATCTTGCGGTCAAGATAGAATGGGGGAGGGTCGAGTGAAACGATGGAAAGGCTCAGTTCCGGATGGGCCATATTTTCAAGTTTCAGTTCTTTGCCGTCTTTCCGGAGGATTGCACCACCATTCACGATTTCAACATCCGCGGTAGTCATCATTTGCCAAACAATACTTTGGGTGGTTTTCGTCACCGTGAAGTTATCCTCTATCAGGATGGAATGGTCATTTTCTTTGAGGAAGCGACGGCTGGCGTTTTGCAGGTTCCCGCCATAAACTGGAGTCAGGTCGAAAGTAGCTTCAGGCATGCTGCCATCCTTGAAATTTTTCAGGGCAGCGAATCCCTTGTTGATAAACAGTGAATTATTGACCGTCACGGTGCTGTGTCCAAAATTATTCTTGGAGAGCAAAGTCCAGCGCTGGCAATCCTGGCAGTTGCCCCAAAGATCAAATCCTGTCTGCTCAATTTCATTGTATGACTGGTTTCCCGGGTCAATCGACCATCTGACGCCGTCCAGCTCAAAGATGAAGGATCCGGCATCCATGTTCCCGTGGCTGGAAGTGGCCCTTCCGCCTTTTCCACCAAAATAATAGCTGCGCTTGTCGTTTTCCCCTCCGGTGAAGATGACGATCGGGTTTGGTCCATCTCCTTTCCATGCGGTTGGGATTTTTGCATCGTCTTTGGCCTTGTATTGTGAAATCCAAACCAGCGCGGCACCGGAGATTCTGGATAACTCACCGAGATCAGTAGTTGGAGCCAGGAAGCGCTCTTTTTCAAAAAAAGCTTTGTTCCCGGTTTTCGCGGCGAACCAGGCGAGGGTCACATCGCCTCCTGCACTTCTCTTATCCCCGCAATCGGCATAGTTGAAATACCAACCGGAGGGTGTGTTTGACAGTACCCTGAACATGGCACTTTTCTTAAATGCCGGATATTCGGCCAATCCAAAATCAGTTCCAAATGCACTTTCGAGAATGGAAGAGGTGACCACGGAGAAGCTGGTCCCATATCCCCAGTAGGTAGATCCTTCAGGATAAACACCATCCGGAGCATATTCCTGCAGGGCATAAGGCATTCCGTTCAGGGAACGGCTGATGGTTTTGGCGGCGAGTTCGGGGTTTTTCTCTGCGATGGCAATCGATGCGGCGATCATTCCGCCGTTGCACACCTGGTTCCAGTTGTTGGTGCCTTTGATCCAGCCGGTATTCCCTTTTTCATTGTAGCTTGGTTTAATCCCCTTTTCGATGAGCGAGTTGAGCGCAAGATCGATGGTCTGTTTTGGTAATTTTCCGGCGGTCCAGTCGAGGGCCAACGAAACGGCCATCGACATTTCAGCGACATCCAGGAAGTGAGATGGGTTCCAGTCAGTGAAATTGCAGACTGCAACGACCTCTTCGTTGATACGTTTCAGAATTTTACGGTCCTTTTCGATTCTGTAAACCATTCCCAGCATGTTGACCCTGTAAAGCATTTCACGCGAAACCCCGAGTAACCTGCGGCCTTCCAGTTTCCTGACCAGCAAAGGTTTTGTCTGGATTTTTACCGCATTAGCCTGGATGGCTTTGTACAAGTTCTGCACTACCGGATCGCTCTTCAGTTGAACAAGCAACGCTTTTTCGATGGTCGAATTGAGGACCATTCTGGGCAAAGATGGATGAAGATGCTGCTTCAGGTACTGTACCGACATTGGATTATCCAGTTTTGTCATCTCCTGCTCCTGGGAGGAGGGATGGTTGGGAGAAGCTTTTGCGCAGGTGACTGAAAAAACAACCATGCACAAAATGATTGGCAAAGAATTGAATTTAAATCTCATTATTCCAGGTATTAAAGTGTGTATCCGATTTGTTTGACTGTTCCGTTATTTTCAATTTCGAGTTGGAGACTGGCCGGGGCTGCCTCCGGATTTCCGATGATTCTGATCTTTATATCGGGCATTTTTTTTTCATATGGTGCCACCAGGGTCACAAACCTTACATTTGACTGGGCTGTTGTTTTATTGAGCCGATAGGAAAATGCGGGACGTGGCTCCTTCTTCGTGTACAGGAAAGAAACCTGACCCTCTTCCTCGGCCAGTTCCATGCCGGGCTGGTTCAAAGATTGAACCATCACATTCCAGCCTTCTTCAAAAACGGTGGAGACTCTTTTCTGCGGAACATTAAAGTCTGCCTTCCCGGGTGCAAGCTGAAAATGAAGATCAATGGCGCCTTCCGCGCTTCCGTAGGCTTCATCCACCAATATGAAATATTTTTTTTCGAAGAAGAAGACGGCACGTCTGTGTATCAGGTTGTCATAGCTCTTGTTCTCGACGACCAGTACGTCATTGGTCTTACCAGGATTCCATTTCAGCAGCTTTGGGGCATATTTGGAATTCTCACCGTTAAGCGTGAGTGTTTGATGAACTTTTGTTTGCCTGAACCAGGCACGATTTTCGGGATCACCGCTGTAGATGAAGCTTCCGGCATCCGGCATAAGGTTTCTGCCTCCGGCTGAAAGTTCAAATGTGCCGTTGTCGGGCTGGCAATGGCCCCCTCCGTCGGGACCGCATTTAAGTACAAGACACACTGCATCTTTTGCCCATGAACTGCGCATGGAGTAGAGTCCGCTTTGCGGAAGGGCATAGGCGGTAGAATCCGGTTGGGTGCCCAATTGCCCATTGGAGGCGAGGTACAGAAAATCAGTTCGGTTGAACCGGTCTGCCCATTCCTGAAATTTTTTAGAGTTTTGGCCTGGTTTTCCTGCCCAGGAATCACCAAATTGAGGATTTGTACCATCAGGATGGCACAATTTCATGGGTACTTCACACATCTTAGCGATTTTCCGGACATAGGAAGGTGGAAATATTTCGGTTCGTCCGTTCATTTTAGCGAGGTCATAGGTCCGGAGAAACCAATCAATGCATCCGAGGTGATAACCCATGGCCAGCTCCCGCTGCTGCCCGTCCGGATAAACCTGGCTGTCAATTTCATTGTTCAGCCGTCTTACCGCTTCTGTCAGCCATTTGTCAGAATTGGTGAATTCGGGAAAGGTGATGGCGATGAAGGCGAGACCTTCGGCTTCCATCAAACCCCAGTTGCTCCCTGCGCTGTATTTGGTCATTAAATATTCAGCATGGTCATGGCAGCTGTTAAGGAATGCAACAAGCACTTCAGGGGTAAAATTCGGCGAATCGATGAAATATTGGAAAAGTGCGCTCCAGCGATAACCCCTGATACCTGTTTCTATTGAGCGCCAGGCATAATTGTGCGCTTTGTCATTCGGATTCTTTGTGGTCCAGTCAACCAGTTGGCTGCACCATTCTTTGGCATATTTTTCATCCCCTGAATTCCAGTAGGCAGCAGCCATGGCATCCCAGAAATACATTCGGTTGAGTTGCCAGATCCATTCATTGTCGGGGACAGGGCGTAATCCCCAATTGATGTTGTTTCCGCAAAAATAGGGAGGATAGGCAGGTTGCCCGACGAAGATGTGCTTCAAGGCATTGTCTGCGGTCTGCAGTTCACTGCTGCCGGCAGATTTTCCATATCCTTCGGCTTTTTTATTCTTGTCAACCGGATGCTTGACAGCGGTGCGTGTTTGGTAATAAATCAGCAATTTTTGGATCGCCAGTGAGGAATTCTCCTTGCATTGCCTTACCCGGTCGAGTAACTTTGAATTGAGATCAATCCTGGACAAAAGTTTTTCAGCCTCACCGGTTGAGGCCATCTCTTTGGCAAAGACAGTATGCCCCTGTAGGAGCATGAAACAAAACATTAATGATAGCAATGGGATTGATCGCCTGATTTGTTTGACCATTGGAAAAACAGGATTGTACTTCATTCGTAATAATCAGGTTAAATCATTGAAAAACAGTGCGTACGTATGAAAATCGCAAATGCGTTTACATCGCCTTAAGTTGGCTTAGCCCATGCTCGTTTCAAGCTGAAACATTCCCCCGAACATTAATGCAAAATCCGGGAATCCATGACTTGTTTGTATGTGATTCGTAATAACAGCTTCCAGTATCCTTAAGCGAACCCCGGATAGAGTTAATCAATGGCGACAACAGGCTAATGTGTTACCTGTTCCGGTAAAAAGATAAGAGAGACTACAATCGACCCGGTTGGTCTTTTGTAGTCTCTCTTAAATGATATTAAAACAAAACCGGAGAATAGACCTCCATGATGACTGCCCTGTCCCTGACAACCAACGTTTCTGTTGCCTCGTAGGTGTAGACGCCATTGGAGACTTTATAGCTCAAAGTTATTCCATCTCTGTCTTTTGCGCCCCAAATGTACTTCTTGGTCAAAAATTCACCCGTGCCGGTAACAGTGTAGGCAGATCCTGCCGGAGCAGAAACTGTGCACTTGGTACCCGTAAACGTCAGTGCCAAATTGTAAGCGCCGGTGATTTTAGTCGAGCGGAAATTGGTTGGAAACGTTACCTGATAGCGTCCTGAAGTGGAGAGTAAGGCAACCGGATTACTTTCGACATAGGTCTGACTGTAAGTGGTTGTTTCGACCTCCGCACCAGCTGCATCCTTTACCTTGTTTGAACCGTAATGGAAATAATTTCCATGGAACTCGTTGATGTATTTAACGGCAAACATGGTGAAGTTCTTCGGAGCGACACTCCACTGGGTAATTATTCGCGGATCAGCAGCCGAGTTGGTTGAGCTTCCTGAGAGGATCGTATCCACATCGGCAGATGACTTGAGCCGCAATGGAACCACATAGGTATTCTTGATGGCAAGCGGATCACTGAAAAACGCATCGGTCAGTTGAACAGTTACACCGCCGTTGTAACTTCCGGTGGGAATAATAATTTGATCAGGAGAGCTGAGCGTATAGTAATTGGTGGGCAAAGCCTTGATCGGATCTCCTTTGGCAATAAATAAGATATTGTTGCAAAGGGAGTTGTCAACTACAAAAGTAAATTTCCTGTCCTTGGTATTTTCGTACAATCCTCCCAGCGCTACCGAAATAACAAATTTATGCGCATTGTCATTCACATTGTCATAGATATAATCACCTAGCACCAGGGTCCTTACGGGAAACTGATAGGGAAAATAGCCTGACTGATAGTCAAAATCGGGAAAGGTTTTATCGGCATTCTTACACGAAAATAGTCCCGCGATTGTCACTATGATGAAGAATATTTTTTTCATATTTCTCTATTTTAGATGGATTACAAACTATTTCCAGCCCTTATTTTGGACGAAGTTAAACTTAATAATTTCTTTGTCGGGTATCGGTCCATATTGCATGTAATTGTTGTCATAGGCACGATTCTCGACTGTAAAATAGGTATAAGTTGTTCCGTTAATTGAAACGCCTTTGGCGGGAACTGTCAAATCATCCTTCCACCTGCGCAAATCCCAGAACCGGAATCCTTCAAAACAAAGTTCAATCCTTCTTTCATTGTGAATTAAGGTACGCATTTGATCCTTTCCTGAAATAGAAGCGAGATAATTGTCGGGTTGTGTTATTCCAGCCCTTTTGCGTATCGCGGCAATGACATCTTTTGCCGAGAAAGTGTAAGTTCCTTTGCCGTCAGGTCCCCATGCTTCATTGGCAGCTTCTGCGTAATTCAAAAACATTTCGGTATAACGGATATGTGTTTGAAAATGTTGCTGTGTGGATGATGCAGCCGGATTGGCATTTACCTCTTCCCTGAGAAGTTTTCTCAGATAGTATCCTGTTCTGGTTGAAGTTTGGGTCGCATCCACAGCGTTGCTTCCACTACCAACTCCTGTAAGGATGGTGGTGCTTTTCATGCTGCTTCCGTTGTACACTACATAAAGTGCCAGTCGGGGGTCTCTGCCGGTATAAGGAGCTGCCGGATTGTATTTGGAGTTCACATCATCAATTGGATATCCATTGGCCATCGGAAATGCATCCACCAGGTTTTGAGTAGGATTAACCCTTCCATTTCCATAAAGAGAAGGAGGGAAATTGGCTACTTCGCGCACCTGATCCGTATAAACGGGTCTTCTCCAAAGGATTTCACCCAAATCTTTCAAGTCGCCGCTGGAGAGATTGGCCTCAGTGACCTGGGCCGCAAGGTAAAAAATATGTCCCTTTGGATCGAGACCTGAAACACCGTTGATGCCGGATAGCAGATCTGCTGTGTAGTTGGCCGCATTTTGCCACAGCGTTGGGTCGTTGGTCGCGTTAAATGCCGGACTGGCAGCCAGCAAAGCCAAACGAGCTTTTAGTGCCTTTACGATTCTGCCACTCACCCGTTGCCTGGAAAAATCTCCCATAACGGTATTGTAGGCATTGATATCGGTCACTTCACTGAAGCCTGCCTGCAGACCGCCGATGGCAGCCACATTTCCATAATCCGTCGGCAGATACTTCATTGCTTCGGTGAAATCAGCATATGCACTGGTCACACATTCGGCAAAAGTTGCCCGTGGTTTGGAGAAGGCATTCTGAGTAGCAAGAAACTCGTTGTAAATGGGTGTTCCAAGCAGGGTGCCATTGGATCCGATACCACCATGGTTTCTTAACAGGAAAAATTTAAACATTCCTCTTAAGGCATAGGATTCGCCTTTCAGGCGCCGGATGAACAAATTGTTTTGCTCCGGGCTCGTCCATTTCCAGTTAATGGTATCAACAATGCTTAGAAACTCATTGATGTACAAAATGGCTCTGTTGGAGTTGTCCCAAAGGTTCTGCGGATCGTACAACGCCGACCATTCTCCTTTTGCCATGCGCATGTAGGAGTTAAGCTTATCATTGGTTACCGCATCATCGGTGGCGACTTCATCCCACCTGTAATCGTTGGTAGGGATGTAGGTGAATGCCCTGATCAACAATCCCTCGGCATAGGAAGGGTCATCGTAAATCCTTTCCAGCGTGCTGTGGTTGTCATTTTCAGGTTCCAGGAATTTACACGCTGTAAATACCAGCAGTGAAACCGTCAGGATTGAAAATATTTGAATGGATCTCATAATTTAATCTTTTTAAGTGAATTAAAAATTAGCTTTTAAACCCATAGAAAAGGTGCGGTAATATGGCTCACCAGTTGCGTTTGTGTCTCTGATTTTCAGATTTTTAGCAAACTGAAACACATTGGAAGCATCCACAAACAGGTCTAAATTCTTCATCAACATTGATTTAGAAACAGATTCAGGCATATTGAAGGTTAATTGAATCTTGCGAATCTGAAAATAATCGTTGTTGTAGAGCCAATAGCTGGATCTGCGGTAATTGTTGCTGTTCGTCTGGGAGCTTAATGCCGGATAGGTAGCTGTTGCTGCAGTTGCAGTTGTCCAGGCATTAAGCACTATTTCTGAATATTTTTTGTTCCCGTCAACCCAATAATAGTTGCCTTCCTTGAAGTTATCCGCGCCACTCCTGCCTTCACCCGAAACGAACAGTGTGAGGTTCTTGTAGGCTATCTTTAACTGGACTCCTCCCGACCATGGTGTCTGGTAACGGCGAAGGTAAATTTCATCGTTGGTATCAACAACTCCGTCTCCATTTTGGTCCTTGTATTTAATGTCACCCGGTCTTACAGTACCGAAGGATTGAATTGGGCTGGAATTGATCTCTGCCTGATCTTTGAAGAGACCTAAAGCCTGCAAGCCAAAGGTTGCATCCACCGGTTGTCCTTGTCTGTATTGGTAGGAATTGTTGTAGACTTCATCAACTTTGGTCCTTTTGGAAGTGATATAAAGTGTGTTGACGCCGATATAGAGTCTCCAGTTTCCAATGGATTTGTTGTAGTTCAATCCCAATTCAGCTCCTTTGTAATTTTCAGCTCCGAAATTCTGGTAAGGAATGAAATCCGTATAGAAGCTGGGAAAGGTTGTGGCAGGACGTGTGACCAGGCCACTGTATACATCATAGAAGAGGTTAACTTCAGCACCAATCGTTTTCTTGAAGAAGAGGCCTTCCGCACCAACATTGATCTCGTTGCGTTTAACGAAGCTCAAATTCGGACTATTTGGCCAACTGGACATGACACCTGAACGGCTTCTTACTCCTTCGTCCCAGGCATAACTGCCCGAGGTGGTGTAACGGTTGTCGTAATAATAGAATCCTCCGATCGGGATATCCGAATTAATGGTTCCGGCAGATATTCTAAGTTTTAAATAGTCAATGGCCTTGGCAGATGAGAGAAAATCCTCGTTTTTAACCATCCAGGCTACACCAAGCGTTGGCGAAAAACCTTTGTTGTTGCCTTGCAAAAGTTTGACTGAATTGACATAGGCGCCACTGAAATCTACAAGATACTTATTTTTGAAAATATAGGTAATTTGAAGTCCGAGGTGAGCTTGTTTAACTCCCTGAAAATCACCTTGTTCTTTCGAGTTACTCCCGTAACCCAGAAAGGATCCGGTGAAATGATGGTCGCTTCCAAAGGTTCTGTCGTAACTGAAGAGACCGTAGAAACCGAATTTTCGGTAGAAGTTGGTATTTCCAACCACCTGAGTTCCCGGACGAGCATCAACGCCATATTGTTTCAGACTCAAAATTTTATCCGACGCGGCGTCCCAAACGGGTTCGTAGGAAGAATACTGGTTGGCCACAGTCTGATCGTAGCTCATCAGGTAGTCGAAACTAATGTTGGTATGAAAAGAGAGGCCCTTGGTAATCGGTTCGAGATCGACATCCACCCTGTTGTTGAAAGAGAATTTTCGTTGGATGCTTTCCAAAACACCACCCGAATAACTATCGGCCAAAGCATTGGTCAGGAAAGAGGTATTTCCTCCGAGGAGGTACAGACCGTCTACATCGTTCTTTTTCCCTTTCAAAAGCGCATCCGTTGGTTCAATCAGTGAGATTGGAATCAGTGGGGCAAACTCGAAGGGTCTGTTGGCAGCTGCTGCACCCCAGAAATCTCCCCTTTGTCTTTTGTTGTCGCCAAAAGTTGCTGTTCCGTCGATCGCAGTTTTAATCCATTTGTTAATCTTTAAGTCGACGTTGCCACGCACATTAAAAATGTTGTTTCTGGCGCTGGCTCCCTGTCCAAAATTGAGAATACCGCCGTCAGAGTACCACCCAATATTGGAGTAGTATTTGGCAATATCGTTTCCACCGGAAAACTCACCTTGTAAATCAACGTAATTCTTGAAGGATTTAAGGTACTCACCGGAATAGTAATCTACATTGGGATAGCGGTAAGCATTGCCCGAACGGTAGTTCTGAATGGTGGCATCGGTATATTGAGGCGTTAGGCCGTCGTTTGCCCTGGCTTGGTTGAAGTAAGTCATGTTGTCGGCCGAATTCAGAAATTTCGGAGTAGCCCTTGGTGTGGATAATCCTGAATTGACGGCAAAAGAAGACTTGTTCTTAAAGGCCTCTCCGCGTTTTGTCGTAATCAGAATGACCCCGTTGACTGCTGCACTACCGTATAATACTGAAGCGTTCACGTCTTTGAGAACGGTAATATCATCGATCTCAGACAATCTGAGGGAGGTAATATCACGGGGTAAACCATCTACCACAAACAGGGCATTCCCTGAATTGAGTCCGGTCCCGGTTAAATCCGCCACGTTGATACCAATACCGATACCCCTGATGTTGTTGCTTCCAAGCATTCCCAGGGTTCTTCCTGTTAAGATATTGTCGGCCCAGATAGAATTGTCATAACGGCCAACATCAGTTGAGCTAACTTTACTTACGGTTCCCACGATATCGCCTTCATAGGCTTTTCGGAAGGCCAGATTGATTTTCTCATCGTTGTCGTACAGGAATTTACTCGAATTCAGTACGATTTTGTTTCTGTTCTTAATTTCGTCAATTGTATAAGTGACGATATCAAAAGCTTGTGCCTCGATGATCAGCTTGGACCCCGGTTCCACAGTAATTGAGAATTTTCCGTTGGCATCCGTTTTTGTATAGGAATTGCCGCTGAAAATTTCCGCATTGGCGACAGGGTTGCCAGCTTTGTCATTAACAACAGACTTAACAACGATTGTCTTCTCATCCTGGGCGCGGGTATTATTTGGTATAAATAATATCGCCAAACTTAGAAAAGCCAATATGATAGAGTATTTTTTCTTCATTTGTTAAAGTTTTTTAATTTATTTTTAACCTTACCATCCCGGATTTTGAGGGAAACCGGCATATTGCTTGGTGTATTTCACCTGAATTGGCAGCCAGTTGTGCTTCTTTTCTGCAGTTCTCCGAACGACCAGTCTTTCAATCAGGTTGATGGGTTTCCCATTGCTACCCCTGGTGAAATCGATCGCTGTTTTGTCCAGATATCTGGCGTCACCATTCCTGTTCCAACGGCGTAAATCACAGAAGCGTGATCCTTCGAAAGAGAGCTCTACAGCCCGCTCACGTACGATTTCCTCAAAGAAAGCAGCCGAGTTTGAAGTGAATTTGGCATTGATGTTTGGCAATTGAGCGCGGTTTCTTACGACGTTTAAAGCCTGTTCAGCTGTCAGGGTATAGTTGCCTGAAGTGCTCTGCGGTGTGCCACCTGTGCCGAAGATAACGGCTTCAGAGTACATAAGGTAGATATCTGCAAGTCGTAGGTAAGGAACAAACTCCATCAGCGATCCTGCCACTGTCAACGAGAAAGTTGGACTCAATCCGCTGAATTTCTTTTGATAGTAACCTGTGACGCTTGGAGGATTTATTTGAGAACGATGACGTCCGCCATTGTACAATTCTGCAAATTGGTCTGCACCGGCGGTTGACCACCATTTTTCGCCGTCGATGGCGATATCCTTGTAGAAGCGCGGCTCACGACCGGTCCATGGATCATTTGGGTTATAACCTGATGCAGGATCTGTAATGGGTAAACCATTGGCCATCGCATAATTTTTTGTGAAATTATGCGTGGGTACATCTGCATTTGTGCCGCTGTTCAATCCCATGGAGGATGGACAAATAGCACCGATGGTTGAGTTCCTTACGCGGGTTCTGTCGTAGATGGTTGGTGTCATAATTACTTCAGTTCCACCAGGGCGCAGGTTGTTCAATTTGAGGAAATTATCGGTCCAGGTTGACCAGGTTTGCAATTTATAGATACCGGTCTGATCGGCCAATTTGAGCAGTTCTCCAAAAGCCTGTGCTGCTTGTGTAGCCAGTGCGGCATTGTAGGTATTGCCACCCTTGGCCTCTTCGTTGATCATCGGACTTGCAGCATAAAGCAATGCTTTTCCAAGATATCCCAATGCGTGAAATTTGTTGATTCTGTCACGGTTATTCAGGAGTGTTTTCTGTCCGGGAGCTGACAAATCCCAATGATTTGGCAGAATATCCGCAGCAGCCCTAAAATCTGCAGCCATCTTTTTGGCGGTCTCCTGGAAAGTTAGCCTGTTGTATTCGGCCGCAAACATATCTTCAGTTGGGTCAATTACCTTTGTAATATAAGGCATTCCACCCCAGTAACGGCAAATTTCAAAATAGAACCAGCCTCTGAAGAAGAGAGCCTGCCCTTTGATGTGGTTTTTCTCCTCAGGGGTTCCTTCAAACAATCCGGGCTCCTCAATTTTTGCCAATGCGATGTTGGCTTTTCGGATTCCGTACCATGCATATTCCCATATCCTCCTGTCTCTTGCCGTATTGCTGGACAAAGTGGTGGTAGTAGGTGTTACGCCAAAAAAGTAGGTTTCGTTGCCCCAGTAATTTCCCAGATCAAAATTGTAGATATAGTTGTTAAGGGTTTCATCAGCAAACAGATATTTGTTCCAGGCCCCTGCTTTGTCAGGGTCTATGATACAGTTGTACTCTTCTTCCATAAATCCCTGAAAGCTGGTGAAGTTTCCAAATACGTCTTTATCCGTAATACTGGCTTCGGGAGCCTTGTCGAGGTATTTTTCGCAAGAGGATGAACCAAGTATTAAAATCAGGAAAATGATTATGGAGTTGATATAAAATTTTGTCTTTTTCATTTTCTTACAGCTTAGAAAGTTAATTCAAGTCCTAACATGATCTTCTTGACAGTAGGATAGGCTCCTTCAGTTGCGCTACCACCCGTGTAGGTAAGTTCCCTGTCATCGGGCAATGCCGACCAGAAGTAAAGATTGTTCCCGTTCAGGGAAAGCCTTAAGTTGGAGAACCCTGCTTTTTTCACCCATGCAAGGTCATTAAAAGTATAGGCGATTTCAACAGTTTTGAGTCGGAGGTAGGAGGCATCGTACAGGTAATAGTCTCCAACATTCTCTGCCTGGGTTTTCCATCTTGGCAGAAATGAGGATGCATTCTGGTTGTCTTTGGACCAGTAATCAGCTACGTGTGCAAATAGAATATCCGTATCGTTGGCATAATTGTCAAAACCGATGTAACGGTTTGCATTGCTAACGCCATAAAACTGAATCATGAAAGACAACCCTTTGTAGTTGCTTCCCAGCGTAAAACTTGCAGTGTTTTGCGGAATCTCTGAATAACCTACCGGTGGTGTATCATCGCTGCTCTTGATGATCCCATCTGCATTGAAGTCAATCAGGTCATAATAGCCCGGGAGTTTTTGTAAATCCGCGGTTTCAGTTGGAATACTGGCATAAATTTCATCCCAGTTGTTGTAGAATTTTGTTTTCAACAACCTCTTTTGCTGTCCGATCGGAAAACCTGCCTGTTTTAAGTATTCGTACTGAAGAGCTGGATCATCTCTGCTGATAATTGTATTCTCATTGTGGGATATGGAAAGATTGCCCCAAAGACTAATGTCTTTGGTCAATTTCTTATTTAATCCAAGCTCAATTTCATAGCCTTTTGATTTAACTTGTCCCAGATTGGCACTTGGAGGCGTGGCACCGAAAAATGCGGGTATGTTCCGCTGGCTTCCTGCCAATAATATTCCTGTACGGTCTTCGGTGTAGTAATCAAAATTCAGGGTAATCAAATTCTTTAAAATTGATAATTCCAAACCGGCGTTGTTTTTAACCGCGGTCTCCCATTGAATATCCGGATTTCCAACCACAGATTCCCTGTACATGGTATAGGGGCTCAACGCGTTGGTGATTTCATTCAAGCCGGCTTTACCAGAGGTTGCATATTGTGAGGCATATAACCAGCGGCTGCCGCTAACTTTGTCGTCCCCAACTTTCCCCATACTGAATTTCAACTTTAATTTGTCGACCCATT
>SESG01010043.1_pt1 | contig 25559 bp, 6 predicted proteins | sample 3171421 | NCBI WGS metagenome assembly SESG01 (sample SAMN10866946, study PRJNA518727) | freshwater metagenome | biome: subpolar coniferous forest; feature: holomictic lake; material: water; isolation source: holomictic Lake 227, 6 m and 8 m depth | place: Canada: near Kenora, Ontario | collected...
TTGTAGGGGGTGTATTTTTGTTATCAAGAAGGGATTATCTTGATATCAAGATTACATCCTACCATTCATGATCAATTTTTTCCCTACATTATTGTTGGTAGCGAAACGCGGCATGCGCTGGGACTCTGCGCCCGCGCTATTAAACGCACGGCACGGCCTGCATCCACCCATGATGCTCCGCTGGCTGGCCCTCGCTCTGCTGCTCGCGTCCTCGCATGCTGGAATGTACGGTGGAGCCCCGGTGTACATATCATACTCCACGCAAGACAACGAGCATCTGAAGGCATACATGAAATACGACATCCTTCTCAGCAGCTGCTTCCCGTACCCCGTTCCGGACGTCAACGACTTCCTTGGCGCCCACCCGGAGGCGGCGTACACCTGCTCCTACTACCTCAACGACATTTACGCGGACGACGAGACGCCGGAGAGTTACTACCCCGAGAACAGCGCGCAGTGGACGCCGGTGTACGCCAAGGCGGAGGGAATCCGCATGCCGAGCCTCTTCCCCTCCCCTGCCTCCTGGGCATCGCAGTATGCCTCCGGTGTGCTCACTGCAGCCCCCGTATGCGCGTCCGATGCTGGCACGTCGCGGGCCCTGTACCTCTGCAGGATGAGGCAGACGCTGTCCGCATTCACCATCAAGGAGCTGAATGGCGACCACCTCGACACCACCATGGTGTATGGCTCGCCCTGGTGCAAGATGTGCATTCCCGTCGAGCCCCCCTACACCTGTCCCGCTGGAACGACCATCACCTATCCTTTGGCTACCTTGGACGGGGCTGTGAGGAATACGTTTGATCCTGCCGGGGTGGCCATCAATCAATACCATTTTTTGGGCTGCAGCGTGCAGTGCGAGCCCGGCACCTGGCTCACCTGCACGACGCCGGACTACAACTGCAGGTACCACGTGCCGCGCGACTTTGATATGACCACGCCGGCAGACGGCGGGTTCAACACGTGGGTGCGAAACGTGCTGATCCAGTACCGGGACTCGATCAACGCCCTGCCAGACTATCCGCCGCCGCTGGCCGGCAAGTGCTTCCCGTGCAACGAGTCCATCGGGCGGCAGCACTACGGCAAGGTCCTCGACATCGTGCCGGTCCGCGACCAGAGCAACCGGATCGCCCAGCTGAACCATCGGTGCCCAGGCGGCCCCAGCGCGCCGCTGAAGTGCGGAACGAACCAGGGCGCCATCGTGGACAGCCGCGGATACGCCACGCAGTGCGTCTGCGCCGACGCCTACTTCCAGAACAGCAGCCACAACGGGGCCTGCGACCCGTGCCCCGCGGGCTACTACTGCACGGCGCAGCTCAACGACCAGTACGGCGCGGACAGCCAGCGCGCCTGCCCCGATGGATCCTATTCGTTCGCCGGCTCCAGCGCCTGCACCCCGTGCACGACGCAGGATTGCCCCGACCCCTCGCAGAGCAGGGTGCGCTGCATGCAGCTGTCGTCTGGCACCAAGTCTGGTGGCCTCTTCAACTTCCAGGTGTCGGACGCCGTCTGCGCGGACTGCTCCAATTGCGTCGAGCTCGGGTACAAGAAGGACGACGGCGTCCCCTGCCTCAACGTGGCCACGCTGGATTCGACCGGGGTCGCGGCGGGCCTCACGCGGGCGCCTACTGCGGGGAGTTGAGGCTGCCTCACGCTGGCGTCGACAGGGAGGGGGTTGAGCCTGCCTCACGGGGGCGCCGACAGCGGGAAGTTGAGCGGTTGCCGTGTGCCGAGTTTCGCGCTGGTATATATAAAGTTCTAGTCTTCGCATCCGCGAATCGATGGCCGTGATCGCCCTGTACGCGTTCGCGGCGGGGCTCGTGCTGCTGTGCGTATGCGAGCGCGTGCTCAACACGTTCCTGTGGCTCTTCTCGTCCGCGTCCCGCAAAAAAGGCAGGGCCAGCGAGGCCTACCAGGTGTGCGGCGGGGTCCTGGGCGTGGGGGTGTCGTTTGCATCCTGCGTGGCGTCGGCCCTCGTCCGCATCGCCACGGTGTCGCTCACCGGGCTCTTCTGGCTGCTCCTCCTGTTCCTGTTCGTCGCCATCCTCAGCACGACCTACAGCGACTTTCCTGGCGTGTGGCTGAATGCGGTGGACTACTACAACGCCAGGGTGGGCCCCTTCGTACACGGATATCTCCTGTTCCCCGTCCAGCTGTTCAGCCTGTGCTTTCGGGGGCTGGTCCCGATCTTCAACTCCTTCGTGTGGATCGCGCGCGTCGTCACGACGCAGGGCCTGCTGCCCATCCTATTCGACGAGGTCCGGCTCCTGATCAATATAGGGGTCGCCTTCATGCAGCTAGGGACGCACTTTGCAAACTCCTGCTTCTCTTTCGTGGGCGCCGCGCAGTGCCCCAACGCCGCCTGCCTGCTGAACCCCCCCGAGCTGGACCTCGTCACCCCCATGGGCGACCTGCGCACCGTCGCCGTGCTGAGCACCGGCCTCGTCAGCGAGATCTGCTCCGTGATGGCCATCCCGGTCGACCTGCTGCTCTACCCGCTGCTGGACGTCAACCTGGCGCGGACCGTCCACCACGCCGCAAATGCCTGGCTGCAGCTCTTCGTGGTGGTGCCCATTGTGACAGAGCGCCGCTGCACCCTCTTTGGCAGCCTGGGGATGCCCGCCGACACGCTCATGTGCACCCCCGACTTCGAGCCCGTGTTCACGCGCGTGGTCGCCGCCGTGCGCACCTTCGGCCAGCTCCTCGACAACTGGCTCGCGGTGGCGTTCGGCATCTCGCAGCGCACGCTCACCGGCATCCCGGAGCTGTGCCCCGAGCCGGTGGCGCTGGGGCCCGACACCTTCCGCGCGGGGCTCCTGCAGGGCGAGACGGCCGTCGTCGGCCTGACGGAGTGGACCCTGGCCGCCACCAACGCCACCGTCGCCTACTTCTACGGCGCGGGGCATGACGGCATCGCGCCCCGCGCCTGGCCCATCCCCATCGACCCGTCGCTGGGCGTGGCGGCGGTGAGCTACGGCGAGGTGCGGGGCGACGGCGGCGCCCGGGTCGGCGCCGCGCAGACCACGACGCTGTTCGGCTGCACCTGCCTGGATACCACGGGGGGGCTGGTCATCCGCTGCGCCTTCCTGCCGCTCTCCGGCACGATCTCCGTCGCCGACGCGACCCTGGACGTCTGGTTCCAGGACGCCACCTGGGTCGCCGACCTCTCCTGCGCCACGGTGGAGATCTCCGTGCGCAGCGTGCGCTGGCCGGTGCGCCGCTACGAGGGCATGGTCGCCGCCTTTGGCCCCACCACCACGGCGTTGCCCACGACGGACTGCACGACGCGCGGGACGTGCGAGTCGGTCGACGCGACCATCTGGCTGGTGCCCAAGTGCTCGCTGCTTCCCGCCGCGCTGTGCGACGCGGCGCTCACCGTGGGCACCTCGTGCTTTCCCTTCTGCATGGCGGCGCGCATCGGGGGCGCCCGCAACGCGAACCCCGTCCTCGTCAACGCCCGCACCTGGCGCGAGGGCAAGCAGCTGCTGGGGAGGGACTGCGTCCTGCACGACACGGGCACCGCGTCGCCGTCGAGCACGCTGCCGGGCGGCGGCGTGGGCGTCGGCACGGCGTTTGTGGGGGGCACGGCCTTCTCTGGCCTCGCGGGGGGGTCGAACTTCGCGACCGGTCCTGCCTCCGGCGCGCTCGACTGCCGCGTGGGGATCAACACGCTGCTGAGCCTGGTCCCCAAGCCCGACGGCGAGTACCAGCTTCCCTTCGTGCGGATGGCGGGGCAGCCGTTCGCGATCGCGGGCGACACGCTGCTGCTCGAGGACCCGCAGCCCGACGGCGGCACGATGGTGCAGGTGGAGCGGCTCACTGGGAACCAACGCGACGTCTTCACGCTGCAGCGGACGTTCAACGACCTCCCCGCCGCGCCGAAGCGCCTCGTGCCGGCGGACGAGTTTGCATTTGATCCTAGGAAAACCCTCGTGGTGCCCTACGAGTACGAGGCCACGCGGATCCACTCGACGAGCAGCAGGAACTACGTCTTCTACGCAGTGTCGCCCGCGATGCAGATCTTCAGCGCGTTCCTGAGCTACTGCAGCGACCCGGACAGCCTGCCCCAGTTTCAGTTCGTCATCCTCTCCAGCTACGGCCCGCTGCGCATCTACCGCGTGCGGGCCTACTGCGAGAGGCTGTCCCTTTGCCCCGACATCTCCTCCAAGGTGGACCTCGACGGCTTCCTCGTCAACGGGACCGTCTTCGAGCCCAACTGCACGCGGCGCTACAACGCGACCATCGACGGGCTGGAGTACGTCAACGAGCAGAACATCGCCGTCGTGGTGCAGGTCGCGGATCACACGTTCGACCCAAAAAAGCTGCGGGGAAACGGGTCGCAGTACGTCACCTATTGGCTGAACCCGCAGACCATGGCGCTCCAGGCTGGAAAAATGTGGCGAGGGGAGGCGGCATCCACGCAGGATGGGACCGCAGTGTGCCTCACGCCTGCGATCCCTCTCCCGCGCCTGGGCGCCCTCGCGGCGGAGCTCGCCAACGTCGCGGTGTTTCTGGGCCGCTTCGTCGTCGTCGGGGTGGCGTCTGCCCCCGGCCTCGTCGTGCAGTGGCGCGCTGCGGGAGGCACGTGCCCGCTCGCGGCCAGGGGGCACTCCGCCATCGCGTCCTGCGGGCGGGACGTGTACAGCCTGGACGACATGCACGACAGCGTAGAGGACGCCTCGCTGACGTTCTGGGGCATCATAGGGTTCGCCGCCAACCTCATCGCCAGCACCCCCGCGGCGCAGGTCCTGCCGCTCACAGACATCCTCCGGGGCACCGCCGCCGTGGGCGCGGCGACCGTGAGCGTGTACGAGGTCTCGGGTGGCGCCGTGGGGCTGCTGAAGACCCCCATTCCGGCGCAGGTGGAGGCCCTCTTCGGGGTCGTCACGGGGCGCACCCGCATGCAGTCGGTGTCCCACCTCGCCGTGTCGGGCGCCGCGTGGTCGCGCTTCTCGACGCGGGTGCTCTTCGTCCTCGCCACGGACGTCGTCATCGCCCTGTGCAGCGTGCCCGGCATCACCATCTCCGCCCTCAACCACATCTTCAAGAACGGGCTCTACGACCAGCGGGCGGCCTTCCAGGCCATCGTCTCGGACCGCGCCGAGGCGGGCTGCGAGGGGGTCCGGATCATATTCGGCGGGGACAACCCGTGGGCGGACGTGCTCTACCACCTGTGCATGTCCAGCGCGAACTTCATGAACGGCGCCTACGACTTTGGCATGTCCGTGTTCGTGGAGGCGCCCATGGTGAAGTGCATGTGCAAGGACGCCGCGGGGCACAACGTCAGGACCTACGGCACCGAGCTGTGCGCGCCGGCGACCCCCACGACGCTCCGGCCGACGCTGCTGAGCATCATCGCGCTGCAGAGCGACAACGCCCTGCTCTGCCCCGACGTCATCGGCTTCGTGCGCGCCTCCATGGAGGGCACCCTGGAGCCGTGGTTTGGCGACATGTACAAGCTGCTGGACGCGCTGGGAAGCTCCGTGGACTACGCCCTGATCGGATTCGACGACGACGCGGGGCAGTGCCTGAACTTTGCTGATAATTCCAACGTCGTCGTGATCCTCCCCGCGCCCATAGACTACTTCCAGGCGTGCGGGATGACCTCCGACTGCCACAGCAAGTGCGCCGCCGAGTGGGCCGCGTTCCTCGAGGCGAAGTCGGCGTACGACGCCTCGCAGCTCGCCGGCACGGCCGTCATGACGCAGACGGTGGAGAGCCTCTTCTTCCCCACGACGACCGGGGACATGGTCGTGCCGTCTCCGCTGGTCGCGATCGCGCAGCCAGATACCTACTGCGGGGTGGTCTGCAGGAGCGGCAGCGACCAGTGCGTGGCCGTCTCGTACCCCTCTGCGGCCGTGTCCGGCAGATACGCCGTCCGATACTTCTGCATTCCCTCCGCGCCCAGCGAGGGAACCTACGCAGGCACAGACGCCTCCGCGTGGGACTTCAGCGTGGGCGCGTCGGATTCCGTGGAGAGCGCGGAGTTCCTGTGGACCAATGGGACGGCCATGGTCCTGCAGGTGCTGGGCGGGGGCGGCACCCGGCTGCAGATCGTGTCCAAGGACCCCTCCGTGGGGCGCGTCCCGCTCAACGTGACGCCGTCCGACAGCGGGTGCGTGCCCGTGCTGCAGTCGCTCGGCCTGCGCTCCATCAGGATCGTCGACTTTCTGTCCATGGGGCTGGCGGGGTACCTCCTCGTCAACGTCGCGGTGAGGGTGAGCGTCGACGGGAACTTCAACTCGGACGTGTACGCGCTCTGGATCGACCCGTGGGCCCCCAGCGTCCGCGTGGCGTCGATCCCGCCAGACCTCTGGCGCGGTTACACGGCGTCCGAGTTCCCCGATCACTCCAGCACGACCACGACGTTCATCTTCTGGCCCAAGGCCACAGGCGTGCCCCAGCGCGTGGTCTTCGATTGGTCCTACTCCACGCCGACCGTCCAGCAGGTCCCCATGCAGCTGTCCACCACCCTCGCCGCCAAGGCCTCGCTCGTGCCGCAGAACCTGCTCCTCAGCAAGAACCTCGTCAACAGCCAGGAGTACTACCTGATGTTCGCCTCGCGCGGGTCCACCTACGACTGGCTGGCGCAGCTGCGGCTCACGCGGTCGGGCATGACGCTGCTCGCCGCACACGTGGTCAACTCGCAGCCCATCACCTCCGCTGTGACCGTGCGGACGGGCTGCGACGGCACCGACTGCCGCGCCTGCCCAGCCAGCCTGCGGTCGATGTGCGCAGTGTACCAGAGCTGCGCCGTGTTCCGGTGCATCGGCACGCCGGTGAACCTGCAGCGGCCGCTGTGCGGCATCGGGCTCGCGCTGCGCTCCGCGGGGATGATCTACGTGCAGACCATGCACGGCGCGTGGACGATGTTTGTGGAGCTCTTCATGCTCCTGCTGCAGCTCTCCACGCAGCGCCAGCTGTCGGGAATCAACCTGGCGTTCCCCAGCGAGAACTTCTTCGGGCACGTGTGCGCCGTCAAGGACCTCTCCGCGGAGGTCATCAGCATCCTCGCGTCGACCGTCAACGGCGCGCTGCAGCTGGCGCAGGTGCCCGACGCGCGGCTGCAGATGGCCGCGTCGGTGGACTCCGGGTCCAACGCGGTCATGGCGATGTCGACCATGGCGGTCACCTCCTTCCTCAACCAGATCTGCCTGTTTCCGGTCTACCTCATGGTGATAGGGCACAAGATCATGACGTGCGACGTCAGCGGCTGGATCGCCGTCGTGGGCCATGACGGCGTGTCGGTCACGCTGCAGCAGGCGGGGTTCGCCAGCGCGGAGGCCAGCATGGTGGGGTCCTGTCTCACGGTCAACGCGCAGATTCAGGCCCAGCAGACGGGCGACGCCTCCGTCGCGCACATGATCGGCACCACGGCGGCGGCGCTGGTGACGAACGCGGCCCAGCGCATGATCATGACCCGCCTGGAGCCGATCATGCACATGTTCGACGGGATCATGGCCTACCTCATGGGGATCGTCGGCAAGTTCGGCTCCATGCTGCAGGCGTTCGACCTGCGGCACTGCGTGCTGCCAGATGTCACGCTCTCGCAGGCGCTGCAGTGCGCCTGTGGAGACACCGCGCTGAAGATCCCCGCGTCCAGGGCCTCGGAGACCGCGGCCGACTTCGGCCTGTGGTGCTCTGGCACGCTGTCGCTCACCGACGCCAGCAACGCGCAGGTCCTGGTGTACAACCCCTATTCCTACGCGCAGCTGCGCACCATGCTGCGGGGGGCTATGGACACCTACATCCAGTGCGCCTCGTCCTCGTTCCAGTGCACCCCCCCAAACGACGACGTGTTCGCCATGCAGGGGGTGTCGCTCATCCCCGTCTTCACCCGATGCAGGCAAAACTACGTCAATCGCGCCTGGGACCCCGCCGCATACGCCCTGTTTGACCAAAATGTGCTGAATCGCGCGGTGCCGCAGGCGGTGGCTCCCCTCGCCGCAGACCCGCTGGCGGGCGGGGGGGTGGGCTCCTGCCTGCTGGAGAATGCCGCCAAGGGGGGCGCCGGCGGCGGCGCGTGCCTCGACGCGTACATGCAGTCGAAGGGGCTCACAGAGGCGTACTGGGCGTACGAGCCCCTCTCGGCCCTCTTCGCGAACACGGGGCAGAAGCCGGGGGATATCCTGGCCTCTGGAGGGCCGCTCGAGGGCGCGTTTATCAACCTCTTCCTGAACGCGGTGGGCCTGCCAGCGGTAGGGGATATCATCGCGTTGTACATGGTGAACACCATGGGCACAGGCACCGCCGCGTCCCTCCTGACGTTTCTGCGCCTGAACGGGCTGCAGACCGTCGCAGCGTGGGCAAACACTATAAACGGCGCGAACCTCTTTTTTTTCGTTCGTGTCACCATTCCCCGTGACAGCTCTGTCATATACTCCGAGCTGAACCAATTCTATGGCAACAGCGGGCTGCACTACGACAGACATTGGGCGGAGGTCCCCGTCACCGACATATCGTCCAGCGACGTCGACGCGTGCACCGTGTTCTCTGGACCAGCGGGGAACCAGGCGGTCTCCGTGCAGCGCCGCGCCAAGTTCCAGAGCTGCCTCAACGGCTACAGCACTGGGCTCTCCTGCGACCTCTCCGGCTTCGTCTGGTCGCCCGCGTCGGGAAACGACGTCCCTGTGGCGTCGCGCCACGTGGTGTCTGGAAACTACCTGTCGCAGAGCGTCGTCACGGAGCGCTACGCGGCGGCGCACAAGCTGGTCATGGACCAGCTGAATGCGCTGGGAACCTACAGCAACCAGCGCCTGAATGTCGCCTTCTTCAGCGCGGAGGGCGACCTGCTCCACCAGCTGCTGGACTGCGTGTTCATGGGCCCCTACTCTCGCGTGGACTACTGGCCGCAGCACCGGTGCACCCCCTCCTCCCCTGCAGACTGCCTCGTGGGGCCCTACTGGTCCCGCGACGACGGCGCGGGGGCCTCACGCAAGATAGACTCGGAGCACTGCAGCGCCACCGCGGAGCTGCCCTTCACGTGCGGCAGCCCCATGCGCAAGTCGATGACCCACTACTTTGTGCAGCAGTACCTGCTCAGGGGGGTGGGCGGCGCAGACCTCATCCGACAGCAGATCAATCGCTGGCTCACCGAGCTCAGGACTACGTGGATGGACCAGTATCAGTACGGCTGCGAGTGCGCAGGGCAGGACGGCGCCAGGTCCGCCTTCTGCTGCAGCCTGGCCGACGACTCTCCCATTCCAGACTCGCTCAAGCGCGACATCCTCTACCTCAACACGACCAACGTGCTCATGGGCATAGAGGCGCGGATGCAGGACTTCTACGGCGACTTCAAGCACCTGCACACGCCCTACACCACGAACATGGACCCGTCTGAGCTGGCCAAATACGACTGGGCCAGCTCGCCTGGCGCGCACTGGGTGGAAAATGAGGCCCGCTACGACACCACCGCGCCCCAGATGCGGTATGATAGACAGGAGGCGCAGTCGCCCCCGAGGGAAGGGGACGGCAGCCTGTGGTACGCATGCCACGGCGCGATGCGGCAGGTGCTCTTCACGATGCCTGTGACGGCGGATGGGACGCTGCGCGATCCCGTGGTGGCCTTTGGCGGGGGCGGACCAGACGCCATCGCCGCGCAGGTGGAGGCGCTCGTGCAGGCCGCCTACGAGTCCAGCCCGCTCTATCGCCACTACGTCGTCCGACACCATCCAAGCGCGTCCACGGTGTGCGAGCAGCAGCAGGCGTCGGCGACAGCCTCGGGTGCCGTGAACTTCTCCAGCTTCGCCGCGGACGGCTTCACCGTCTTTGACGGCTCGCAGGCCACACCGCAGCCGGTCCACGGGGCCGCATACGCCCCGCTGGGAGCCTGGGGCTCGCGCTGCTTCTGCGGATGGCAGGCGACCGCGACGGGCGGCTGCGTGGCCCCCCCTGCGGCGTGCCAGGCGCTGTCCCTGGGAAGCGCGAGCTGCACCTATTCCCTGGCGAGGCAGGATCGCGCCGCGCTGGCAGCGCTTTTCAGGTCAGACACCTGGCCCTGCCCCGAGCTCGCCCTCTCCGAGCACATGGGCTTCCTCGACGGCGCCGCCACGGAGGCCTGGCTGCGCGGCGGGCTGGACCTCACCACGTCGGGCGACTCCATCCTGCGATACGGCGTGGGCGGGCTCATGGCGGGGAACCTCCCAGGCCTCTCCCGCCTGAGCCAGAATGCCAGCCTCGACGCCGTCCTGCGCGCCCACCTCACCCCCGGGGCAAGAGCCGTGGACCCGCAGCTGGGCGTGCTCACGGGCTGCGCGTTCGACTCGCAGCTGGATCAAAAAAAATTGGTCGACGGCTTCGTGGAGGGGCTCTTTCCCATGGCGCAGGGCATCGCCGACTCGGCCACGGTCTCCTACTGCCTGCGCTACGCGATCGAGCTGGCGCGGCTCCGCGCACTGGAGCTGTCGACGATGGCCGCAGGGACAAACCAGTCGCACGCTGAGGTCGTCCGTCAGAAGGGCGTGGTCGGCACGTGGATGCGCCGCTGCGGCAGCCAGGTGCAGCTTGTCGCCATGTGCCAGGCGCTGGATATCTTCCACGTCTACCCGCTGGCGCGCCGGTGCATGCTCCCCTTCACCGTGCTGTCCCTCGTGGACGACCCGCGGGAGGTCTACACCACGCCAGAGTGCCTCGTCTTCATCGACGGCGCCTTCTACGACCCATGCGGGTGCCACCCCGAGTGGTGCACGGGGCCTGTCACCACGGTTCTCTACCCCGCGGACCTCACGGCGTCGTGCGCCCTGCGATTCGACCCCCGCGGCGTCGTGCGGGAGGCCGAGCTCGCGTGGTGGCCGGGGGATCTCGGCGACCCAGCGCTGGCGACCCTGGCGGCGGGCGCGAACGCCTGGCTGGCGCAGCCCTGGAACCTGCTGGACCTCGAGGCGTTCGTCGCGCAGGCGCTCGCCTCACCCCAGGGCACCGGCAACGTTCCCACGGGGCAGTCCTGGCAGGACGCGGAGGGGTTCATGAATGAGACGGGGCAGTTCTGCGACATGATCTCCGACTACTGGCCCGACGAGGCGCCGTTTCCCGTCGGCTACCACGTGACGACGCCGTGCAGCTCGGCGGACGCCGCCTATCGCACGTTTGACAACGTCTTCGCGAGGGAAGGGGACTGGCTCACCTACTACGAGGATCAGACCCGCGACGGCGAGTCCATCGGGTCCCGCTTCGGCGCTGGCGGGCTCTGCAGCGGGGTCAACTTCGGGTTCGACATGTTCGAGACCAACACCATGCGGATCTGCACCCGGCTGTCGGACCAGGAGGACGACGACATCCACGTGCCGGCGTCGTCGGGGGGGGCCGCAGACTCGTACTCTACGGAGGCCTGCAGCACCTCGAGCTCGCAGCTCCCGTGGGCAGGGGCCTCCGACTACGACTTCTACGACCAGGCCTTCTACAACGTGGGAACCGTGCCGCACCTGCCGCACGCGACGGATACCATCTACCCCACCGTCAGCGCCCCGCTGTGGGTCCTGGGGCCTGCCGACCGCATCCGCACGGAGGGCTGGGGCGCCGCCTGCCAGGACCTCGAGCTTCCCGTGTGCGGCACCACGGGGGGCTGGAGCTGCCCCTCTGGATTCAGGTGCCTCCACGGCGTGTGCATGCAAAACGAGGTGCAGTGCACGCAGCACGCGGATTGCGCAGGCGGCAGGATGTGCTCGGGGGTCGGCACCTGCGTGCAGCCTCGCGTGGTGGTGCAGAACTGGCTGGACACCAACGTGAGCTTCAAGGGGCACACGACGGCATGCCCAGGCGCCTCGTTCAGCATGGTGGGCGCCTCGCCGTGGGGGTATGTCCCCGACATCCTGCTGGCGCACGGCATGTGCTCGTATCGCCACTGGCAGGAGTACCTCGCCACGCTCGCGAAGCAGGGCTGCAGCACCTCCGCCTCCACCACGTGCAGCATCAACGACACCGCAACCCCGGTGTACGCCTTCGACCAGGCGAGCTCGCCCCCTGCGAGCGTCTGGTGGGATCCCAACAGCAACTACCCGAACCGGCTCAAGGTGATTCCCGTGACGTGCGACCGGGACTACGAGCGCTTCATGATGGGAGGGGTGGAGCTCAAGGCGTGCATCCCGTCGCCTGGCAACGCCACGATTCGGCTGTCGTCCGGCGCGGTGCTGTACTCCTTCGACCGCGAGCGCGTGCTGCGCACCCACGAGCCGTCCAGGATCGTCACGCTGGGAACGATGCCCTTTGCGACCAACACCACGTGGGGCTTCCTGGGAAGCAACACCCCCCTCATCCTGCGCAGCTGCGGGCAGTTCCACCAGTGCTACGCCGACGTCTTCACCCAGAACGGCGCCGCGTCCATGACGATCAAGAACGGATTGAGCGTGCCCAATCGCGTGCTGGCGGACTCCACCCAGTACGACGCGCGAAACATCTTCCAGTGCGGCTTCCCGGGCTACTCCACGGGGTCGAGCTGCGTGGTGGACGCGAAGCTCTTTCCCCTCTACGGCATCCTGTGCCTGGGCACGGTGCCCGACTCGTGCGCGGCCATCATCGACAACACGAAGCCGGTCATGCAGCGGCTCTCCTCGCTGTGCAACATCATCAACAAGCCCTACTCACCCACCGTGTCCTTTATCGAGGATACGCTGGTTCCAGCGCTATCCGGGCTCTTCCAGGTGTTTATCCAGCCCACCACCGTGATACAGCACCTGCATGCGGTGGACTGTGTGAACCACATCTACTCCACCATCTCCAGCCCCCCGTACACCTCAAAGGCCCTCTACTTCCCCTTCACCTTCACCGCCTACGAGTTTCCCGTGTCGTGGTTCTACCAGTGCATCCTCGGGTCGGGACTCTCTCCCGACATCAAGGCGCGGCAGACCTACACGTGCCCGTACCAGGGCGCGGTCGCGCCGGTGCGCCCCGCCACCTACATACAGCAGACGGGCGCTTCCGACAGCTTTGAGGACTACATTCGCTTCGTGCGCGCAGGCTACACGGCGGCCAGCCTGACCGCCTACGCGGCCGCCCAGGCGAGCGCGGCGCAGGCCCAGTGGAGGACGTGCGCCGCCCAGACGATCACCACGCTCTACGGCCCAGTGGATGCCAGCGTGCCCATGTGCTATCAGGAGTCCCGCTGGATCCTCGACCCCGCCACCTACGACTTCAACCTCCGCATGATCATCTCCACCAAGGCGTTTCCCGTCTGCGCGGCCGCGCTGGCCGCTGCTTCGCTGGATAAGTACAACAACGCCCACCAGACCAATTACCTCATGTCGACGATCATGCCGCTGCTGGCGCAGAACACGGGGACCCCCGTCGCACAGAACAAGGGCGCCCAGACCCTGCTGTCCATCATCACAGACTACGGCATGGGGGTGCTGGAGCAGGCCAAGGCGTTCGACCGGCTAGTCACCACGCCCGTCACCGCGACCAATCGCTATCCTGTATCGTACAACAACGCGGTGCCCACGGCGGCATCGGATATGGCCCAGCTGATCGCGTCGCTGGCCCAGAACCAGGGGTATCAGCCCGCCTCCGACAGCGTGACCCCCTCCTTCAATTGCACCCCGGCAGGGAAGACGACCGGCATCCCCACCGTGCAGCTGTTCAACGACGCGTACGATCAGATGATGGGGAGGTCCACGCGGGTGTGCCCCATCTATCGCCAGGGCACGCTTGGCTGCGCGTATCCTCCCATCACTGTAGACGGCACGGTGTTCACCGCCTCCAATCAGGACCTGCTCACAGGCAACTGGCCGCAGGTGTTTGGCCGCTACTTTCAGCAGATCGTGGCGAAGGTCTCCACCTGCTACACGCAGAGCACGCAGAGCCCCCCGAGGGCGATTCCCGACGCACTCCCCTTCTTCGAGGAGGAGTACGCGCTGTCGTTCCCGAAGCCCTTCAGCTTCGACCTCACCGCCGTCAGGGCGTTCCAGAACAACATCAACCCAGACCCCACCGCGCCCGTGATGTGCGTGCTGGGCAACCAGACCATCGACTACACCAAGTGCACCGACAAAAACTACGCGTTCCTCAAGGCGCACGTCAGGTCAAACTTCGTGCGGGACGGACCCGTCGTGGTTCCCTCCATGGCGCAGCTCACCTGGGCGGTGACGAGCGACATGCTCTCGAATGGCAGCATCTTCAGCTACGCGAGCACGGCGCGCAACCTCTCCCACCAGTACGTGTGGAGCCTGCTGGACGACACCACGTCGTGCGGCGCGGACATGTCGCCCGACCAGCGCGTCTGCCGGTTCTCCAGCGTCGGCGCGCTGGCCTCGGCGAGCGTGGTCGCGCCGTGGCTTGACGGCCTGTGGAACCCGTTCGACCAGTGCGACGTGGCGCAGACGGACATCAACACGGGCTACACGGAGAACATCGACGCGAGCTGCTCCTACCCGGACGCGTGCCCGCCGGGCAACTTCCTCGTCGGCTACTTCACCAACATGCCGAACGCGCAGAGCTGCATCGCCAACCAGGGCAAGAAAACCTCCCAGCTCAACATAGACAAGGCAACGGCCTACAACCTGTGCACGCAGCGAGTCGTGCAGGACCAGATATGCATGCACGAGGAGGGCATGGTGGGCGGCACGGACGGAGTGCCCACATTCGACTACAAGAAGGGCGACATCTACACCCTCAACGAGCTGTACGACCTGCCGACGGGGCTGGACGCGGGGCTCTTCGGCAACCCGCTCTTCAGTGGGCAGGCGCAGGACTACGGGCTGCTGCGCGTGCCGCAGGGGCACATCGCGGGGGACACCATCGGCCTGCGCATCCAGAAGGACCCGTCCATGACGCTGGGAAGCATGCAGGTGGCGAAGATCCCCCTGAAGCCCGTCGCCGCGGAGTACACCGCGATGGACGCGTGGGAGTCGCAGACCGTGGATCAGTGGGTCTCCGGCCTCGCCTCCTCGTTCGCCGCGGACGACGCGGTCTACCGCCAGCAGCTCGCCTCCGCGTCGCAGGCCTTCGCCTGGGACTGCCCGCTCCGCCGCCGCGCCTACTACGGCAACTCCGTGCCGGGGTTCGGCCCCTCGCTGCCCTCCGCGCGCCGCTCCCAGCGGCTCTTCTACAACGTCACGGGCGGCGCCTACGCCCACCCGACGCAGCTCCGGTCGAGCGCGAGCGCCTACTTTGGCGAGTACTCCACGACCAACGGCTTCTGCTTCTGCCCCACGTCCGTGGCCAGGGATACCCCGGATGGCATCTGCAGCGTGGCGATCCGCAACCAGACCACCCACCCGTGCTCGCTGTGGAACACGATCCGCGCGGTCTCGGGCGTCGCCTGGGGCGCATCCTTCGCCTTTCCCCTCCGGACGAGCGACTACATGGTCAAGACCTGCTCGATGCAGCTGGACTGGCCCTACGTGGGCGGAAACCTCCGCGACGGCTCCACCCTGCTGGACCCCGAGACCTCCTCCACCGTGTGGGCGAAGGCCTCAGACCCCGAGGGCCACCGCTGCCACGTCCTGGACCGCATGCGCCCCATCAGCTACACCTATCGCTCCGTCAACGAGCTGCGGCCCTCCGGCAGGACCACCCTCGACGCGGGCGTCTGCCACACGGGGCGCGCCCAGAGCGGCTTCCCAGGCGCCGCCGGCCGCTGCATCCGCCTCGCGAAGACGGCGGCTGGCGCCTCCATGACGTGCGAGTCCAACGCCGCCTTCACGGCGGCACGGCGCAGCTCCACCAAGCCCCCCGCCGCCGCCTCCAACGCGGCCTTTGGCAGGCAGCGCTGCGGGCAGTGCAGCGCCCCGCCCAAGTTTCGCACCCGCGGCGGCGCCGCGCTGCCCCCTCAATCCAGCTTCGGCCTGCCCTATCGCCTCTCCGCGGAGCGGGCGCTGGCCAAGGACCTCGTTCGCGCCCTCTGCCCCGAGGCGGGCATCGCCGCCGCTGACTGCGCGGCGCGGCTCAACGCGTCGTCCTGGCAGCCGGGCGTGTTCCTGCCGACCTACCTCACCGCGCCGCGCCGGCTGCTGCGCCCTGTGCAGGATGCGTCCACCCCCATCGCCGACGCGTTCCTCCCGGTGTCGGCGCCGCCGCCGGACGAGGCGCTCTGGGCCCACCCCTGGGTCTACTGCCCGTCGCGCGACGCGCTGCGCACAGGAAGCTGCAACGGCTCGATCCCAAAGGCCCTCTGGCGCGCCAGGAAGGTCCAGTCGTGCCACGCGGCCATCGACGACGCGCTCCAGGGGCAGCCAGATCCCATGGGCAAGACCTCCGTGTGCAACATGGACTCTGCGCTCTCCTCGCTCTGCGCCGCCATAGAGGAGGCCAAGACCCTCATCGCGGGGGCAAACTGCCTCGCCAGCGGCAACCCCAAGTGCGCCGTGCAGGAGTTTGTGTACACCCCCTCCACGTGGGAGGCTACCAACCAAAAGTTCGTCCACCAGACCGTGCTGGACTACTACCGACTGGCGGACAACGGCATCTGCCCCGTCACCGACGACGTCGCGGCGCTCATCGCGCAGAACGCGGCGATCGTCAAGAACTGCGCGGCCAACCCCGTATTCGCGTTCTACGCCGTCATTCAGGCCGTGCGCAACATAGTGGACACGATCGTGCAGACCCTCAGCCACGCCATCAGCCTGGTCTTCCAGCTCTGCCTCACGCTCGTCACCACGTCGCGGAACAACGCCCAGGCCCAGGCCATCGCCGACTGGCACGAGCTCAAGCGCCTCACGGCCTCCGCCACGGGCACGCTGTCGGACCTCGTCGTCGACCTCGCCTTCACCTCGGGGACGGCCGGGCCGTGGATCCGCTACGTCATGGGCGAGGCCTGCGCCCTCTCCAACAAGGCCTATCGATACTTCGCCGACGTCTACTGCACGCTGGTGGTCACGGCGCTGCCGTCCATGCTGCTCGGCGTCAAGTCGCTGGGCACGTGGATGCGCGTGGGGTTCCAGGTCCTCAACGACTTCATGTCCGTCATCCTGGAGCGGTTCCTCCCGAAGGCCTACGTCGAGCTGCTCAAGCGGGGCTACAGCAAGGGGTTCCAGGCCGCTGACTACCAGGCGACCCAGGCGCTGTACGCCCCGCAGGTCGACCCCAAGTCCAAGGTCGCCAAGCAGCCGATGCCGCTGTCCGAGGTCGAGCGAGAGGTCGCCAACCCCCCGACGGACAGCGCCGTGGTGAACAATTTAGGCAAGGATATGGAAAAGGACGTCAACGCCGACGTCGACACCAAGAATAACGTGGTGAGCGATGCCGAAAAAAACGCAGTCAACAGCGCGGCGGCCACCGCGGAGAAGGATGTCGCCACCAGCGCCACCAGCTCCCTGGCGATCAACGCGGGGAGGGTCCTCATGGCGGTCCAGATAGCCCAGATGGGGTTCAGCCTGCTGCAGGGGATGCAGGACGTGCAGGACATCGCGGCCGCGTTCCAAAACTACCCCAACATGTGGACCGTCTTCGACTACACCGTCTTCTTTCGCGTGATCGACGACATGATGAAGTTCATCCAGTCCGACCTCACCTGCTTCAGCACGATCAAGCAGAACCCCCTGCCGTGCAACTTCCTCGGCCTCGCCGAGCTCAACGTCACGGCCGCCGACGCCATGGCCCCGGCGGCGAGCCAGTGCTGGGCCGAGGCCCAGGAGCGCCAGGTGGGCGTCACCACGCTCTACGCCTGCACGGCGGCGAGCACCTGCCTGGAGTCGCCCACGGCGTCCAGGGTCGTCCTCTGCGCCACCTGCCCCGCCAACACCAACGCCCTGTTTCACACCTACGGCTGCAACACCATGCTGCAGCTCTGCCAGTGCGGCACCCAGGCCCTCGACGTCACGGGCTGCGTCGCCCACAGGGACTGCGCGGCCCCCGCCGCCGCCTGCTCCGTCCTCGCCGCCCTGGGCGACATCTCCTTTGGCACCGTCGCCTGCTCGGCCTGCAGCAGCCCCCCGATCTGCCTCCTCGACTCCTCGCTCAGGGGCCGGTGCACCTGCCTCTCCACGGGCACCAGCGAGCTCGACATCTGCTCCGTCGCCGCGGGCCAGCCGACCATCCCCTCGCCCTCGAGGCTCTGCGGCTACGCCTACGATCCCTCCGCCTACTACTTCTGGGGCGACCTCGCGCTGCTCATGTGCGTCAACGTGCACGCGGGGGTCTGCGCGGAGGTCACCTCGGACTCCATCGGCACCTTCTTCATGACCGTCGCCTCCCAGTCCCCTGCCTCCCAGCAGGGCCGGCGGCTGCTCGTGGCGCCAGACCGCGCCCCGCCCTCCGCCATCCAGCGCCGCCGCGAGGGGTTCGCCGCCTGGCCCGCCTGGAATCACACGGCGGAGCCTTGCGCGGGGATCGCGCTGGCCCTCGCCGCGGGGGATGCGCTGGGCCCCGTCGACTCCGCCGCGGCGGATATGTGCCTCTTCTGGCGCTCCGCGGCCAGGATGGTCATATCCGCGCACAACCTCACCGAGCTCGAGCCGTTCGACCACTTTTTGCTCTCCATGGAGGATTTCGCCAACGCCCTGCACCAGCGGGGGGTCCTGCAGACCTTCCTAAGCCACCCTGAGGCGCTGCTCGAGGCCATCCTCCACACCCCCCTGCTGCAGCCGCTGCGGGTGCTGCACCGGATCCTGCTCCACCACAGCCACCACAAGGCCTGGTTCTCTCCACATGCTACGAATGGCAGCCAGGGCAATGCCTCAGAGGCTGCGAATGCCTCCGAGGGGAGCCAGGAGTGGAACGACACGTCCAGGGCGCCGCGCCGCAGGCTGCTCCACGCCCAGCCAAATCCAGCCTCCAGCGCCCCGCGCCGCCGCCTGCTTCACGCCCAGCCAAATCCCGCCAGCAGGAGGCCGCTCTCTGTGCTCTCCGATGCAGTCGCGAGCCTCGAGGCCTCCCCCGCGTTCAGGCCCTTTGCGGAGGCGGCAAAGAGGATCACCATCCCGGCGGTGCCCGCCAGGCTCTCCGTCCTCTACGCGCAGTCGAGCCTGCGTGGGCCCTTCGCCTGGCAGCGGGCCTACTTCACGGGGCTCTGCCCCCCGGTCCAGGCCGTCGCGGTGGCCATCGCGCGCTCCATGGCGGTGGTCCACACCTACTACGCGCGGTTCGCAGAGATCGCCGCCCAGCCCGCCCCCCCGTTCCGGATCTTCCCAGACTTCACCGCGCCGGCGAACTGGACCGCTGGCGCGCTGCGCTCCGCCTCCGCGGCGGCCTCCACAGGCTCCGCAAAGACGTTCTCCGCCTGGGCGTTTGAGAGCGCCTTGGCGCTGGTGGGCATGGCCCCGAGGGACCTCGCGTTTTTGCTATCCGATCCTTGCGGGGGCGAGGACTGCACCTCCCGCAATCGCGTCACCCTCCTCTACGCCCTCGATACAGCGCTCTCGTGTGACTTCGAGGCCGTCATGTACTGCAACCTGCACTCCAGGGACCTCCTCTCCAGCTGCCTGTTCGCCGTGGTGGTATACTGCGTGCTGGCCGTCATAGGCTCGGCCACTGGGCTCACCATCCTCCCCACCCTCTTCTTCATGGCGTCTCCTGCCTTCATCCTGTGGTATAGCTTTGGGCTGAGCATAGGATGCATGCCCATGATTCCCACCTGCTTCATAGACTCCTTCATCGCCTCTGCCTCGGCGGCGCTCCCCCTCAACATCTCCCTGCCCGCCCTCCTCCTGGACTGCGCCCCCGCCCCCTGCCTCCGCTCCTGCTCTGAGCTTGGGTTCGCGACATGGGCGGACCCCCTGGTCTTCTTCGCGTGCTCTCTGGGGCTGGGGCCGCTGCTGCAGGACTACATCGCAGACGTGGCAGTCAAGCAGGCCATGGCCGCGTCTCCGGACGTGGCGGCCTACGCGGTGTGCGCGGTGGTATCGTCGGCCTCGTCGGTGCCCTTCCTCATGCTCGCTGGGTCCCTCCTCACCGCCCTCTGGGCCCTGGTCACACTCTTCCTCGATCTCATACCTGCCTCTGCGGCCCTGCTGTGGCATGTGGTCGCCTACAGCCATGCCCGCGAGGGGGAGGCTGAACTTGATTGAATAAATTATACTTAAAAAAAACGGCACACTGCCACTGGTGAGATGGGTTTCATTGGACAATCCTGCTTTCAAAATGGATCCAGGAATTATCGCTACCATATCATTTGAGACTGTCGTGAAGGACCGCGACGCCTCTGTGCGGATCACTGATGATAACTTGATCTATGCTGTGGATTTGGTCATGGTTGTTACTGGAAAGGATAAGGATCAAGCTGGAATGGTTCTGAGGCGTCTTCCTGAAGAAATTTTCCAATCGATCAATTTGATCGATCGGCAAATATCCACCAGAGGTGGCTACAAAACCAAGCTAATCAGCTTCAAACACGCCATTGAGTTGATCATGGTGCTTCCTGGAAAGATTGCAAAGGAAACCAGGGCCCAATTTGCAGACGTCATCCATCGTTACATGGCTGGCGACCCCATGCTTGCAGATGAGATAGAGGCTAATGCAGGCTCCAACAATCCTGTAAATCAGTTTGCCAGGGCTACTCATGAAGATCATTTGAACAAGAAGCGCAGTCTTGAACCTGATGAACTGGCGATTCAGCTGCAGGAGCGCAGGATGGCACTGGAAGAGCGCAAGAGTGCACTGGAAGAGCACAGGAAGAAAATCAGGCAGAGCGAGCTAGAGATGCCATTGCAGTTCATGGAAAAATGCAACAAGCTTTTGGAGAGCATGGGAGGCTGGGACCCGCGTGATCAGATCAGGCACAAGGCAATGATGTCAAACTATGTGGATATGGTGCATAGGAACAACTTTGGCGCTCCTCTTGCTATCACTGATGCTCAGGATCAGCCTGCTCCTGTCCCACAGTACATCTCTATTCCCATGGTGGTGAGCTCCATGAAGGTCAAGGGGGATGTAAACTTTGCCAGGATAGGCAGGATAGCATCTGATCTCTTCCTGAAGGAGAAAGGACAGCGCCCAGGCGAATACTATGGCAAGCATGGAGAGATCAATGCCCAGGGGTTGCTGGTCAACGCAAACGACTACAAGAAGGAGGACGAACCCCTGCTGCAGAGGGCTGTCAAGATGTATTTGGAAGAGATGGAAGCAAAGGGAAAAGTCAATGCTGCCAAGGAGCAACGCGCAAAAGGGGCTGGGGGGAAGAAAGAATCAACTTGATTCTTCATCCTCTAAATTAAATATGTTATGTGTGATTTAAAGGGTGTGTGACGGGTGTGACTGGCTTGAAAATGTCATCACACATTAAAACACACACAAAACTAAATTAAATGATGATTTATACACCTTAAAGGGTCTGTGACGGGTCTGTGACGGATGTGACGGGTGTGACTAGTTTTTTTGAACTTTTTCATAACATAAAATAAAAAAATATAAACACAACCAAAACCCGTCACATCCGTCACATCCATCACATTATTCTTTTTTATTATGTTAGATTGAATTAAATGATAGTTGATAAGTTTTATTTGAGTTTTTAGGGGTGACTGGTTTTTTCTAACCCGTCACAACCCGTCACACAGGCTTTTTGGAGCTAGTGTATGGTTGTGAATAGTTATAAAATACTATACACTGGTTCAAAGTGTGTTTCATTTGAATAAATACGTATTTAGTGCATGCTAAACATACTTCAAACATGAAGTGTATAGTGTGTATAGTTGTGTATGGTTTTTTTTATGTGTTACATATGCTTCAAAAACATTATTAAAATTATCTTAAACTATACACACTATACACACTATACACTTTTCTCATATATCATAGTTTTACAAGGATTAATTGATGTTTAAGCTATGTCATTACATATTTAATGCAGTGTATAGTTTTTTTGGAACTATACACAACCATACACTGATGTTTAAGGAGTGTTTAGAGTATCTAATTACAGTGTTAACACACAGGCTTTTTCATTGAAATAGGCCAATCCATGCGCCATGAGGCAGGACAAGGCAAAAAAGGAATGAGCAAGCAAAGGCAACCCAGGGGCACCCACCAGGGGTGCCGTGGGTGCAGGGGCGCGCGCGCAAGGGGTCCAGCGCGGCTCCATCTCAAACTCCCGGCGGCGGCTCCGCGCGGCGCCATCTCAAACTCCCATCACAGCTCCGCCTCAGGCTTCCGGCGCCGTCACGGCTCCACCACCCGCGCCCGCCTCGTCGGCCACCTCGCTGATCAACTGGAAGACACTGGTTTGCACCTGGCGATGCACCTCGGCGATCCTGGCAAACCGGCGGCCGACCTTGGCGATCCGCGGCATGAGCAGCTCCGCGCCCGCCACGTTCAAAGTCGCCATGTCGACGCCGGCGGCCGCGGAGTGAAAGAACCCAGACAGACGGGTGCGAAAGACGACGCACACAGGGTCTTCTGGGGCATCCAAGCGGCGGGCCAGGGTCTGGGCCAGGGTATCCATCACAGCGGTGGCGGCGGACGGAACAAACACAGTCAGTGCATCCGCCACCTCACGCCTGATGGCCGCCGTCGGCTCCACGGCCGCGAACAGAGTCATCTCCACCAAGATACCCGACACCGCCGTCAGCGCCTCCGCCATCGCCGCCGGGGTCAAAGCCTGCGAGGTCGCGAGCACCTGCCGGACAGTCACCGTCGTGACGGCGGCGCGGACCAGGTAGTCAAACTCAAAGTGCATCATCCGGAGCTCCACCTCGTCAAATTCGAGCGTCTCCGGCCAGGCGTCCGGCGCCTGCTCGACGGCCACCAGCGCCATCGTGGCGTCGGCGAGCACAAAGTCAATCGCCCACTGCTGACGCTGCTGCACCGCCGCGAGCCGCTCCGGCTGTCCCACCGACGGCTGCGCAATCGTCCTGCGGATCCAGGCCCTCGTCTTCTGCAAAGTGACGGTGCCGGCGGCGAGCCGGTGCATAAACTTGGCCTGCTCATACGCAATCCCCTGATCCCGGATAACTGGACGGATGAGGTCGAGCCGAACGTTGGCGGCGTCGATGCGCGAGAGGTTGACGCGCTCCAGGAGAAACGCCAGCACGCTGCAGATCAACTGCTTCTGCTCGGCGGGGTCGGTAGCGGCAGTCAGCTGCTCGGCGAGCGGAACCCACCCGGCGTGAAAGCTGGCCTCGCGGCGCCAGGCCTGCACGGAGCTAACGCCCCTCGCGAGGTTCTCGAGGGTCTGCTTGCACTCGTCCCACGTCCACAGATCCATCGCCGTCTGCTGCTGGATGTAGGCCGCATCCACAATCTGAGCGACGGCGTGCCTCTGATGCGCAGGGGCGATATCCGTCAACGCAGTGTGCACCTCGACCAAGGCGCGCAATATCATGGTGTAGCAGGGCGGGTTGTTGTTCATCTCCAGCAGGGCGTTGGCCCAAAACGCATTGGAGGATTCGCGAAAGAGCTGGCCACCCCCCGGAGTCGAGAACGTAGAATCCGACAGCAGGTATTCCGGATCGAGAATCAGCCGGTGCGCGAGCTCCTCATTGGTGAGGCCACGAGTCGACGGGGTCCGCGCGTCGATAACTCTCGCGGCGCTGACGCCGCTGATCCGGACAAAGTCCGCGTGGACAATCGCAAACTCGGCGAGAGCCCCCTCGCCAGCGGCGGCCTGCAGCTTGTTCCTGAGGCGCGTAATCTGCATGCCAAACTCCGCGATGATGGGGTCGGCGGGCGGGACGAGCTGCATTGACGAGTAGAGCCCCCGGAGCGCCGCGACGATGCGCGCCGTGAGCAGCGGCGCGTCGACCGCCTTCCACGCCCGAAAGGACTGGAGGTACGAGAAGAGGCGATCCAAGAAGATGCCGGCAGTAGCCCCGTCCATCGTCTGCAGAGAGTGCCGGTGATCATACGTGATGCGCTCCGTGATGTACTCGAGCTCCGTCAACAACTGCCGGGCATCTGCGAGAAGCGCCTGCTCCTGCTGGCCATTGAGGCGAACGAAGACACGGTCGGTGAAGCAGACGACGAGGTAGCCGGCAATCACCTCGCGAACATTCACAGTGGTCGGCAAGGGCGGCGTCTGGACCACCGGGCGCAGCGAGTGGGCGGTGTGGTGGATCCGCATCAGCATCTGCTTGAACTGTTCAATGACCGCTGGTTCCCGAATCAACTCCGTGACCTGCTCAAAGGAACGCGCCCGGAGCTGTGCGACGGAGAGGCCGTGCTGCGCGATGGACTGGACCAAGCGGAAAATGGTCTTGGGCAGGCTGAGCCTCCAGAAGCGCTGGATCCGCCGGGCAGATCGCAAGTCCCGATGCGAATTGGTGAAGGCCCGAACGAGGACAAAGCGCTGCTCAATCGAAAGCGCCTGGAGAGAGAAAAGAGGAGGGAAATCAGCAAGACGAATGAGGCACACACAAACGGGGGTTTATTCCAATCCAAACGATAAGGCTCTATCCGCCAACAAGGGCAGGGAGTCACAAACGATAAGGCTCTATCCGCCAACGAGGGCAGAGAGTCACAGAAAGGATAGAAAGAGAGAGGGAAAGAGGCTACTTGGGAGGCATGGCCTCATCGCAAAGCAGGTCCACCACTACGGTCCGCTTCTTGCGGCCCAGTTCCTCCGCCGGGGTGTCAACCAAGGTGGGGCGAGGCGAGTCCGGACGAGCGCGCTTGGCAGGTCCCGGACGAGCATACGTGGCCGAACGCAGCACGCGGGTATGCTCCGGAGGCACGGCGCCAGCAGCAGGAAGGCGCACCGGGGTGACGGGAGGCGTCGTGTGATCCGCGCCGGCAGCGGCTCCAGACCCCGAGGCAGAAGCCGACCCAGACCCAGACCCAGAGGCAGACCCAGACCCAGAGGCAGACCCAGACCCAGAGACAGACCCAGACCCAGAGGCAGACCCCGACGCCGACCCAGACCCCGACGCCGACCCAGAGCCGGCTCCAAAGGCGACGGCAGCCTCCGCAGCGTCCTCCGCGGCGGTGACCGCGGCGGCGACGTCGGCGGCTTCGGTGGCGACCTGGGCGGCGGCCGCGGCGGCCAATCCGGCGGCCACCCCGGCCGTGTTGCCCGGAGCCCCAGACTCAATGCGGTCCACGACCCGATCGGGAAGGATTCCCCGCAGCGCCGACGGGGCAAAGAGGCGCTTCGACGTGGGGAACCCCGGCTGCTGCGACATGGCCGGCTGGGCAATCGGCCTCGGCGCCATGCCGCCCACGGGAGCGTCCGAGAGCGATCTGGAGAGAGTCCGACCGGCGGCGAGAGAGTACGAGGGGCTCGAGTTCCGGTTGATCTGCATCTCCGGCTCCACATCCATGTTGTCGTCCGCCTGTGAAAAGAGGAATGCGTTAGGGACGGAAAGAGAATAAGAAATAGACAAAGAATCAACCACTCACCGGATCGATGGGATGGTACGAAGGGGAAGTCGGAGTCCTCGGCTGGTACGAAGGGGAGGTCGGCTGGTACGAAGGGGAGTCCGAAGCCCCCGCCTCGGCGGGCTGGTACGAAGAGGGAGACGTCCGGGAGTACTGTGGCGAGTGGGTGATGCGCGGCTCCGTGCGATTGCGCTCCGGTCCAGGAGACGTGTTGCTGCGCTCCGGTCTGGACACCGTGCGGCTGCGCTCCAGGCCAGGAGACGGACGGAACATGGAGGCAATCGGCTGGAAGGGAACGATCCTGGGCTTCGGGGCAGGAGGCGGGGAAGGCGAGTCGCTGATCTTATAGTTGGGGGACGTCGGCGACCAGCACGGGCGGTCCTGAT
>SESG01031759.1_pt1 | contig 25469 bp, 23 predicted proteins | sample 3171421 | NCBI WGS metagenome assembly SESG01 (sample SAMN10866946, study PRJNA518727) | freshwater metagenome | biome: subpolar coniferous forest; feature: holomictic lake; material: water; isolation source: holomictic Lake 227, 6 m and 8 m depth | place: Canada: near Kenora, Ontario | collected...
GAACTCTGTTTGTGAGACACTACACTAGCCGGGATGGCGCAAAACGACCCGGAGCGGGCGCTGGCTTTGGCCCAAAAAATCTCGCCGCAGGCAGCGCAGATGAGCATGTATCAGATTTTCAGCGAATGGGCCTCGCGCGACCCCCAAGGCGCCGCCAACCGCGCGATGAGCCTGCCGGAAAACCTGCGCCGCAATGCGCTCTCCTCCATTGCCATGCAATGGGCACAGAGCGATCCGCAAGCCGCGCTTCAATTCGCCAACACCCTACCGCCGGGCAACACCCGCACGCAAGTCCTGTCCAATGCCATCAGCAACTGGGCGCAGCAGGACTTTGACGCCGCCATGGGCTACGTGAATACGCTGCCGGAAAACGCGGCCAAAAACCAGATGTTGCAGGACATCACATTCAATCTGATGTATAACGACCCGGCCAAAGCCGTTACGGTGGTGGAGCAGATGACGCCTGGAAACATGCAGGACAATGCCCTGCGCAACCTCGCGAGCAATTGGATGAACAACGATCCGCAGACGGCCCTCGCATGGGCAGAACAGCAGACCGACGAGGGGGTCAAAAACGCCATCTGGCCGGGCATCGTCAACAGCATGGCGCAGAATGACCCCAAGGGAGCGGCCCAGATTGCACAGACCCTCCCGGCGGGCAACGCCAGGAACAACGCCATCAGCAATGTCGCGAGCACGTGGGCAAGGCAGGACCCAGCACAGGCTGCCGCATGGGTGGCGCAATTGCCCGATGGCAACGACAAGTCCAACGCCTTGAGCAGCATCGCCAGCAATTGGGTGCGCAGCGATCTTTCCGCGGCGACCGCCTGGGTGCAATCCCTCCCGTCAGGCCCGGCGAAGGACAACGTGCTCAGCAGCGCCAGTTATTCCGTCCTCCGCACCGATCCGGCAACGGCCATCCAGTGGGTTTCCAGCATCAGCGATGAGAAGAGGCGGGCGAGCCAACTGGAAAACCTGGCGCGGAACTGGTATCGGCAGGATCATGCGGCGGCGGCGCAATGGATCAGCACGTCCTCCCTCGCCGACGACGTGAAAGCGCGCCTGCTGAAAAATTAGCAGGGCCTTGCGCGCGATCCTCGTACACTCGTTCCCAAGCTCCAGCTTGGGAACGAGGGGGATGGCTTCAGGGCTTCCCGCCACGGCGCACGTAAGCGAGGATCTTTTGTTCATCCCCGCCTGTCGCCCAGACTTCCCGCAGGAAATCCGCAGGGTGGATGTCGTGCTGGCTGAAAAACCGGCGGTCGCCCCCGCAGCCATACATCAACTCGTCGGGCATTTCCCCACGCAAGCGGGCTTTGGCCTTTTCAATGAGCCGCGGCAGCCACGGGATGCCCTCAAGTTCGGCGTCCTTGGCGGGGAGTTCCGCCATGCTGATGCGGTGGGCTGAGGGAACGCCCTTCTGGATGACCAGAAAGTAATCCCGCCGCGCGGCGAGGATCAGCAGGGCGGTTTCCCAATCCAGCGCGGCGGCGTCCTCCGCATAGTCGAAGAGTTCCATCGGCTTGGCACCGATGTCAGCAAGCTCCTGTTGCCCCTCCGCGTCGAAGAGCGTCTGCGGATCGCGATGCCCAGCCTGGTAGCGTTCCAAGGCGTGAAGATAAAGCACCTTTACTCGACTGGCCCAATCGTAGCTTTTCATAGCTTTACTCTAGCCGAATCCGGCTGGGTTGTCACGAGCCTAACACTCCTCCAGCTTCACCCCGAGCATCTCGGTGTTGGCTGCGCCGGGCGGAACGATGGGGAAGACGTTCTCGTCGGGGTCGATGGGCAGGTTGATGAGGCACGGGCCGGGCTCGGAGAACGCTTCCTTGAGCGCGCCTGCGATATCTGTGCATCCCTCCAAATCATACGCCCGGAGACCGAAGGCGCGGGCCAGCGCGGCGAAGTCGGGCTGGCGCTCGAAGATCGACGCTGCGTAGCGTTTGCCGTAAAAGTGCTCCTGCTGCTGGCGCACCATGCCAAGCCGGTTGTTGTTGAGAATGATGACGGTCACGTCGAGGTTCAGTTCGGCCAAGGTCGCCAACTCCTGCACGTTCATCAAGATGGAGCCGTCGCCGCTCACGCAGACCGTGCGGCGCTCGGGGAATGCCAGCGCGCCGCCGAGGGCTGCGGGGAGTCCAAAGCCCATCGTGCCAAGGCCGCCCGAGGTGAGGAAAGTGCGGGGTTGGCGCACCGGGTAGCCCTGGGCCATCCACATTTGGTGCTGGCCCACGTCCGTGGAGACAAGGGCGTCGGGCGGCAATAACTCGCCCAGCGTTTTGCAAAATTCCAGCGGGTGCACGCCATGCGCGCGCTTGGGGATGACGAGCGGATGGCTCGCCTTGAGTTCGCTCACGCGGCACATCCATTCCGCGCGGTTCTGCGGCGCAACCGCCGGGAGGATCTGGCGCAACACTTCGCCCGCATCCCCCGCGGCGGCGATGTTGGCGGGCTTGATTTTGTCGATCTCGCACGGGTCGATCTCAATGTGGATGATCTCGGCATGCTGGCAAAAGCGCACAGCAAGGCCGGTGGCGCGGTCGTCAAAGCGCGCGCCGATGGCCACAAGCAGATCGGCTTCGTCCATGATGTAGTTGGTGTAGGGCGCGCCATGCATGCCCAGCATGCCGAGCGCGAGCGGGTGGTCGCACGGGACGGCCCCCAGCCCCATCAACGTGCAGGCCACCGGCGCGCCGATGCGCTGTGCGAGTTCCAGCACCATCTCCCCGGCATTGGCCCCAATGACGCCGCCGCCGATGTAAATCACCGGACGCCTGGCTTTGGCGATGAGCGCGGCCATGCGCGTCACCTCGTCCGCCGAACAGCCGTTTGGCTGGGTGGCTTTGCCCGGTTCAGGCCAGGTTTCCACGTCGCAAACGCCCAGGAAAACGTCCTTGGGGACATCCACCACCACGGGGCCGGGGCGACCGGATTGGGCAATCTCGAAAGCGCGTGGGATCACCGTCAAGAGATCCTCGGTGTTCATCACCATGAAGCTGTGTTTGGAGATGGGGAGCGTGAGCCCAAAGGTATCCACCTCTTGGAAGGCGTCCGTGCCGAGCAGCGCACGGGGAACCTGCCCGGTGATGGCCACCAGCGGCACGCTGTCGAGCTTGGCGTCGGCGATGGCCGTGAGGAGGTTCGTTGCGCCGGGCCCGGAGGTGCCCAGGCAGACGGCGGCCTTGCCCGTCACGCGGGCCATGCCTTGCGCGATAAAGCCCGCGCCCTGTTCATGCCGCGCAAGGATGTGGCGGAGGGGACTTGCGTGGAGGGCGTCGTACAGGGGCAGGATGGCGCCGCCGGGAATGCCCGCGAGCACTTCGATGCCCTGGCGTTCGAGTAATTTGCAGATGATCTGGGCTCCGTTGAGCTTCATGGTTGTTGGCTTTCTGGTTGGTTCCGGCAGCGCTGTTTGGGGGCTAAAAAAACAACCCCCTCTGGCGGTGGGCCGGAGGGGGTTGTTCTTAAAGTGTGTTGAAGAACCCTCACCGAGCGCCCGCAAGCGCGACGCCTACGACGACCACCACCACGACAAGCATGGGGCGGACGACGCTTACAAGGCGCACGACTGGGAAACCGGCGAGGTTCATTTGCTGGGAGGTGTTACGCTGGATGCGGGCGAATGTCAATCCCGCGCTGAGGAAATCAGGAAGAATGCGATCAGGAACTCAGGAAATCAGGAAAAGACAGAGCAGATTTGCCTTCTCCTGATTTCCTGAGTTCCTGATTGTTTTCCCTCTTCCTGCTTTCCTGATTGCATTTCTCCGCCAGTTTCCGATGTTTTTCTTGTGGCCAATCTTTTGTTCAAAAACGCACGGCTGGTTTTCCCGGATCGGATTGAGCCGCGCGGCGATCTGCGCGTGACGGACGGGCGCATCGCGGCGGTGGCACCCTCTCTGATGCCGGAACCGGGGGACATGGTGCAGGATCTCGGCGGGCGCACGCTTGCGCCGGGGTTCATTGATATGCACATCCACGGCGCGCTCGGGCGGGACGCAATGGAGGCAAGCCCGGAGGCGTTTGAGGCGATCTGCCAATACCACGCGCGCGGCGGCACGACGGCGTTGGCGTTGACCACGATCACCGCCCCCACGCCGGAAATCGTTGCGGTGCTGCGCGCGGCGGAGGCGTATCGGGGCGAGGTTCACGACGGGGCGCAATTGCTCGGCATCCATATCGAGGGGCCGTATTTTTCACCGCAGAAACCGGGGGCGCATCGGCACGAGTTGATCCGCAACCCCACGCCTGCCGATTACGCGCCGTTGCTGGAACACGCCCACGCAATCACGCAGATGACGCTCGCGCCGGAGTTGCCGGGCGCGCTTGCTTTGATCGAGGCGTTGCGCGCGCGGGGCGTGCGCGTGAGCGGCGGCCACAGCGATGCCTGGGACGAACAGGCGTGCGCGGCGCATGTGCACGGCATGGAGGGGGTCACGCACACTTTCAACTGCATGTCCTCGGCGCGGCGGCGCGGCGCTTACCGCGTGGCGGGCTTGCTGGAGTTCGCGCTGAGCGAACCGGGGATCGTGTGCGAATTGATTGCCGATGGGCGGCATGTCTCCCCCACCCTGATGCGGATGCTCTACCACGCCAAAGGCCCGGACGGCATCGTGCTTGTCACCGATGCCACGGCGGGCGCGGGGCTGCCGGAGGAGGCGGCGTTCCGGCTCGGGGAGATCGACTGCGTGGTGCGCGCCGGGGTCGGCTTCACCGCCGACGGCACGGCGCTCGCCGGGAGCACGTCCTCTATGATTCATCTCGTGCGGACGCTGGTGCGCGAGGCCGGAGTGCCGCTGGTGGAGGCGCTGCGCATGGCGTCGCTCAACCCGGCGCGCGCGCTCAAGCTGCAACGCAAAGGAGTTCTCGCGCCCGGCATGGACGCGGATCTGGTGTTGCTGAGCGATGATCTGGAAGTGGTCGCCACGTTTGTGCAGGGCCGCCGGGTGCATCGGCAATGATGTCTCGCGCAAAGGCCGCAAAGAACGCAAAGGAATAATTTTGAAATGAAACGGAGACGCCTCGAGTGCAGCAAAGTATTTCCCATTTTTTAGAGGCTTCATCTAAGATTCTGCCTCCTCGTCTTTCTTTGCGTCCTTTGCGTTCTTTGCGCGAAACCTTCTGAAATCCAAGATGAACCCCACACAAAGCACCCTTCACCTGCAAATCGTGACCCCGGAGGCGCGCGTCTTCGAGGGCGAGGCGACCTTCGTGGAACTCCCGACGCAGGAAGGGCAACTGGGCGTCTATCCGGGCCATGTCCGACTCGTGGCCGGGTTGGGCGCGGGGGAAATCCGCGTGCATTCCGCGGAGGGCTTGGCGTCGTTTGTGGTGATGGGAGGCTACGTGGAGATCGAACCCACGCGGATGAGCGTGCTCGCGCTCTTTGCCTCCCTGGAGGAGGAGAAAGTGCAGATCGAAGAGGCCATCCGCCGGGCCAAAGTCGCGCTGGAGCTGGCCGAGAATCAGCCGCCGGGAGCAGTGGAAGACGATCTGGCGCGGCTGCGGATCGAGCTTTCACGCGGGAAGAAGAGCGCCCCTACCAGACGGCATACAATTTAGCCGCAAAGAGGCGCAAGAGGCGCAAAAGGCAGGGATGGCACTCCGTGCCGTCCAACGGGCGTGGTTTGAAAAAGGGCGTGCGGATTTTCGATGGCACGCATGCGGGCGGCACGGAGTGCCGCCCCTACCACTCCTCCTCGTTCCCAAGCTCCAGCTTGGGAACGGGGATTGTCCCCGAGGCTCCGGCCTCGAATGCGTGGCCGCAAAGGGTTCCCGTGAATTTCCCCTCCCGCTTTGAATGCAGAAAAGGGCATTCCCGGAACGAGTAAAATCAGCGAAAGCGCTCCAGGCCGTTCCATGTCGAACGGACGGGTTCACGCGTCATCGGATCGATTAGACCGACCTCTTCCAAGGTGTAGTCCATGCGTCCAAAGTTGCAGGGAGCACAGGTAATCACCATGTTCTCGAAGTCGTTATTGCCACCTCTGGCATGAGGCAGCACGTGATCGTATTGCACCCACATTGCTTGGAAAGCGGCGTGCTGCCCCACGTTTGTTCGTCCCCACGGCAACGCATATGGATAAATTTTCCTGATTTTCTCACGAACCTCCTTGGGGATCACAGGTATTCCGCAGAACCTGCAATGATAGCCGTCTCGCTGATGTAATTCGCGTTTCTCAACCAGCGTTGGCATCCGTGCCTTTACGCGTTGCTCTTTCGGAAGGCAGGGCGGCGCGTCCGCAACTGCACGATACTTCACATAAGGGCTGCTGCTGCCCCAGAGGGATTCCGTCCACTCTCTGATCGCTGGCATGTCAGCGCGGCATATCAAATCTGCAGCCATATCCGCCCGCCCAAGGAGATGGGCGGATACCGCCTCCTCCAGATAACATGCAGCTTCAGCTATCTCAGGGATCGGTTCTCGAAGGCAGGGGCGCAAATCCATACTTGATATCTATGGTTCTTGACGGCTCGCTACAAACCAAAACGCCAAAAAGCCCGCAAACGAAAGTTTGCGGGCTTTTTGTTTTACAGTTTCCAGATCGAGGCCGATCAGAACGGAATATCGTCGCCTTCCACGTCCAGATCCGGGTCGACCGGGGGTTTGGGCGGGGTTGCCGGGCGTCCGGCTGGACGCTGGGGCGGACGCGAAGAGCGGGGCTCTTCGTCGTACTCCGTGCGGCTTGCGCCTCCCCCTCCACCGCCGCCTTCGCGGCTGCCGAGCATTTGCATTTCCTCCCCCACCACACGCAGTTTGCTGCGCTTCTGGCCGGTGGTCTTGTCGTCCCAGCTATCGAGTTGCAGGCGGCCCTCGACGTAGATTGAGCGGCCCTTTTTGAGATATTCGTTGGCGATTTCCGCCGTGCGTCCCCAGAAGGTGACGTCCACAAAGGTGGTTTCCTCGCGCTTTTCGCCGTTCTCGGCGGTGTAGCGGCGGTTGACTGCGAGGCCGAGTTCGACCAGGGCGGTGCCTTTGGGTGTGTAGCGAATCTCGGGGTCGCGGGTGACGTTCCCGATCAGCATGACTTTGTTCAGGTTTGCCATAGGTGGGATCTGGTTGCCGGGTTGCGGTGTGGTTAGGGAGGGAGCGGCAGGCGCTGCGAACTACGCTTTGGCTGCGGCCTTCTTGGCGCCGAGCTTGGTGTAGCCCTGCTGGTGGATTTCAGCGTCGAGCTTGAACTTGGTGCGGAGTTTTTCCAGCACGATGGGCTCGGCTTCAAAGATGAAGTTCACGTAGTAGCCGGAGTCCACTTTGCCAGCCACGTAGCTGAAGTTGCGGCGATCCATCTTCTGGACGGACTCGATTTTTGCGCCTTCTTTGGCGAACTCGCCTTCGATGCGTTCGACGGTTTCTTTGACGACTTCGTCGCCGCCTTTGATGTTGAGGATGAGGAGTGCTTCGTATCGGTTCATGTTGTGATCTAGTTGAATTGATTCATGGCAGCTTGCAAGCCGCGATTTTGGGCAAATGCGATGGCGTCGACGGCCCGCTCCAGGGCGGCTTCCAGTTCGGGGAGTTCTTCCGCCCCAAACCGGCCCAGCACGTGGCTGACCATTCCGCCCGCAGCCGCGCCGATGCCGATGCGCAGCCGGGGGATTCCCGCGGTGCCGAGGGATTCGATGACGGATTGCATGCCGTTGTGGCCCCCTGCGGTGCCGTCGGGCCGGAAGCGGAGCTTGCCCAGCGGCAGGGCGAGGTCGTCATAGACGACCAGCGTTTGCGCCGGGGGCACCTTGTAAAAGTGGGCCACGCCGTTGACCGGGTTGCCGCTGAGGTTCATGAAGCTCGTCGGTTTGCAGCAGACCACGCCTTCGCAGTCGGCCACCTGGGCTTTCCACTTTTTCTCCGTACGCCAGGGAGCGCCGGAGCGGGCGGCCAGTTTGTCGAGCACCATAAACCCCACGTTGTGCCGCGTCTGCTCGTATTCGCGCCCCGGGTTTCCCAACCCGACGATGAGGCGAAAATTGTGCCGCGCGGCGTCCAACGGTTACTTTTTCTCTTCGGCGGCGGGCTTTTTCTCCTTGATGACTTCCGGAGCCGCTGCGGCTTCGGTTGCGGGAGCTTCGGCTGCCACGTTGGGTTCGGCCACGAGGAAGACGGTCACGTCGGTGTCCACTGCGGTGACGCCCGCGGGGAGCGAGAGGTCTTTGACGTGGAGGGAATCGCCGACTTTCAGCGCGGAGACGTCCACGTTGATGACTTCAGGCAGATCCTTGGGCAAACACTTGATGGTGATCTGGCGCACGAGCTGTTCGAGAATGCCGCCAAAGCTCTTGACGCCGACGGATTCGCCCACGGCTTCCACCGGAATGCTGGACTCGATTTCTTCATCAGCGGAGACGCCGTGGAAATCGACGTGCAGCACGGCCTGGGTGACCGGGTGGTGCTGGACTTCCTGGATGATGGCCAGACGGTTGGCGCCACCGGAGATCTCGAGTTCGACCAACAGATGCTCGCCCACGGCGTGGGAGAGCAGCGTGTCGATGTCGCGCGCGCCGACCTTCAGGGAGACGGGTGTCTCGTTGTGGGCGTAGATGACTGCCGGGACAAAACCCTGGCTTTTGATTTTATTCACCGCGATGCGGCCCGTTTCCGAGCGGACCTGGGCGGCGAGTTTCACTTGTTTTGCCATAGCTTACTGTTTTCCTTTGAGTTCAAATAGCGAACTGACGGATTCGTCGTTGTGAATCCGCTTAATCCCTTCGCCGAGGAGTTCCGCGATACAGAGGACGGTGACGGGCAACCCGTCGCACGTCCGAACCGGCACGCTGTTGGTGGTGATGAGTTCGACGATCTCCGACGCCTTGAAGCGTTCGATCGCCAAGTCCGACAAAACTGCGTGAGAGACGGCCGCGTAGATGGTTTTTGCGCCGTGCTTCTTCAAAATAACCGCCGCGCTGGTGAGGGTGCCCGCGGTTTCCGTCAGGTCGTCCACGATGATAACGTCCTTGTCCTTCACGTCACCGATGACATGGAGGTGCTCGATTTCCGTCGCGCTCTTGCGGCGTTTGGCCACGATGGCCAGCCCGGCTCCCAGCGCCTGGGCGTAGTAGCCTGCGTTTTTCACGCCGCCCACGTCGGGCGAGACCACCACCAGATCCTGGATGTTTTTGGTCGCCAGGTAGCGGTGGATGACCGGCAGCGCCTGCAAGTGATCCACGGGGATGTCAAAGAATCCCGCCACCTGCTGCGCATGGAGATCCATGGTCAACACGCGATCCACTCCGGCTGCGGTGAGCAAATTGGCGATGAGCTTGGCGGTGATGGGCACCCGGGGCTGATCCTTGCGATCCTGCCGCGCATAGCCAAAGAAGGGAATGACAGCGGTGATGCGCGCGGCGCTGGCCCGGCGCGCGGCGTCCACCATGATGAGCATCTCCATCAAGTTCTGGTTGGTGGGCGGGCTCGTCGGCTGGACGAGAAACACGTCGCGACCCCGCACGTTCTCGTTGAACTTTACGAAGGTTTCCCCGTCGGGGAAGGAATCCACGGTGGCGTCACCGAGCGGAATCCCGACATACTGGGCAATACGGTGGGCGAGTTCGCGGTGGGCGGAACCACTAAAAATTTTCATTTCTGAAGGGCAAGAGATCATCAGGCGTGTTTTGGCAAAGGAGGGAGACTCTATAAAGCCCAAAAATAATATCAATCGGAAACTTCAGGGGGCGTTCCGGGGAAAAGAACCGAGCGGAGGCCCGGCGCGGAAAAAGCGCCTGTTTTTCCGGCGGGAAAAGGGTGCAACCCCGTCCTTATTCGGATGCGGGATACGCCGCGGATGGATCTTGAAAGCGCCTTCTGTAAGTGCCTGTGGATTAGGTTTATCGGGAAATCCCCCACCCTTTTAACCGAGTCAAACCGGGTTGCGGAAATCCCCAAATTTCCCTTTTCTTGGCACCGCGCGATTTGCATCGCACCAACAGAAACAAACCAAAAAAAACATATCATGAAAAAACTCACACTTACCGCTTTGGCAGCAGTCGCAGTGGCCGGGACTTCGTTCGCCGGCCCCTGTGCTGTGATGTCCAAAGATTTCAAACAGCCGTGCACAACGCCTTGCTTTAGGGATCAAGAGTTCCAGTTGGATCTCTTTTATTCCTACAACGATGCGCAGGGCCGCGGAGAGCGTTCTGGCAGCCGTAGCTTCACGTCGGATCCCGCATTGACGCCTGTAGGCGGCACCCGTGCCTCCTCCCTTGGCATCCTCAACAACCCAGCCCTCATTCCCACCGGAAGCACCGTGGTGACTGATGGCGAAGCTTCAGCCAAGGCATCCCCTTACTTCCGGGATGGCAGTGGCGGGGGCGTCGGCATGAACTACTTCTTCGCCCGCTACTTCGGTATCGGCGTGGAAGGCAACTGGTGGGAAGGCACTCAGCAAAGCGTGCGGGGAAGCGCCTCCATCGCGGATCAGGTGACCCTCAATGGCGTGAATGCCGGAACCGCCGCAGCCGTTGTGGCCAACTTGCAGGCCAACGGGATCAACGCGGCCCAGGTGGACGCCAGCACGTTGCGCCTTGGCAACAGTGCAAGATTCAGCCGTACGGATAAGAAAGTGGCCAATCAGGTGACAGGAAGCCTGATCCTCCGCTATCCGTTTGAAGGGCCGGTCTGCTGGGCGCCGTATATCTTCGGCGGTGGCGGCGGCGTCTTCGACAGCGAAAGCACCGGGTTCGGACATCTCGGCTTGGGCGTCGAATTCCGTGTCACTCCGTACATGGGCTTCTTCACCGACTGGCGCTGGGAGTTCATGGGCAAGAACAATAACAATAATGACAGTCGCATCCGCGACATCGCCAAGGCCGCTGGCCTGAGCACTGTCGACTTCGACAACAACAACAAGAGGCAGGACGTGAACATGACGCGGGTCGGTGTTCGCTTCGTATTCTAACCCCTCGCAAGAGGTTTAAAAACCAGACGCCGGGGTTTTTCGAGGCCCCGGCGTTTTTCTGAAGCGGGGGAGCGGATACAAGAAAACGAGCTTATTTCCTCGCAACAAAGTGCCGATTGAGAGGCAAGATTGGTCTTGATTGCCCAACAAAACAGTCCCTTAATTATTTCCAGGCGATACTCAATCGCCTTCAAGAAGCAACAAACCACAACAAACCACATATTAACGATGAACAAATTCACTTTTAGCGCTTTGGCAGCAGTCGCGGTAGCAGGCTCCGCTTTCGCAAGCCCAGCAACCGTGGTCGCGTCCAAGGACTTTAAACAACCCGCAGCTCCCCAGTTCTTCAAGGACACCGAACTCGCCATTGATGCATTCTATTCGTACACCGATGCCCAGCATCGGAATGCCCTCTATTTCACCGATGGCAACGGCGGCGGCGTGGGAGTCAACTACTTCTGCCAACGCTATTTCGGCGTGGACGTCGAAGGCAACTGGTGGAAGGGCAACCAGCCGAATAAAAATGATAAAGATGTCGTTTCCCAAGCGACTGCAAACCTGATTGTTCGCTACCCGATGGAATTCACCTCGTTTGGCGTGGCTCCCTACCTCCTTGGCGGTGGCGGGGTGCTCTTCAGCGGGCAGAATTGCGGGTTCTCGGATGTGGGCGCCGGCGTGGAATTCCGCGTCACCCCGCAGGTGGGCATCTTCTCTGACTGGCGTTGGAATTTCATCACTGGTGGAAATCGGAACGACGTGAGCACCACGCGCGCCGGTATCCGCTTTGTGTTCTAGCCAACACTCGGATCCCCTTTGCGCCGGGGCTCTTTGGAGCTCCGGCGTTTTTTTGCGCCGGTTCACCCCAGTTTGCGCGTCACTTCCACCAGCGTGCGGGCCAGCGTGTGGATGGCGTTTTGTTTCTGGCCGTCCTTGAGCGCGCCGTTTTCGTCAAAGGCTTGGTCTGCCAGGGGAATGCAAACCTGGCCGGGCAGCACCCAAACGCCAATGTTGCCGAGAATGGCGCGCAGATGCACCAGCGCGCGCAAGCCACCCAACGCTCCCGGAGAGGCGCTCATCAATGCGCACGTCTTGCCGGTGTAGGCTGCCAGCGGCGGTTCGTCGGCACCTTCCGCCCGTGAAACCCAGTCGATGACATTCTTAAGCGCGCCGGAGAGGGAGCTGTTGTATTCGGGAGAGGAAATCAGCAAGCCGTGGTGGCTTATAAATAGCGCTTTCAGCTTTTTGGCATTTCCGGGCAGCCCGTGGGCGTCTTCGTCGTCCTGGTTGAGAATCGGCAGGGGAAAATCGAGCAAATCGAGCAGCGTCACTTCCGCGCCCGACTCGCGAGCGGCTTGCGCGGCAATCTTGACGAGCCGCTTGTTGAATGATCCGGCGCGCAAGCTGCCGGCAAATGCGAGAATGCGTGGAGTCTCCGTCATAAAAGCCCTTTTCCCAAGATACGGCGGTGCAGTGCATGGGGGATGCGCAATTTTCTTAAATTCCTGCTTTCTTTAATGCCCGAATTCCCGATTCTTTGCGCTGATCCCCATGCCCAACCCTCCTGAACTGCTCGACCACCGCGGCCACCGCATCACCGAACTGGACATCCAGAAGTCGATGCGGACGAATATCATCGCGGGAGTTCTGGGAATGACCTGGGCGGGAATGGCGCTCAACTACGCGCTCACGCTTTTCATGGAGGCGATTGGGGCGAGCGGGGTGATGATTGGGCTGCTGCTGACCGTGCGGCAGGTCGTCATTGCCGTGCAAGTGCCCGCGGCGCTGTATTTTGAAAGCCTCCCCGAACACCTTGGCTCGCGCAAGCGGTGGTGGGCCATTCCGTCGCTCGCGCACCGGCTCGCGTGGTTTGCGGTGGGGGGATTGGCGCTTTGTTGGAAACCGGGCGCAGGGTGGTTGCCGTTCACCGTGGTGGTCGTGGTGGGGGTGAGTGAATTATTGGCCCAAACCGGCGCTCCCTTGTGGTTTAGCTGGATGGCGGACTTGATTCCCCACAAAACCGGCGGCCAATTCTGGGGGCGGCGTCAGAGTATCGTCACCCTGGGCGCGTTGTCCGGAATGGCGGCGGCCGGATTTCTGCTCGATGCGTTTCGCGTGCCTGCGACGGGAAAAACCAGCGCATTGGGCTTCGCTTTGGTCTTCACTCTTGCCGCAGCGTTCGGCGTGAGCGACATCCTCTTGCATCTCAAGGTCAAAGAGCCGCGCCGCGCCCCCATTGCGCCGGGAGGGAGTGTGGTGGAGAAGTTGCTGGCTCCCTTGCGGAACCACGATTTTCTCCGGTTCACCCTTTGCATGGGTGCTTTTTATGCCGCCATCTCGGTGTATAGCCCTTTTAGTATTGTTTATCTCAAACGGGATTTTCCCGTTACTTACAGCCACATTGCGGCGCTGAGCATCGCGGGTTCACTGGGGGCGGTGCTTACGGGATTTTCTGTGGGCAAGCGGGTTGACCGGCTCGGGCCTCGCGTTCTGGCCGCCCTGCTGATCCTGATGACGCCCTGCACCGCTTTGATCTGGTTTTTTGTCCAGCCCACCCTGGTCACCCTGCAACTGCCGGGGTTCGGCGCATGGATTGTCCCCCAGGTGATTCTCATCCAGTTGGTGGCCTCTTTTATCGCAGGCGCCGCTGTCTCCGCCATGTTCCCCTGCCAAGTTCGGCTCGCAGCGCTGCTCTCAAACAACGCGGGGCGCACGATGGCCATGGGCGTTCACTGGGCAATCATCGGCCTTCTCGCGTCGCTGGGCTCCATGCTCGGCGGCTCGATCATGGACTGGTTCAAGGCCCATCCTTTGCATTACATCTTCCCCACCGGCACGAGCTTTTCCTTTTTGCACGTCAGCATTGGCGTGTTCGCCCTGCTCCTGTGGGGGGGGTGCCTGCCGTTGATCCTGAGCATTCGCACCCCGGTGGACAAGGTGCCCTTTGGCAAAGCGGTTTCGTGGATCGTCCAGCCTTTCAACGTAGTGCGCAGCCTGGCCTCCTTGCGCTGGCCTCAGGAAGCGGAGGAGGAGAAAGAAGACGCGCAGACGCGGCGGTAAAAAGGGCTATTCCTCCAGGGTGTCGATTTTTTCCGCGACTTGGAAATCAAGCTCGGTCAATCCTCCTTCGCTGTGGGTGCAGAGAACGAGCCGGACTTTGTTCCACCGGATGTCGATGTCCGGGTGGTGCTCCTCCTCGTCCGCGATTTCCGCCACGGCGTTCACAAAATCAACCGCCTGGTTGAAGTCGTCGAACTCGAACGTCCGCTCGATGGATTTTTTGTTCGTCTCCCACTCCGGGATCCGCTTCATCATTTGCTTGAGGTTGGTTTGGGCAATTAAAGCAGCCATATTCAAAGGTGACATCGCCCTTGAATGGCGCGGTGCGCGGGTGTAAAAGCATGAAACATTCCATGGGAAGCCTTTACAGCAGCATCGTTGAAACCGTCGGCCATACGCCGCTGGTGCGCCTCAATCGCATCAGCGCGGGCCTCGAAGCCACCCTCGCCGTCAAATGCGAATACTTTAACCCGCTGGGCAGCGTGAAAGACCGGATCGGCCGCGCCATGGTCGAGGCGGCGGAGCGCGAGGGGAAGATCGGCCCGGAGACGCTCATCGTCGAGCCGACCAGCGGCAACACCGGCATCGCGCTGGCTTTTGTCGCCGCCGCGCGCGGGTATAAACTGGTGCTCACCATGCCGGAAACGATGTCCGTGGAACGCCGCACGCTGCTCTCGATGCTTGGCGCAAAGCTGGTGCTCACCCCCGGCGCGGAAGGGATGAAGGGGGCGATTGCCCGCGCCGAGGAGATTGTCCGAAACACACCGGGCGCCTGGATGCCAAGCCAGTTCGACAACCCGGCCAACCCGGAAATCCATCGCCGCACCACCGCCGAGGAAATTTGGAAACAGACCGGGGGTGCCGTGGATATTTTTGTGGCCGCAGTCGGCACAGGCGGCACGCTCACCGGCGTGGCCGAGGCGCTCAAGGCGCGCAAGCCGGGATTCAAAGCCGTGGCGGTGGAACCGAAGGATTCGCCGGTGATCACGCAAACCTTGAAGGGAGAACCCCTCACGCCCCGCCCCCACAAAATCCAAGGAGCGGGAGCGGGGTTCATCCCCGGCAACCTGCACCTCGACATCGTGGACGAGGTGCTCACCGTTGCCAACGACGAGGCCTTTGCCATGGCGCGCCGCATGGCCAAGGAGGAAGGCCTGCTGGTCGGAATCAGCACCGGCGCGAATGTCTGGGCGGCTTTGGAACTGGCCAAACGGCCCGAAAACAAAGGCAAACTCATCGTCACCGTGGCTTGCTCCACGGGGGAACGCTATCTTTCCACGCCCCTTGCGGCGGAAGCCATCGCAGAAGCCGGTGGCCAATAAAAACCCTCAACAACCCTTGATTTTCTGGAGAATGGGATGACCTGTTCTCCACGTTTTTCTCTGTCTTCATTATTACTCATCATGCGTTTTGCAGCAGGTCAGCGTTGGATTAGCGAACCGGAACCGGAACTTGGGCTGGGCATTGTGCTCGATGTCGAACCGGGTCGGGTCAAAATGTTTTTTCCTGCAAGCAACGCCATGCGTCTCTATGCCGAGGCGGCGGCGCCGTTGCGCCGGGTGCGCTTCAAGGTGGGCGACAAAGTCCACTCCCACGAGGGGGAAAGTTTTTCGGTCGTCGTGGTCAGCGAACGCTCGGATGGCGTGATCTCCTATGGCGGCCCCAAAGGGGAGCGGCTGGTGGAGACGCAACTGAGCGACATCCTGACCTGGGACAAGCCGGGCGACCGCATCACCGGCGGGCAGGTGGATGAAAGCGCCGCCTTCGCACTCCGTTTCGAAGCCCTGGAACGCCAGCACCGGATGCTCCAGTCGCCCGTGTACGGTTTTTGCGGGGCGCGCATTGACTTGATTCCGCATCAGCTTGCCATCGCGCAGGAAGTGGCCGCCCGCCAGAGGCCGCGCGTTCTGCTGGCCGACGAGGTGGGCCTCGGCAAGACCATTGAAGCGTGCTTGATTCTCCACCGGCTCCATCTCACCGGGAAGGCCGCGCGCATCCTGATCCTTGTTCCCGAGGCGCTCGTGCACCAGTGGTTTGTGGAGCTTTTCCGCCGGTTTAACCTGCGGTTCGCCATTTTTGAGGAGGGCCGGTGCGCCGCCATCGAGGAAAACAACCCCGGCGTGAATCCTTTTCTGGACGACCAGCTTGTCCTCGCTCCGCTCGGCTGGCTCGCCCACAATGAAGCGCGCCGCCAGCAAGCCGTTGACGCGGGCTGGAACCTGCTGGTGGTGGATGAAGCCCACCACCTCGCCTGGCAGCCCGATCTCCCCAGCCCGGAATACGCGCTGGTGGAAGCTCTCGCCGCGGCCACTCCGGGCCTGCTGCTGCTCACCGCCACTCCGCAGCAACTCGGCCCTGAAGGGCACTTCGCCCGCCTGCGTTTGCTCGATCCCGACCGCTATTCCAGCCTCGCGGCGTTCCAGGACGAAGCCAAGGAATACGCGCCCATTGCGCAGATCGCCGGGAAGCTCGCCGACAAAAAGAAGCTCACCGCCAAGGAAACCGCGAAGCTGGCAGCGATGCCGGGCCGCATCTGCCAGCACGCCGAGGCGCTCAAGGAGGGCGTCGAAGGCGCTCGCGAACAGCTTCTGGAGGAACTGCTCGACCAACACGGCACCGGGCGTGTCATTTTCCGTAATACTCGCGCCGAACTCTCCGGATTCCCCAAACGCACCGCAAAGCTTGTGCCGCTGGAGGGAGATCCCGCCGCCGCGCTCGCGGAGTTCCAGGGCGAGACTGTCGACCTCAAGGACGACCCGCGCATCACCTGGCTGCTCGCGTTCCTCAAGAAACTCAAGGGCGCAAAGGCGCTCCTCATCTGCCGCACCCGCGAGAAGGCCGAGGCCGTGGAAGCCGCCCTACGCGAGAAGGTCAACCTGCCCACCGCCGTTTTCCACGAAGGGCTCACCCTGCTGCAACGCGACCGCAACGCCGCGTATTTCGCCGAGGAGGAAGGCGCGCAACTCCTGATTTGCTCCGAGATCGGCAGCGAAGGGCGCAACTTCCAGTTTGCCCACCACCTGGTGCTCTTCGATCTTCCCGAGAACCCCGAACTGCTTGAACAGCGCATTGGACGGCTCGACCGCATTGGCCAGAGCGCCAACATCCAGATTCACGTTCCCTACGTCGAGGGCGGGCCGTATGCCGTGCTCGCGCGCTGGTTCCACGAGGGGCTCAACGCCTTTGAAGAGAGCCTCCACGGCGGCGCGGAACTCTTTGGGCGTTTCTGCGCACCGGTGCGATTGCTCGCCGCGGGCGACGCCGCACCGCAGCCCAAGAAACGAGGGAAGGCCGCGAAAGCGACCCCGAAATCCGCCGCGAAATCTTCCGGCGGCATCGACGCGCTGCTGGCCGAAACCCAGGCCGTCCGCGAGGAAGTGCGCACCCGGCTTGCCGCAGGGGAAGACCGCTTGCTGCAACTCCACAACCGCCGCACGGGAACCGCAGCCACGATGGCCGATGCCATCCGGGCCGCCGACGCCGACACGACGCTCGATGACTTTATCCTCACCGCGTTTGACCACTTCGGCGCGAATGTGGAAGACATCGCGCCGCGCACGTGGATCGTCACCCCCGGCCCGGAACTGGGCGAGGGGCTCCCCGGCATCCCGAAGGAAGGGATCACGCTCACCGCCGACCGCCAGCGCGCCTTGAGCCGCGAAGACGTTTCGTTCCTGACGTGGGATCACCCCGCCGTGCGCGGAGCTTTTGAACTGCTCCTGGGCACCACCAAGGGCAACGCCGCAGTGGCCGTCACCGAGAATCCGGGGCCGGATGCTGTCCTGATTGAAGCGGTGCATGTGCTGGAAGTTGTGGCTCCCGCCGAACTGCATGCCGACCGGTTCCTGCCCGCCACGCCAGTGCGCGTGGTGGTGGACAACAAGCTTGCGGAGCCCGCCCAACCGCTCGGGCGGCTGATCGAAGGGCCGCTCAGCAAAATCCTGGGCAAGACGGAACTGTGCTACAAACTCATGCCGAAGATGATTGAGCACGCCTCGACACTCGCCCAGCAGCGCGCCATGCAGACCATCGCCGCCAGCCTGGCCGCCATGGAGGAGAACGTCGGCGGAGAAGTCGCGCGGTTGCGCGATTTGCAGGCGGTCAACCCCAACGTGGATGACAAAGAGATCGAGGCCGCCCAAGCCCACTACTACGACCTGCGCGACCACCTTGCGGACGCCCGGTTGAGGCTGGATTCCGTGCGGATCATCTTCCGCTCGCAGCAGTAACCCCCGGAAGATCTCGCGCAAAGGACGCAAAGAAAGAATTTCCAAAACGCAGAAGGTGGATCGTGCGCTCCGCGCGCGATTCCGGGGGTGAGGGTATGCCGAAAACCGGGGAATGAAATCTCGCGCAAAGGAACGCAAAGGACGCCAAGACAGAATCTTGGAAGGAAAGAACGCAAAAAGCTGAGTCACCCTGAAGGTGAGGAACATAAAAGCCGTTTTCCTCTTTGCGTCCTTTGCGCTCCTTTGCGCGAGTCCTTTCGCCGCTTTCAGGATAATTACCACTCCGCGATCACCGTGGGGGCGATGGGGTGGCGCCCGCAGTCGCTGCCGTAGAGGGTGAGGCCGCCTTGGAGGCATTGGTCTCCGGGAACGGCGCAGCGGAGCACGAGCGGAGCCTCACCGCCGCTTGCCGCGCGGATGCGCTCCAGGAGTTCGCCCTCGGCCACCAGGTTGACAAGGTAGCCGTAGCAACCCTTCAGGCCTTTGAGATACGAGAGTGCGCCCCGGCTGTCATGCGGATGATCCGGGAGGATTGCGTAATGAACGCGCACGCCGTTGAGGAGCATCTCGAAGGCTGTGGGGTGACTGTGTACGCCGGTCTGCGGGGCGTCCATGCGGCGCGCGGAGGCTTCGCAGAGAATGTGCAGGCGGGTGGCGCAGAAAAGTTCATCCGCGCGCAGCCCGAGGTTCCATTCAAAAAAACCACAGCCTGATCCGTAACACAACCCCGTCTTCTCGGCCTCATCCGGCGGGCTTGATGCGCCGCTCCACTCCGCGCGGCTCCAGGCCGCGATGTCCGCCCGGACGGCGATGCCCTCCGGGAGTTCTTCGCGCAGCAAAGCATGGTCGGGAGCCACAAGGAACTGGACGTAATTGGAGGCGACGATGCGCCCGTCATCCGCGACGGCGCGGACACAAAGGGCGCAGAGGCCCGGCGCGTCAGGCAGGGCAAGCTCCACCGTCTCCGCCAGATCCACGCGACAGTGCCGGAACGGGATGCGTTTGCGGCCGCCGGTGATGTTCGCCGTGATGCGCCCGTGCGCGTCGATGCCGCCAAGGCTCCAGAAGAACGTGACGGGGCCGCAATCCTGCCGCGAGTAATGCGAGGCGAAGACCGTGATGCGCTGGCGTTCGCCGGGAGCGCAGCGCTGGATGGGCGGGGCGTCGATGGGCAGCACGTCGCCCTGGTTGACCATGCGCGGATCGTAACCGAACTGCTTGGGCGTGCGGTCGTAGTTGAGGAAGCCGTTGTATTCCCACTCCACGTCGTGCAGCTCGGTGTAGATGTAGGCGGAGAGGCTTGGGTGGCGGCGCAGTTCGTTGGTGAGAAACTTGAAGCTCCACGAGACGTCCACGTCGCCATCGAGCGCGCCGATGCCGCCGAATTCGCTGTTGATCAACGGCTGGTGCCCCTGCGCATAGCCTTCCTCATAGTTGAATTGCGAGCCTTTGTAGGTCTCCGCGACGACGCGCTCAATGTGCGCCCGCGCCTTCGCGTAGTCGTTGAGGTAGAAATGCCACGAGTTGATGTCGGTGTCCCCGTGGGCGTAGTAGTGGAGGTGTTCCCAGTGGACGACGCTCATGTCCTCGACGAGCCGGGTCGGATCGAGCGATTTCCCAAGCTCCCACATCTGCTGCACCCAGCGCTGCGAGCTGCGGTTTTCGATTTTGCCCGCAGGCGCCTCCGTGAGGAGCGCGTGGGCGTTGGCTCCGAAGTGCTTGATGAGTTCCACCTGCCCGCCGAATCCCCACGTCTCGTTGAACAGGCACCAGGCGATGAGCGAAGGGTGGTTCCAGTCGCGCTCCATGCCGATGCGCATCATCGTTTCAAAACGCCGGCGGCCCAGCGGCGTGTCGCCGCCTTCGCCGAAGTTGGGGAAGTCCTGCATGAGCAGGATGCCCATGGTGTCGGCGTAGTAGAGCAGCAGGGGATCGTCGAGCTTGATGTGGATGCGCAGGAAATCAAAGCCCGCTTCCTTGGCGCGGGCGATGTCGTCGCGGAGCGCCTGGGCATCCCCCGCGGTATAGACGCCGTCGGGATGGTAGGACTGGTAGAGCGCGCCGCGCAGGTAGATGGGGCGTCCGTTGAGACAGAGCGCAGCGGGGGCGTTGGGCTCTTCGACGGGCGCGGTGCCGATGGTGCGCATGCCAAAGTAGGTGCGCACCACGTCGTCGGGCGCGCCGTCCCGGCCCCGGAGCCGCAGGAGCGCGCGGTAGAGTTGCGGTGCGGCGGGTTCCCAGAGCGCCAGCGGATCGAGCCGCAGCGCTGCGCTGGCAAGGCCGCTGTGGACTTGCAATGTCGAGGCGGTGCGCCCGCCGCCGGGAGCGTCGATCTCCACGTCGATTTCCAGCGGCATGCCATCCCCGGTGTTGGTGCAGACGATCTCGAACCCGGCGCTGGAGTTGCCCACGTCGGGGGTGATGCGGAAGTGGCTGATAAACGCCGGGGCGCGCGGTTCCAGAAACACCGTCTGCCAGATGCCGCTGGTGGGCGTGTACCATTTCCACTGCTTGCCCACGGGTTGCTGGGAGTTGTCGCACGGATCTTCCACCCGGAGCACAATCACGGCGCGGGCGCTCCCGGCGAGCGCCTCGGTGAGGTCGAACTCAAACGGCGTGTAGCCTCCCTCGTGATGGCCCAACGGCACGCCGTTGCACCAGCCGTCGGTGAAAAAATCAGACGCGCCGACGTGGAGAATGATCCGCCGATTCAGCCATTCCGGCGGAACGCGGATCTCCCGGCGGTACCACCCCACTTCATAGCGCGGTGCGGTGCGGTGGTTGAAGCGGGTCACCTCCAGGGGATTGCGGAAGACGCGCGTGGCATAATAATGCTCGTTGCCGGCGGCGCTCCCCTCCCCCCATGCGGCAAGAGATTCCCAACAAAAGGGAACGATGATCTGCTCGCGCCACTCTTCCCCCTGCGGCTCAAACCAGCATTCGTCCATGCCCCGGCGTTCGCCGTCAAAACGGAACTGCCACGGGCCGTTGAGGTTGAGCCAGTCGAGCCCCTCCACCAATCCCCGCTGTTTTTCGGGACGGGGATACTCCGGACGGGGATGACAGGTGCGTTCAAACATAGGCGACAAGACAAATTCGGGAGCGCGTCCTCCAACGGGCGCACACAACGTGACCGGGGTTTGCCGTAAGACCGCAGGGGGGTGTTTTGACGTTTGTTGTGGTATGGAACTCGAACCCGACCGGAACAGGAATTCTCAACGCCCCTACCCCCAGGGGAAGCGGGCCACCCAACGCGATTACCCCATCATTGTCCACTCGCACCTTGGCTGGGACTGGGTTTGGCAGCGGCCCCAGCAGTTCCTTTCGCGGATCTCCAAAAAACACCGCATCCTTTTTGTGGAGGGGCCCTTCCCGTGCGATGCGGTGACGCAACCGAAGGCGGCATTGCGCGAGGTGGCCGATTACCCAAACATCACTGTGCTGCAATCCCCCTTTCCCGCGAGCCGCTGGCACGATGCAGAATGGGTGGACGCGGAACGGCGTCGGCTGGTGCAGGAGGTGCTGGCAGGGCCGCTGCGGGAGGAGTTCCTTGACCCGGTGCAGTGGTTCTATGATCCCATGGCGGTCACGGCGTTTGCCGGGCAGATGGACGAGATCGCCATTGTCTATGATTGCATGGACGAGCTTTCGCAGTTCAAGGGGGCGCCGCCCGAGTTGGTCAAGCGCGAGCGGCAATTGCTGGCCCTGGCGGATGTGGTTTTCGCGGGCGGCCCAAAAATTCACCGAGCCAAAGCTCCCTACCACGCCAACTGCCATTCCTACGGCTGCGGGGTGGACGCACAGCACTTCGGCCTGGCGCGCAACGGAAGCGCCGTGACGCCGCCCGACATCGCCCACCTGAACGGGCCGGTGCTCGGGTTCTTTGGCGTGGTGGATGAACGGATGGACTACGAACTGGTGACGAAGCTGGCGGATGCAGATCCCTCCTGGCAGATCGTAATCGTGGGGCCGCACACGAAAATCGAGGACGTGGCGCTCCCGCAACGCGCCAACCTGCACTGGCTGGGCGGGCGCAATTACGCGCAACTGCCGCATTACGCGAGCCGGTTCCACGTGTGCCTGATGCCCTTTGCGATCAACGCCGCGACGGAATTCATCAACCCCACCAAGGCGCTTGAATACATGGCCACGGGCCGCCCGGTGGTCTCTTCGGCGGTCGAGGATGTGGTGTTGCAGTTCAGCAAAGTGGTCGCTGTGGCTTGTTCGCATGAGGAGTTCATCGCGTCATGCCGTCGCATGTTGCACGAGCCCGATCCGGAACGCCTCCAGCGCGGAATTGAACTGGCCCGGAAAAACTCGTGGGAGGCCATTGTGGAAAAGCTGGAGTGGCATATCGAAGGCGTGCTTGAGGCCCGCAAGGAGCAGGCGGAAGGGGACGCCGCGTAAAGGGAACAAGAGGATCAGGAATTCAGGAAACTGGCGCAGTCAGAACATAGCTTCTGTCTTTTTCCTGAGTTCCTGAGTTCCAGATAGATTTTTGATGCATTTGCCCTGTTATTTCCTGGCTTCCTGGTTTCCTGATTTTTAATTAGACCCGATGCGCGGTGACAGCGGGCCGACAGCCGTGACCGCTTTCTGAACACATCGCAGCGCCTGCAAAAGGCCCTCTTCTCTGTAAACCTGCCGTGGCACGGCGGTGGCTGGGGAGCGTGAGAGAAACCGATCACGCTTATGGATGCTCAAGCCGAGATTTGCCAGGAACTGCAGGAGGAAGCCCCCGTCGAAACCGTTGCAGAGGAAACCCTATCGACACTGCCCGAGCACCGTTACCGCCGGGCTCCACGCCGCTTGGCGGAGGGGGAGGAGAACGACGAGGCGCTGATGACCCGGGTCGCCCAAGGCGATTCACGAGCTTTGGAGGGGCTCTTTGACCGCCATGCAGGGGTCATCAAGAGCGTCATTTTCAAAATCATCCACAACGAAGCCGAGGCGGAAGACGTGCTCATGGAGGTCTTCTTTGAGGCTTGGAACAACGCCACGAAATACTCGGCGGAAAAGGGAAAGGCGCTGGGATGGCTGGTGACCATGGCGCGGCGGCGCGGCATCGACCGGTTGCGCAAACGCCAGAGCTATTCGCGCGCGACCGACCGCCTCCAGGTGGAGGTGGAACACGACCCCGAAGCGTGGATTTCCGGGCGCGACCCGGACGGCGACACCGAGCGCGCCGACGTGCGGGCGTTCATCCGCGCCAAGATGCAGGAGCTGCCAGCGTTCCAGCGCGAGGCCATCGAATTCGCCTTTTTCAAGGGGATGAGCCAGCGCGAGATCGCCGCACACACGGGCATCCCGCTGGGCACCATCAAAACCCGCATCGAACTGGGCCTCAAGAAACTGAGCGTCTCCCTCGAAGTGCTGGCAGGGGAGCTGTAACCGCGATCACCGCTTGGCGGCGATGCTGGCGCGGAACTCCTTCATGCGCACGTTGAACGCGTGCAGCGCCGCATTCTCCCCCTTGTAGCTTTTGCCGACCTTTTTGACCACCCCTGCGCCCACCAGCGACTGAAGCTTTTCATAAGCGCGCAGGCGCAGCATTTCCTCGCCGCCGCTTGCGGCATTGCGCGCCCGCAGGTTGGCATGGATCACGGTGAAAAGCGCCTTGAATTCAAAGGCGTTTTTTTCCAGGAGAACCGTGACGAGTTCCTCGGTAATGATGTCAGGGCCGCGCCGCGAAAACCCACTGGAATTTTGGTTCATCCTTTCTATTACCACAGTTTGAGGGGAAATGCGAGCAAAGATACGCCACAGGCTCACTTATTTGGTATCCCGCGCATGATGATAGGAATAGAAAATCTGGAACTCAGGAACTCAAGAAAAGGCAAAGAAACCTCCTTTCTTTTCCTGAGTTCCAGATAAAGTCTTCTGAAAATGCGCGATGAAATCGTGCACGGCACAAGATCAGGATTTGCATTTCACCCGATTCCTGTTTCACACTCCCGCCATGCACGATCCACGTTTTGACACGCTCGCAAAATCGCTCACCGGTTTTTCCACCTCCCTCAAGCGCGGGGACAAGGTGCTCATTGAGGGGTTCGACATCCCGGCGGAAATGACCATTGCGCTCGTTCGGGCCGCGCGTGCGCTGGGAGCGGTGCCGTTTGTGCAGCTTCACCAGGCGCGCATTTCGCGTGAGATGGCGCTCCATGCCGACGAGGCGCAATGCGCGGAGATTGCCCGGCACGAACTGGCGCGCATGAAACAGATGGACGCCTACATCGCCGTGCGCGGCAGCGAGAACATCTCGGAAATGTCCGACATCCCCAGCGACCGAATGAAGATGATCGCAAAAAAAATGAAGCCGGTGCTGGATCACCGCGTGCAGAAGACGCGCTGGTGCGTCCTCCGCTGGCCCACTTCCTCCATGGCGCAGCAGGCCGGGATGAGCACGGAGCAGTTTGAGGATTTCTTTTTCAAGGTTTGCACGCTGGACTACGCGAAGATGCAGCCCGGCATGAAGGCGCTGGCCGCGGTGATGGAAAAAACCGATCTTGTGGAGATCAAGGGCCCAGGCACCGATTTGCGTTTTTCCATCAAGGGCATCCCGGCGATCCCCTGCGGCGGCAGGCATAACATCCCCGACGGCGAAGTCTTCACCGCCCCGGTGCGCAAGTCCGTGCAGGGTTACATCACTTACAACGCGCCGACCATTTACCAGGGAACCGCGTTCGACTCGATCCGCCTGGAGTTCAAGGAGGGCAAGATTGTCGGAGCCACCGCCAACAACACCCAGCGGCTCAACGAGATCCTCGATAGCGATCCCGGCGCGCGCTACGTTGGCGAGTTCGCCCTCGGGTTCAACCCGCACATCCTGCACCCGATGCGGGATATTCTCTTCGACGAAAAAATCTCCGGCTCGTTCCACTTCACTCCCGGACAGGCCTACGAGATCGCCGACAACGGCAACCGCTCGCAGGTGCATTGGGACATGGTCAACATCCAGCGCGAAGACTACGGCGGCGGGACGATCCACTTCGACGGCAAGCTCATCCGCGAAAACGGACGCTTCGTGCCCAAGGCGCTGCACGGGTTAAACCCGGAGCGTTTGGTGTAGGGACGTGCGCGTTTTCGATTTGATCTGACGCACGTTTTCGCCCTGAAGGGGCACTGGGAAACGCTTGGCATCAATTTGCCGTTTCACCTCTTTACCAGCGCCCTTGCAGGGCGCACCCGTTTATTTTGGGTATCCCAGGGCGACGCTACGCTTGCCCTGGGCTGATTTCCTCTGCGCTTTCAGCGCGCAAAATGCGACACCAAGGCACTAGAGCAATTTACCAAA
>SESG01015177.1_pt1 | contig 25460 bp, 23 predicted proteins | sample 3171421 | NCBI WGS metagenome assembly SESG01 (sample SAMN10866946, study PRJNA518727) | freshwater metagenome | biome: subpolar coniferous forest; feature: holomictic lake; material: water; isolation source: holomictic Lake 227, 6 m and 8 m depth | place: Canada: near Kenora, Ontario | collected...
ATGACGCTTTGTTCCGTCATTCTTATCTTCGCTTCAGGGTGCCGTAAAACGCAAGGTACCAGTGAGACCGCGCCAGCAACGATCGACAAGCTTGTCGTTTCGTCAACTTTCAACTGGGCTACCACGCATAACGTTGACATTTCCCTTTCGGCCAAAGATAACATGGACAACCCCATCAGCGGCGTCAGGTTTACCCTGTACACCGCCAACCCCGATTCGGGAGGCGTATACCTCACCAGTGGCATCACCGGGGCCAACGGTGTTTTGAAGGCCATCGCCTCGTTGCCGCTGGCTGTGAACAAGGTTACGGTTTTCAATAATTTCCTTGGGCTTGTGCGGCAGATGGAGGTACCGGTAACATCAGAGGGTGTTGTTGCCCTTTTTGGCGGAAAGTCGCCATTGCCTGCAGCGTTTAAATCATCGGCACCGGCCGGGTTCAGTGGACCGAATGGTATAAAATGGGTATATATGAGCAATTATGACAGCCAGGGAGTGCCGGGCAACCTCGTACCCTCCAACGATCCTGTTACCCAGCAGTTACTGCAGGATATCAACGTGGCCCTGCCTGAATACAAGAATGAGGTGGCAAACCATCCTGAGTATTTTATTCCTTCGGTCCCGAACAACATTGAAATAGTGGCTCCCAGTGATGTCTTTATCACCTATATCACCGAAGGCGCAGGCTGGATGAACAGTTTAGGATATTTTACCTTTAACACCAACCAGCCGCCTGCCTCGGCATCACAAATCGACACCATTCACCTGGTTTTTCCGAATGCCAGCAACAACGGAAGCGGCGGCGGACTATACCCGGGCAACAAGGTGCATCTCGGCCATTTCAGCGCCGGTAAATCAATCGGCTTTGTGGTTGTGCCTCATGGCTGGAACGGCCTTGGAACCTATGTTGGACCTACCAGCGACGTATGGTACTCCATTCCTTCCTTCAACACAACCGATCCCCAGATGCTCAAGCACCTGCTCTTTTTCAATGATCCTTCGCGGCAGCAGATTCTCTTCTCCTATGAAGACCAGGGCAAATACCAGGGTTCCGACCAGGATTGCAACGACGGGATCTTTTACCTTACCATTAACCCGATCCAGGCTGTCAACACGAATAACATGCCATTACTGGCCACCACAGTTACCGATGCCGATAATGATGGTGTTCCCGATAACACTGACGACTACCCCTTGGATCCCTCCAAAGCTTTCAACAATTATACCCCGTCAAAATCGGGATACAGCACCCTGGCTTTCGAAGACCTTTGGCCGGCAAAGGGAGACTACGACTTCAACGACATGGTGATCTCCTACCGTTTCAACCAGATCACCAACGAACTCAACCAGGTTGTTGAGATCGATGCCACCATCATTACCGAAGCAATTGGCGCCTCCTACCATAGCGGCTTTGGTTTCCAGCTTCCGGTAACACCCGATAAAATTCAGAATGTCACCGGGATAAGTCTCAGCCACGGATACATTACCACCTCTGCCAACCATACGGAAGCTGGGCAGTCGAAAGCTGTCATTATTGCATTTGACGACGCCTTCGACCACCTGCGTGCTGCCGGGCAGGGGGAGACCGGTGCCAATACCACGTTGGGCGGCCATTACAACACGCCCGACACCCTGAACATCAGGATCGCCTTGTCATCACCCATCGACCCCACCCTCCTTGGAACGCCACCCTACAATCCCTTTATCATCATAAACGGGAACCGCAACCGCGAAGTTCACCTGCCCGACCAGGCACCGACCGACAAAGTTAACGGCAGCGACTTCGGTACGTTCAACGACGACAGCAAACCTGCACAGGGACGCTATTACAGAACGGCCAGCAATCTTCCCTGGGCCCTGAACATTGCCGAAAAGTTCAATTACCCCATCGAAAAGGCTGCTATCAACACTGCCTATAACTATTTCGTCAGCTGGGCGGAGAGTTCAGGCAGTACCAAAACCGACTGGTACAAAAACCTGCCGGGCTACCGGGTTGCTTCTAAAATCTATTCTCACTAATTGACGCGGACCGGGTTATAACAGATTTAACAACAGCGGGCGCTTTCCTCGGATCAAGGAAAGCGCCCGCTGTTGTTGTGTTTCCAGGTTATCGGATCACCAACTTTTTAACTTCAACGCCTGACTTTGTGCGGAGCTGTAACAGGTATAAGCCGCAATCCAGGTTGGTGACATCCATTTCCATTATATCCTGGCTGGTAAATTGTTGATGCATGATTTGTTCTCCCCTGGAATTCAGGACCGTTATCATGGTTTCCCCATGGATTTTGCCATTACCGTTTATGATGATCCGGCGACCGGCAGGGTTGGGATAAATCACCATTCCATCAGCAGGAACCGCTTCACCGGGGATGGTTGTCACAATATCGTTTAACCGGGCAACGAAAAAATCCTGGCTGAAACCGTTGCCTGATGTATTATGAAGGGATATGGTATCAAACTGGATAACAGCGCTGGTGTAAAAGCCGGTGATATATGCATTCCCGGCAGCGTCGGCATTGATGCTGCGGCAATAATCACCGCTTGTGCCGCCCGCCTTTTTCGCCCAGAGAACATCCCCGGTTGTATTGTATTTGACCACAAAAACATCATCCCCACCGGAACTGGTCAGTGTTTTGGTGCCGAATGTTATCGTGGGGCCGTAAAAATCACCTGCAAGGTATGAATTTCCTGCGCCATCCGCATGAACGAAGCACTCGTAACTCCCCTTAATGGCCCTGACCCACAGAACATCTCCTGCAGGATTGTATTTCGCGACAAAGATATAGGCGCTGGTGTCGGTTGTGATCGTAATGGTATCAAAAGTTATGGTGCCGCTCCAGAATTCACCGGCCAGGTAAGCATTGCCGGCGGTGTCGGTACTGATGCTGCCGCCCTGGTCATAATTGGTTCCCCCGGCGCTTTTTGCCCAAATCACGTTCCCGTAGGAATCGTATTTGGCCAGGAAGATATCACTCGTAAGAATGTTACTGTTATTGGTGAGGGTAATATTGCCAAAATTGATCGCAGGACTTTGAAAAAAACCTGTTACCAGTTCATTCCCGGCTGCATCCGCGCAAATACTGTAACCCCAGTTATAGCCTATATCCAATCCCCCCACGGCGCTTTTTGCCCATACGACATTCCCGGAGGCGTCGTATTTGGTTATAAAAACGCCTGAATTCCCCGCGCAGGTCAATGTCACCGTGCCAAAAGTGATCCCTGGGGAACCAAAAAGACCCGTGACAAAAACATCTCCCGCTCCATCCAGGCAGATGCCCCGCCCCCAGTTATCACCGGTTCCCCCCGAACCCTTCGCCCACACTGCATTCCCCGACGGATCATATTTTACTACAAAAACATCGGCGCCAAGTACATTGTGCAACACAATCGTATCAAAGGTAATGGCCGGACTATAAAACCGGCCTGTGACAAATGCATTGCCACCGGCATCAACGGCAATACACCCGGGAATATCATCCCCCGTTCCCCCGGCATGTTTGGCCCACAGCACATTACCGCCTGCATCATATTTAACCACAAATATATTCCGGGTCCCGGAGTTGGTCAGGGTATAAGCACCGAATGAAATGGTGGGGCTGTCGAAATATCCTGTCACATACGAATTCCCGTTCGCATCCAGGGCGATGCCTCCCCCCGTGTCGTCACTCGTACCTGCTCCGCTTTTTGCCCATTTCCATTCCTGCGACTGGGCGGATACGGATAGTACATTGATCACGAAACAGATAATCATGAACATCCTATTCATAATTCAGTAGTTTGGTAATTAATAAGTTGACTTTTCCGGAGTCAACTGAAGCCGTTGCCAGGTCGAAAAACGATTCCTGCGATTTAATATAAATCATGCAGGAGTATGTTTGTCCTGAGGCTGACCTCGTCCAGATTTTTCTTAATTCCCGGGAGTATTTTGATCAGGGTTGTACTGTCACAATGGGTTAACTGATAGGTTTTTGATTGATCAATAACAATATTCAAGGCTATCGGGTTTGTCAGATGTATCGTGCTGTCCAGCTGCCTGATTGAAAAATAAAGTTCATCAAAGTCGGAAACCTTATGGGTATTAAAAAAAATAAATTTCTTGCCCCATCCCTTATTGATCTGGGCCCTGAAGAGATATTCCCTGCTTCGCAGGTTTCCGAGATCAGCATTATAATCATTGACTAATTTCGTAATATACTCCACCCCTATTCCTTTGTTTCTTTCTGATTCAAAATAGGCATTATAGACAGATTCAGCATCAAAGTTGAATTTTGATAAATCACCCGCAATAACGTTAAAATACTGGTTTCTTAACTGCGACTTATCAATTCCGGATTTGATATTATCCGCAATATACTGGGAGAATGTCGTCACGACACCCGTCAGAATGGTAACTCCCCAAAGGAAGGATTGTTTCTTTAACTTGTTCCAGATCTCTTTCATATAATTAAAGTTATGCGACAATATAAACATAAATGCATCATCAGCTGTTTATTACAACAATTCCATCTTGTTTGTTGTATTAGTTTCTTTTTTTTTAAACAAAAAACCTGGCCCAGCCCCAACTCCTTTTTGTTTTATCCATTTTTCCTGAATTCCAAAATTGCCTGACTTCCCCCTTTACAAAAAACGTGTTGAAAACAAGTTTGTGATTAATAAATCCTGACGTGTTTCAGGATACCCAGTTTCCCATGGCTGGATACTTTTGGCTGAATTGAATTTCCAAATAATAATTCTAAAACCGGGATTTACCGGTTAACTATCACGCATCAAAAACAGTACAATGTTAATATGACAAAAATATATCATAATCCCTTTGTTTGCAAATATTTTAAACATTATCTGCTGGTTATGATACAAATAGCATCTTTTTTCCTTATCTTTATTCCGGAAATAATTTTTGAAAAACCTTGAAAATATGATTCAGGGGGAAATTGTTCCCATGAATAACCTGTTGACTGGTAAATAATCAGTTTTACCATCATTGCTTGATGATCAATACACCCAGGATATGTATTATCATATAACCCTTACCCTTGTTCCTGCTCCCGGTATTCCAACTTCTTCGTTTTCATGGGTGCGATCCTGCAATCATCCGGTTGTAACGTTCAAAATAACGGGATTGGCCGTTTTCCGGCTTCTTCATATTGATCCCGTAAAATATGGTTGATTGATGGCCCCTGGCAGGGGGCCATTTTACCCTAATTCTGTCAGCGTCGGACTTAAAACACCATGCCATGAACATCTACCTTGCCATCGCGGTTCTGTTGGGATCGGGTTTCCTGTGTAAAAATGTCTTTTCAAAAGCCTTTAAAGACAGGGAACGGGGGCCGGTCAGGAAACGGATCATCAATCAGTCGGTTGCAGCCGTCTTCGAAAAGACCGGCGAATTTCTTTTACTTGCGGGAAAAACATACCTCGTTGTTGTGTTGGTCCTGCTTACCCTCCGCTTATGCGGTTTTGGACTGTCGGCCAACCAGTTTATTAAACTGCAGCACACCATTGCCTTCATCTCATCGGCCTTAAAGCCGGTGAGCGGGTGGATGGGGACATTGGTCCTGCTCGTTGCCATTACGGCAGTCCTGGTGATCGTCTACCGCCGGAAGAAAGCTGAATGTACCGGCTGGTCGCAAAAACAATTCAACGAAATCCTCCAGCAATACAAGGATGGGACCCTGCCCGAAATTACACCGACCAGGGAAATGAACGAGATTACCGCCAAGATCAGCGAAATCATACAATGGTATGAAAACCTGCAACACGAGGGGTACAGCCGCTATGGCGAGGCGGTTGAATCCTACAGAAAACGGGCAATTGACGACATCAAAGTATTAAAGAACCTCTATATCAGGATCGACATTGAAAGGAGAATTAATCTGAAAGAGGAAGAGGATGAACCCCGGTCGGTGAAAAGATCGGTCCTGATGTTCTTTACCAGCCTTGGTTTTTATGAAACCGTTACAAAAGTGAAGGGTTTGCTCGGAAAAACGATCACCGCGATCGGCCTGGTCGCCCTTCTCGTTGTCGAGGTGCATCAATCAGCCACCGTGTTTTCAAAAAACATGGAGATGGATTTGATGGTGAAGCGCGTTAAAGAGGCGCGCGAACAACTCAGCCAGGGCTCAGGAATTTCCTCCAGGCCGCTTTCGGCTGATGATGAAAAAATCCTGGATGCAATGGCAGCCGATTTTGAACTCTCGGTTGGCTGTAACCCTGTATGGGGCGTGGATGGATCCGGGAATAAGGAGGGTCCCGGCAACCGTGACCCATTCCTGTTGCAAAGCCTTGTGGTGAGAGAGAATATCCTGGATCATTTTGTAAGTACCATCGGGCCCAGGGCAAACAGTAAGGATTTTGGCACATCCCGGTCACTGGCCGACCCCGCTTTCCATGACCCTGGCGGATACCCGATCCACCTGATCAAAGCTCATCTTGAACAATTTTCCACGACCGGGAAACCCCAGACGGAACTGGGAAGAGAATACAGGACGGTAATGAGGGACAAGGTTGCAAGGGTAAACCCGGAAAAGTGGAATAAGGTTAAGGGTAAGTTCCTGGAATACCGAAAATCGTTTTCAAAACCACTTACGCTCAAAAGCGCCACCGGTAAATTATGGTGCAGCATCACAAGCGATGTCACTGACAATCTTGCAAGGTTTGGCAATAATGAACTGGGGAAAGCTGCCAATGATATCGTAAAAGACATCGGGAAGGAGAATCTGAAAATTATTCATGACAACCTGATCTACAGGCATATCAGCAGTGTATGCAGCACAACCCCATATGCCGATGCCTGGAACGACATCAACAGCATGAGCCGTACTGCCATATTTCCCGATGAGGATATTGCCATGATGGTTCATAACAGGCTGCCAAACCTTGAACCAGTCGAAATCAGGACCATGGCTGAAAACTATAATCCCGGCCTGGTAAACAGCAGGATGCCGGTAAATGAAACCCGCGCAAAAAAAGCAGTGGCAGACCTGCGCATAGAGGGGCTGAATGAAAACCAGGCGTTGCGTACGTTCGACGACTACTTCCCGGCACAGAACACTGATTTTACCCGGCCTTTGATGGAGACCAAACCCTGTGCCGGCGAAGAGGAGGCAATAAAGTTAAAGACTTTATTGAAAGAGGGTTACCTGGAGCGGGATATCGCAGCAGCTGCCAGATCGACCGGAGGATTCTTCCAGGCATTCAGGGCGAGAAGTATCATGGCCTTAAGGGGATTTAACAGAATTGGCGGCGTGTTAATAGGCGAACTCCCCCAGGATTCAGTGAACGTTAACATCACCGGCTTTTCCTGGAACCAATCAGGCAATAATGTCTCCTTTACTTTTCAGAATTCAAATGGTGAAAGGTCTGTTTTCGGACCTTACCCGCCCGACATCGTTCTCAATGCCCTGGTATACGCAGCCGATGGCAGGCCCACCACTGCCACCATGGTGACTGCGCCTCCTTTCAGATCGCTGAAAATATTATTGCACCCGGCCCTTGTCAACAGCCAGACAGGGCTGGATGCCATCGAAATTGACAGGTGGGTTGACACCTATGAGAACCAGCAGGTGAAGGATGAAAGAAATTTCGCATACCTGATCCAGGAATTATATGCCATGACCAATTACTACAGGATATTCCTGATCAAAAAACAGGATTCAGGGATCGAGATCGTCAGGCATCATTACAGGAATACCATTGGGATGGACAATGCGACCTTCAGGCTGCTGGCCGGTAAAACACTCACCTACAATAATTGCCCCTTCTATGCCAAGAGCCAGCTTTATGATCCCGAGGTCGTCACCCTCCTGAAAGCCTGTATGGACAGGAAGCCAGAAACAATGGCCCGGTTAAATGAAATGATCATCGCCAAGGTGAAAGAACGCTGGCAGGGCGCGGATATAACGCAACAATACCGGTTGTCAAGGCTCCTGGGACGGTCAGAATCCTTTAAAATGAACGAGTACGCAGTATGGTCAGGCGTTCGCGAAGTACCCTATACCATGGCAACCAACTTGAAAATCAAACCGCAACCAGGTAAATCAAAGGTCAACTACCCGTTTAATTTTATTGTTCAAACGGCCTACTTTACCGAAACCTCCGACGAATCGGGTAAGGAGAGCGAGGCTGAATTTATCGACAAGAATCCATGGCAATTCCCCCTGCTTGAAATGGGCGATGTGGTAAACCGGTGCGTTGCCGATGCCTTAAACAAGCAGGGCGCCAGGGCTGAAATCCTGCATCGTACCTTTACCAGGATGTCACAGTTTACCGAATTGCAGCGGCTCTTCCGGCTGGCCTTTGAAGGGCGGTTGGGTTTTACATTTCCCCTCCCTGAATTGCTGGAGGTTGCCCGGCAATTTGACCATTCGGTTCCCTGTATTAAAACTCCTGAATGGAACTACAATCCCTATGACGGACTAACCTCTGCCCTGGATACGAATTTCAGGTCATTAATGGAAGCTGTGAATCTTAAACGATAAATACGCGTTAACCGTTGGCCATTCCATCATGCCGGTGAATGAACTTTGCCGGGAGGCAAAGGCAACTCCGGAATGCTCAGCCTCAATCCTTGCGCACGTCGTGCATCGAACGGGACATTAGCTTAAAATGGCTTTTTTAATCATATCATTACCAAAGATATGGAATGATCATACATCGGGTGTTACGCGCATATTCAGGATATCCCGGCAACTCGTTTTTCAGGGTTTTATCTTCAAGGTATGTCCTCGTGATCAATAGAATGATCATCAAACCCACAGGCATTATGCTCCAAAGGGAACCAAAAAGTAATGGAAACCCCAATGTTTGTATCACAGAACCCATATAGGCAGGATGCCTTACGAATTTATACAACCCGGTATCGCAAACTGTGTGCCCCCTGTTGGCCTGGATCCGGACGGTACTGGAGAAGAACCTGTTTTGCTTCTGGGCAATAAGAAACAGGAGCTGCCCGGCGACGGTCAGGATGATGCCTGCGAGATACAGGCCCGGGTGAAAACCGGGGGACCAGTGATAGCGCCCGGAATCAAGGCCGGCCGTTATATACATGGAAACCGAAGCCAGGAATGACAAGCCTAATATGACCTTGTCCCATTGCTTTGCCCCCTCCCCCGGCTTTGACCGTTCAGCCAAAAGTGCATCATCTATCCTGAATACCGTGTAATGTAATGCCGTCATGACCAGCCCGGTCATTACATAAACCAATCCCTGCCAATAATCCAGGCGGCCCGCACTGATAAAGATGATGGCAAAAAAAACAGAGGTGCCCAAAAAGTGTTTGATCAGATAACCTGGTTTCATAACGACGTGGTTAATTATTTATCAATGTTTCCCTCTTAAAAGAATGCATCTTGCATCATAAAAAACTGATTCCTGCCTGGCTTTCTTACACTCAAATCTGTTTTTTCATCCTGTCGTTTCGTACAGGGAATCTACCGTTAAAGTAAATTGGTATTCCGTTTCCTCCGTGGATGATTTTGCCAGTGTCGCTGCCTGCAATCGCGTGTATGTGCAAGTGCGGCTGATTGGTGCGCCCTGAGTTCCCAACTCGTCCGATAGGTTGTCCCTTTTTAACCATATCTCCGGCTGATACCATCAGGGAATGTTTTAACATATGGGCCATCACAATTAAATTATTTTCATATTCCAAAACAACATGATTACCCGCCCGGTTATCATTGATTTCAACTCCGATTGGCGTATTGTCCAAACCGTCCTTGATTTTTACAATTTTACCGTCACAAGGGCTAAATATGGTGTCCCCGTAAATGGCATATTTAGTTAAGTCGCCGGGAAGGAGACCCTGTGCGCGCATCCCCCAGGAATTTAATTTAACAATGTCCAGGGCATATTGCTGTGAGGTCGTGTCAGAGTGATGATAATTAATAAGTTCGGAACTTCCTCCCTGGCCGATATATCCTTCAGTCAGCGGAAAAGCAAGATCAATTCCCTTTTCAGCAGTCGAAAATCCACCTACTACTTCAAGGCAACCCCAAATCAGCAGAAGTGAGAATAGGAATTCCCCGGCGAATTTTACCCAGCCCCATATGTTCTTCTGATCAAATAATACCAGTCTGTTGAATTGCATCATTGCCCTTATTGTCGCAACGGTTAAAAGGAACAGGAAAATATAACGAAGAAAACAGGATAGAAAGTCCCACCGCCCGGTAAAGAAGATGAATATAAAATATAACCAGACAGTCAGAAGATTGAATATGAGGCCGATTTTCGACTTGCCGTTTCCGAATCCCACCCAAAAGGGCAATATTACAAAGATAACAATGCTTGCTATGTTCAGGGAATTCATTGGCTTTGTGTTATGATTTTCGGACTTCTATTTTTCCTTGATTTCCATGATTACCCTGAAACCGACCCTGGGATCAGGAAGGGAATAGGATTGCGTTTTATCAACCTTGCAATCATCAATGCAGTCATCCCAGCTCCCGCCCTTTTGCTTGCCATCCGAGGTCAATTCTGATACGTTCCCGATCACATCATAAATGCCCAGCTTGTTCGGTTTATAATGTCCAACCCTGAGGGTGGTAAGACCGCCATCGATCAAATAATTGTCCTTGCCGGTCAACGAATCCTTGACTTTTATATTGGCAAGAAAGGTTTTCCCGTTTTTATCGGCACGGGGCCATGGTAATTTATACCCGGGCAATGGACAGCAGATTTTTTCCCATTCACGTTCGGTGGGAAGCCTGAAAAGAACCTTCTTATAGGTCCTTTTTTCGTCGTTATTGTACCTGTCAGTAAGCCACCTGCAATAGGCTGATGCCCCTTCCATCGTAATATTGACAATCGGAAACCTGTTATAGGCAGGATGAGAATGATAAATAATGGGATGCTGTTGTTGATTGGAATTTGAAAACTTCCTGGTCCACTGGGTTGAGTCATATATGCATTTCAGGTAGTTATCAGCCTGTTTCGTCGAAATCAGATCAAGTAAAAATTCCCTGTACTCCTGGTTTGTCACTTCATGGCGTGCTGCAAAAAGGTTATCTCCAAACTTTACGAATTCCTTATTTACCTCCGGCATTTTTCCGGCAGATAACAGGGAAAGAGATAACGCAGCAATTGCCATCTGAAACAATCTTGCATATGTTTTCATTGGAATGCATGTTTTTTAATGATTGCCGGGTTCAGTTTCGTTTTTCACAGGCCGCACAGGCCGGGTCACGGAGAAATTTTTACGATGCCTTACAAAGGCTGATTTTGCAGTGGGATCAGGTTTGCTGGGTGGGTGCTTTGTTTCCCTATTTTTTTTAAGAACTCCATCATCTTTAATGGATTAACTATTTTACCAAATTTTTATTTTATCCGGTGCATTTTTATTTCAATAATTGCGCCTGTTGCAAGAGATGAGATCCTAAACTCCCCTGGTGCAGCAATTTTTATACCCTGGCATGTCGTTGCATAAAACCCTGCAATAAAGGGAACGCAACAGATCCTTTAAATAGAAAACAATTCTGTATTGTCCACCCTGACTGGCGGTACACCCGGAATCCATCGGGATCCCCAGGGAAGAATCTATTTTGAAAATAACAGGATGCGCGGTAAAAGATGTTGACCACGACAAACCCGTAGTAAAGGAATTTATCTCATCGGGATCCTTTTGATGATGCCGCATAAGGTGTTTTACAGACACGCGCCCCGCATTGTGCTTTTAGTGTTCATTATTCCTTACAATTTTCATCAGGATAAATTGCGGGAAATAGATCGTCTGATTTTTGACCAGCTCACCAAAGTCAAAACTGTTGACATTGTATGTAATGTAAATGCCATTGCCTTGCAGTTCCGGATGGGCTTTGGCGGCATACATGAATGGTTTTTACACGCCAGGGTATTCGGGCGTGTAGATCATAACAGGTTCCGTCCACTTACCCTGCAAACTATCTGACATCCTTACCCCGATCCTACCCTCGCCAAATCCGAAAGATTGAACCTGAATAAATTGTTTAAGTGAGGTATCGTAATGAACTGAAAATTCGGTGCCCCCTATGAACAACGGTTCAGGAACAGGTTTCCTGGCTTTTCTCTTCGCCCAATGTCCATCGATCAACCATTCAGGGTTTGCGATATTTCCCCGGTATGCTTCGACAAGTTTCCATCGCAGCAGGTATACCTCGTGCGTAGACGGTTCAACGGCCCCGTAGGCATAAAGAAAATTTTCATCTTTAAGAACTGCCGCTGAACCGACCGTTAAACCGTAGGTTTCAGAACCTTCAAGGTACTGCATTTTCCATTCGGTCGGCTCTTCGTATGGATTTGAAATAAGAACTGCATACCAGCCAACAGCCTCGAAACCAATCCCTGTTTTGATGGCATGTTCCTTTAATAAAAAGATTATCAGCCTGTCCCTTACCATGGCCCCATGGCCTGTCCAGAACCAGGATTTGCCCGGGATATGAAAAAATGGTCGCGGTTTTTTCTTGGATATATCCCAATAAAATTTGATTGTGGCAGTTTTCAAATCATAACCATCCTGGATGGCAATGCTGTTCCTGATCATCGTTGAATTTCTTCTTGACCGGGAAGAATCACTGCAAATAAAGCTATCGCTAAAAAGCCATAATACCTTCCCGTTTTCAAGGTCGACGGAGGAGGCGCCATCAGCGCCACGCCAGGCAACATCATGTGTAAAACAGCTATCGGCCTCCCTGCATCTTTCAACTTTAATCCGGTACCGTGCGGTATCAAACGGCTGGCCAGAACCGGTGTTATAAAACAAAAGAAAAATGATAACGGTCAAAGACTTCATCCGGGTTGTCTTAAATAGCTGTTAACGAACCCGGCTGAGGACGCGGGTGCGCTGCGAGTGAAGGCTGAATAATTACATTTTTCAATCAAATGAATATTCCTTTTTAATATCATTAATTAAAACGGTTGCTTTTGCCTTTAGCCATCCTAAAAACAAAATTGCCCCGTATGTCCGATTGCTGGCATTGGCAAATTTGATATAAAGCAACCTCAAATTTTGCTGATCATTCGAAATTGGTTTTAACTTTCCATTAGGCCTGTTAACCAGATTATAAAAATTAGAAGCCTTTTCATTATCAAGGTTTGTTAAGTCTTTTGGGTCAAATAATTTTGATTCCAGTTCTGACATATCATCTTTTCCAACGAAGCCAAAATTTCCATCAACCGCTTGATATCGGCTGTAAAGACTATAATAATCGGCAATCTTTTTATAAAGCGCGATCTTTTTTATATACCGGAAGTTGCCGGAGTTTCGCAACTGCTGGTAGGTGATGTCCTGTGATATAAATACGTCATTGAAGTTTATATACCGTTCAACATAATAGATAAATTCACTGTTTGTCAAATCACCGGATTCCAAAATTTTCCCCACCGTATCAAATTTTGCCAGGAGCCATTTTTTTTCGATACAGGTGCGTTGGATGATAGCAGTATCTATTTTAAGGTCATCATAAAGTGATCGGGCGTATTCTTTCGCCTTTTCAGCTCCTGCAAAATTATCCCTGATATTTTCAGCAAAGAAGCCAAGGGTCACGGCAAGGAATATCATGACAAACTCGAGAAAATACTCCTTCCATGGTTTTGGTTGATGATGAAGCTGAGGGTGATGATGTACTTCCATATTTTCAGTTTCTTGATTTGTGCTTTTCGTTTCCAATCGGGTTGCTGGTATATTCTCCCCGGGAATTTTTTCCGGTTCAATATTCTTTGGGTTCTCCATCGATCCGTCACCTCCTTTCGCATTTCCAGTTTTTTTATCTTTCATAGCGGATATTCTTTTTGGCAGGTCTGAACCGTTATTGAGTGAAACGATTTCCCTGTAATCGCAGCAACAGGAAGCGTTTGCCGGATTCAAAACTATCAATTTACTATTTGATGCAAAAGAACAACTTCGCTGTTTTTGGTAGTTCAACCATGGCTTCAGCTGTAACAGGATCGGTTGGGTGAAGCTGGCGATGATTCCCGTCGGCATTTCCCTTTAATTCGTAAGAATACTGTACCCCGATCAATTCCTCAAAATCGTTGTCATTAGAACCAAAACTTTTGTCAATCATAAAAAACTCTTCCAATGCCTAAGGTCATATTTTCCTCTATCAATTGCAGGGTTGGTGAATGCTTGCATCCGTGAACCTCATGGGTTGTTCGGCGACCAGCTCGCCAGGCGTAGCTTTTACCCGCCTGATTTTGTTGATTTTATTTTGGCAACAGTTAAAATTATTCCTGCTAATGTGGCAATTATCCCAAGAATTGTCGCTATTAATGTAAGAAGATCCTTGAGGTCCACTCCTCCTCTATTTGCCTCAGCTAAATTCCGATTTTCTTGCTCCTGCTGTACTTTTTCACTTTGATTCCTTAATGTGTCCTTTTGCGGTTGTTGTTTAATTTGCTCAGGTTCTGGCTGTATTGTAGATTTTGCTATTGGTTGAACGTCAACTTCTTTTGGCTGTTCTTTCAATTTTTGAATCTCATCTGCTAAAACGTCAGGGATTCCTTTCCATTCTACCTTATTTTTGCCATATATTATGACATAACTATCGTCATCTCGCAGAGCCACCTGTTGTATTGTGATACCGTTTTTGTGCAATTCTAAAATTTTTTCCGTTAATTCCCTGGGAACGCCATCCCATTGTGCTTCATTTTTACCGTATAATATGACATAACCATCATCATTTCGCAGAGCCACTTGTTTAATGGGGATTCCACCCTGATTCAATTCTAAAATCTTTTCCTTTAATTTCCGGGGAATCCCCTTCCATTGTGCATCATTTTTACCATATAAAATAACATAACCATCATCATTTCTCAGAGCTACTTGTTTAATCGGAATTTCCTTTCTATTCAATTCTAAAATTTTTTCTGTTAATTCCTTAGGGACGAAATTCCATTGAGCTTCACTTTTGCCATATAATATAACATAACCATCATCATCACGCAACGCCACCTGTTTTATGGTCGTTCCACTTTTGTTCAATTCTACAATTTTTTCTTTCAAATTCGGGGGAATCCCTTTCCATCGTGCCTCATTCATGTCATAAAGTAGCACATAGCCCCCGTCGTTTCTTAATTCTATATACTTTAAATCTTGTCCGAAAGATTTAATCGTTAAGGCAAACAAAAACAACATAGTTAAACTAAAACCATAAAAAGCATTTGTTTTACCTTTTATACAAATATGCAGCATCATCGATCATCGATTTTTATTTCAGTTCGGCACGTCAGTTTAATTATATTCATATTTTTTCCATATGCATGCTTATTTTAAATACTACAATTATTCGTCATTCTAAAGTCAAAAAAAACGCCCAACGCCCGCAGGCAGAAGGTTTAAGGGAATTACTTGTCCTGCTTGTCTTATCTCCCATCCTTTGCAGATATGGTAAATGCCGGCTCCGGAATCCGCCCGCATTGCCCTGCTGATGGCTCGCTGTCAGCAGTATCATTTATCCAAACCATTAATATAGGCATCCACCAGTTCTTTGTTATCAAAATATATTTTCGTAACAGAAATTTCCGCCCATATCGAATCAGGCGTTTTTAAATGGCATATGAAATTTTGTTCAACGAACTGGATCAATTCGTTCCTTGTCATGCCTTTTACAATTTTCACGTCAGATTCAAGAACCTTCTCTGGTATACGTCCATTGATTTCCAAAAGTTGTTTGATTCCAATTTTTGTATTTCCAGGTGCTATCTGATTGACACTGCATAATAAAACAAAAGAAGCACCCAGATATTCATTATGATAAACCGGATCATGTATTGAAAAATAAAACAAAGAATCAAGCAGATTTTTTTTGAGCGTATCACTAACAGTATAACCAAATTGAATTTTAGTGAACAGAGTCTCTTTGTCAAGTGGGATAAAATAATCCTTCTGAATTGGAATTGAACACTTTTCCCTTATTACACCGTAATCATAAACACAGCCAAATGAAGAAATTAACAGTAAAACAAAAATTGTCCTGATTTCAGTTTTCATAAATCCTCCTTGATAACCTACCTGCATTGCTGCCAGTGCATCGCTAGCAACCGATCCAAGGATTAACCCTTAAAAAACCGTCAACACTGGTTTTGTACCGGGTGAAAGTTCGTTGGCTGCAGTTTTATTGTTTTCTGTATCTGTCAAGGTTAACACCATTTTTTAATTCCAATTCCCTGTCATTGATTTTAATCACTTCGTGGCGAATAGTATCGATGCTGGAATTCCTGTTTCCAATACTCTCTTCAACCAAGCATAGCCGATTTGATTCCACCCACCATTTATGATATTTCAATGTCTCCATATTAATTGATTGTGCCAAGGGATAATGCAGAGATGAAATTTTGAATTTTCCCTTCACCTGCAAGGGTGAATAGCCTGGCAGCAGGAAAATAATAGGGATCCCATTTGGCTAAAAGATCATAAATAATGTCGGAATCAACGAAAACCCTCTTCTTCATTAATATTTTTCATTGAGGTGTTCATGATACTTTCCTTTGGTGTCTTCCGCTGTGTCTATTAGAAGGACTCCACTCAGGGATTGAACCAATGGTGAGATATTTCCCAGAGATTTCAATTTATTTGTGATTGCAGAAATATAATTTTCAATTAGTTTTGATAAACTTGTATCATGTCATCAGCATATTTCTTTGCCTGATCAATGACCTTCCTTTTTAGCCGTAATGTTAATTCGGCTTTCATTGAAATCGAGTCAGGCATATAAAGATACTATATTAATACGGCGAAGTCAAGTGCAAGTTGGTTTGGTTTGGATCAAAATCCACCATCCATTCAATACCGTATTTGTCTCTAAACATACCAAAAAATGAACCCCAGGGACTTTCAGCAATAGGCACCTCTACCTTTCCTCCTGCCGAGAGTCCATGAAATATTTGATCAGCTTCATCTTTACTTCCTGTACTGATGGAAATCTTACTCCTGTTTTCGTTTTCGTTTACCTGTCCCATGAATGTTGGAACGTCACTTCCCATTAAAACGTTAAAGTTACCAATAGGCAAAGCGATATGCATTATTCTGTCGGATTCGTTTTCATTGACAGGATTGCCTGGGTCGCCGGGCATATCTTTGAACCGGACTAACATTGCAAATTCGCCTCCAAAAACTGATTTATAGAATGTAAATGCTTCTTCTGCATTCCCACTGAAATGGATGTAAGGATTTATGCTTGCCATCTTATATGAAATTGGTTTTCAGGTTAATATTTATTTAATTTCTTCGTTCAGGACAGATCATTGGTTATTCAACTTTTTTAGTTTTGGTGATAATTCAAATCTTTCAAGCAGTCAGTCGCAAATTAATTTTACCATCATATGTTAAATTTTCCATTTTATTGTTCAGTGACCACCATCTCAATTCTCCTAAGTGGTTTAAACAAGAACCAAAATCCCAGTACAATTTCAAATACCACCATGGGTATATCAAATAATCCGGCATTAACTGTTGAGGTAAAGTGTGGATAGACCAGGAAAGCAAAAGCACAAAACACACACCAGGCAGATGAAATAATTCCAAACAATGCTAATGGTTTTGGAATGTACTTTGAAAGATAAAGCAAATAACTGCAAATTGTTGAAGCAATAGCCCAAAAGGGTAATCCAATATAATATGCGTCATAACTTGAAGCGAGATTCACGCTTGCCAAAGTCTGTAATTTTGAAATTTCAAAAACTGATAAATAAGTTGTATTAACCAGTAACCTTAAGGCTCCAAGTGAATTAAGAACAGTGATACACCAGGTCACGGCAACAAGTATTCTGCAGGATGCGGCAATCAGGGCAAGAATTTGATTTACATTTTTAAGCAATACATAAAGTGATGAGGCTAATACAAGAAGGGTTGCACTATAAACAATGTTACAGGCAATGTTTAAACGAAAAAGTGTCTCATGATCATGAATATGCTGGGCCGTGGCAACCATATTTCCCGGCACGATCAGGCGAAAATTAATTCCATAGTTCGAAAAGATAACAGTTGCTGTTGCCAACAGGAAAAAAAATCCGGCTACCCTTGCGGCTTTGCTTGGTACATCGGGGTTCGCGATGGTTGTCATTTCATATTTTTTTTGTACGGTGAAATGTATTTTGTAAAATGTCTTGTTTGGATTTTGAAGTTTTGCAACACCTACAGTTTCGAGTTTTGCTTTTACATAACTGTTTGCAACTAAGCCTGGGCCGGGAGATCACCTCAAAAGTCTCCGCGTGCCATAGCGGCAAAAACAAATTCTCCTGTCGGGCAGGCACTAAAACCCTGCTTAGGGCCTGGTGCTGTTAGGGTTCGTAAATATTTCATGTTCTCTTTCTATAAAATATTTAAGTGTTGTTGGTTTTTTACCAGTCAGCTTTTCAAAAAAATCAGAAATTTTTGGTTCTTTTTGGAATCGTGGTAATAAATGAAGTACTATCATAACTATAATCATTCCTTTGACAATTCCTTCTTTTCTTTTAATTCTGTAAAACCGGAATGGATTTGCATTATCAAATTCAATTTTGTCCTTTACCGAATAGTTTATCAAATTGGCAACATCGTAAAAACTTAGATTTTCATATCCGGTTAATTCAATTATTTGATTTTTATAATTATCAAATTGATCCAATAACATAGCTGCGGTTTCTCCTATATTAACAACATCTATCCAATTGAATTTAGCCTTACCTGCAGGTAAAATAATCTTGCGTTTTTGTTGAATATCCTCTAAAAGTGTCGTAGTCAGATTTTGCATAAAATAACTTGGACGTAAAAAAATATAATCAATATTAAATTCAAGGATCAACTTTTCAATTTTGTTATGAGGGATAACTTTGCTTATCTCAGCACCCTGAACGGAAAGAAAAAGAATTTGATTTATGCCTTTCTCCTTTATTTTACGAATTAAAGGCCTGAAATAGGTTTCAATGTCGGCAATATGCGGTGGCCTTAATAGAAAGACAATATCTATATCTTCGAGCGACTTATCAAATGAATCAGGGTTTTCGAAATCAAAATATGCATAATCAAGCTGCGAAAAATCCTTAAACACCTGTTTTGCTTTATCAATATTTCTAACACCTGCAATTATTCGGTTATTTGTATCGATTTGATAAAGGAAACGGATTACTTCAAATCCTAAGTTTCCGGTTGCTCCTGTAATTAATATATGTTTCATTTTTCGTTTGTTTGGCACCATAACCTCATGTGTTCAACCGCAGCAAGATCGAATATTAGCTAACTGATGTCATAGCTGAATTTGTTGGGGTACTACAAATAAAGGCTTTTCAATCGTGTCAATGACATATTCTTTGTAATAAGCCTTGGCCATGTCTATACATTTGGCATGACTGTCAGCGCCCCGCCCGGATGTCTGCCGACGGTTCGTTAGCTGCAGTTTCAATTATACTTAAGTCTGTTTAGCGTAATTAAATCCCAGGACCCGGTAACCTTAAAATTATGATCTTTTTGATATTTTATTATAGCATCTATTGTTTCCTTTCCCGGATAAATATCTAATATCCCTTTGTAATACCCTAATTCCTTTAATTTTAACTGAATGAATCCCAACCTTTTTTTATTTTCCGCGTCAATCTCCATAAACTTAGCATAGATAACCAGGTTAGACATCTCGGAAGAATATTTGATTTGATTAATATATTGAGGTGCTATGTCTAAAATCTTTCGAAGATAATAGAATGCATTATCAAGTTTGTCTGATTTTATATAAAGATGAATCAAACTATAATATGTTTGGGGACGCAATGAGTCAATAGATAATGATTTTAACAAATCGCTTTCGGCGTTATCAAATTTTTTTAATACTATTTCAGTTTGCCCTTTCAGAGCATAGGCAGCAGAATTCTTTTCATATTTATTAATTGCAGAATCGTAAAAGGATATCGCTTTTAAATAATTGCCTGAATAATATTCCTTTATCCCTAAATCTATATATGATTGGCCAGCAGACAATTTGGAAATAACATTATTTAAACTGTCAATTTCATTATAGGTAATTGCGAGTTTATCCTTCCATTTCTTATACATGAACGAAATTGAATCAATTTTTTTATTTGCAGTTTTTATTTCATTATTAACTTTATTAAGGTTATAGCCTGCAAGCAAAAATGAAATTACGATTATAATAAATCCAATAGCCGACATGATCGCTCCTTGCCTTGAGCTTCTCTGAATCTTTTCTTTATCAATCATTTTGTTCAATTACTTTATTAATTAATTTCATAGCCTCAGACCACATTTTAAGCAGTCTTCCAGTTGAATAAACAATACCTCCCGTTGAACCGAACAAACTCATAATCTCAATGCTGTTTTGTTGATTATTGCTTTTAAGCAATAACGATATTGCTGTGGTTATGAGAACTAAAACGGAAATGAGTGTTATTATCAAATATACAATTCGCTCAGTTTTAAATAAGTTAACTAACTCTTTAATAGCGTTTACAGTGTCATCCAATTTGGTATTACGCATATTTTGATTTTAAATTATTAAATAAATCAAATCTGGATTTATATACAAAATTATAAATTTTAGTCTTAGACATTGCCCAAATGCGTTTTGAAATTATCGCTAACGCCCCCACCGCTGCAGCAGTGCGGGTTTTACTTATTCCTATTTTCTTTACCAGGGTATGCGCATACCTTTGTGTACAAGTTGTCCATGGGGAAACTGGTTCCTCGCAATTGTCACGAGACTAACTACTGTACTTGCTCCCTCTTCAACCTCCATGGGGGCAGCATCAGTGCCAAGATCAGTCTTAACCCAACCCGGATGTGCTGCAGCTACGGCAATTCCCTTAACTCCCAGTGTTTTGGATTGAATTTGTGTAAGCATATTAAGACCGGCCTTTGATGTCGCGTATCCTACGGTCATGAATGCCGAAACATACTGCCACATATTCTCCGCTGCATCAATAGAGCCTAATTGCGAGGAGAGGTTAATCACCCTGGCATCGTCACTGACTGAAAGCAGAGGCACCAATGCTTCTGTAATTGCATAGGGGGCGATAAGGTTGACTTCGAGTGTACGTCGAATCTTTTCCGGATTGGTTGGGTTTCCGTCCCATTCTATAGCAATCCCCGCGTTATTTACCAACACGTCAAGTTTACCGTAATTCTTTTCAAGATAGGTCGCAAGGTTGACGATATCGTTGGCACTGGTAACTTCCAGTGGCACAGTATGAGCATCGCAACCTGCTGCAACAAGCTCTTCAACCGCCATTAAGCCAGTTTTTTGGTCACGGGCAGTGAGTATAACTGTATTTCCGAGTAAACCCAGCTGACGTGCAATTTCCTTGCCAATTCCTTTGTTTGCCCCTGTAATCAGGATTACTTTTCTATTTTTACTTTCCATAATATTTCGCCTTTAATTTATAACTGGTTATTTGATTATTTGTTTTTTAAGGTTGCCGTTAATGCTTTACCGGCAGCCGCAGTGCGGGCTTTAGCTGATTTTATATCCGAATTTCGTTTCCATTTCAGTAGCCCCAACCTGTCTCCGTAACACGATTCCCCGCATTGATCGGCTGCAAGTTCGTTATGCACAGGGCGATTTTTTAACTTGCAACCTTTTTTGCAAGCTTGTTTTGCAAATGGGGTTGCGAGATCTAATAAGTATTTCCAACTATTAATTTTTTAAATGCTGTATGGTGTCTAAGATCTGCTTTTAAAATATACATCCCAACCTGTAAATCTGAAATATCAATTTCCAATTCACTCTGAAAGACATCTTTTTTCGAAAAGACAGTCTTTCCTGTTAATGTGTAAATATTTATTGATTTGATAATTTCAGAGGCAAAAATATTGCATGCTTTTTGAAAACAGGGATTAGGTGCTATTTTCATTGAGAATGTTGAATTTTCCGGTGATACAATTATTGAGGCAACATCAAATGTGAAATCACCAAAAAAACCGCTATATCTGCTATAACCTCTTCCCTGGAAACAGCCAGGTGTTACCATGAATTCTGATGTATCACTTTGCGTATCACCTGCATAAAAGAAGGAATTTCCTTTCCCAACTGCCAGGTCATTAATTCCGTCATATGATGGTCCCCCAATATAAGTACCCCAGGTTTGATTCCCGTTCAGGTCAAATCCTGCAATGAATCCATCCGGCCACAAATCGCCATTTCCAGCAAGACCGAAATACCAGTTTTCCTGGTGGGCACCCGGAGTAGCAATGCCCAAGGTACTTTTTGTTTCTCCACCAAAAAAAATGTTTGAATGATCATTGCTTAAAATAATTTTATTGATATACTCATCATGCTGTCCGCCAAAATAGGTTCCCCAGATTCTTTGGCCGCTGCCGTCATATTTTTCTATAAATCCATCCCATCCCGGTTCTCCCACAATACTTTCCTTATGGGCTCCCGGAGTTGCTATGTTATTTATTGATCCGGTATACCCGGCAGCATATACGTCAGAAGATGTATCGCTCGCAACGGATACAACGGCATCACCCCAGTTCCCGCCAAGGTAGGTTCCCCATAACCGGTTTCCCCCCGTATCAAATTCAGCAAGGAAACCGTCAATCCAGCCGCCAAATACAGGTTGCTGGCAACCTTGGGATGTTATATGGCTGGTGCAATCTGTTTCACCCCCGATAATAATTCTGCAATTTTTATCGGCATGAATAGTCCATGCCTGTGTATAAGATTCTCCCCCATAATAGGAGCAAAAAATCAATGCCCCTGATGAATTGAATTTAGCAAAAAAAGCCATGCCATACTGAGGGTCACCAATATAATCCGATTGCCAGGCTGCGGGGGTAGCAAAGCCGGAATCAGATGTAGTGATACCACAAACAAGAATATTATCGTTGGTATCGACAGAAACACTATAATTTTGTTCACTTCCGGTACTTCCGAGATAAGTTCCCCATAAGCGATTTCCATCTGTTGTGAACTTCTCTATAAACCCATCGGTATTACCGGCATACTGAGTCTGCCAGGCGCCTGTGGTGGCTATGCCCGTGTTACTTTGCGTTGCACCCACTAAAATTATATTATTCTTGTGATCAAGGGTGACCGCGTAAGCATTTTCAGTTCCACTTCCTATATATGTACCCCAGATCCTTTCGCCGCCTGAATCAAATTTTTCCAAAAATGCATCAGTCTGTCCAATCTTTACAGGTTGAAAACTTCCCGGTGTTGCAATATTATCGGGACTGTCTGTAGAACCAACAATATATACATAACCAGATAAATCGGAAATACAACCTCTTGCATAGGTATAACTGTCAAATTCGGTATTTCCGAAGAAGGTTCCCCACGAAAGAATAGGATTTGTCACTGTTAATTCTTGAGACGAGTAATAATGATCTCTATGTTTTGCCTGGGAATAGATACTACTGGTCAAAACAAGCAAAAAAGCAGTCAGAATGAAAGAATTATTAATCTTATTACAATATTTCATTCCAGTCTTTGCAAAGATGATTTCCTAATTCAAAGTTACAAAGGTTTATCATCATCGCGCATTATTCATAAAAATATTTGAAGTCAATTTGCGGGCTTGTCCCACAATTGGCTGCAATTTTTTTCAAACCGCCTAGCCTGACGCTCCGCAAGCAGGCGAAAGTGCAGGCGATAGCAGTGTATATTTTGGATTTTTGTTCCCCTATTTAGTAGCCTCAACTAGCATCCGTAATACCGCTCCCCGCCTTGTCGGCTGCTGGCTCTTTGGCGACAGTTTCTATTTGATTTTCGCCAATCTTTATAGTCCAATTACTAAAAAGCATGCCAATTGCAAATACTAAAATAGATGATCCAATGATTACCTCAAGAGCTGTAAATAATTTAGTGTACCAAAGGGTTGGGGAAATATCTCCATAACCCACAGTGGCAATAGAAACGATAGAAAAATAAAGACAGTCAATATAAACATCAAAAACATTTTGCTTTTGGTACTCTATTATCTCAGAATGTTCAGAAGTATTGGATATTATTCTTACGATTTGCTCAGTGTTTAATGGTTCATACGCGTTTCTTACAAAATTAAGCCAGGATTCGGGAATACTCTTTTTTCCAACTAATAAACTATTACCCGGATAATCGTATCCCGACCAAATTCTTGGCTTGATTCCTTTAAATGCACGTGTATCTTCCACACGCATAATTTCAAGATCAGGACAATTATTCTTTTTGATCTTTAACTGTAAGTCATAAAGATCTCGTTTGTTAATTGCATCACGAAAGTCACCAAATACTGAACATTGATAAAAAAAGGCTGCAAAAATAAATATTGTCCCAATATAAGAATGAATGATATTAGTCAGCATTTGTTTCCTCGTTTCAGCAATAAAACATTTTGTAATAAATAAAACACCAAGGACTATTGGGAGTACAAAGGAAAAAAGAAAAAATATTGACATTAAACCATAAAAAACATTATGAACTTTATTTGCAAGAGTAAAAAGTTTAAAGAAGTTGAAACAAGAAATATTGCAAAGAAGTATTCCAATGTAAATATATTTGTATTCTTTAAGGTACCAGAAAAGAAAGCTAAAGCATTTTCTATAAAAAATGGAAAAATTGAATCTAAGATGGATCATATCAGGTGTTTGAAATTTATGATAAAATCCTGACTAACGTTTTATTATATCATTGAATTAGAGTTTGACACAAAACCAGCTTTAACAAATTGAGATTTAAAGTTAATGATTTGTTTCTTATCAGGGATTGCGTTTTTACTTCTTCAGAATTTTTCTCAAGAGGTTGAGTAAATGCTAGCCTGGGAAATCAATTTCTTTTCCGAAACAGGCGGAATTGCCGCTAACGCCCCGCCTACTGCCGCTGTTCGGGGTTTACTTGTTTTCCCTTTGCTTTTCCGCTAACGTTGGCCGATCAGGCAAATGCCAGAGTACATGAAACGCCGGCATTGCAAACAGTTGGCTCGTTAGTGCCAGAACATATTATGGAAAGATTATATAAATCTCTTTCCTATGTGCAAGTATAATAAATTTTATTGTGAATTTATCAATGACGTCAAATCCAACTCTATAATCACCAATTCTGATTCGATAATAATCAGCATAACCGGTTAATTTTTAACGTTTGGAAGATTTGAGCAGGTGGGAGAATTTTCAAGTTCGAAGATAATTCGTTTAAGCCGTTGCAGAATCACTCGATCATTAACGTGTCTTAATGACTTTTCAAACGACTTATCGAACTGAACAATCACTTTTTATCAAGCTTTTTTAAAATAGTATCTCGATCTGCAATTTAACCCGTCTTTGATCTATCCATTAAAAGTCCCAGTGCAAGGTCCTCGAATTGTTCCTCGATGATATTTAGAACATCTGCACCCAGCTTTTTAACAAACTCTTTAAGGAGTCTGGTATTTTGATTATCCGTCTTAATGATGATGGCGCTCATGGTGTAACCTTTTTACAAAGATAGATAACTTCTTTCAATGACTGGTACAACCCTGAAAATGGTTTGGCACTAACGTGTTGCCAGCAAGCACAGTGCGTTTGTTTAGGAATGACGCGTCATGCCTGTGTG